>Ga0163144_10009657_pt1 | contig 20699 bp, 28 predicted proteins | sample OliLak19BULKMAT1_FD_123175 | JGI IMG/M metagenome (GOLD analysis project Ga0163144, IMG submission 123175) | Freshwater microbial mat bacterial communities from Lake Vanda, McMurdo Dry Valleys, Antarctica - Oligotrophic Lake LV.19.BULKMAT1 | ecosystem: Environmental > Aquatic > Freshwater >... | reverse complement strand
GGAAAAAGGAAAAAGGAGGGCGGTTAAAGCAGTGGATCCTTTGGGGGAAAACCCCCCCCCCCCCCCCCGCAGCGAACCGGCGAGTGGGGATGGATGATTGAGAAACCATCATCTCGAGAACCGCCTCATAGCGCCCCGCTTCCTCCAACTTTTCAGCTGCTTTCACTCCCAACTGCGCTCCACGCTCCTCGATGTAATCGGCTACGGGCTCCGCCAGTGACCACGAGTAACAGTTACGGGGGCGGATCATGCCCCGGAAAACTGAGGCCCCAAATGGAACAGAGACAGCAACCCGCCCACCTCGCGGAGACCGGGGAATTCACCGTCACGGAACTGATCCGGAGGTTCGGCCTGTCGCGGCGGACGGTGCACTGGTGGACTGAGCGTTCTGATCGGGAGGGCCTCGCCGCCCGCCACCACGCCCCGAAGAATAGCTCGGAGAAGACCGCTTACGCGATCAAAGAGATCATCATCGCCGAACGTCGGCGTAAATGCATGATGACCTCCAGATGCGTGCCGGATGTTAAGATGCCACGTGACCCCAGACAGCTGGTCTAGACAGAGCAATGTTCAGGAGAACATTCCAAGTCAAGCTGGCAGCCTTTTCACGCCGTTACCAACCCACTTCCGCAGGTGCGAAAAAGCTGGTTCTGTGGCGGCTCTTTGTTAGGCTTGGGCCATGTCACCACGGTTGGAACTATCGGAGATCTGTAAATCGTTTCCCGGAGTACGGGCGCTGAACCGGGTGGGTTTCTCGGTGGGCGAGGGGGAAGTGCTTGCCGTCCTCGGGGAAAACGGGGCGGGCAAAAGCACCCTGATGAAAATCCTCGCCGGCGTGCAGATGCCTGACGCGGGAGTCATCCAGATGAACGGCATTGAGATCGAGATTCGCACGGTCGAGGAGGCCCTCTCCCGCGGAATTGCTCTCATCCATCAGGAGCTCAACCTCGCCACGAACCTGAGTGTGGGAGCCAATATTTTTCTGGGGCGGGAACCCTCGACTTTCGGGTTTATTCATGAGAAGGAAATTGCGACGAGGGCGAAGCACTATCTGGAGAAGGTCGGACTCGAGGTTTCTCCTTCCGCCCTGGTGGGGGATCTGGCGATCGGGCAGCAGCAGCTGGTGGAGATTGCCAAAGCACTGTCGACGGATGCAAAGGTGCTCATCATGGACGAGCCGACCTCGAGTCTTTCACAAAAGGAAACGGACCGACTTTTCACCGTGGTCAAAGACCTGCGGAGCCGGGGAGTGAGCATCATTTACATTTCGCACCGCCTCGGCGAGGTGATCGAACTGGCCGACCGGGTTGTCGTTTTGAGAGACGGGGAAAATGCGGGTGAACTGGGGCGCGGCGAGATCACCCATGAACGCATGGTCGGCCTCATGGTGGGGCGGGATCTTTCGCAGTTTTATGCGCACGATCCGGAGCCCCCCGGCGAGATAGTTCTGGATGTGTCAGGAATACGGACTCCGGCCCATCCCGGCCATGAAATCAATTTCACGCTTCGGGCGGGGGAGATCGTAGGTCTCTCCGGGCTCGTCGGGGCGGGACGGACGGAATTGTTGCAAACACTTTTCGGAATCACCCAGGCACTTCAGGGACACCTGACGATCTGTGGAAGGAAGCGCTCGATTTCCAATCCGCAGGGTGCGATCGCGGCGGGGATCGCGCTCGTGCCCGAAGACCGCAAGCAGCAGGGGCTCATCATTGACATGGCCGTCGCAGACAACATGAGTCTCGCTTCGCTCGCCCGTGACCAGCGCGCCGGCTTTCTCAACTTCGCGGCCGAACGGCAGATCACCGAAGAGATGATCGGAAAGATGCGCATCAAAACGCCCTCGCCTCGCCAGATCGTCCGTTTTCTCTCCGGCGGCAATCAGCAAAAGGTTGTCCTCGGGAAATGGCTCGCGATGAAACCCGCCATTCTCCTCCTCGACGAACCGACCCGCGGGATCGACATCGGGGCCAAGCAGGAGATCTACGCCCTCATGGAGGAACTCTCCGGCGAAGGCGTCGCGATCCTCTTTGCTTCGAGTGAGATGGAGGAAGTCATCGGCATGTCTGACCGTGTCCTCGTGATGCACGAAGGCCAACTCGCCGGTGAGCTGCCGCGAACCGATCTCAGCGAAGAGTCCATCATGCACCTCGCGACCGGCCGGGGAGTGAGCGCGGCTTGAGGCGGGGATTATCACGGTGCGGGTGAGTCCGGGAGCGACCGAGCCGGATCGGCTGTTCGCGCGACGCACGGGCTATGATTGCGGCTGCGCCACCAGAGCTTCGCGAGCATGCCGATGATGTCCCGGCCGGCCCGGAAGATGCCGCGGAGACTTCCTGATATCTTGGCCTCGCCCGCAGTGCGGGGACGGTAGCCGACAGGCACTTCCTCGACGTGGGTGCCTCTCTCGATCGCGGCGATCTGCATCTCTATATTCCATCCGAAGGATCGATCCTGCAGGGCAAAGTCGTCGAAGGTGCCGCGGTGGATGAGTCGCAGCGAGCCCATGTCACGGAATCGGACGGTTCTCCAGCCGACGGCGATGAGTTCACAGCAGAGCCGGTTTCCGAAGCGCTGCACGATCGAGAGATGGCTCCGCGCTTCGGGCCGTGAGACGCGCTCACCGATGATGAGCCGGGCTCCCCGCCGGACGGCATCGTCGAAGGCGCGGGCGGCGGGTTCGTCGAGATAGTCACTGCCATCCGCCGAGGCGAAAAGGATCCAGTCTGCCCCGTCGGGGAGATTGCAGGTGCCGGCCCGGGCGGCTGCGCCATAACCTCTCGCAGGCTCGGTGATGACGACGGCTCCGGCGGCGGCGGCGCGCTCGGCTGTGGCGTCGCGGCTCCCGTTGTCGACGACACGCACCTCAGCCGCTCCGAAGCTTTGCCAATGCTGTATCGCATTGACGACGGAATCTTCTTCGTCGAGTGCGGGCAGCACCACTACGGTTCGGGAGAGCAGGAGAGGGGTCATGGGAAGGGGAGAAATTCCCGCCCTGAAATATTCCCGAAGATTCCGGGAATAAACCGGGCGGTGGAACCCTCCGCCTTTGCGGCAAGCTCTTTTGCCATTCCTAATTCTATCTCCCCGACACCTCACCCATCACCGATGAACTATCGCCTCGTCTCTTCGCTGCTCCTGCTCACCGCCATTGCCGGATCGGCGGGACTGGTGATGCTCTCTTCGTGTACTCCGACTCCGCCGCCGAAGGCAAGTGCTCCGTCGACGGTGTCCTCCTCGACCTCATCACCGGCCCCCGCGACGGCGGTGCCGGCTCCCGCATCGGCCCCGGTGTCCGCCCCACAGGGTTCGGGCTCCAGCTATACCCCGTCTGCTCCGCAGGGTTCCGGATCGCGACCGATGCCGCAGGGCTCGGGTAGTCTTTGATTCAGGTATGCGGGTTACGGTAATGGGCGGCATCGTGTCTTTCCGGGGGAGAAAAAGGGAACTCTTCCGGATCCTCGGTGTCGCCCAGATCCTTTTGTGGACCGTCTTCGCCTTTCTCTCCCGCGAGTTCGCCTACGGCACGGTGTCGGAAGAGAGGCCCTTTCACTGGCTCGGCGCGGTCACCGGCCTGGCTTTCGTCTGCTATCTGCTCACGATTCTCCCGATGCGCGCCGCAGTCCCCGGCGTGAACGCGATCCGCGGACGCGAGGTCATTCTCTTCGCGATCCTGATGCGCCTGCCGCTTCTGCTCTTCTCGCATCCCGTGCAGGAGATCGATTTTTACCGTTACCTCTGGGATGGCAGGGTTCTCCTCAGCGGTGTCTCACCCTACCACTACAGCCCCGCCGAGATCGATGCCCTCCGGGATACGAGAATGCGGGAGGAGCCGGGAGTAACCCTACCCGGGGAGGCGGCCCGCCTCCTCGCCGTCCAGGATAACTCGGTCGCGGTCCGCACGATCTTTGATCGCATCGATCATCGTGTCGTCCCGACGATCTACCCCGTCGTGAGTCAGGTCGTCTTCGCCTCGGCCGCGCTCCTCACACCCGAGTCGGCGGCGCTTGCCATCCATCGTATCATCATCCGGGCGATCATTACCGGTTTCGATCTGGGGATCGTCGTGCTGCTCCTGCTGCTCCTGAAAAAACTGGCCCTCCCGGCGGGACTTGCGGTCGCGTATGCCTGGTGCCCTCTCGTCCTCAAAGAGTTCGCAAATGCCTCGCACATGGATGCGATCGCAGTTTTCTTCACGGTGGCGGCGTTCTATTGCTTTGTCAGGGCGGTGGTCTCTCTGGAGAATGAAGATGAAAACGGGAGCGGGGGATCCCGGCGCATCCTTGCATTGAGCGGCATCCTTCTGGTGCTCGCGATTTTTTCAAAATGGTATCCCGTCGTCCTCGTTCCCGTGTTTCTCGCCGGGGCATGGCGACGATGGAGGCGCTTCATTTTGCCCGCGCTCGTCCCGGGTCTCCTTTTGACGATCGTTCTGTTTGGTCTGTCGCGCGCGGCCGCGCCCACAGGTAATGAGCTGAGCGGCTTGCGCACTTTCCTGAACCGTTGGGAGATGAATGATCTCCTCTTCAGCTTCGTTCGGGAAAATCTCCGCGTCGTGCCAGCCGACGTCGGCGCTGACAGCGCGGTGAGGCCCGAAACCTGGTACGCGTGGACTCCGGTTCGGCTGCGGCAGGAGTGGGCCTTTGCCTTGACGAGGGCGGGGATTCCCGCAGAGAAAGTCTCGCCCGACTTCCTCGGGGCGCAGCTCGTCTGCGGCGGGTTGCTCGCACTTGTGGTCGGTGGACTGAGTCTGCGTCTCGCTGCGGGAAAAGGCGATCTACCGCACGAGATCGGCCGCACCCTTTTCCTCGTGCTGGCGGCGAGCTGGTATCTATCGGCCACGCAGAATCCGTGGTATTGGATCTGGGCTCTTCCCTTCGTCGTCTTTGCCCGCTCACGGGTGTGGCTCGCAGTCTCCGGCTTTGCCCTGATTTATTACGCCCGCTTTTGGATGATCTACCGCTTCCCGCAGCCCTTCTGGCGGGACTACACCGGCCAGCGCTTCTTCGACGAGATCGTCACCTGGGCGGAACACTTCCCCGTGCTCCTCGCCCTCCTTTTCATCGGAGCGCGATCTATCTCCCGAAAAATATCCGGGAATAAAAGGCCACTCTCCGCGCTCTCTCCTGATACAACACCCCAAACCCGGGATTCGAAATGAATATTACCGTCAAAGCCGCTCTCTTCACTGCCGCCCTTTTCGCCCTCGTCTCCCTCGTCCTCCCCGGGGCGATGGCTGCGGACGGGCCGACTTTTCACGATAACTTTGACAAAGCCCGCGCCGCCTCAAAGGAGAGTGGCAGGCCCCTCATCGCGATCTTCTCAGCGAGCTGGTGTCCTCCCTGTCAGCAGATGAAAAAGTCTGTCTATCCAAGCAAAGAGGTGCGGCCTTTCCACGACGCCTTTGTCTGGGCCTACCTCGACGCCGATGCGGAGACCAATCGGCCGCTCATGACGCAGCTTAAGGTTTCGGGCATTCCGCACGTGGCATTTGTGGCAGTCGATGGCCAGATCATGGGGAGTTTCGCGGGAGCGGTTGCCCCGACCGAGTTCGCCAGGATCCTCACTCAGGTGAAGGCCGAGGCAGGCGGAGGCACCGCGCCGGCGAGCCCCGGGGGTAGCGCTACCAAGCAGGGCTCGGGCTCGAAGCGTTGACTGATCGTGACGCGCTGATCGGCGGGTAAAGACACTAACAAAAATGAAAACGAGATCCCGGATTCTTCTTCTTCTCCTCATCCTTGCGGGTCTCGCTCCCGTCGCCGGCGCGAAGAACGGATTTAATCTCTCGAACCTGACGGTGCCGATCAGCGAGGTCTTCTCCGGAGGTCCCCCTCGTGACGGCATCCCCTCAATCGATGATCCGAAATTCGAGTCAGTCGCCGCAGCATCCTGGCTGCGGGACGACGATCTCGTCGTCGGAGTGAGCGTCGGGGACGAAGATCGCGCCTATCCCATCCGCATTCTCGTCTGGCACGAGATCGTCAATGACACCGTGGGTGGTGAGGCGGTCGCGGTCACCTACTGTCCCCTCTGCGGTACGGCGATGACTTTTGATCGCCGCATCAATGGCAAAACCCTGAGCTTCGGCGTCTCCGGACTGCTCTACCAGAGCGATGTGCTGATGTATGATCGGGAGACGGAATCCCTCTGGTCGCAGTTGGCGATGAAGAGTCTCAGCGGTCCCAGTGTCGGCCTGACCCTCACGTGGCTGCCTTCGGACCTCGTGACCTGGAAGGTATGGAGGGAGACGCATCCGGATACTCTCGTCCTCTCGCGGGACACCGGAGAGCGGCGCGACTACGATCACCTGCCGTATGAAGGCTACGAGGATCACGAGGAGACGATCTTTCCGGTTCCCGCGCATCGCACGGAGCTGCCCAACAAGGAGTGGGTCGTCGGGCTCCTCGTCGACGGCGCGGCCCTCGCCCTGCCGGTGACCGCACTCGCGGAGCAAAAGGGCGCGGACATCCCGGTGACGATGGGGGGATCGACCATCACGGTGCGCCACGACCCGGGAACCCGCCGGGTCACCGCGCATCGCGCCGACGGCGAACTGATCCCCCTCGTCCATGTCTACTGGTTCGCGTGGCAGGCCTTTTACCCCGATACGGTGCTCTGGGAGAATTGATTGACTGATTCGTTGTAATGAAACGGGAAGAAACGAGTCAGAAGAGAAGTGGTCGCCGGGCCATTCCGTTCCATGCCTGACAAACCCACACCCGAGTCGCGAGACCCGATGAAGATGAATCCTTCCCTAGTTGAGGAATTGGTCTCGACACATTACGCAGGACTCTATCGCTTCGCGCTCAGTCTGTCCCGGAACGAAGCCGAGGCCGCCGATCTCACCCAGCAGACCTACTTCCAACTCGCGACGCGGGGCGGACAGATCCGGGACATGACGAAGGCGAAATCGTGGCTCTTCACCACGATGCGAAGGGAGTTTTTTGCGATGCGAAGGCAGAGCGTGCGATATGTCGCGATCAACGAACGCGAGCAGACGCTCGTTGAGGCTCCCGACGATGTTGAACTCGAGACACTCGCCAAAGCCGATGCCGAACTGGTATTCGAAGCCCTCACTCAGGTGCCGGAAGTCTTTCGTCTCCCGCTCGCTCTTTTCTATCTCGAAGACCTCAGCTACCGCGAGATCGCGGAGATTCTCGAGGTGCCGGTCGGCACCGTGATGTCCCGCCTCTCGAGAGGGAAGTCGGAGATGCGTTCGTTGCTGTCGGCCGCTTTCGAGAGGGGTGAACTCCCTCTGAATGTGGTGCCACTCCGTCGAGGAATCGCCCAATGAACCTGACAAATCCCTTTTTTTCATGACGACATTCGAAGCCAGATTCATCCTCACCGCCGTGCGTGCCGGGCAATCAGATTCCTCTGATCCCGTCGTGGCAGAGGCGCTGCGTCTCGCCGCACTCGACCCGGAACTCGGGGAATGGCTGGACCGATCCACCGCCCTTGATGCTGTCGTATCGGGGAAGCTGCGGGAGATCGTCCCTCCGGCCGACCTCGAATCCTCTATCCTCGCCGGACTGAAGGTTTCGCGACAACCTGCTTCGCGGCGACCTGCTTCGCGTCGTCCTCCCTCACGTCGTCCTCTCGCCTACTTCCTTGTCGCCGCCGCCGCTCTTGTCATGATCGGCCTTGTCATCTACTCCGTCCTGCCGGTCTCTCCGCAAACCTCATCTGGCAGTCCGGCGCGGGAGAGTCTCGCCGAGTTCCGCTCCGTGATGCTGCGCGAGATCGGGGAACTCGAGGAGCTCGACTATAGCTCCGACGATCCGCGGGACGTATCCGCCTGGCTCGATGAGCGCGGTGCCACGCCGGTGCTGGAGATCCCCGCCTCGGCAGACGGTCATGCCCTCGTCGGCTGCAAGGTGATCCACTGGAAAGGTCATCGTGTCTCGCTCGTTTGCTTCAGCCGACCCGGGGCCGGCGGTCCTCCCGGCCTGCATCTTCTCTCAATCCCGGCGGAGGCGATCAAGACATTTGACGAGACGGCGGCGAGTCGCCATGTTGAGAACGACTGGACCACGACGAGCTGGCGCGAGGGCGGATTCATCCATGTGCTGGCCGCCCGGGGTGAGCACGATTTTTCTCCGCCGCGGCTCCCTCTCGGCTGAGGAGATCTTCGCGAATTTCCAGGAACTCGAAAAAATACTTGTTAATCCCCGACGCTTTTCCCCGACTCAAAGGGCGGGGAAGTTCACTCTCTCTCCATGAATACATTTACGCCCGAGCAACTCATGCAGGAATCAGACAAGCTTTTCGCCTACGCGGTGACCCGGGTGGGTGATCGTCACACGGCGGAAGATCTCGTTCAGGACGTCGTCATCGCCGCCTGGGAAAAGAGGTCCGGCTTTGACGGGCGATCCGTGCTTGGCACCTGGCTCGTCGGCATCATGAAATTTAAGATCCTCGATCACTACCGGGCCAAAAAGCGGAATCCCACGAGCATGGCGGTCGAGATGATCGATGACGAAGATTGGGGATGTGATCCGTTCAATCAGCTCTTTGACGCTCAAGGTTCGTGGAAAATCGATCCGAACTACGGGATGGGAGCCTTTGCACAGACACCGGTTGAAGACGCGAAACGCCAAGACATCCTCCGCGCGGTTCGTGACTGCATGGACGGCCTGTCGGAGCGCCTCCGCCTTCTCTTTTCACTGCGCGAACTCGACCAGCTCCCGGTCGCCGAGGTTGCCGCCGCCGCCGGAGTCACTTCCGGGAGCGCTGCCGTCCTCCTCACCCGCGCACGGCATCAATTGCGTGCCTGTCTCCAGCGCCAGCATATCGCCCCATGAGCTGTGATCATTCATCTTCTCCGAAACCACCCCTGTCCTACCGTGTCGGCCAGGTCCTAATGGGACCGCTCATGAAGATGGCGGGGCTCTCCTGCCGCCACTTCGCCGAACTCTGCTCCCACGAGCTGGATCGACCCCTGACCCGGGGAGAGCGCTTTCGCTTCCGATTTCATGCGATGATGTGCCGTCTCTGCCGACTACTTCCGCATCAGTTCGCCTGCCTCGGTGAGGCGTTGGCCCGTTGCCACGTGCCCGAGTCCCCGGCAGAGGGGGAGGCGAAACCCGGGGCCACGCTCGACGCGGCGGCGCGTGAGCGCATTCTCCGATCTCTCGAAGCCGTTTCGGAAAAGGACGGCCCCGCTTCATGAAGACGAGCGCTCCCGCTTCATTCGAACCGCTCAGGGTGGCTGGAGCCCGGTCGAATGGAAAGGCGGGGCGGATCTCGCGGAGGAGTGTCTTCAGGCTCGGTCTCGCGGCGGCGGGCGGTCTCCTCCCGACCGGTTGTCTTTCCGCTCCCTCGCATCGCTATCTCAGCCGGATCTATGATGTCCCGGCACAGCGCCACGGACCCGACCGCAATCCCATCATTGTCATCCCCGGCATTCTCGGTTCCCGGCTTGAGATCGGGGACACCGGTGAGCTCGCCTGGGGAATCCTCGGCGGCGGGTATATGCGGCATCATTTTGAGGATATCGCTTTCCCGATGGAGCCAGGCAAACCGCTCCGCGATCTGCACGACGATCTCGTCCCGGCGGGAGTGCTGGATCGTTTGAAAGTGAACCTCGGGGCCTCCATCCAGGTGAGAGCCTACGGCCAGCTCCTCTCCGCCCTGGGAGTGGGCGGCTACCGGGATGAGAGCCTCGGGAAGTCGGGTCCGGTCAATTATGGGGATCAGCATTTCACCTGCTTCCAGTTCGGCTACGATTGGCGAAGATCCTCGGTCGAGAATGCCGCGCTCCTTGGAGAATTCATTGGGGAGAAAAAGCACTACGTCGAGCAGGAGAACCGACGCCGCTTTGGTGTCAACCAGCCGGTCAAATTCGATGTCGTGGCCCACTCCATGGGCGGACTCGTGGCCCGTTATTTTCTACTCTACGGTGACCAGCCCCTGCCCGAAGACGGCTCTCTCCCCAAGGTGAACTGGAGCGGAACCCGCGACGTCGAGAAGCTCATCGTGGTGGGAACTCCGAATGCCGGGTCCGCCAGCGCGGCGCGGCAACTCCTGAACGGCTACCGGCCATCGCCGGTTCTCGGAGAGTTTCCCGCCTCGCTGCTCGCCACGATGCCTGCGCTCTACGAACTGCTCCCGCGAGGTCGGCACGGAAGGATCCTCGATGCCGGGGGGACTCCGGTCGATCTCTTCGATCCGCAGGAGTGGACCGGACGGAATCTTGCCTTTTTTGCGGATGATCAGGCGAAAACGCTCGCGAGGCTGCTCCCTCATGTCGAGGACGGCGACGCCAGAAAAGAGATCGCCCGCGATCACCTGAGGAAATGTCTCCGCAATGCCGGTCGATTCCATGCCGCGATGGACCGACCCGCCAGGCTCCCCGGCGGAACGAAGATGTATCTTTTCGCCGGTGATGCCACTCCCACCTTTGAAGGCATCCGGATCGACGACCGGGGAAAAGCGGTCGAGGATAACGAGGCACCCGGTGACGGCACCGTGACCCGCGCCTCCGCCCTCGGCGCCGGACCGCCCGACGAAAGCGGTATTTCCGCCGATCCGCTCATCGATTGGTCCCACACCACCTTTATCGCGGCCGATCATCTCGGTCTGACGAGCAATCCCACTTTTATCGACAACGTCCTTCACCTCCTCCTCGACCGCTAAGTCCGTCGGCGATTTTCTTCCTCCCCTCCATTCCAATGAATTCCTCCGACTCCCCCTCAGATGCCCCGAAAGCGGGACGTAACGGCAACGTGAAAAAGATCGTTCTTTTCATCATCGTTCTCGCTGCGGCGATATTCGCTTACGGGAAATTCGGGGATGCCCTCACCCTCGAAAATCTCGCGGCGCAGGAGACGGCCCTGCGCGACGCAAGGGCCGATGCTCCGCTCCTCGTCTTTGCGCTTGGCTTCCTCATCTACGTGGCCGTGACGGGGCTGTCCCTGCCGGGGGCCGCCGTCCTCACCCTGGCGGCGGGATGGTTTTTCGGGTTCTGGCAGGGTATTCTGCTGGTGAGCTTTGCCTCCACTTCCGGGGCGACCCTCGCCTTCCTCTTCAGCCGCTACCTCTTCCGCGACACGATCCAGGCGAAGTTCGGTGATCGCCTTGCGAAATTTAATGAGAACCTCGAACGCGAGGGGCCCTTTTACCTCTTTACCCTGAGGCTGATCCCGCTGGTGCCCTTCTTCGTGATCAATCTCGTGATGGGTCTCACCCCGATCCGCACGCGCACCTTCTGGTGGGTGAGCCAGCTCGGGATGATCTCGGGAACCGCCGTCTATGTTTACGCCGGGGCCGCCGTGCCCAGTCTGCAGGAGCTCGCGGAGAGGGGGCTTGGCGGAATTCTTTCTCCCAAAGTAATCATTGCCTTTGTCATTCTGGGGCTCTTTCCCGTGACCGTGAAGAAGATCATGGCCGCCCTGCGGAAACGCCGCGATGCGGAAGGTTCTGTCGCGAATTAAAATCCCATCACACTAACAAAAGACTTACATCATGAGTTACGAAGCAACCTTTGAACCCCGCGACGAATACAATCTCGTCCTCGAGGGAAACGTCCATCCCGTCGACCGCCCCAATCCCCGCCCGGCAGAGCGATATAATCTCGTCGTCATCGGCGCCGGCACGGCGGGCCTCGTCACCGCTGCCGGAGCTGCCGGGATGGGGGCAAAGGTGGCCCTCGTCGAGCGGGGGCTCATGGGGGGCGATTGTCTGAATGTCGGCTGCGTCCCGTCAAAGGGTGTCATCAGCGCGGCGCGTGCTGTTGCCTCGGTGCGTGAGGCGGGTGCCTTCGGGGTTCGTGTCCCTGATGGTGTCACCGTGGACTTCGGCGCCGCGATGCAGCGGATGCGAAAGCTGCGCAGTGAGATCAGCCACCACGATTCCGTTGCGCGATTCTCGAAGCTCGGAATCGATGTCTTCCTTGGCCAGGGTGCCTTTCTGGACTCCTCCACCGTCGTCGTCGATGGTCGGGCGCTGAAGTTCAAAAAGGCGGTCATCGCCACCGGAGCCCGTGCCGCCGCCCCTCCCGTTCCCGGACTCGACACCGTCGATTACCTCACCAATGAGACACTTTTCAGCCTGACTGAACTGCCTCCGAGTCTCGGCATCATCGGGGCCGGCCCGATCGGGTGTGAGATGGCCCAGACCTTTGCCCGGCTCGGTTCCAAGGTGCACCTGATCGAGTCCATGCCCGGTATCATGGGACGGGAGGATCCCGATGCCGCCGCCCTCGTTGCCGCCCGATTGAAGCGGGACGGCGTCACGATCCTCTGTTGCGGGAAGGAACTGAGGGTCGCGAAAAACGACGATGGCAGCATCCTGCTCAGTGTCGAATCAGAGGGGCGGTCCTACGCCGTCGCGGTCGACAAGCTGCTCGTCGCCGTGGGACGGGCCCCGAACATCGAGGGGCTCGATCTCGAAACCGTCGGAGTCGAGTATCACAAAAAAGGCATCACCGTCGATGACCATCTGCGCACCACCAATCCGCGCATCTATGCTGCGGGGGACATTTGTTCACCCTACCAGTTTACCCACGCGGCGGACTTCATGGCGCGCACAGTGATTCGCAATGCCCTCTTCATGGGGCGGGCAAAAGTAAGCCGACTCGTCATCCCGTGGTGTACTTACACCACGCCCGAGGTCGCGCATGTCGGTCTCACCGCTGCGCAGGCAGAGGAGAAGGGCATCGCGATCGACACCTTCACCCAGGAGATGTCCGGGGTTGATCGTGCCATACTCGACGGAGAGACAGAGGGTTTTGTCAGGGTTCACGTGAAAAAGGGAAGCGATGAAATCGCCGGAGCAACGATCGTGGCTTCCCATGCCGGAGACATGATCGGATCTCTCTCCATGGCGATGACCCGCAAAATCGGCCTCGGTGCCATTGCCAACGTCATCCATCCTTATCCCACCCAGGGCGAAGCTGTTCGCAAGCTTGGCGATCTCTACAATCGGACCCGCCTCACCCCCGGGGTGAAGAGCCTCTTCGGGAAATGGCTGCGCTGGACGCGGTGAGGAATTGGCCGGGATCGGCGGGAGGTCATGCCAATAACCCGGCTCCCGGCTTCAGTGCATCACTGCGTAAACCGTAACGCTCTCATATTGCGGTTCCCAGCGGTAGTAGATGACGAAGGGGAATTTGCGGAAGACGTAACGCCGAATCTCGGGCTCCTCGACGACGTGCCGACGTGCCATCGCGTCGGCGCGCCCGCTAAGGCGGCAACTGCAAACTCGACTTCGTCGATGAAATCCTCGGCGGTCCGCGACGACGCCTCGTGGAAGTAGTAGTTCACCGCCTCCGCATACTCGACCAGGGCGTCGGGATGAAAATTGTAGTCGCGGTCATCAACTCGCCGCGCGAGCGGAAGCCACGATGCGGCGAACGTGTTCCAAGGCCTCCTCGCCCGGAATGAGTGCGACCTCGCCGACCTCGACCTGTGCGATCCGCCTGCGAACTTCGGTTACCTGTGCGGCCGCGATTTTTGGAGGGATCTCGCGGGCGATAATACCGACGATACAATCAGCGAGTTCGGCCCGCTCCGTCGAGGAAAGCTGCTCCACCTCTTCAAGAATGTGGGCGATGGCTTGAGTCATGGAATCAGAATTCGTGCAATCGGGATTCGAGCAAGCGAGAGGTTTGGAGATTCATCCGGAAGCGTCCGCAATCCGGTTCACTCTTCCTCCGCCTCGAGAAATTTCCCGATCTCTCCCAAAGGCAAATCCGTCAGCTCAGTAATTTCGGCTAGGGACTTTCCTTTCGCGATCATCCGACGGATCAGATTTGCAGTTCCCCGCTCGACACCTTTTTCCAAGGATTACGGGGACTGATCATCTGGTGGAGTGGGGAAGCCGACTTCCGCCAGTTTGATAGCCGCCCAAGTGCCGCGGCGTGCGAGGGAAATGTAGGGATCGATCACGGCAATGGCGTCGTTTTCGGGAGGTGAAACCTTCGAGCCGATAGGCTGTTTCCGGGAAGATCGCCGCGTGGAGGCGCATCCGCACAAGGTAATCGCCGAGCGTGCTGGAGTTCACGCCGCGGTAGAGGCGCTTGATCCATCGACCGGCGTCTTGATCGTGATAGACCTGATGCTCGGCTCCGCCGCGTTTTTCCTGTGCTTCCCAGTGACGGAAGAAATACCCTTCGTCAAAGACGTGAGCGTGGTCTTCCGCCCATTTACGGAGTGCCTTGCGACCGGCGCGGTCAACGGGACCGAGACGGGTCAGCTCCCGGAGTTGCTGCGCGAGCTGCGGGATTTCAGATAGTCGTAACCCTTGAGCGCCTGCTCGGTAGTGAGCTTCGGCCTGCTCGAAACCGCCGCCGCCGTGGCTTTCTTCGCCGGGGACTTCGGCTTGGGCACGGTAATATTGAAGAGCGGTATCGACTGGGTGGAGGGCATGACAGTGGTGGGAACGTAGCTGAAATGCCTGAAGAGTCAAGGTGTGGAGCCCTCCGCCTAGCCCGGAATCGCCCTCGAAATCCGCTGGAGCGGAAGTCGGTTTGGGATCGGCTGGTGAGGGTTCAGGCATGGGGGAAAAGCTGAGAACTGAAATGGAGAAAGAAGGATACTTTTATATCAAAGGATCACCGGGCGAAGGTTCTCTGGGAGACCACCATGCTTCCATTCTACACCCAACATGGGCAGATGGCACTACAATCGCCCGACATTCAATCGCCCTCCGAACACTGCGACGAGAACGAGACCAAGGTGGTCAGGGGCATGTAACGAAGGTAATTCCGCAGGCTCTCAATCGACCGGGGTGGGGGCGGTGAAGGGGAAATTTCCCTTCACCAGTTTCCCGACGTTTTGTCGTGGAATAGTGAACCTGTCCCCGGCGCGTTCGTTGTGAGGGAAGTTTTCATTGTTCTGGGGGAACCCTTCAGGCTGGAAGCATGAACGACAACGAAGCGTCCGCAATCCGCTTCACTCTTCCTCCGCCTTGAGAAATTTCTCGATCTCTCCCAAAGGCAAATCCGTCAGCTCAGTAATTTCGGCTCGGGACTTTCCTTTCGCGATCATCCGACGGATCAGATTTGCAATTCCCCGCTCGACACCTTTTTCGATGCCCTTCTCGATGCCTCGCTCGATGCCTCGCTCGATGCCTTCTTCAAGCAGATCTCTTCCGGCCCGCGTCTTGTGCAGTGGTGTTAGTTCGGCGATCATTTTGCGTAGGTTCTCCCAAGTTTTGGTTTTGAAACGTTGCAGCAGCAGATTGAGAAAAATATCACCGAGGGCCTCGCGGTCCTCGCCCGGCAGGTCCGGACAATATCGAATGCGATCATAATGCCGCTCTGCCGCTTTTTCAAGTTCTGCCAGCGGATCCTTCAACGACGAAGCAGGGTTCGCCCGGGTCTTCGGGTTCGAGGAAGAGGTCGCAGCGGATCTCCATCTGCTTCAGCGCAAGGGACATGCCCCGGCATCGGGGAGGCAGCGGCAGGCCGGTGAGTTCGCGCAGCCACTCGGGATGGTCGCGGAAGAGTTCATGGAAGATGTGGTCGGTGTCCACGGAAGACAACTTTAGGAAACGGATAGGGCACTTGGCAAGAGACTTTCAGCGCCTCACCGAGATTCCGCGGGGACCGAGATTCCGCAGGGACTCTCAATCGACCGGGGTGGTTGGAGGTAAAGGGAAATTTTCCCTTCACGAGTTTCCCTACGCATTGTCGTGGAATAGTAAACCTGACCCCGGCGCGTTACGGCGCGTTACGGCGCGTTACGAAATTGCCCGCCTCGATCCAACCCTATCCATCGCCCTGCCATCCGGGGGGCGTTAGCAAGTGTGTTGTATTGACAAAAAAATACCGAAGCCCCGCGAAGGGCTTCGGTGTCTTCAAAAATCGAATTGCTGACCGGACCGATCAGCGAAACGCTTTAGTGTCACGTGCCGCCGCTCGGATATCCGCCGCCATAGTTTGTGGAGGAGCCGGACGACGACGTGCATGAAGCCAAAGCAAGCAAGGCACCGCCGCAGACGGTAACGGTGAGAAGTCGGAGAGTTTTACGATATGGATCTAGTATTTTCATAGGAAGCACGGTCGTGCCTCCAGTAGAGGCCCGGGCGTTGCTTTTATTCCCGAAATCTCTCGGGAATGCTCCGAGAGCCACGAACCAGCGTGAGGAACTCTGGCGGAATTTTTGTTAACCACGCGTTCCCGGTAACCGTCAAAGAAGAAGATGACCACCGCGAATCCCCCCTACGACCCTGCCATCCATCTCACGATTAGCGATCTCGACCGCGCCAGTTCGGGCTCGATGGCGTCGATCAATTTCACGATGATACAATGCTCGAGTGAGGACTGTCTCATCGCTACAAACGAGTTCGACACCTCGCCTTTGATCAGTTCCGTCGATGATGCGGCGAGCGATAGGCTGTCTCGATGAGCCATCCCGGAAACTATCTTACCATCCTCGGACTCTGTCTCGTTTCCGGCTGGTTGCTCGCCGCCAGCATCCTCTATTGGCATTCGCACGCCACCCCGTGAAAAGCGATCCGGCCCGCGCGAGAGAGGATCTTTCTCCACCGCCACGGACCGAACTCTTCAAAAGGGTGCCAGCGGGGCCTCAATCCTTCGCCTGCCATTTTTGGGCGGCGAAGGCCTCGTCCACCGGAGTGTCGGCGAGATGGTTGGTGTAGTTGCTCAGCGTCTTGAGGGCGACAATGGTGAGCACGTCGAGGACGTCCCGGGTCTTGAATCCGGCCTCAAGAAAAGCGCTCTGCTCCTCCTCGGGCAACCAGCCGCGATGCTCGATGACGGCGTTCGCAAAGCGCGCGAGAGCAGCCTCGCGGGGCAGGGCGGGAGCAGCTCCGTCGCGCAGGGCGGAAACTGTTTCGCCCGGCACCCCGGTCATGCCGGCGACGGTGCTGTGAGCGGCGACACAGTAGTCACATCCATTCGTGCGACTGACCGCGATCATCACGATCTGCTGCTCTTGCGGACTCAGCGACGAATGTGTTTTGAGCAGGTCGAGGACACTTAAGTAGGTGGACAGGGCGACGGGCGATTCTGCGAAGACCCCGTAGAGATTGGGAGTGAAGCCGTAAATGCCTGCTACCTGTGAGAGCAGGGCCTGAGACGCTTTCGGAGCGCTTGTCGGGGTGTGGAGTGTGAATTGCATGGTATTTCGATCAGTGGATTTTGTTTTTCTTTGCAGACTCTCCGGAGTCTGCCCCTCACTTACGGACCGACCGGTCCAAAATAGGGCGAAAAGGTGGACGCTTTATCCGCACAGAGCTTTCAACATGATTTTTGTCGCCGCTCGAATTTTTTGCGGCGAAGCGCCGGACTTGGCCAAAGTCCTCAGCCCACCGAGGCTGGCGCTCAGGAATGTCGCGGCAGCGGAAGCGTCCGTATTCGGCGCGAATGATCCTTCTTCCTTGGCTCGATTCACCGCCCTCCGAAAGATCGTCTCGAAGGTCGAGAGCGCCGCGATCACTTCCCGGTCGAACGAAGGGTGCCTACCGCCCAGTTCGCCTGCGGTGTTGACGATGAGGCATCCATTTGCCGGGAGCCGACCTCCGGCCTCCGACACCGGGATCTCCAGCACCGAGCGGATGAAGTCCATGCCTGAAGAGGCTCGCCCCAAGCGATCGGAAAGATCCTCCGCCATTCGTTTTCGATACAGCAGGATCGAATCGCGAAAGACGGCCTCCTTGCTTCGAAACGCCGCGTAGAAACTGCTCCGCCCGATGCCCATGGCACGCAGAAGATCATCCAGGGAGGTGGCGTTGTAGCCTTTCCCCCAAAAGAGATGCATCGCCGATTCGAGTGCGGCGTCTCGGTCAAAATGTCGGGGGCGTCCGGGTGACATGGGATACGGGTGCTTCGGACGGGGGCGAATCTCAACTGGTCTTTCCAAAATCGTAAGCCCCGGTTTCGGTCGCGGGACCGTTGGGAGACGGGGGTTCAAGATGGTGGAGCCTGCCGGCGAAACTCCTCCAGACAGGCCTCAAGCGGCGTCCCGGCGAGATTGTTGCTGAATCCACCATTGAGGGGTAGGGGCGGCGCGGTGTCCAGGTCGTGGCGGGGGAATTTCATCAGGTTCGTGCGGGCCTGCAAATAGGACCAGTTGCTATGATGACCCGTGACCCAGAGGCTTTCAAATTGGTAGGTTCTTTTCCTGAAAGTTTCGTCTGGAAATAGCGACAAACTCTCTGACCATGGACTCTCCCGCCCCCCGCCCACCCCTGCCGCCGTTCACCGGGGAAACCGCCCGCCGGAAAGTCCAGATGGCCGAGGATGCCTGGAATACGCGCGAACCCGAATGCGTCGCACTTGCCTACACGCCCGACACGGAGTGGCGCAATCGCTCCGTGTTTCTCCGGGGTCGCGAGGAGGTCGTCGCTTTTCTCACCCGAAAATGGGAGCGGGAATTCGACTATCGCTTGCAGAAAACGCTCTGGGCCTTCACCGGGGACCGTATCGCGGTGCGCTTCGAATACGAGTATCGCGACGAGAGCGGCCAGTGGTATCGCGCCCATGGCAACGAGAATTGGGAGTTCGACGAACACGGCTACATGTCCCGCCGCTTTGCCAGCATCAACGACGTCGCGATCCGCGAGGAGGACCGCAAATTCCACTGGCCGCAGGGACCCCGGCCCACGGGCGATTCGCGGCTGGCCGAACTCGATTTTTAGACCGAACCCACCCTGGCCCATGAAGAACACTCTCGCCCTCGCTTTCCTCCCTCTTTTACTCATCATGCCGGTCGCTACCGCCGAGGAGACCCCGCGCATCGCTGTCGGCGACGCCGCTCCCGATGTCGTGTTGGGCACGGTGGACGATGCCGAATTGAATCTGCTTGCGGCGCTGCGGGAAAAGCCCGCCGTCTTGATCTTTTATCGCGGCGGCTGGTGTCCTTATTGCTCGAAACATCTCTCCGCGCTCGCCGGGATCCAGGATGACCTCGCCAAACTCGGGATCCAAATTTTTGCGATTAGCCCCGACCAGCCGTCGAAGCTGCGTGAGAAACCTGACTACGCGAAAATTCCCTATCAACTGCTGTCCGACCGGACCATGGTGGCGGCAAAGGCCTTCGGGATCGCCTTTGAGGTGGATGCCGCTACGCGCGACAAATATCGCGGTTTCGGCATCGATCTGGAGGCGGCCTCCGGCGAGACGCATCACCTGCTCCAGCATCCGGCGGTGTATGTGATCGATGCGAAAGGGATCGTTCGCTTTGCTCACGTCAATGAAGACTACCGTGAACGGCTCGAACCGGAAGAGGTCCTCGAAGCCGCCAGAGAGGTGACCCCATGATCACCCGCGCCTTGAAAGTTGCTGTTATCGTTGGCACAATACTCAATCTCATCAACAGTGGGGATTGCCTCCTCGCCGGGCATCTCCCGGAGCACCCCTGGAAGATCCCGCTGACCTTCGCGGTGCCCTTCGCGGTGTCGCTCTATTCCAGCGCGGCGGAGCGCAGAAAGCCGACCGCAACGAAGGGACCGTCACAAACTCGTTAATGGTTTCGAGAGTAGGACGACAAAATGGCACGGAATCGAATCAAAGAGTCTCCTCAAGGAGAACGCCAAACCAGACATCATCCAAAATACAAAATATCCAAAATACAAAACCCCATGAAAACAAAACCCTCAACCTTTTCATTTTCGCGGCTCTTCGCCCTTCTGGCGATGGGCTCCGCCGCACTCGCGTCGGCCTCGATCGCCGGCGATTATTTGCCCTCCGGAAAGAACCCCCTCTCCGCCGCCTCGCCCGTGGAGACCGGGTTCTATTTCGAAGCCTTCGGCGGAGCCCTCTTTTTAGACGATCTCTCGGGAACGGGTAGCGCCGGGATTGACGCCGGTTTCGACTCCGGCTGGATCGGTGGCGGAGCGCTCGGCTACCAACTCACCCCGGCACTCTCTCTGGAGATCGAGGGAGCGACGGGCGAGGCGGACCTCGACAGCCTCGCCGTGAACGGAGCCAATGTGGCTGGATTTTCCGGCGACCTCACCTATTCCCAGGCCACCGTGAATCTGATCTATGAATTTGGTCCCCAAAATCGGATCACCCCCTACGCCGGTGTCGGACTCGGTGCCGGATTCGCGGATGCCGATTTCGTTTATCCCGGGGCACGAATCAATGACGATGATTCGGCATTTCTTTATCAACTCATCGGGGGTGTCAAAGTCGATCTGGGTCCCCGGACGGAATTTTTCGCCGAATACCGCTTCGGTTCGCTCGACGAGTTCACGCTGCAGCGTGGCGCGGGGTCCGTGGTCTTTGACGAACTTCAGTCGCACCAGGTCCTCTTCGGCGTTCAGATCAAATTCTGACCTTCTTCGCGGGGACGGCACCGGGTGTCGCGCACCGGGTGTCGCGCACCGGGTGTCGCGCACCGGGATTTGCCCACCGGGATTTGCCCACCGGGATTTGCCCACCGGGATTTGCGCTCCCGATGCCGTCCTTCCGCTCCTACCCGCCGCATTTCTCGAACTTTCTCCGAATCGCCGATTCACGGATTTTAGAATGAACAAAGACAGGAAGAAATTTTTTGTTAATCATCCCCGGTTTTCATCGGCTAATTGTGAAAAGAGTTTTTTGAACCACCCATGACCCCATCCACCCCACCCACCTCCGAACACGCCACCCGTGACCGCTACGCCGCCGCCGCCAAGGCTCGGGAAGCGGCGCTCTGCTGCCCCGTCGATTATGATCCGCAATACCTGAAGGCGATCCCCGGGGAAGTGATCGAGAAAGACTACGGCTGCGGCGATCCCTCGAAATATCT
>Ga0163144_10009656_pt1 | contig 20702 bp, 12 predicted proteins | sample OliLak19BULKMAT1_FD_123175 | JGI IMG/M metagenome (GOLD analysis project Ga0163144, IMG submission 123175) | Freshwater microbial mat bacterial communities from Lake Vanda, McMurdo Dry Valleys, Antarctica - Oligotrophic Lake LV.19.BULKMAT1 | ecosystem: Environmental > Aquatic > Freshwater >... | reverse complement strand
CTCGTACACGCGTGCGCTGAATACCAAGGTCAAGCTTCAATCGATTTTTCAACAGGTTGCATTGGAACGCCCAAGTCTATCGATGCCTTTGGTCACGATGGTCAGCTATGCGATTATTCATCGCCACGGCCCCGAACGATTCGTTGACGATGCGATGGCAGCCGGTTTCGCCGGTGCGATCGTTCCGGACCTGCTGGTCGAGGAAAGCGGTCAGTTGTCAACCATTTGCAACGCCAAGAATTTTAATTTGATCCAATTGGTAACCCCGACGACGTCTCGCGAACGCGCATTGAAGATCGCCGAACGATCGAGCGGGTTTCTCTATTTCGTGAGTGTCACTGGGATCACCGGTGAACGAACCGAGCTTCCGCCGGATTTAGTCGATCGCGTGTCATGGCTAAGGGAACGAACACCGCTTCCGATCTGCATTGGCTTCGGCATTTCCAAGCCAGAGCATGTCCGGTTGTTGGCACCTGTGTCGGACGGACTGATTGTCGGCTCGGCCATAGTGCGTCTCATGGAGCACGCCAACCAATCCGAGGCGAACGCACTGGTAGCGATCGAACAGCTTGTCACCAGCTTGCTCGAGGCAAGCAAAGTTGGTCCTTGAGCCAGGAAAAAAAGAACACTAATCTTGGGTGATCGTTACTAATAATAAAGCTTGCTAATCGCTGTAACAAGAATGATCTTTTGTTTCACTGAATCCCACCGGCTTGCCCGGTGGTTATTTCGGCTTCTTGCTACCTAGCGATAATGCCCGGAAGGATCGTGGGCCTAATTATGGCTTTGCTTGTAGTTAGAAACCGAAAGTACCGCTGGGCAAGCCAGCGGGATTCTCAAAAAATCCCATCGGCTTGCCCGATGGTTCTGACGTTCATAAGATCTTCGCCGCTAGCGTTTACCGAAAATCGAAGCAGTCCATTACCGAGGGCCATCCGAGCGGTCTGCACTTGATAGCGATAGGTGCCAGGTAGCGATAGGTGCCAGGCACCTGTCGCTGCCCACCAGGCACCTGTCGCTGCCCATTCCCGGTTCAGGTAGCGATAGGTGCCAGGCACCTGTCGCTGCCCCAGGCACCTGTCGCTGCCCATTCGATAAATAAGTGTCTGATTTGGTCAGTGGGATAGGCTTCCAGCCTCTTTATACCCCATAACTTCAAAGTGCCTTGGCCCGCCTTGGCCCCATGCCAGCTTGTCTGGCATGTGCCCAAGTTTTGCGAGTTAAAACACGCCGAAACCCCCGCCACCCGTCCACTCGCTCGCCGCCTTTGGCGGCGAGCGGGTGGAAGAATGGTGGCTTTACGGAGGATAGGCGATCTAATTTCAAAACTCGTTCACCCGTGAGCAAGCTCACGGGGGTCCCAAATAAGATGTCACCGACCCTGGCAAGGATCGCCCATTCGGTTGCTGCAATTGATTGGGAATGAAGTATAATCGGTAGTATGCGATGCGTATTGAATGGCCTTTCGCGGGCAAGTCATTCGCTTCCGGTTGGTAACCCAACTCCCCACCTTGATTTCTCTGAAATCGCTAAACCGAGCTTCACCCAATGCATTCCTCCCGACGATTGTTTGCCAACATGGCGATTTGCCTGGCAACTTTGGTAGCACCCTGCTCCGCCCAGTTTGGTGCCCCCGAATTGCAAGCGTTACAGCATCTCGGTTGCAAAGTGGGACAGGCCCTGCCTCCCATCGCCGACGCTACCGGCGTAGCGCTCGCTGGCACCAGTCCCGTTTACTCAGCCCATGGACTCAGTGCTGGCTCCGTGCCACCCACCGCCGGTCCAGGTATCTACCAAGTTCGAGCCTTGGGCAAAAACGGCTTGTCCAATAGCCGAAACTTTATGGTGACTCCAGAACCCTGGATTGTTGTCGCCGGGAACGAAAGCGAAGTGAATCCAGCCACCATCGCAACGGGGACCATCTGGCAAGACGAATGCCCCGATCGAGGCCGGAACTACTATCGCTTGAAAGCGGACACCGACCAAAAATTGGAGATTAAGACGTTTGCCTATGCTCTCGACTCAAGAGCACGACTCGTCTTGACGCTCCTCAATCCAGATCGGGTTACCATCGCAACTTGCGGCGCAACGAACGACCAAGATGCCTCGCTCCCTATTGAACTAAAAGCCAACACAGAATATCTGCTGATGATTCATGACCATCTGTTTCGCGGCGGTGCCGAATTCCGTTACGCGTTAAAGCTATCCGACGTATCTGCAAAAGGACAAGAAAGCAAAGGTAGCGGAGAGATCGTCGAGCGATGGCGTCGCGCTATTACCTCTCAAAGAGATGGCAATGATCAAACGTTGGTCGCACCCATTCTCTGGCAACCCAGGTCTGGGTTGCTTCGAGCTCCATCCGATGCTCCGATTGTGGTCCACGAGGAAGCGTTATTCGAAGGGGCCAAAACAATGCCTATCGCGTGGCCGGCCATTGTTGCTGGTCAATGGGACGCCAACGATGATCTCGATACTTTTGATTTTGAATGCGAAGCCAAAACGGACGTTTCGGTCGAGCTCATTTCCCAACGCCTCGGTGAACTCTCGGATGCTTTGATCGTTGCCTATCGTGTTGAGAACGCGGGGCAAGCGACTGAGAAGCTGACACGATTAACCGAAAACGACGATGGTCCTGCGATTGGCAATGGTGAGATCCGTTTTGCAATGAAGGACTCTTTATTTACGTTTCAAATCGCAGATAAAGGAACCGTTCGATTGCAAGTCCGCAACCAACAGCGTCTAGATCGACTAACCGCAGTACCAAAATATGCGATCGAAGTCCGAAAACCGAATCCAGGTTTTGCTCTGTGCGCCAACTTGACCACTCCCATTATTGCTGCCGATCAAACTCGAATCACCAGCCCAACGCTTTGTTCCGGCGGCTCGGTTATGTTTTCGGTACACGCACTGCGATTCGATAACTTCGCGGAACCTATTGAATTGAGCGTCGCTGGGTTGCCTAACGGTTTTCGCGGAGGTTCGGGCGTGATCGGTCGCGATCAAAATATTACTGCGCTCAACGTCTGGAATGCTGGGGCATCTCCAGTACAAAAGGATCGAAAGGAAATTATGGAACTTGAGATTCATGGCTCTGTCGAAATTGGACAGCAGTCGATATCAGCCGTCGCAGTTCCGCTCGAAGTCACCTGGACCGCAACGGACACGTATCGCACCCCAATCGCTAAGCTGTTCGGCTCATTTCACCTTGCTAAATCGGAGTCGCTCGAATGCCCAATTACCGTCGAACTTGGCCCTAAAGACATTGACGCTAGGTCGCCCATTCGGATGGATGTGATTCGTGGCCAGTCACTAAAGATCCCGGTGCGTGTTACGCGCCGAACGGGAGGAGAAGTTCCGATCACGGTGCGATTGCACCACAGCCCGCCGAAGACGACCGCCGGGGAAATCAAAATTGACGCGAAAGCCACCGATGGTGTGCTGGATCTCCAAGTTCCCAAAGACGCGCCCGTCGGTGAGTTCATGCTGGGGACATTATGTGAAGCAGCGGTGACCATTCCGAATCCCGATCCCGCAGCAGAGCCAAAAACCAAGAGCATCACCTTGCAACTTCCTAGTTCCAATTTACGCGTTCGCATCGGAGATGCACCATGAACCTGAATTCAATACGCATTCATTATTCGAGTAAGGCTAATTCAAATGTGACTGGAAGGGCTCAAGCCTTTCGGTTTTCGGCACCGGACGGCTTGCGCCGTTCCGCTAACATCGCGTGCGCAATTGTGTTGATTGCGAGCGTCACATGCGGAGCACAGACACCGATTTACTTCGAAGATGTCGTAGCGCCTATTCTGCGGAAAAACTGCACTGCCTGCCACAATACGAAGCTCACAGAGGGTGGGCTCAATCTTGAGTCCCAAGCGGACTTGCTTCGCGGTGGCGATTCTGGGCCTGCATTTGATTTGGCCAAAATAGATGTGAGTCTTTTGTTAACGAGACCGGTCGGTGACGCCGAAACAATTATGCCTCCCGCCGATAACAAAGTGGGTGCCGAACGCTTGACGCCCGAACAGATTGCGTCGTTGAAAGGCTGGATAGGAGCGGGCGCTTTGACGCGAGGGCCAACCCAAAGCATGACCAACATCGCCAATCTACGTTTGCCTGAGAGCGCACGTGCAAGTTATGCTGTCGCGATCTCACCCGACAGCGAGTTCATCGCCTTGGGCCGCGGCGGCCAGTTGGTGATTCACGATGCTCAGCGACTTGCAAGTGCCACCCCGATTGTAGGACTGCTAGACGCGGCACCAACACAAGTGATTGCGGACGCACATCCGGATTTTATCCAGTCGATTGCCATCAGTCCCGACGGCCAGCGAATCGCAACGGGCAGCACAGGACAGGTCAAGATTTGGAAACGTTCCGAACCCGACTTCGACGGGGCCAGAACCGCTCTGGTTGCAAGTGGAATCGATATGTCGAAGCTCTTGTGCGCGACGTCCGACGGTAGCACGCTCGCCATGGTTGAGACAGTCCCAGCCGCAGCGAATTCAGCGAATCCACCGGAAGCGACCGCGATTCCGACCGTTCCAACTTCCAGCCTCCGAATCGCTAAAAAGGACGGGACGAAATCGGAGCCAATTTCGGTTGCGGAAGCGGCCTTATCGAATGGCGACTGGAGCCCGTCAGGCAAACGACTCTTTGCGGTCGGTGCGTCCAATAAGTTGTACAGCTGGGATTTCGTGGATGGTGCAGCTACAGCGACAACTGCGACACAACTTCCGGCACCGGTGCAGGCGCTTGTTTCTATAGATGAGTCGACGCTATTGCTGATATCAGAACGCAAAGCAGCGGTTTGGCAATTTAAGACCTCTGCGTCGGCAGAGTTGATCGCGGACCATCCGTTGGCAATGGCAATCAATGGGGCTGGCGCAGTTGATCTTGTTCGCTCGTCCAGTGACCGACAGTTGGTTTGTTCGGTTACTCAAGACGAACCGACTGGGAATAGTTCTCTCAAGCTATGGAATGTTGCGCAAGCGAAACTTGCTGGCGTTATTGAACGCGACCGAAAGGAGCAAATGGCTTTGTTCGATTCCGATGGCGAGCTACGTCGAACGCAAGCGGCACTGGACCGAACCAAGGCGTCCGTGACCGAAAACGAGAAAGCGTTAGAGGCCGAGCAGGCGGCGGTCAAGGCGGCTCAAGCTGTCCAAGAAAAAGCCGCGCTGGCGATGGCCGCAAAAGAAAAGGAAATGCAAACAGCTGCACAAGCAGTCACGGATCATGAAAAGATGATGGCTGAAACCAAAATAGCAATCGACGCGGCCACAGAAAAACTGGCTAAATTGACGACCGACTTAGAGCCAAAGAAAAAGGCTCTAGTTGATCTTGCAAAACAGGATATGGAATCCAAGGCCATGCTGGAGAACGCTAACAAGGCGCTAAGTGGCATCCAAGAGAATGAGAAAGCTGCTGTTGGCAGAGTGGAAGAACGCAAAAAAAACGTGACTTCACAGAATGAAATTCTTGCGGGTATTCAAGCTAAGAACAATCAGTTCAAGGCAGCGAATGAGGCGATTCGATTCTCGGTCCAATCGGTTGCCTTTTCAGGACGGGATAGAATTTTTGCGACGAAGCTGGTCGACAAAAAGGTCACAAACATTCTCGATTACTTTTCGGTCGAAACATTGCAACGAGTTGATTCTCGTATCGTAAACCAACCCATCACTACATCTGCGGAATTATCTGAAGCAGTTCGGGGGGTTCGTAGGCCTTGGCAGCTGGAGCACGTTTGGGATTCGCCATCGATTGTGGTCGACCGAGCTACCGCTATAGCATTCAGTCCGGATGGAACGCAATTGGCAGTTGGAAGTGGGCTAGCGAGTCGCAGTGGTCAGTTGGCAATTGTGAGCGTGGCGGATGGGAAGTCCATCAAGACGATGCCGGACTTGCATAGCGACACGGTTCTCGGTTTGGCGTTTTCGCCCGACGGACTTTGGCTTGCAAGCTGTGGTGCCGACAAAATGACTAAGCTCTTGAACACACAAACGTTGGAAACCGCGAAGTTGTTCGAGGGGCACACGCACCACGTTCTAGCACTGGCTTGGCAGGAGGATGCGAATCGGTTGGCGACGGCCAGTGCAGACATGACCATCAAGCTCTGGGACATAGCCAAGGGGGAATCGGTCAAGACGATAACAGGCATCGGAACCGAGGTGACATCCATCGCTTTCATCGGCTCAACGGTAAACACCGTATCGACAGCGATGAACAATTTGGTTCGCCTGCATGATTCCAACTCCGGCAAACAAGTCAAGCAATTTGGCCCAACAGCGGATTCACTTTATGGAGTGGTCACATCACCGAATGGAAAGTACGTCATTGCGACTGGACAAGAGGGGATCGCGAGGGTTTGGAACATCGAGGATGGCAAGCTAGTTGGTGAGTGGAAGTAGGAAAACTAGCTTTTAGCGGAACGGCGCGAGCCGACCGGTGAGTGGTTGTGAAATGCCTCGACACCGGAGGGCTCGCGCCAGGCTGTTAAAAAACTGGTATTGTATTGTGGATTCGAAGTGAGATTTTGTTCCGTTCGCTTGGTATTAACCTAGCAAAGCGGCGAGTTGAATCTTGAGATTTCTTCTCCCCTTCTCCTCCTCGGGATCCCGCGGAGGAGAAGGGGGGGGTTGGAGCGGACCTACATTCGCAATCCACTACTTCTTCTTTGGATCGAGATTCGATTCCAATTCCTCTGTCGATACTTTTGACTCTACACCGCTTTCTGGCACTTCAGCATGCGAGATCCAGAGCAACGCATTTAAAACGACTTTGCGATAGTTATCATTCCCCCAGTTGTCGTGGAAATGGCCACCGGTGAAGCCGAATCCGCGACCTCCGTCTGGGCGTTCAACCGACCACATCATCGCTTCCGCCCGTCCCTTTTGCGATTGGATATGTTCGTAGGGGCCCTTCGGGTAAACGTAGGGGCCGTCGCGGACGTCATCTGACGGTGAGGCGACAAGGATCGGAACAAATTTGCTTCCTTCAAAGTCAGCTGGTACGTTGCCTGGCGAGTTCGCAACGAAACGCATGTTGAAATACCACTCGTCCTTGGCTTGAAACGGCTTGACTCCACGGGCGATAGGATGGTTAGGAAACTGACTGAACTTTGGCTCCCAGATCGGGTTGCATGAAAACATGTTTTCATAGTGGCCACCGATCCATCGCTTGAACTCCGCCCCCGCTTGATCCGGAACGATTTCTACGCCGAAGTGCATGCATCCAATGCCGACTCCTTTCTTGACCCATTTATCTATCTTTTTCAAACGTAGTCCATCCTCCTGAACAGCTTCATGGCCTTTGCCACCATCCATGTAAAACACTATTGCGTCCGCATCCTCAAAGACGCGTTCCTCTTTCGGCCAACCGTTCAGCACAAACTCGGCTTTGACTCCTGGTACGTCTTTCAAGCACTTAGTAAGGAGTTGTACGCCAGCGTTGAACTCGTGCATACGTGCAGGGTGTGATGGTTTGCCTGCGACTAGGACAATCTTCTTGGCTGTTTTGCTCGCATCGATTTTGGCGGCGACGAGCTTCTCGGCAGACGCGGTTGCTTTTGCCATTACGTCTGCGATTTTGACGGGCGAGCCACCTTGTCGTTTTGATTCGTCGGCTGCTTCCATGAAGGCGAACATCTCGATCGTTTCGTCGGATGCGATCGGAACCTCTTCGCCCGCAAAGGATTTTGCGATTTGAGCCACTAAAGGTGCATAGCCCTCGTACTTGCCGCCCACCTCGATCGTCGATTCACCGAAGACGACCAATCCATAATCCGTCTTTCCATCGCGTAGGCCGCGGAACTCGCCGATTCGTCCTGTATCCCAGACGCCGATGGCCGAATCGGTGCCGGCGGTACTTACACGCGTTACTTGTGTGCAGCCCTGTCCCATCACCGTATAAAGTGACTCGCAACCGTGTACGCCATACCAATACAGATCTGGGTGAGTCGCCTCGAGAGAACAAGGGCTCCATGAGATGGCTCCACGTACTTGCGCCTTTAACTTGGGGTCGATCCGGTATTTCCAAATGGCTGGGCTAAAGCGAAGCGACGAACTACTGAACCATTTGCCATTGAATTTGGTAGCGTATTTTTGGATCGCAATCGCATCGACGAGCGAGCCTGCAAGCGGCTTGTCGATATACAGAGGCTTACCGGCGCGAAACACAGGAATGGCTTGTTCCAGGTGACGGCGTCCGTCGAGGCTGGTGATGATGACCGCATCCACTTGAGAGATAAGCTCGTCGATCGAATCGACCATCTTTACGCCCAACGCTTCAAGATCCTGCGTGTATTTTGGGACGCGTGTGTAGCTGCTTTCGATGTCAGGACTACCACCAGGAAACGCGACAACCACCTGTTGTTTCGCGAGCAGCCCTTCTGCTTCCGGGTTATTCCACAGTTTGGCAAACGCAGGTGCGTGGGACGTATCCAACCCGATCATCCCGATCCGCAAGACTTTCTCTTGGGCTGAAGCAGTCGGAACCATCCAACCTGTGATTGGTCCGATTGCAAGCAAAAAGCAAATCCACTTTAGTATCGTTTTGGGGCTCAACGTCTGTTTCGTCATTTGAAAACCGTAGTTGGAAGGAGGGTGTTGGGAGGGGACTTTCTAAAGCACAATCATACTCAACTCTAGACTTCGATGCATCGCGTTTGAGACTATCATCCTAAAACGCTTGCAAACAGTAACCGTACCGTTTAAGGTTTGGGCTTGTAAGCGAGCGATCAGATAATTTCGCTTTTCCCCTCCAACAAATCCGACAGGACCGACAGGATCGTTGCCCATCATGAAGTTACCAGCGTTTATCTTGGCACTTGTTTCATTGCTTGCTCCCATGGTTCAGTCTCAGGAGAAGGCTGTCGTTGCACCGCCCGTGAAACTTCCTGCACAGGCCCCAAATGTGGCAGCGCAAAAATTCACACCCGACGGCAAGGTGAATCCGGGCTTCGCTTCGTCGCACGAAAAGTTTGTCAAAATCGCCCAGGAAGGAAACGCAGAGCTCGTCTTTTTAGGTGACTCCATTACGGCGGGCTGGGGTAAGAACGCAGAGATTTGGGACAAGTCGTTTGGCCGATACAAGCCTGCGAACTTCGGCATTGGGGGCGATCGCACACAGCATGTTCTTTGGCGTATTACCAACGGTGAATTAGACGGGCTCAAAGCCAAAGCGATTGTGGTCATGATCGGAACGAACAACTCCTCAACCGATCCAGCAGATGGGATCGCTGAAGGAGTTAAGGTCATCGTCGAGACGATTCGCCAGAAACAGCCGCAGTCAAAAATTGTGTTGCTCGCAGTCTTCCCCCGCGGTGAAAAGCCGACTGCAAATCCAGGTCGAGACAAACTCAATGAGGTAAACAGCATTATCTCGAAACTGCATGATGGCAAAAACATTCATTTCCTAGACATCGGCAGCAAGTTCTTGCAAGCGGATGGATCGCTCACCAAAAAGATCATGCCAGATTTCCTCCATCTTTCACCTGCGGGATATCAGATTTGGGCAGATGCCATCGGCCCAAAACTAGCCGAACTCTTGGACGCGAATAAGCAAGCTGCCATCGAACTAGATTGGCACGACGCGACCGCGTCAGGTGTTGAGGGTCGCATTCTGCCGGATCAGCCGAGATCACGATGGTTTGATCGGTTGCCAAGCTCGGCGGAGTCAACCGTCACATCCAACGTTTGGAACCTAAGTCGTGACAGCGCGGGTATGGTGTTTCGGTTCAAGACAGACGCGACCGCTATTCATGTTCATTACAAGGTATCGAAAAGCAATCTTGGAATGCCGCACATGCCTGCCACCGGCGTGAGTGGTGTCGATTTATACGCTCGAGATGATGCTGGCAAATGGAAATGGGTTCAAGTGACAAAACCAGCTACGCAAGAGATAAAGGCTGAGATCATTAGCGGTCTTGCGGAGGGATACCGCGAGTATGCAGCCTATTTGCCGCTATACAATGGCGTCGAGTTCTTGAGCATCGGCGTAAAGAAGGGTTGTAAATTCGAGGGTCTTTCGCCGCGTGAAAAGCCAATTGTATTTTATGGGACCAGCATTACACATGGCGCTTGCGCAAGTCGTCCCGGCATGGTCCACACCGGTATCTTAGGTCGTAAGCTGGACATGCCCGTCGTCAACTTGGGTTTTTCGGGCAATGGCAGAATGGACAAGGCTGTGGGTGATTTCCTTACGCAGATCGATGCTGCGGCCTATGTCATCGATTGCTTACCGAACATGGTCCCGGCAGACGTCACGGCAAAATGCATTCCGTTGGTTCGGCAGATTCGTGCTGTTAAGCCGAACACGCCAATCATTTTGGTCGAAGATAGGCGATTCACGAACGATTGGATCTTGCCGGACAAGAAGAAGTTTCACACCAACAACCACGCTGCACTTCGGGCCGCGTATGAGCAACTGCTCAAGGATGGTGTTAGCAACTTGCACTATATCCCAGGTGATAGTTTGTATGGTGACGACACCGAGGGGGCCACGGATGCATCGCATGCGAATGACCTCGGTTTTATGCGCCAAGCTGAAGTCTTCGAACCAATCCTTCGTAAAGCATTGGCTAGTCATGCATTGGCTAGTCATGGCGGAGTTACTGAAGCGGCGGATGGCAAGGTGACGCTTGTCGCCGATGGCTTTCAATTCACAGAGGGACCGGCTGTGGACGCACAGGGCAACGTGTACTTCACCGATCAGCCCAACGACCGGATTATGAAAGTGGACACGGATGGTGCCGTTTCGGAGTTCTTGAAACCCGCCGGGCGAAGCAATGGGATGTTCTTTGCACCTGATGGGAAATTGATCTCATGTGCCGATGAAAAGAACGAGATGTGGGAGATTGCAGCGGACAAAACGCATAAAGTTTTGTTCAGCACCTTTGAAGAAAAGAAATTGAATGGACCAAATGACGTTTGGATCGATTCGAACAGCACCATGTACTTTACGGACCCTTACTACCAACGAAAATGGTGGGAGCACAAAACAAGGCCGCAGAATAAGCAATCCGTTTATCGAGTCGATCGCGATGGGGCCAACGTAACGCTCGTCGATGACACTCTGGTTCAGCCAAACGGAATCGTAGGCGACTCCATGCGACGATTGCTCTTCGTAGCGGATATCGGTGACTCAAAAACGTATCAATACACCATCTCGAACGATGGCACGCTCGTCGACCGCAAATTGTTTTGCAAGAGTGGGTCCGATGGGATGACGATCGACGCGGAGGGACACTTGTACTTGACAGGCAAAAAGGGAGTCACGGTGTTTGACAAAAATGGCAAAGAAGTTCAAGTGATTGCTATTCCGGAAAGCTGGACGGCCAATGTTTGCATCGGAGGCAAGGACCACAAGACCCTCTTTATAACGTCTTCGGATTCTTTGTACTCGGTGCGGGTCAAACATGCAGGCCTGAGGAATTAGCGACGGATAAGCCCGCCCACGAAAAACACCGCAACAACGAGAAATAGAAGAACTCCCAATCCCAAAATGATCCAGATGAATACAGGAATGGTGCATCGGATATGAGGAGTTTGCTTTACGATTGAACGGTAGTTATTCGAAAAAACAAAATTGCCTTTTTCCGATAGCAAAAGAAACAGCAGGTAGCCGCCAAGAATTGTTCCAAAGGGTATGGCGCAAAGTCCGAGTACGGCAAAAATAATCCCTCCGATCTTTCCGACATCCGATAGTTTGTACAGTCCAGAGCAAACGAGTGCGGTCAGCCCGCCAAACGTAAAATACACGGCAGCGTAGATAAGCACGAAAACACCGGCCGCAACGCCTCCTTCGGCCCTGAAAGCAAAGACACTTAAAACAACTGCAGCAGAAGCGAACAAGATATAAAACACGCTGGCTATGCCATAGAGCAGGCCGAACCCTTTTATCGCCGACTCATGCGACAAGTACGATCGTCGAATGGACTCGGGAGTTCCTGACATGGCTCCGCCCTGTTGACCTCCATAGTTCTGAGTTGCACCCAAGTTATTGGGACTTGCTGAAACCGCATAGGGATTGAGTGACGAAGCAGTAATCGCTGCCACGGGTGAGACAGGTTTTGCGATTGTTGGCATGGCAGCGACAGGCCGCGGCACAACAGCCGCGAGTGACCGTGAGGTCTCTGCCTTTGGCTCGACAAACTTTTTGATCTCAAATACTTCGTTGCAATGGATGCATTTTCCGTTCCGTCCTTCCATCCCTGGCTTGCCCTCGAACAATTGTTTGCAGTGGGAGCATTGGAATGCAAACGTAAGTTGAATGTTGGCTTCGGGCTGAACATCTTCAGCGGTTCCAAGCGGCGTGATCGTGAAGATGAGTCTACAGTTCGGGCACAGGCCACGCGTTCCCTCCAACGCAGGATCACAGACCAGAATGAATTCGCAACGAGGACATGGGACTTCCAACTTGATATCAAACGTCTCGACCACTAACTCTGGAACGCTGAGGATCGTTTGGCATTCAGGACACTTGCATCTTTTGCCCTCGCTGCCATCGGGCACTCGCACTTGTTTGGCACAATTAGTACAAGGGAATTCGATGGGCATGTTTTGTGGGAAAGTAAAGGAATGACTAGAACGCGTCCACAGGACGAGGAGGGGGGCGTTGGACACACGTCCTAGTTGGAGGGTCGTTTGTTGTGCATCTTGTAAAGTTCCGCAGCATCGTCGTAGATTTCTGCTGCGGCGTTCAAATGCGGTAGCACATGATAAAACAACTCCTGCAATATGTGGTTTGCCTGATCCTGGTCATAATCATCTGGACTGCTGAAAAGACGAAGCCGCGAGTCAAGTTCCTCTTGCCAATCGGTCATGTGAAAAACAAACTTCTCACGATCTGATCCGTAATTGTTATGTTCCTTGGCGGAAGCCATGTCTTTGAAAAACGCGAGTCGCTTTTTCTCCAGCGAATTTGTACTAGTAGTCGACATCAGCGATCTCTTAAATTTTTTTTACGCCACTCAGCAATCTTAGCCAGAATATCCTCGCCGGATTTCTCGGCCACGTGCGAGGCTACGAGCCACGTTCTCCATTATAGTTGCCGCCTCATCGGCGAAAGAAGGTGGTCAAAACTTTAAAGCTAAGCCATTCTCGCCATCAGCAGCTCCCTTTGGCACATCAATTCTTTTGGCATCGAATGATAAAGCTTCAGGAAAAAGTCGTTCTGATTGGTGATTTCCGCCAACCAATCTTCTCGTCGAAAGAGCATAACGGCATCAAATTGTTCCTTCGTGAATCCCTCGAGACCCTCGGTCGAAAAGCTCTTCCAGTCCGGTGTCCAGCCAATCGGAGTTTCGTGGCCTGCGATCTTGCCCTGGCATCGCTTAACAATCCACTCGAGGACACGTAGGTTTTCACGAAATCCGGGCCAAAGGAATTTGCCTTTGGCATCCTTGCGAAACCAGTTGACGTGAAAAATCCTTGGGAGGCGTTTGATGTTCTTTCGCATGTTAAGCCAATGGCCGAGATAGTCGCCCATGTTGTAGCCGCAGAACGGCAGCATCGCCATCGGGTCACGGCGAACCGTACCAACGTTTCCTGAAGCTGCTGCCGTGGTCTCAGAACCCTGCGTTGCGCCCAGAAATACACCATGCGTCCAATCGAACGCTTGAAAGACCAGTGGCATGGTAGTCGGCCTACGCCCGCCAAATACGATTGCATCGATTGGAACTCCATCTGGATCTTGCCATTTCGGATCGATGTTGGGGCACTGTCCTGCGGGCGCTGTGAATCGCGAATTCGCGTGTGCAGCCAAACGACCGCATCCCGGTGACCAATCAAGACCGGTCCAATCGATTAAGTGAGCCGGTGGTTCGGAGTGCCCCTCCCACCAAACGCCACCCGCGTCTGTTAATGCGACGTTCGTAAAGATCGTATTCTTTGCCATGGCCTCCATGGCTGCGGTATTGGAGTGCCAAGAGGTCCCCGGAGCGACTCCAAAAAATCCTGTTTCGGGATTGATTGCATGTAGTTTTCCCGTTTTTCCGGGCCATAGCCAAGCGATGTCATCGCCGACCAATGTCGTTTTCCAACCTTGCTTTTCGTAGCTCTCGGGCGGAACAATCATCGCCAAATTCGTTTTGCCGCATGCACTTGGAAAAGCTGCCGTCAAATAAGTCTTGGCACCATCGGGTGATTCGAGGCCCATGATCAGCATGTGTTCAGCCATCCAACCCGCATCTCGAGCAATAGCGCTTGCGATTCGCAAAGCGACGCATTTCTTTCCCAGAAGCGCATTGCCGCCGTAGCCGCTACCATAGGACCATACTTCCCTCGACTCAGGAAAGTGCACAATGTACTTGTCTTCGTTGCATGGCCAAGGAACGTCCGCTTGGCCATCCGTCAATGGCATGCCAACGCTGTGTAGACAGGGGATGAAGTCACCATCGCTGCCAAGCTTCTGCAAAACATCCGCGCCCATGTGACACATGATGCGCATGTTGACGACAACGTAGGGTGAGTCCGTTAACTCAACGCCAATCAGCGCCAGAGGACTATCGATCGGTCCCATACAGAAAGGGACAACGTACATTGTCCGACCAGACATGCATCCCTGGAACTTCTCCGTCAGGTTACGACGCATGATGTCCGGATGTCGCCAGTTGTTCGTTGGCCCTGCGTCGACTTCTCTGAGCGAACAGATAAACGTTCGATCTTCGACACGGGCCGTATCGGATGGATTGCTTCGGGCCAAAAAAGAGTTCGGATGCAGTTCGGGATTGAGTCGAGAGAATGTACCCGCTTCGACTAGTTTTGTCGTAAGCGCATCCCATTCGGCTTGCGAGCCATCGCACCACTGGATGGACTCCGCATTGCACAAGGCAGCGGTTTCCATAACCCATGTTGCGAGGCCTTTATGGACTGCGCTTACTATTGGAGTGGAGTACTGACTTGGACCCGATTCGATACTCATCCTAACGTTGAACGCGAGCGGACCCGCCCTTTGCAAGTTGCTCAACTTCTGGCAACTTTGCCATGGTGGTGTCGCCTGGGAATGTCGTCAGTAGAGCTCCATGAGCCCAGCCTAAACGCAACGCTTGTTCTGGGTCTTTGCCGGCAAGCATTCCGTAGATCAGCCCAGCAGCAAAACCGTCGCCGCCACCGATTCGGTCTACTACGTCGAGTGAGCAAGTTGGACTGACATAGCGTTTTCCATCGTACCAGAGAACAGCCGCCCAATCATGCCGGTTCGTCGAATGCACTTCACGAAGCGTGGTCGCAACCATTTTTACATTTGGAAACTTGGTGACCGCTCGTTCGATCATCTTGAAGAAGGAATCGGGATCCAAAGCCGTCTTGGACTCCACGTCCTGGCCCTCGATTCCAAGCCCCTTTTGCAGGTCTTCTTCGTTTCCAACGAGCATGTCGACATGCTTAACGATCTTGCTGATCATTTCCTGTCCTTTGGCTGCGCCACCGATGGTCCCCCAAAGTTTGGCTCGGTAGTTCAAGTCGAATGAAGTAACAGCCCCAGCCGCTTTGGCAGCTTGCATACCCTCGACGATCAACTCCGATGTCGTCGGCGATAGCGCAGCGAAAATTCCGCCTGAGTGAAACCATCTTACGCCGGAGTCGAAGATCGCTTTCCAATCGAAGTCGCCTGGCTTGAGCATTCCACCCGCTTCGTTGGCACGGTTGTAGAATACGACCGGTGGGCGAACTCCTAGTCCTCGATCGCTGTAAACGGTTGCGATGTTTGGGCCTCGCACACCATCGTGTTCAAAGTGCTTGTAGAAGGGCTTTACGCCCATCTCGCGAACGCGTCCTTGGACCATCTCGCCGATACCGTAATTGACCATCGCCGTTGCGACACCGGTTTTCAGACCAAAGCAATCCGACAAGTTTGCGGCTACGTTGTACTCACCACCGGAAACATGGATGTCAAAGGATTTGGCTTTGCGAAAAGGAATAATTCCTGGATCCAATCGATGGACCAATGCACCAAGGGACAGGAAATCGAGATCGCAAGAATCGGTACGAATACTTAATTGAGCCATTATTTCTCCAAGAGGAAGTTTTTGAAAATTGCGAATGCCAACAACGCAGCGTGGAAACTCAACAACAGAATTTCTTTAAATCGTCGCTGACGAAAATCCACCGTCGACAACTAGATTGTGACCCGTGACAAACGACGAAGCCGCGGACGATGCCAAAAAGATGGTCGCCCCAGCGAGTTCATGGGTGAAGCCAAATCTGCCCGCAGGAGTGTGATCGATGATTTGCTGACCACGAGGAGACAGACTGCCGTCCTTGTTGTAAAGCAGTCCGCGATTTTGCTCTGCAGGAAAAAAGCCCGGACTGATGCAATTGACGCGGACGCCCCGCGAAGCCCACTCGCGAGCTAGAAACTTAGTCAAATTGATGACTGCCGCCTTGGCTGCAGAATAAGCGACGACGCGCGATAGAGGAATGATACCGGACAGGGATGCAACGTTGATGATGCTGCCTGAATTCCGGACGAGCATCGTCTCCGCGAATACTTGGGATGGCAGCACGGTCCCGCCGATCAAGTTAAGGTCGAAAACCTTTTGCCAAGCGTCGATGGGTAAATTGCAAAAGTCATCGCCGGGTTGTAGGGTTGCTTCGGGCTGATTGCCGCCGGCAGCATTGATCAAGATATCAACAGGGCCGAGCGACTTTTCGATAATGTCTCTCGCTTTTGAAAGCGAGTCGCGATCCAAAGCATCCGCTGCATGGAACACAGCTTCTCCGCCATCGCGCCGAATTTGCTCTGCGCGGTGCATTCCCCTTTCTGCGCTACGGCCGAGAATCGCCACCCTCGCTCCCGAAGCTCCAAGAGCTTCGGCCATCGAGCCACCTAAACTGCCGGTACCGCCCAAAACAACGGCTACCTGATTGTCCAACCTGAAAAGACTATTACTCATGATAGGCCATTCTTTTGTGTTAATGGCTCATTTACGGGGAGCTAAACGACGGGATCTCTTACCAACTTAAGGCAATTGGATGGAATGAGACGCATCGTTGCAAGGGGGGCAATGCACGGAAGTGCCTAAAGTTGCTCCAAACGCCGGACGATTCCTCGGTTGGGGACGGCCAAAAGTACCCAACTGCCGAACGACGCCATGAAGCTACTCACGGCTAGGGGCAGTGCGATCCGATGCCAATGACGTACCGAACTCAGAGCCGATGGCTCACAGGGGACAGACGATTGAAACGCAAGCGATGAACTCCTCTGTACAGAATGCGCAAACTCCCAACCACGTACAGTACGACGCCAGTTGTCCTGCTCATCCATCTGTGCAGCCAATTGCTTAATGACGAATCCGCCAAGGACCGCCAGGAACAAGGCCAAGAAGAGATATCGCCAACGTTTCGAAAGATCTACGCGAACTTTAGTTTTCATGACGACCTGATTTAAAGAGGGACAGACCATTCTGTGGCTAGGCGTGCCTGCATTCGATCTCTCTCTCAGGTTGCAGACGGCGTTCCGTTTTCCGGACACCGTTGTCAAAAGTGCCAACGAGGGGCAATGCGAGAACCAACCCTTTTAATTGGTTTCATTGGAAATCGCTGCGTTTTTGGCTCGTGAGCTCGGTCGTTTGATTTTGAACGAAACGCACTCCAAATAAAATATGCGTTTCGTTTATGCATCCAGCGAGGGTGGGGTAGTGCAACATGGCCAAAAGCGTGTGGACTTATCGAGACACGTTCGAAGGACTGTATCCAGGATGAAACGCTAGACCTCGCACCATACAATCGCTACAAGTGTAATATTCGAATAGGAATCTACGTTTCTAACATGCGGACATAGGCGGTTTCTTTCATTTTTAGAAAAAGGTTTGCTTTCCTGTTATATCTTTCAAAGGCAAAATCTGCATTCACTTTTCACCCCGCATTCGACCTTCGTTCCTTTCGTCCTAAACATTCGCTTTCCAAACTAATGATCTTCCCAGCAAGCGTAACGCGACAATGCGAAGACCTTGCCCACCTGCTGGGCACGGCCTGCTTGCCTTATTTGCGAAGCGCAATCGAATTGCATCGGGAGACCACGGTCAGGTCCGCGTACGATGCTGCCCTCCAATCCGATGCTAAGCTGGCTATTGACGCGATGGATCTCGCGAACACCTGCCTTTGCGAATCGATCGTGGCGGCCGACGGAAACAGGTCTGTATTTGCCATACCGCTCAACTGCATTGATGAAGGAAAATGGTACGCAATCGGCCGATTGAATGAGCCACCGAATGATTCCGCAAAGAAACTATTGCGAGTTGCTGGAGAGGCAATCCGACGACAATACCACATCGACTCCCAAAATCACGTGATCATGACGGCCGAATGCGAATTGGAACGCGGCTGCAGTGAACGCCATTGGTTGCGACAACTCAATGCGCAACGCGCCATTCGCAAGAAAGCCGTCGGTCAGCAGTCGCGCCAGTCCATCGAATCGCTGAGAACACTTATCGACGCTGACGCTATCGCGATCTTCATGTACGCGGATCGCGGCCAAGACAATCATGGTCTGGAGTCCACGATCAGCGGCAAAGCCAGTTGGACCCGCGATGATATCCGCCAATTGCTGCAACGCATTCAGAAACCGCGTTGCGGCGACTCGGTTATTCTCAACGATGTCGATTTCCAGCTGCAATCGGGAGTATTGCGATCCTGCGTAGTCGTGCCAGTCGGTGAGTCCGAAGCGATTGGCTATGTGATTGCCTTGAACCGACGAAAAAAATCCCTTCCGATGCATTCCGAAGAATGCGGCTTCGGTCCTTGCGATGCAGAACTGCTCCATGAAGTTGCCGGATTCCTGTTAGCGGACGGCTATAGTAACGCCAGCTTGCTTGAGAGCGAACAGTTAGTGCTGGGTACCCTGCGAGCCATGAGCAACGCAATCGAAGCACGCGATCCGTATACGCATGGCCATAGCGAACGCGTCGGCAATGTCGGGTACCAAATCGCCCTTCGTCTGCATCTTTCCGAGGTCTCATGTCAAGAAATTTATCTTGCTGGCGTTTTGCACGACATCGGAAAAATAGGCATTCCCGATCACGTATTACTTAAGCCCGGTAAATTGGAACCAGATGAGTTCGCAATCATCCGCAAGCATCCAGAGATCGGCCACCGTATCTTGGAGGAACTCGGTAAGCTCAAATTTGCATTGCCAGGCGTTCTATACCACCACGAACGCATAGACGGAACCGGTTATCCACATAACTTGGTTGGAGAAGAAATCCCTTTGATGGCGAGAATACTCGCTGTCTCGGATGCATATGACGCAATGACTTCCTCACGTGTTTACCGGACCGCGATGGGGCAACAAAGGGCGGTCGACATTCTCCGAAGCGGAACGCGAACACAATGGGACTGCGATGTTGTCGAAGCATGCCTGAAATACATTGGCGACCTAACCGTTGATTCCGCAGACATCGTTTTGGATTCGCCTCGGTCCAAGACAACCGACTGGCGACAAGTTTCACAGGCACTTCGCGTTCTGCAACTCTAACGACGATTTCGGCAACAGTCCCTGTTTTAGATTCACATCGGACTCTCCTGGAAAAAGACGTTTCCAGACCACGCACGGTATCCTCTGGCGGTGTTACCCGTGAAGATCAAGCTAGGTGTTAGATACGCTTTTCCATTCCACTGTGCGCGGCAACTGAGCGGAGAGTACCCAAGCGGATCGCCCGCTTGGAGGACTTGGCCCCTTCCTTCAGGGCAATTGGCGTTGCGTGTGGTTGCATACCCAGGGCTTCGCTACGCTATGCTCTGGGCTAAATTGTTTAAGCCCGTTGGGCTAAAGTCAACTTGTGGAGGGCGGCTGGACTTGTTCCCACCCGTTTGCTTGCTCAGTTCGATTCGATCGGTCGGCTGCGACCAGATTCAATCGATTGCCTTAACAACTTATCCAACTCCTTTACGATCTCTGGATGCTCTAAGGCGATGTTCTGGGTTTCGCCCGGATCGCGCTCGATATCAAACAACTGGCCCTTTGCTAACGGTGCAGTGTCGGGCAACGCAAATTGCTTGAGCTCCGGATTGGATTCGTAATTGTTTCCGCCAGAACCCTTGTGAGCCAAGTATTTCCAATTCCCTCGACGAATCGCTAGATCACGCGCACCAGAGAACGCTTGTTGCAACAAATAGGGCCGAATGGGCTTGGTATCTTTGCTCAACAGCACGGGCAGGAAACTAAAGCTGTCTTCCGCAGCCATGTTTGGCAATTTTGTGCCTACCAATTCTGCGGCTGTCGCAAAGATGTCGCACAGAGAAGTGATTTGTGCGGAAGTAGAACCCGGCGCTACCTTGCCCGGCCAGCGAACGAGGAAGGGAACTCGATGACCACCTTCCCAGTTGTCGCGTTTCACTCCCCGCCAAGGTCGCGCACCGTCGTGTTTGTGATCTCGACGCATGTGGTATACGGTTGACACCTCAGGCCCATTGTCGCTGGTGATGATCACCAACGTACTATCGGCGACGCCTAACTCATTGAGTGTTTTCATCAATTCGCCGACAATGTGGTCAAACTCAAAAATAAAATCGCCATGCGAGCCCGATTTCGATTTGCCTTTGAATGCGTTTCCCGGAAACGATGGCAGATGAACGGCTTGTGTTGCATGGAAAAGAAAGAACGGTTTCTCGGGCTTTTGGGCCACATGTTTGCGCAGAAACTGTTGGCTCTTTTCCAAAAACTTCATGTCGACTTCTTCCAAGTTAAAATCGGGCGCTTGCCAGCCT
>Ga0163144_10009655_pt1 | contig 20702 bp, 17 predicted proteins | sample OliLak19BULKMAT1_FD_123175 | JGI IMG/M metagenome (GOLD analysis project Ga0163144, IMG submission 123175) | Freshwater microbial mat bacterial communities from Lake Vanda, McMurdo Dry Valleys, Antarctica - Oligotrophic Lake LV.19.BULKMAT1 | ecosystem: Environmental > Aquatic > Freshwater >... | reverse complement strand
GGGGGGGGGGGGGGGGGGGGGGGGGGGGGGGGGGGGGGGGGGGGGGGGGGGGGGGGGGGGGGTGGGGGGGGGGGGGGGGGGGTCGCGGTCGAGGTGGATATGGGGGCGAGCGTCGCGGCATTCCGCTGTCGGCTCTGGATGCCAGCACGACTGAAGCCTCGCGCAAGGCAATCGGCGCGGCGATTGACGTGCACAAGACGCTTGGCCCTGGCTACGACCAGGCTGCGTATCTAAACGCGATGAAGATGGAATTGGACGCGTTGGGTGTTGCGTATTCGCAGGGGCACACCATCAACGTGATGTATAAGGATCGGAAGATTGGTGAGGCGAAGAGCGATCTCTTTGTCGATGGCAAGTTTTTTCTTGAGGTCATGGCCCGTCCCGGACAGGTCAGTACCTTTGAGCGGCTGGCGCTGCGGGCCAAACTCAAGGCCCAGGACATGGAGTTGGGCCTGATTATCAACTTCGCCGAGCGCAGACTCAAGGACGGCCTGGTTCGCGTCGTGAACATCGACAAGATCATGAAGGAGAAGGGCATCACGCTCGACGAGGGCGAGGACCAGGATGGAGAGTTTGACGATCGGGGTTGAGTTTCGATAACGTTGGTTCTTAGTGAATGGGTCCTTGGCATCTGGTTCCTTGGTGTTTTTTTTGTAGCAGAAGGGAAGTCGTTTGACTCGGCGGGTCGTCATCACAGGCATGGGCTTGGTCACTCCCCTGGGCAGTGATGTTGACTCGGTCTGGACCAAGCTCCTGGCTGGTGCGAACGCCATCTCGCGCGTGACTCGGTATGAGGCCGACACGTTCTCGACCAACTTCGCGGCCGAGGTTCGCGGTTTTCAACTCTCGCACTTTCTCGAGGATGCCGCGCTGCACGCTCGGGGCGGCCTCAACAGCCAGTTTGCGCTGGCCGCGGCGGCTCAGGCATGGCGGCAGGCAGGACTGGGCGAGGAAAATCCGCAACTAGCGGGGCAGGGAGTTGGCCAAGCAGTAGGTCAGCGCAGGGGTTTCCGTGCAAAGCCCCATGCGGAGATTGATCTTGATCGCGTGGGCATGTACTTGGGTGCTGGCGAGGGCAGCCCCGACTACGACAACTTCATCGCGACCAATATCGCTGGCTGGAAGCCAGAGACCAAGACCATCGATGATGTGGCGTGGGCCAGGACAGCGCTGACACGCATGCATGCGATAGCAGAGATCGAGCAGGAGCCCAACATCACGCTCAGCCACATGGCCCAGGCCTTTGGTGCGCGGGGTCCGGCCTTCAACTGCATGACGGCGTGCGCGGCGAGCACGCAGGCTATCGGCGAAGCCAGCGAGATCATCCGTCGGGGCGATGCCGATGTCATGCTCGCGGGAGGCAGCCACAGCATGATCCACCTGCTGGGCATGACCGGGTTCATCCGCCTGACGGCGATGAGCACGCGCCGGGACAGTCCGCAGACTGCGGCCCGGCCCTTCAGTGCGTCCCGCGATGGCTTCGTGATGGGTGAGGGTGCAGGGATTCTGGTGATCGAAGATTCCGAGCATGCGTTGCGGCGCGGCGCGACGATCCTGGCAGAGGTTGCGGGGTATGGCTCGTCCGCCGATGCGTTTCGGATTACTGATATTCAGCCCGAGGGCAAGGGGGCGGTCGCGGCGATGGCGCAGGCATGCAGCCAGGCAGGGTTGTCGCCCCGCGAGCGTGGGCCGGATGGTCGACCGCTCATCCACTACATCTCTGCGCACGGCACGGGCACTCAGGAAAATGACAAGATCGAGACGCGAGCGGTCAAGGCGCTGTTTGGCCAACTGGCTGACAGTGTCCCGTTCAGCAGTGTCAAGAGCATGCTGGGACACTTGATTCAGGCCGCGGGCGCAGTGGAATTGATTACGTGCGTGAAGGCGATCCAGAGCGGATTCCTCCCGCCCACGATGAACCTGAACGATCCCGGGCCCGAACTTGACCTTGATTACGTGCCCAATCAGGCCCGCGATCTGCGATCTGCTGGCGGGGTGGAAGCGTGCCTCTCCAACAGTTTCGGCTTTGGCGGGCAGAACAACACGCTGTGCGTGCGTCGTTGGCGGTGAGCCGAGGCGTTTTGTGAGGTTTCAAAGCCGCAAGAATTCCATCGCCGGCAACGTGTTGCGACTCTTGGCGTGCAAGTCGGTGAATCTAAGCAAGCGCGAGCAGGCGTACAAGACTATCTATGCGACCCCTCATGTGGTTCAGGTCCGACCTCCGCACCCTCGACAACACTGCGCTGTTTCAGGCCGCCAATACGGCCGATGCGGGGCTGGTCGCGCTCTTTGTAGTGTCGCCTGGTGAGTGGAAGGCGCACGATTGCGCGCCGATCAAGATTGATCTGATGCTGCGCACCCTGCGCGAACTCTCGGCTTCGCTCGCCAAACTCAACATCGCGCTGCTCGTGCGCACTGCCCTGACAGCCCGTGATGTGCCTGGTGTTGTGCATGCTGTGATGCAAGAACAGCGGTGCGATGCGCTGTACTTCAACAAGGAGTACGAGATCAACGAGGCTCGGCGTGATGTCCTCACCCGTAGCCTTTGCGATCAATCCGGCTGGACTGTCCACGCCTTCACCGATCAGTCGATCCTTGAGCCGGGCGACGTGCGCACCGGCGAGGGTCGATTTTTTACCGTCTTTACACCCTTCAAAAAAGCCGCGTACAAACTTATCGAATCGCGAGGCGGCCTCACTGCGTGGTCCCTGCCCCGGAAGCAAGCAGCGATGGTCGCAAGCCCGGATGCGATTCCCGATCGTGTTGCGGGGTTTGATCCCGCTCTTGATCCCGCTCTTGATCCAGCGAGGTTGTCTTCGATGTGGCCCGCGGGCGAGCATCATGCGCTCGCGCAACTCCGCGGCTTTGCCGAGAAGTCCATCACCCGCTACAAGGATGATCGCGACATGCCGGGCCAGCGGGGAACCAGCATGCTCTCGCCCGCGCTGGCCATCGGAACCATCTCGCCTCGCCAGTGTGTCGTCGCGGCGTTGCAGGCCAACGAAACCTTCGCCAGCGCAGGCTCGCTCGGACTGGATAGCGGCAATCCGGGCATCGTTCACTGGATCAGCGAGGTCCTGTGGCGCGAGTTCTACATCCACATCACGCACGGCTACCCGCGTGTGTGCATGGGTCGCGCTTTCCAGCCCGTTACTGAGCGGGTCGAGTGGAAGCAGAATCCAAGGCACTTTGAGGCCTGGAAACAAGGCAAGACGGGCGTGCCGATCGTTGATGCGGGCATGCGACAACTGCTCGCGACGGGCTGGATGCATAATCGCATCCGCATGGTCGTCGCGATGTATCTTACTAAAAACCTCTTCCTCGACTGGCGATTGGGCGAGAAGTGGTTCATGCAGAACCTGATCGATGGGTTCCTTGCGAGCAATAACGGCGGGTGGCAATGGAGCGCCAGCACAGGGACCGACGCTGCGCCGTACTTCCGCGTCTTCAATCCTCTAAGCCAGAGCCAGAAGTTTGATCCGTTGGGCCAGTACATCCGGACGTATGTCCCCGAACTGCGAGACCTCGAGGGCGAAGCGATCCACGAACCGTGGACTGTGCCGGCCCTGCTTCGCTCGCGTTTAGACTACCCCGAGCCGCTGGTCGACCTGAGCACAACCCGGGCTCACGCTATCGAAGCGTTCCGAGATATCAAGACCGTTCGTGTTTGAAGTGCTGCTCACAGGCAACGATCTGTTCACTCGAATCGAGCAACGACGCATCGCTGACCATGGCGGGTGATTGGTTTGATTTATTGCTACGCAGCAATGCTCTCGCAGACGCTCTGTGGCGTCATGCCCGCCATGGGGTAATGCTCGCACAGCGACTCGCCCAGCGCGAGCGGCTGGCAGAGCAGGAACTGCACCTGGTGTCCAAGTCGCCAGCCCGTGAATCGCAGCGCCCGCACCAGTCCTTCCTGCGTCGTGCATGCGACGAGGTTGGGCCCCTGGAACTCGAGCGGGAGCACGCGGAACTGCCACGCCTGTCGGCGGTTGATCACTTCCAGCGCTCGGGGCTGCACGTTGTATGTCCGTGGGTCGATCGTCGGCGCTAACGCCGCGTACTGCTCTGCCCATGCGCGTTCGACTGAGTTGGGAGAGATGCCGTACATCTCTTCGGCAAGCACGCCAAAGGGCCCGCCCCTGCTCTTCTGAGCGTCGAGCACGCGATCCCGTTGCTCATACGTGAGCACGCCATGCCGAACCAGCAAGTCACCAAGATATAACTGACGCATGCCACGCTCCTTGGGGCCTTGCGTCGCGTCGATAAGTCGTATCAATACGTCGCAGGCTTGACTGCTTGGATCGGAGCATGGCTCTCGCGTCGTCAACAGCGAATACGAAATAGGCCCGCGCGGGTGCAGGGCGTAGCAGACTTGCGCAATACTCCCGAAACGCCCGAAACAACGATCATGGCGACCCCTGCAACGATTGAACGAGAAAAAAGCACAAACTGGGTTGCGTTCCTTCTGGATGGTTCGTAGGCACAACTCGCAAGCATAATTTGATAGTGCGGGCAACGTGCATCCCATCACTTCTGGCTGCCATGCGTTTGCTCCAATACTTCGCGCACAGCATGCTGCACGCGATCGACGCTGATGTGCTCGATGCTGCATCGCTCTGGGTGATCGTTCGCGGTTTCGTCCGCAGGCAGCGTCGGGTCCGCAACCACTACTGCCTCGCGCGCCCCTGGCTTGGTTGGGATAACAGTCCAGCGATGGTCGGTTGGTCCGAAAAGGCTTACTAGCGGCACGCCGAATGCCGCGGCGATATGGCGTGGCCCTGTGTCGTTGGTCACCATAAGTTGACAACGCCTGGTGATGGCCTTGAGCGCGCCCAGCGTGATGCCATGCTCGGGCAGGACAAGTGGTTTTGCAACCTGACAGCGACTGGCGAGAGCCTCGCACAATTCACGCTCGTTGGGCGAGCCGTTGAAAAGGATGTCAAAGGCTGAGTTCTGCAAAGACATACTGTGGGATGGTGGAGCGGCCCCCGTGCTCACGCTCTTGGCGCTGGAAGTAGCCAGCCAATCAGCAATCTTTGCAAAGCACTCGGCTGGCCAGCGCTTGGCCTGGTTGTTGCCGCCCGGATTGAGCAGGGCCAATGGGCGTGTCCGCATCGAAGGTTTGACGGCTGGATCGCTTGCGGGCATGTTTGCAAGGATGCGATCCGCTTCCCGTTCTTCCTCATCGGTTGTGGCAAGTTCCATGCACACGGCTTGCCCCCGATCCTGCGCGGGCAGCGGATGTGTGAATGGTTCGCGGATGTCCGAAGATTCACCCAGCATCACGTCCGCCGCACGCCAGTAGTAGGTACACGCCGGCACGATCTCATACTTGGTGCGTGAGAATAAACTGACAGCGTCCTTCCAGCCCGAGCGGATCGGCGGTTGCAAGCGATCGGTGAGCAGCATGCCCCGCCCATCGCGGTCGTAGCCGATACGGCGTGGAATACCTGCGATGCGCGCGATCAAGGCTGTTGATAGTGAGTTGGTGAGCAGGAGCGCCGTGTCGTAGCGGCGCGGGCGCACCTTTGCGGCCACAAACTTGGGCCCCATGACGCCGCTCGCACGCTGGACATGAAACTCGTCGATGAAGTTGCAGCCTGCGAGCAACTGATCGATTCCAGGCCTGGCGAGCGCGCCGATGAAAGCGCCGGGCAAGGCCCGACGAATGCGACGCAATACGGGCGTGGCCATGACCACATCGCCCACCCAACTAGGTAGGACGATGAGCAGGCGGAGGGGTTTTGGTGGGGTCGTCTCCACAGCGATCTTGTCGGCAAAGGCTGAATCTACACGCTTGTGCTGGCCTAGTCCTTTGCCTATTCCTCGGCCCCCGCTGGCGTTCCCCACAATGGTCCGACCTCGTACTTGGCTTCGTACCACGCGTTAGTGTTACGTCGCAGTTCCATCAGAAAGCCCATGCACGCCAGTTTGTCGGCCTCGATCCAGAGCGTGATGGCGTCGGGAGTCGTCTCGATGCGGCCAACTCGCAGGCCATTGCGCTCCGCGAGGGCCTGTGCACTCGACACAACCATGGCACACAGGCGTGCGTCGGCCAGTGGCCGGCCCGACAAGGCCCGCAGGCGAACGACCGACAACTCGCTCATCGCAGAACCTCGCTCATGCCGGAGCGTATGAGGTGCCGACAATGCTGTGATGCGTCGCTGGCAACTCATCCTGGTCCTCGCCTTCTGCGCCTTGACAACCGCGAGCGTGGTCTGGATGGTGCTGCGCGACCGGGCCCGGGAGCAGCGCGTCTCAGCCCTGATGACCCAGCGCAACGCCATCGATCCCGAAGCTGTCGCCCGTGCCGTCCGGACGATGAAACTCATCACGGTTCAGATCACCAGTAGCATCCGCGTCGAGAAGAAGATCGAGAGCATGTTCTTTGGCGAGGGCAAGGCCAGCATCCAGACCCCAGTCGTCGCCAGTTATGGAAGCGACCTGTCAAAGATGCGGAGCGACGGCATCCGGATCATCAACGAAGGTACGCGCGCCCGCATCCTTGTCCGTATTCCTCGCCCGGTCCGCATCGCTGTCGAAGTCTTTGCAGAGGGGGAGCGGTCAGAACTGGAGAAGAGTTGGCGCCGCTACGCCTGGTGGTCTGGTCGAGAGCAACTCGACCAGGCCCGCTTGGAAGTACCGGGCGAGGCACGCGCCCTTGAACTGATGCCCATCCATCGCTTGAAGGTTGAGAACGACACCCGTGAGCAAATGGCGCAACTTATTCGCATGATCGTGGGCGGCACCAGCAGTGATGGAACGGATGGGCAATTCGATGTTGATGTCAAGTTTGAAGACGAGGAATAACGCACCATCCAGTGTGCGGCTGCTGCTCAACGAAGTTCGTGCGACGCATCGGGGGCTGTTGTCGGATCAGTCTCCAACTGTGATGCCCACCATGCGGCTCGCTCCTTGTCGTTGACCAGTTCGCTTGCACGAGTCGCATCGGCGATAAATTCCCTCCGCAACATGTGGTTCGTAGGATAAAATTTGTACGTCACGCTCCACGCTTGTTCCAGGAGTTCCTTCGCCTCGGCTGGTTCGCCCTTTCGCAGCAAAATGCGGGCACGAACGAACCGCGACTGTTGCAGTTGATCGACGGACATTGCAGGATTCGATATGGAGTCTTCGAGCGCGAGGCGCGATAGGGCATCCGCCCGCTCCTGCTCGCCCAGATTCCAGAGGGTCCAGGCTTGCAGACTCCGGCAGATCGTCACCAGGTGGTGCTTCTCCCCGACCGAGGCAACCAGCCGACGGATCGCGTCCTCATAGACAGGCAAGGCCTCGGCATGGCGACCATCGCACGCGAGAAAGTGCGCGATGTATCGCATGCCGTTGGCGAGCATCATCGGGTCGCGGGCCTCGATGGGAATCAGTTCGCGGATGGCGCAGGCTTTACGCTGGATCTCAACAGCCTGGTCGAAGCGTCCCAGGAAGTAGTTGCTCATCGCAGCCTCTTCGAGACAGACCACCGTCGATGGATGGTCCTTGCCGAAGTGATGCTCCAGAATGGACGCTGCACGAAGGGTGACTGCGACCTTCGTTTCGATGTTCTGCTCCGCGCCCGCGGCGATCATCCTGGCCATCAGCGTCCGCACGAGGGTCACGTCCTTATCGCCCAGCAGCAATTCCTGGAGCGCGACAATGCGACCCAGCGCATCGGTTCGTCCCAGTTGCACGACCATATAGACGGTTCCCTCGTCCGGACGGGCGAGCGTGGGTATGTCCGCGCGAATGCGTGCTGCAAGCGTCAACGATGCGTCCAGAGCCTGCGAAGTTTTCGGCACGATTTGGTTCTCAACCTGGTCCTCCCAAATCGGAGCCACGATGCGCACAAGCCCGCACTCGGGCGCGCCCTCCGCGAGCAGGGCCAGGTCCTCGAGCGAGGTGATGAACTCCGGATCTTCAACAGGCAGACGACGCACGCGACGAGACAGCGAGGAACGAACCAGCGACTCCGCCTCTGTCCATCGCTGGTCGCCCATCTTCGATCGCGCCAGCATCGACTCGATGGCCGCGATGGGAAGGTCTGCCTCGCCAGCCGGGGAGTTTGCAAAGTCCGCGAGCGCCGTCCGGGCCTGATCCTCGGCTTCCTCTTGTTGCCCGAGTTCAAGCAGGACGCGGGCGAGCAGTCCGCGCGTTTCCGCCGTTGCGATATGGTCTTTGCCAAGCAGTTTCTCGCGCATGGCGAGGGCCTGGCGTGCCATGGGCTCGGCTTCTGCGGGGCGACGGCGCAGGAGCACCACGCTGGCAAGGTTGTGCAGCGTCTCACCAATCTCCACATGCTCTTGCCCATAGTGGACGCGGAGTCGTTCCAGTCCGCTTCGGAGCGACACTTCGGAGTATGCGATCAGGCCGGTCGCCTTGCGACCGCCAAACCCGGTGTACACCTGGCCCCACAGACGGCGCAGCGTCTGGTCCATCGCAGGATCGTCGGCGAATTCTCCGGTTTCCAGGCGAAGGTACAGGCGCCCCAGCCCCGAGCCGGAAACGGTTGCCAGCCGCATGCTCGATGGTGTGGGCGTTGGAATGGTCTCGCGCAGCAATTCCGTGACTGCCCGCGCCCGCGCCGCCTCCTCCGCCGTGCGTTCGCGCTGGGCCGCCTCTCGCGCCGCCGCCGCGTTGGCGCGCGAAGCGCTGAGCACCACCGCCCCGCCCGCTGCCAGCAGTACGCTCAACGCAACCAGCCCAAGCAGGATGGGCTTGCGATTGGCATGCAGGGCCTTGCGAACCAGATACCAGCCAACGGCGCTCATCGCTTCGACCGGCTCGCCCTTCAGGAATCGTTCGAGATCCCTGGCGATTGCCCCCGCCGATTGATAGCGCAGCGACTTTTCCTTCTGCATCGCCTGCAGGATGATCGACTCGACCTCCTGCGGAATCGTGCCATCGCGGGCGCGAGGGCGTGTGGGCGATTGCTCGCGGATCACGCGGGCCATCTCGAAAATCGAACCTTCAAGTTCGTACGGAAAACTGCCAGTCAGCAGCCGGTACAGCATGACACCTAACGAATACACGTCCGTCAACGCATCGACCGTCCCCGACTTACCCGAGACCTGTTCGGGCGAGGCATAGGCGGGTGTGCCGGCAAAGTCCCCCGTGATTGTTGCCTGCCGTCCGCTTCGGGTTCTTGCGCCAGTTGCTCTGCCAATTCCTACTCCGCTTCCTTCGTTCGCACGCGCCAGCCCCGCCACAGTTCCCGCCTTGGCAATGCCAAAGTCCAGCACTACCGGGCGCGTGTCCTTGGTCACCAGAATATTGTCGGGCTTGAGGTCGCGATGGATCACGCCGTTCAAGTGCGCGTGATGCACAGCGTGGCACACCTGCGCAAACACGCGGAGTTGCTCGCGCAAGCGATCTTGGCGAGTTGCGCCCGCTGGCTGCCACTCATCCAGCGGCACGCCGTCGACAAACTCCATGACGACCGCGATCTGTCCGTCCCAGAGCGTGCGCGATTCAAAGACCGTCACGATGTTGGGATGGCGAAGACTGGCAACGATTTCCGCCTCTCGCTCCGCCCGCAGGCGCTGCTTCATGGTTGCGCCGCGCCCGCTCAGCAGGGTCTTGATCGCAACCTGACGCTGCGTGGATTCCTGCACACCTTTGTACACCACGCCCTGCGTGCCCGAACTCAGAATCGTCAACTCGCGATAGCCGGGAATGCGTGGCGTGCCGCCCGGGCCAAGTCCGTCGGTCGCGAGGTGCTTGACTCGCGAGAGAAACATCGCGTCGTCGCGAGAGCGTTGCAGGCGTTGCGAGCAGTTTCTACACCCGGCAACGTGCGCACTGACTTCGAGGGATGCCAGGCCATCCAGCGCGAGCCGCTCGATCTCCGCAGTTGCGGGGCACTGGGCATGTCCGGCATTGCGCGATGGTGTCGTCCCGAGTTCTGGCGAGACATCAGGCGAAAAACCCAGATCGTCATGCGATGGACTTTCAGTTGAACCATCAGCCGAACTATCAGCCGGACCATCTGCAGGACCATTTCCTGGATCAGTGTCAAACGGAGATGGAGCGGGCGCGTCGCTCAAGCGTCCTCCTCGAAGGCGCGGGTCAGTTGCTCGACCAGTTCACGGAGTTTCTTGGTGACCCGACTCTTGGCGACGTACACCTGATCGACAGTCATCTGGCACTGGTTACCAACCTCAATCGCAGGCACGCCCCGCAGCGCGACTAGTTCGAAGGCATTCAGCGTGCGTTCATCCACGCCCGACGAACTCCGCAGTTCGGCCATGGCCTGGGCCAGGATCGCGCGGTCGCGCTCGTCCGTCCAGATTGTCCGCAGCGCGGACTCATCCGCTACTTCCGCGAGGTGCGTGTGACTCGCGGGCTTCACGCGCTTTGCGTTGCGCAGCATCCGCAGCGTGGTGTGGTGCGCAATGCCCAGGATCCAACTTGAGAGCCTGCCCTTCTTGCGGTCGTAGTGATCCTGCGCATAGCCACGCACAAACTCGGTCAGTGTCTGCTGCGCGACCTCGTCCGCATCCGCGTCGGTTGCGCCCAGCCGGCGCGCCAGGGCCGCGATCACCGGGCGATAGCGGGCATCAATCGCGGCCCAGGTCTTGGACCAGACTGGCTGGTTGGACTGGTCACGCAGCGCGTCGAGTAGTTGCGTGGTCGTGTTGGTGGCGATTTTCACGCCGCCCGAACGGTTGGAGGATTGATTGTGCGAGTCCGCCATGTTCTCAGCCGGGAATCCCGTCTGTGCAGTATATCGGATGTGTCAAACCCGCCACTATTGCCTGGTGACTCTGTGGCGAATGTCCCCGAGCAATCTGGGGAGCGTCAAGGTGAAGGCTCTACCCTCGGTCATGCGGTCATGGCTGATGATTCTCATCTTGGTATCGGTATTGGCGTCTGTATCGTCCACGTTGTGCGGCTGCGGCTTGCGATATGGCGGATCATCGCAGGACAAGGTGCTTGCCACACTTCGAGACGAGAACGCGAACCTCCGCGAACGAGTGGCTGGGCTCGAGCGTGAACGCGAAGAACTGGTGGTGCGTGCAAGTGCCGTGATCCAGGCTTCGTCGGGCGCGGCCAACGTGACCAGCGCGTCCAGCGCGGACCTCGCGTCGCAGATCGCACAGGCGCTGCCAGCCGTGGTTTCCATCGAGATCGATTCCTTGTCTGGTCCGAGCGTGCGCGACCCGCAACGCCCGACCGTGAACGTCTACATCATACCCAAAGATGGTCGCAACCGATTCACTCAGGTTGTGGGCAGTCTGGTGGTCGAGGCGCTGTGGCAGGCAAGTGATCCGAAGCAGACACCAGACATGTTGAATACAACGAGTCTCGGGTCGGTCGAACTCTCGCCTTTACAAGTGCGAGAGGCGTATCGCAGCGGCTTTGGCGGCACTAATTACATGGTTGAATTGCCGGTGCAGGCTGCTGATCGCGCAATGCTGAACTCGGGCAGACTTGTGCTGCGGGCACGCTTGACCGATCTCCTCACTGGAAAAACCCACGAGGCGGATCACACTCGCGTGCTGGACAAGTAAGTTTCACAAGTAGGCTTCGAGTGGTTGTCGCTCAAGACGGTGCCGTCATCGCATCAAGGAACTGATCCAGGAACTTATCGAGGAACGTATCGACCGCGGCGCTGGTGCTGGAAGCATCGATGCCCCAGATGCTGGCGACGGGAATGCCCGCGTTCTCATCCATCTGCACGATCATGACGCCGTCGATGGCGTAAACGCTCGGCAGGCGATCGGCGAAGTACGCAGACAGCGCCGAGACTGCTGGCCCGCCAATGCTGATGGTCGCAAGCGTGCGCAGATGGTCCTGATTCAGATACCAGACATCCGAGCAAACAACGACCCGCATCGGGGCATCGCCCACCTCATCGTCGCGCAAGCGCGTGACAATACGATCTCGCAGGCGGTATGCCAGCGGTCGATCGCAGAGTTCGGCGGACAGGTGCGAACCAGTCACAATCACCACCAACGGAGGCAGAGGCGGAATCGACGGCTTGGAGATACTGAAACTCATGGAGCGGCTCGCTGGTAGTCCGAGAATCAAAAGCCCGAGCCAAGCTCGGCTCGTGAGAATGGAGGTAAATCGGCGTAAGAGTCCGCGCAGCAACGATTTATTTGGTTCGCGCGAGGAATGCCAGAATTGACAAGACTTTGGCTGCCAGTGATGGAACAATCCAACAGACCGAGGAGTCCTCAGTTTGGCTGTTGTCTCAAATCAGTTCGACCAGAGCGCGCGTCAGGAGCCGGGTCTTCGCCTATGGGGTGAACGGCCTTGGGGCGAACGCCCCTTCGAGCATCCGATTGGTTTTGTGAGTGCCGAACCTGCACCGCAGACGCCATCAACGTCGCCAGCACCCTCGTCAGCTCCTCAGGCTGAGTCCGGGACCGCAGTCGCTGAGCAGCCCCAGCCCGCAAAGGGCACGACAACGACGCAGCCGAATCGTCCGGATACCAAGCAATTGCCGCCTTTCAAGGTGCTTTTGCACAACGACAACATCAACGACATGCTCTATGTCGTGCGTGCCTTGATCGAGTTGACGCACTTGGACAAGGAGCGAGCACTCGAAGTGATGTTCGAGGCGCACATGGCTGGTCTTTCGCTCGTCCTTGTCACCCACAAGGAACGAGCAGAGTTATACCAGGATCAGTTTCGCAGCAAGCGACTAGCTGTGTCGATCGAGCCTGCCTGAGTCCATACCTTGAAAAAATCGAGTCGCAAAGTCTTGTCCTGACTCGCGATGCGACCAAACTACCAAGAACGAGCAACCGGTTGCCGTATCCGCAGGTTCTTGCTCCTGCGTCTGTGCTGGATTTGTTTGTATTGACACCCTGGCTTCATCGATCTTGAACCAGTGGGGGAGTCGAACCTATAGTCTGGGCCCGGCTCGGCGAGGTTGTCGCAACTCGGGTACAACGTGGACCTCCTGAACATTCCGATCCAGGAATCTCATTGGGGGCATAGCTCAGTTGGTAGAGCGCATCCATGGCATGGATGAGGTCAGGGGTTCGAGTCCCCTTGCCTCCACGTCTTAAACCCCCGGTGCCCAAGCGGGCTGCGGGGTTTTTTCTTTAGTTGGGCCCTTTTCGGCTATGGAGCTGGTTGGGGTGCCAAGCGTCTCACTCTTGATGACTCCAATTTGTTAGTCGATTTGGTGAGTCCAGTTTTGGTGAGATCCAGTTGGTGGAACTCTTCTGGCCCAATTCGCCAGCGGGTTTACAGTGTGCATTCGGATAAACTTGCCCTGCGATGTCGCAAGCGTGTCGCCCCGCCGGGCTGACTTGGAGAAAAGAAGTATGAAGATGAGCGTTGCAATCGTGTTGGCATCGGTGGGCCTGATGGGTGTGGTCTGTGGTGTTGGTGCCGACGAACCCAAGAAGGATCAGCCCGCCACAACTCCGGCCACAACTCCGGCCACCACCCCGGCCCAGCCCGAGACCAAGCCCATGGCACCGGCAACCCAAGCCCCGGCCCAGAAGATGGACGAGGCATCCGCCAAACTCGAGTTTGTCTCCATCGAAACCACCAAGGGCACCATCGTGCTCGAACTCAACGCGGAGAAGGCCCCGCTCTCGGTCGCCAACTTCCTCAAGTATGTTGAGAAGGGACATTACAACGGCACGATCTTCCATCGCGTGATCAGCAACTTCATGATCCAGGGTGGCGGCTTCAACAAGGACATGGTCCAGAAGGCAACCGAAGCCCCGATCAAGAACGAATGGAAGAACGGCCTCAAGAACACCAAGGGCACCGTAGCCATGGCCCGCACCGGTGTGATTGATTCTGCCACCAGCCAGTTCTTCATCAATGTCAGCGACAATTCGTTCCTCGATGAGCCTCGCGACGGCGCGGCCTACGCCGTGTTCGGTCGCGTGGTCGGCGGGCTGGATGTGGTCGAGGCCATCAAGGCGGTACAGACCGGTCGCAACGCCAAGACGGGCATGCCCGATGTGCCTGTCGAGGCCATTGAGATCAAGGCCACCAAGAAGTTGAGCGCCGACGAGGCCAAGAAGGCGACTGAATCCAAGCCAGAATCTAAGCCCGAGACCAAGCCAGAGCCAATGGGCGAACCCGAGAAGAAGTAAGCACCACTCAAGATCGCTCAATTTCGAATCCACTGTGACACCGACCGCTGGTCCAGCGGGCGGTGTTTTTGATGGCCGGTCGTGCGAAGGCCCGCTTACGGGTTGGGTCCGCCAGCATCAAACTCGGGAATCGCGAAGACGCCATCCAGCGGCGAACCCAGGGTTGTCCAGCCGCCCGGCTGGCTCAGGTCCCAGTGCGTCAGGCTGGCGATGAACAAGTCGGTGCTGGAGACCACGGTGCTGAACCAGTTGAGCGTCGGTCGGTTGATCAGCGCAGCGACGGTGTGGAGCGCGATGGAACGCTGCGACTCGGGCTGTACGTCAAATGATGCTTCGGTCATCAGGCTGTCGGCATCCACAAATCGGAACGTGACGGTGATGGTCGACGTGCCGGGATTGAAGAGCGAAATGGTTTCCTGATAGGTGGTGCCCAGACCCGTCGTGCTGAGGTAGCCGTCGCTGAAGGCCCAGCGACGCGCCGCGATGTTGGTCGTGGTGGTGGCGTTGCTGTCGGCACGGGGCACATCAATGGACTCGGTCGAGACATAGACCGGTCCGTTGTCGCTGGTCACGCGATAGGTGCCCGCCGAGGCGGAGCCGGGGCGCACGGTGTCGAAGTTGAACGGGACGCGCCGGCGGGGCTGGACAACGAATGAGTTGAGCGTGGTCTGGCTTGAGCCCTCGTATCGCCCGCGGACGGTGACGGTGATGTCCAGCGTCTCACTGGGGTTGAAGAAGAAGCCATTGCTTGTGACGCCCGAGCGAAACTCGATGCTGGGAATCACGTAACTGTTGAGTTGTGCCGGCACGCCCGCGGGGTCGAGCGCCTGGGCCAGATTCGTGAAGCCGCGGCGAGTGCCGACCTGGAATCGCGTATGGCTCGTCACGATGGGCTGGTCGCTGGTGATGACCACCGAGTAGACCTGCAGGGCATTGAGAGCGGTTTCCTCCTGCACAGCGATACCGCTGCGCCGGAAGCCTTCGACGGTGCGCGTGATGATGGTTTCTGCCCCCACGTTGTTGATGAACGACAACGAGATATTGGCGGTGGTGGGGTATGGGTTGTAGAAGAGAATGAACTCGAAGTTACGCTGGGAGACCTCAGCGACAGCCCACTGCGTGGCGGTGACATTGGTGAAACTCTCGCCCGTGCCCGGGCCGGCCTGCGAGCCGCCAAAGGTGTCGTAGCGAGCGAGTTGGGCACCAACGGGCAATTCGCTCTGCACTTCGATGGCGTAACCAACGCCCACACGCACGGGGGCGTTGCCCTCGGTCTGGTCCTCGGTCCAGCCGCGGATGTTGGTGGTGATGCCGCCCCGAGAGTTGGCGGGGAGGATGCCATCGACAAAGACCTGATCGCGCTCGCCAACCTCATAACGGAGTATCACGCGATAGCGGACTGGCACGTTATTGGGATTGACGATAGGAACGTGCTCGTTGACGTTGGCAAGCGTGCGGAAGCCCTCGGGATACATAACGCGGGTCCAGAGCGTCGCTATGAGTTCGTTGACCGTGCTGATGGAGTTTCTCAGCGGGTCGTTGCTGGGGTTGGGCTCGGTCGCGATGGCGAAGATTCTGACCTGACCTGCGGGCAGGCCATCTGGAAGTGTCAGACTGATGTCGTTGCCAGCGGTGCCGTCGGATTGCCCCAGGCCCCGATCGCCGATGTCGTAGCGTCCATTGCTGTTGCTGTCAACATAGAACGTCACGCGGTTGGTCAGCGTTGTGCCGCCCGTGACGACGGTGCTCAGATTCAGCGTCTCTCCGGGCACAATCGGGTTCGTGCCGTTCGTGGTCGTGAAGGAACTGATGCCAACATCCGTGAGCGAGCGAAATGTCTGCACGATATTGCCGTTGATGCGGATCGCGTCCGCCCGTATGTCGTTGCTCTCGCGCCCTGCGAGGATTGTTCCCGGATCGGCGCTGGCGGCAATCGTCGTGATGCGTGCGGCAACGCCGTCGAAGTTGCCGTCACTGCCCGCGTTACCTAGCAGCGCTACCCACTCACGAATGCCCGCGGACTCGCGGAAGGCAATCAGGTCGAGCCTGCTATCGCCATCCACGTCGGCGAATCCTGAGAGCAGTGAGTAGTCATAGAACTCGCGTGCGCGGAGCGTCGTGCTCACGCCGAACGTCACGCTTCCAAGGATGTTGGTTTGCCCATAACGCACCCGGATCTCGCGTTGTCCTGATGCGCCCTCGATGGTGAGTAAGTCGGGCAACTGGTCCGAGTTGGTGAGGAAGAGCACTGGCTGGGTATTGATTTCAGAGGCCGCGTTGAGCAGGCTCAGCGTCGTGCCGTTGTTATTGATGATTCGCCGCACCTCGCGCGAGGTGGACTCGTACGCGTACGCGTCCTGGATGCCGTTGGCTCCGTTCGGCGCGGGCGCGAAGCCCACGAAGCGTGCGTTGCCGTCCCATTGCGTGTTGGTGCCCAGCGAGAAGTTGCCGCCCCCGTTGTTGTTGAGGATGGAGATTCGTCCGGTCGACTCGATCGTGATCAGGTCGGGCAGATTGTCGCCATTGAAGTTGATCACGGCGAGGTCGCGAGCGACGACCGCTCCGGCGATGATGCCCGAAGGCTGCGCGAATGTGCCATCGCCGTTGTTTCGCCAGAGCGCCGGGCCCTTGGTGATGAGGTCGATATCGCCATCGTTGTCCGCGTCCAGCGAGAGGATGGTATTGGCGCGCGCAAAGTCAATCACCGCAAAGCCAAGGTCATACCCGTTGGTCAGCGAAAAGTTTCCCGAGCCGTTGTTGGTGTAGATGCGGAGAATGTCCGCCGACTGCCCGCTTGTCACCGCGATGTCCCCATCGCCATCCCCATCAAAGTCCGCGATCAGGATCGCTGGGCTGGTCAGGGTGCTGCTGGGGCCGGCGACAAAGTCGACCGCGAGCAGTTCGCGGCGCTCCAGCGGCAGCAGCATGGAGTTGGAGGTTCCTTTTCCCAGCGCCAGCCCGGCGCGAGCAAGCAACGACCCCAGCGAGAGGCAAGCGAAGGGAACAAAGCGTGATATGGTCGTGGACATATGGAACGACTCCCAAGGTGGTTGGCGGGGGCGGGGGCGGGGGCGGGGGCGGGGTGAGGCTGGGCTGGGCTGGGCCCGGGCACAGTCGGGTCAGTGCCGATTCGCGTGGTGATCGCGGCTGGTTCGTGCGGGTCTGCTTGCTTTCTTGCAATTCCCACATGCCACAGCCTTGGTCAGGCCGCCATACCCCGTGGGCGGCCATGCTGATTTGTCTATCGGGTAAGTGTATCGGGGTGTCAAGCCCCACAGGAAGAGCTATCTTGGGGGCAGGTACGTGGTGGTCAAGCCAGTCCGCGATCTTGCCCGCTTTCCCTGGAAGGACAAAGAACATCCCAAGGTGTCCCAAGTGAACATCCCACCGTTCGGGCTTGCCCAGTTGTTCCCACAACAACTCGCCACCCTCCTCGGGAACCCACGAGTCATATCGAGCGTGGACTTGCAAGACGGGCAGGCCAGCCAGCGCGCTCGCAGTTTTCAAGGGGTCCAGGCGCGTGTGACGCAGGTAGGCCTCGTGCAGCGCTTCGCGGACCTTTCGAGGGGGGCGCGGGCTGGCACGGACCTGGCCATTGCGAATCCGCACACCACCGTCTGTCAGCGAACTCTCCTGGCTCAGCAGGAACATATCCGCGCCGCCGCCGATCAGCACGACGGCATCCAACGGGAAGCGCTCCCGCACTCGGGCGATCCCGGTGGGAGCTGTGAGTGCTCCGGCGGAGAATGCCACGACCGCACGGGGCAGGTCGCGCAGGTCTTCGCGCTGGGTATGGACATAATCCATCACGGCCTCAAGGGCATAGGCGTTGCCCGCGAGCGAATTGTCGACCTGGTGCGCGATGGCCATGGCGGTTGCATCGATCTGCTCCGGAGTGTCGTTGGGCCCGGCCTGGAAGGCGCGGTTGCGAAGAATCGAGTCCAACTCGGGTCCGAGTTTGGCCATCTTTTTTTGACGGCGATTGATCATCTCCATCGCGTCCGCCATGCGGCCCGACAGCACCTTGCGATTCACCTGATCTTCGCCCAACGTGCGGAGTGCATCCTTGACTTGAGCAAGTTCTTTGCGAGAAAAGTTGTCGATCTCCACCGCGAGTGATTCGATCAGCGCCAACCTCACCGACTGCTCGGGCGTAAGTGGGGGGAAGACCTGCGACTGGGTCGAGATATCGATGACGATCCATCCCCGACGTGTGAACTCTTTCAGGACTCTGGGCTCAAAGGGATTGGAGGCCAGCGACTGCAAGTGCAGGATGAGGCCACGAGGCTGGAGGACCGCCGCGACTTCGGCTCTATCGGGAATGCGTATCGGCACACCATCGTCGAGTGCTGCATCATGGGTGCGGGTCACGACGGTCATGGTGGAGTTAGTGATGTCCAGGACATCGGCGGCGAAGGCGATCGCTGCGCCCTGTTCTTTGCGACGTAGTTTTGTGAAAGGGTCTTGCAGCGTGCGCGACGTGATGATCCTTCCGTTGGGCTCGAAGCCAATGCTTGCTCGCAACGCTTTGCGACGTTCCTCGTGTCGCCTGGTCATCGCGAGATCGCCATGGAAGGATGGCCATTCCAGCAGACGCAGCAACCCTTGCCCGTGCAGCCCGGCATAAGCGACCTTGATACCCGAAGGACGAACCAGTTCCAAGATGGTCCTGGGCATTGTGCGATCACTGGAAGTGTCAGAACCCGCCGAGACCTCGATCAGCACGTCGCCCATGAGTTCTGTGGGTGTCTTGGCCAGCAATTGGCGGGCGACTTCAATATCGCGCGCGGGCCAGGCCTCGGGTGCGGGATACACAGGCTCGGACGCGACACGAGATGGATCTATCGCACGGTGTGTCCAACAGCCAGACATGAGTGCTGTCAGCAAGGTTGCTAGTAATAGGATCGTCAGTGCGAGCAGCATGCTTCTGCCCACCATGACGATCTGGTGAAGAGACAGCATCGAAGAATGTCGTTGGTGCGCGTACATCGGGACTGGAAGGTAGCAAAGAAAAAGGGCCGACTCTCGCTTTGGCAAGGGCCGACCCTGAGGAAGTAAAGGATGTCGTAAGGGAGTCAGAAAGCCATTCAGGTGCCGCAGGGCGTGCATGGGCCTTCGCTGAAGACGGTGAGGAAACTTTCGATGTCGCAGGGGTCAAACGTCCCGCCATCGTTGTTGAAGTCGATGTCGTTACAGGTTGCCGTGGAAGGAATGCAGGGGCCTTCACTGAAGACACTCAGGAAGGCATCGATGTCTGTTGGGTCAAAGGATGCGCCATCGTTGTTGAAGTCGATGCCATCGCAGGGGCGAGTACCGGGTGCTTTCACGCCGAACTGCACGTTGCCAGCAATCTTGAAGAGGCCCAGCGTGGCGCTGGGGTTGGCGGGTGCGGGGGCGCTGTTGGCATCAAACCAGAAGTTGTACGTGGTGCCCCAACGCAGCGCGTTGGTGTTGGGGTTCTGCGCGAATGACTGCGGGCTTGCCCAAACCACGGCATCTGTGGTGCGGCTGTTCGTCCAGTCAGCGTTGGAAAAAGTCTCGCCCGAGTGGTAATCTGGAGCGTTGAAGCCGATGTTCGTGACAGTCACGCCCGCAGGGACAGGCACGCTGAAGGAGCCGCCTGATGCGTCGCTGTTGAGGTTGAAGACAACATAGTCATACCGCCAAATGCCATTGCCCAAGTCGCGAGCCTTGTGCGCGAACCAGTAGCGGCCTTCGCTGGTCACTTGAACATTCCCGACGGTGACGGCAGGATCAGCCGTGCCACCCGGTCCGCCAAAGGTCGCCCAAGCCGCGAGCGCTGGCTGGCCCAAGGTTGCCAGACCAGAGACCAAACTGGGGGACTGCGTCGAACTGAGCGTGATGCGCTTGTACGACACGTTGTTGGCGACCTGCGCGAGCGTCTCGTCCTGAGCGACGTAGACGCCTTCCACTAGATACTGTGCACCCGGAAAGTTGGCGGGAGTTGCGTCGGCGCGAAGCACTTGCAGGCGACGTGCGTTGGCATCGCCAGTAAAGGAGCTGAGGGACTGGAAAGTGCGCGCGTAGGCATTGATGCGACCACGTGCACCAAGGCGATCCTGATTCGAGTTCCATCCCGAGCTATAGACATCCAGACAGCCAGGGCCAAGTTCGGAGCCCGAGGGGCCGCAGGTGCCGCACAATGCGTTGTTCTGGTCGCCCGCGCAGCACGCGTGCTTGACCCACGACTGACCGATCTGCATGATCCGTCCATCATGGATGCGATACATGTTCATGGCAAGGCCGGGTGAGCCGTTGTTGATCCAGGCCAAACCCAGATTGCCGATGTTGCAGGTGTAGCTGCCGATCGAGTACGAGATCATCGCAGACGTGGTGGTTGGTTCATACTTCGAGATCGATTGAACATCGGACAGCGTCACGTCGGGCTGCGCGAAGGCGACCGGAGAGACCGCACCGATGAGACTAGTGAGACTTGCCAAGAGCATTCTGTTACAACGCATACTCAACTCCTCCAAGTAACCTAGATCGTCTAGGGACAATCAGCCAGAGACAATCAGCCAGAGACAATCAGCCAGAGACAATCAGCCAGAGACAATCAGCCAGAGACAATCAGCCAGAGACAATCAGCCAGAGACAATCAGCCAGAGACAATCAGCC
>Ga0163144_10009654_pt1 | contig 20702 bp, 19 predicted proteins | sample OliLak19BULKMAT1_FD_123175 | JGI IMG/M metagenome (GOLD analysis project Ga0163144, IMG submission 123175) | Freshwater microbial mat bacterial communities from Lake Vanda, McMurdo Dry Valleys, Antarctica - Oligotrophic Lake LV.19.BULKMAT1 | ecosystem: Environmental > Aquatic > Freshwater >... | reverse complement strand
CTCGACGTCGTCCGGTTGCAGCTGGTCGAGAAACCGGTACATCACCTCGCGCCAGCTCCAGAAGTTCTCGTCGCTGGTACCGCGGTGCTCTGCCAGGCCGGCCATGCCGCGCTGAAAGGCGTGACTGTGCACGTTGGGCAGGCCCGGAATCACGATGGCGTGCCGGTCGTCGCCGGCTTGCGCGGGTATCCCGGTCACGACGTCGGCAATCACGCCATCCGTCATTACTATCCGGACATCGGCTGCCCAGCCCGAAGGCAGGAGCGCGGTGCGTGACCAGAGTACCGTCATTCAGCATTCCCTGTGGCAGCGAACATGGGTCCAGACATCAGCACGATGATAGGCGGGGGACACCGGACATGACACCTGCGCCTGCCACTCGAGGGGAGATCGCGTGACCGACTGGCTCACCGTTGCACGCGGCGATGCGCCGTTGATCGTCAGCATTCCGCATACCGGAATGGAGATTCCGGGGGACGTCACCGGATTAGCGTCGATGACCGACGCGCGCCATGACGCGGACCATCACATCGATCGCCTCTATGGTTTTGCCGCGGACCTGGGCGCGACGGTGATACGCACGGCGATCTCGCGCACCGTGATCGACGTGAACCGTGACCCGTCGGGCACGTCGCTTTATCCAGGGCAGGCCACGACCGGGCTCTGTCCCGAGACGACCTTCGCAGGTGTGCCACTCTACCTGCCCGCCGCCGGCCCGGATGACGTCGAAATCGGTCGTCGTCGGGCGGCCTGGTTCGATCCATACCATGCCGCGATCCGCGCGGAGATTTTGCGATTGCGGTCGCTCCATGAGACCGTCGTGGTCTACGACGCGCACTCGATCCTGAGCCACGTGCCGCGCCTGTTCGACGGCGAATTGCCGCAGTTCAACATCGGGACGTTTGATGGCGCCAGCTGCGATCCGGCGCTGACCGCGGCGGTGGCGGCGGTGGCGGCGGCGTGCGCCGGTGACTCGCTGGTGATCAACGGGCGGTTCAAGGGGGGGTGGATCACGCGACAGTACGGCGATCCGGCCAACGGCGTCCACGCGATCCAGATGGAGCTGGCGATGCGCGGGTATCTGGACGAAGCAGCGGCATGGCCACCGGAGTGGGACGCGGGTCGCGCGGCGGCGTTGCAGGGTGTTTTGCGGCAGGTGCTGGCGGCGGCACTGAGGTTTGCGAAGTCGCACATGCTCGATGACAGGACGCTGCAGTAGCGGTTGTAAGTCGCTCGATTCAAGCGGCGCTCGCGACTTGCACGCCACTTACATCTTCGGCGACCGCCGCACTGCGTCGGCCTTTTGCTTGGAAAGCCGGTACAACATCAGCGCCGCCCGCTCCGTCTGCATCGTGAGTGCTGGCAGGCTTACGGACTCGGTCGGGGAATGGGCTCCGTTCCCGAGTGCTCCAAGCCCCTCGACGCCGTCAATGAACGGTGCGACAAAACTCAGGTCGCCGGCCCCGCGGCGCGCCGGATCGCTGGCAGTGAGCACGCCATACCCGAGCGCGGCACTGACATCGCTGTAGAAGGACAACAGCTTCTCGCCGCCCGCGGTGACGGCCATTGGCGGGTACCCTTCGCTGAAGGTGATCTGTGCGGTGGTGCCGCGCAGGTTGCGCGCGACGATTTCCTTCATTTTCGCCTGTGCACGTTCGATCTGCGACTCGTTCATCGCGCGCAGGTCGCCCTGCACCCATGTGATCGGCGCAATGATGTTGGTCTTGCCTGCGCTCGCGCCACGCTGCGTGAGCGTGTCGTAGCTGACATCGGAGCCGCCGACGATGGTGCCCGGGTTGTATGTCAGATTCTCTTCGCTGGCCAGCTCGCGGCGAAACTCGTCCAGAATGCGCGCCGTCTCGTAGATTGCGCCGTAGCCGCTGCGGAAGACGCCTGAGGAGTGCCCCTGTTGCCCTGTGACCCTGAGAGTCCAGCCGCTGGCCGAGCGGCGCCCGATGGTGGCTGTGGTGCGCGAACCCCCTTCAAAGGCGAGGGCCAGATCGCTCTGCTTCGCCACGTCAATCAGCGCCGCACGCGCCTCACCAAGCGGATCGCCTGGATATTCTTCATCGCCCGTCATCACGACGGTGACGTTCATGTTTCGCAATGCGCCGGTGGCGTGTAACGCCTTGAGTGCGTAGACGATGATGACGTCGCCACCTTTCATGTCGCTCGAACCTGCACCCTTGCCGATCGTATCCACACGCTCGAACCGCTGATTCGGCCCTTCGAACACGGTGTCGAGGTGTCCGATGAGCAACATGCGCGGTGATCCGGGATTCCCGAGGTGTGTCGACACCAGATGCCCCGCGCGCTTCATGCCTTCCGGGACGTCTACCCAGCGGCTTTGAAAGCCCATCGAGTCGAGTGTGGCGCCGATCACGCGCCCGACGTCGCGGACGCCGGTCACGTTGAGAGTGCCACTCGGGATGTTGACCAGTCGCTCCAGATAGCTGATCTGGGCCTCCCGATCCTTCCCGATTTCTCGGCGGATGGACTCTTCGGTGCGGTCGAGGCGCGGCTGTGCGAGCAACGCACCCGGGACTGCCAGCGTGGCGAAGAGCGTGCGGCGAATGCGCATATGCGAGCGTGAGTTGGTCAGCGAGGTTCGGCGAGTTGCCACGGGCAGGGAAGTAACGCGCCGTCACGAGTCGGGGCTACTCACTGCCGAGCGTACTAACAGGTACGCCCGGCCACCTGCCCGCCAGCAGTGGCGTGCGAGACCGGCCCGCTCCGGTTGCGAAGCTCCCGCCGAGCCGTCAGACTGTAGCATTCGTCGTGACTCATTGCGCGGAGGTCCAGCTGCAGCGAAACATCTCCACGGTCACCCTGGTGGTCCCGTGCTTCAACGAGTCCGAGGTGCTGCCGGCGTTCCATGCGCGCGTCACCACGCTGGCGAACCGGCTCGCCCAGCGTGGCGTCGATACCGCCTTCCTGTTCGTGGACGATGGCAGCAAGGACGGGACGTGGGAGATTCTGGCGACGCTGGCGCGGCGGGATCCCCGAACGCACGCCCTGCGATTCGCGCGAAATCGCGGGCATCAGATCGCCGTCACCGCAGGGCTGGATCACGCGGATGGCGACATGGTCGTGATCATCGACGCCGATCTCCAGGATCCGCCGGAAGTCATCGAGGAAATGCTGACGCAGGTCGAGGCCGGGATGGACGTCGTGCACGCGCAGCGTCGGATCCGTCGTGGCGAGTCGACCTTCAAGCTCGGGTCAGCGCGCCTCTTCTACTGGTTGCTGAAGCGCTTCGCCACGGTCAACATCGTCGAGAACTCCGGTGACTTTCGTGCCTTGTCGCGACCCGCGGTGCTGGCGGCCCGCGAGTACCGGGAGCCACATCGCTTTCTGCGCGGCATGTTCGCCGCGCTCGGCTTTCGTCAGGCCATCGTCACCTATGATCGCGACGCGCGCGCGGCCGGTGAGACGAAGTACCCGCTCGGCCGGATGCTGCGCCTGGCTGCGGACGCATTCTTCAGCTTCTCCTCGACGCCGATTCGCGCCATCGTCTGGTGCTCGCTCTGGCTCTGGGGCTTGAGTCTGTTCTATCTGGGCTGGAGCCTGTACTCGAAATTCTTTCTTGGCACGACGATTTCCGGCTGGACCAGCGTGGTGATTCTGCTGACGGTCTTCACCGGATTGATCCTGATGTCGATTGCCGTCGTCGGCTCGTATGTCGGGCGCATCTTCGAGCAGGGGCAGAACCAGCCGCTGTATCTGATCGACGATGCCGAGAACGTGGTGCTGCGCGCGATCGGCGCGCCGCTGGCGCGTGAGGCGGCACTGGCAATGCGGCTGATCGGTGCCCAGCAGGCCATGCTGCGTGACGACACGCGCGACACCCGGGACTTTGAGCGCAGCGCGCACCTCGAGACGCGGGCTCCGGAGTTGGAGGCGACACTGGCGTCGGGCGGCCTTCCAGCTCACCCGCCCGCGTGACGTCGCCGTCGGCGCCTGACAGCGCGTTCACCGAGCAGGATTTCCACGACATCTATCCCCCAGGGATCGAGCACCACTACTGGAATCACGCGCGGAACCAGATCGTGCACTCCACGGTGATGGCGGTCATCGGCCGCCAGCCGGACAAGCCGTCGACGGTGCTGGATGTCGGCTGCGGCACCGGGATCGTCACCGGGTACCTGCGGCGTCGGGGAATCGACTGCTGGGGCTGCGACCTGGGCACCGCACCGCCGATTGACGCTCTGACGGCCCCCTTTCTGTCGCCGGGTATTGACGCGACAGATCTCGCGCCAGCCTTCCGGCACTCGGTCGGCGTCATTCTGCTCCTCGATGTGCTCGAACACCTCGAGCATCCGGCGGAACTCCTGGGCACTCTGCGGCGCGCGTTCCCCCGGTTGCACACGATCGTGGTGACGGTACCGGCACGTCGAGACCTCTGGTCGAACTACGACGTTCGTAATCGCCACTTTCGACGGTATCAGCCCGAGACGCTGCACGATCTGGTACCAAATGGTGAGTTCCGACTGGTGGAGTGGCGGTACTTTTTTCACGCGCTCTATCCCGCGGCGCGCGCCCTGCTCGCACTCCGCCAGACGCGCGAAGAAGTGCTGCATGCGCCGCAATCGCGCGCCGCACGCGCACTGCACCGCGTTGTTGCGTCGTTGTTCCTGCTCGAGTCGCGTGTCTTGCCGCGCCGACTGCCGGGCTCGTCGCTGCTCGCCGTGCTGCAGCGCATCAACGACTGATCGTAGCGCCTCCCGGCGACGGCACGCGCTGTTTGGCCCGGGCTGCCGCCAGCAGATCTCGTCGAACGTGGACCACGGCAATGGTGTCGCCGTAGATGCGCTCCCACTGAGGCAAATGGTCCAGCAGCTCGACCGCGGACGTCTTGGGTTGCAGCAACGTCCAGCCGATCTGATACTTCGCGAGGAGATTCTCGAGCGCATGCGGGGTGCGCAGATCGTTGGCGTCTGCCATCTCCTTCATCATCTTGTCGCCGTACATGTCGCCGCGGCCGTCGATGTACACCGGGATGCCTCGGGAGATCAGGTACCCGCCGAACACATAAGTGTTGAAGACGCGTCCATCAGCTCCAGTGGCGATGAACGCTCTCAGCGCATTTGCCGGCGTCACGAACGGGCTCGGCGCCGCCTGCAGCCGCGGATAGAGGCCGAAAGCCAGGGCGATTGCGGCGAGCACGCCGATCAGAAGACCAAGTGGTCTCGCCGGCGGGAGCGCGGAGGACGTACCCATGCCGATGCCTGATTCCCTGGGGTCGGCTCCACTGGCGCGCGCCGCACCTTCGGCCATCGGACGGGCCAGCAGGAACGGAGAGACGAGGCCGACCAGAGCGTGATATCGCGCGTGCTTGAGGGCCAGGTAGAGCAGCCCGCAGACGAAGATGATCCGGATCGGCGACATCACCAGTCGTCCGGTGAAGGCCGTGACCATCACATACGCCAGCCAGAGTAACAGAAACTGAAACTGATGAAAATCGGCCGAGCGCCACTCACCGACGATGTCGAGTGTGTCCGACATGCGCATCACTTCGAGTGCGTACGTGATTGCGTGTATGCCGCGCGGATTCACCAGGATGCAGAGTGAGGCGAGACCGAGGAACACCGTCCACTGCCGGATAAGGGCTGTGCGCTCGGTGCTGCGGCGCACCGTCCAGATCGCGTCCAGTGCGAGCGCACCGGCGAACCCGAGTCCGAGGGTAAAGCTCGCGTGCAGATTGCACCACAGAATCAGCAGTGGCAGCAGCCAGAGCGGCGGACCACGCCGCTGCTCGCCAGCGTTCACCAGCGTGCCGACCCAGAGCGCGGTGATCGGCCAGACGAAGGCGTGTGGGCGGGCCATGAAGTGCATGCTCATCACCGCAAGGCAGATGACACCGAGCGTCAACGCCGGGGCCACCGCCATGCGCTGCATCAGGAATCGCAGCATGTAGCCGGCAGTCAGCGCGAAGGCCCCGCAGGCAAGGAGTTGCAGGGCCTGCCATCCGCCCAGCTGCTGCACGCCGTACATCAGGATCTCGGACAACCACTCGTGGGCTGACCAGGCGTAGCTTGACGCGGAATGTGAATAGATGTCGCGCACCGGCACGGTGCCGTGCTCGAGGATCCAGCGCCCTGTCGTGACGTGCCAGTACGGATCGCCGTCCGGCATGACCGAGGTCTTGGCCAGCGTGAGCACGGCGAAGAGCAGGAGTGCGACGATCAGCGGCAGTGAGAACAGCGGTCGGGCTGTAGGCGACTCAAGGGCGTTCATGCGAGGGCGGGGGAGCGCGCCACGCAGGTATCAGCGGCCTGGCGTAGCGGTGCGGTGGGGCGCGGCGGTCGAGGTGAGGCGCAACCTACCGCGCCGTCCGGTGAGGACGAGACCGACTGCCGGGCGTCACCGCGTGACGGGACTTGCTCGGGGGGAGGAGCTGCGCAAAGCTCTGAGCTCCCGGCGCCAATGGAGATGCGAGCGTGACGGACGGTCCGCCACCTGCGTCTTGCGAGTGAGCCTCCGTCCGGTGGCGGTTGGTCCTCGGCCTGTGGTGCCAAGCAAGCGCTTCACGAGGGGGCTGTGGCGCGTTTGCGTCATTCCGTTGCTTTTGCGCTGCATTCCAAATCTGATTACGGTGCCAGGGCGTCTGCGGCCACTTTGATGCCAGAACTCATGCAAGCCAAGACAAAGGACCGAAAGGTCGTCTAAATTCTCGGAAAGGTACGGGCTGGCTTCACGTAACCCATTCTGTGACAAACGCTTATCGATTTTTCGGGCTCCGTTGTGCTCGAGTTCGGTTGCCCGGCCGAAGCCGAGGGCGTCGCATCACAGCGGCTCACGCCTTTCCGTTACCGGTCCCAACCTCACGGAACACAACATGCCGTGCAGTGATCTTTGGTCCGCATTTCCGGCGCACCTGCAAGGCGGGATTGGCCCGCGCGAATACAACCGATTTTCAGGAGAATCTACGCAATGAACTCGCTCAAGAATCGTATCGTGAAGGCTGTGCGCAGCACGCGGGCCGCCACTATGGCAGAGTACGCCATTCTCGTGGCAGTTATCGCAATCGTTGTCATCGTTGGCGCAAAGACTTTGGGCAACTCGGTGAACTCGCGCTTTACCAACACCGCCACCGCGATCAACAACGGCTGACGTGGTGTCACGCACATCGGCGCGCGGTCGTTGTTTTTTCTGGCGCCGATGTGGTTGTGGCAACCATCGGTCGGGTTCTCCTGCCTCGTTTATCCTGTCTCGAGGGAGTCTTTCTGTATGAAGATGTACGTCTCGAAGCTCCGCAAAGCCTTGAGTGGCGACCGGGGCGCTACGATGGCCGAGTACGCCATCCTCGTCGCCGTGATCGCGATTGTCGTCATCGTCGGCGCACGCTCGTTGGGCACCTCGGTCAATTCCCGTTTCGATAACACTGCCGGCGCAATCAATAACGGTTGAGTCTGTCTCTTTCCGCGAAGACTGCGCGGCCTGGACGGCGCGGCCGGTGTCGTCGTGAGCCTCAGGCTGCTTTGTGCTCAGGAGAGTCGTGTCGTTGTTCATGAGTGTCTCCGCTCCATCGCAGGCGTCGAGTCCGCTCTTTGTTTTCGGGTTACCGCTATTGCTGTGCCTGGCCGCCCTGAGTGATCTGCGATGGCGCCAGATACCCAATGTGTTGAGTCTGGTGCTTGCTGTGGGCGGTCTGTTGTTTCGTTGGGCCGATACCGGCCCCTCCGCTATGTTTGGAGGGATTGGACTCGGCGTTGTTGTTTTCGGGATCGGCTTTGTCTTGCAGCTGCTGCGGTTCTTGGGCGGCGGCGATGTCAAACTGCTCGCTGCCACGGCGGTCTGGCTCACTCCGTCCACGATGTGGACAGCGTTGGCGGGCACAGCGATCGCCGGTGGAATGCTTGGTCTCGCTTTTCTCAGTCGATCGGGAGCACGTGAAGCGTTATCGCAGACAGTCAGTCCTGACGAAACGCTGCTCGAGCGCCTGCAGCTTCCAGATGGTGACGATTCCGCGCACGTACCATATGCTGTAGCTATCGCGATTGGCTGTTTGTGGGCATGGGCAGTTCAGCTTGGCTTTTTGAGCGGGGGCGTATGAAGACAGGTCGTGGTCTCGTTCAACGGTTTCGCGATCGCCGAGGGGCTGCGGCCGTGGAATTCGCCATCATTTTTCCGCTGCTCGCGATTCTCGCGTTCGGTGCGATTGACTTTGGCCGCGCATTTTTCCTCCGAAACAGCCTCATCACTGCCGCTCGCGAGGGCGCCCGAGCGGGAGCGGTGCTACAGTCTCTGTGTACCGGCGGTCAGTTGGCCGCACTCTCGACGATGCGCAGCGCTGCGCGCGCGGCGTTCACCGACCCTTCGTCGCTCACGGATGCCTATATGTCCATGAGTAGTATCTCGCCGACGGGGCTGAATGCGTGCGTGATCGGGCCGACCACCGTGCGGTTGAACATCGTCGGCTTCCCCTTTACACCAATCACGCCGGTGATGCGATTGATCGGACGGAACGGAGGTTTCGCCGTCAATGCATCAGCGTCGTATCGGTGGGACTTCGGTGAGAACTGACTGGGTGCGTGACACCGTGACGAGGGGCTGCTTACAATCGTCTATGGCTGTTCGACTATGTTTCTCGCTGGGAGAGATTCCATGACGGTATGGCGCCGGCTGGTCGCACAAGCTCGTGAGAATCGTGGCGCGACGGTGGTGGAGTTTGCCATCATCTTCCCGCTACTCGCAATTCTCGCGTTCGGTGCGATCGATTTCGGCCGTGCGTTTTTCATTCGCAACAGCCTCCTCTCAGCCGCACGCGAAGGGGCGAGGGCGGGCGCCGTGTACAGGAACCTGTGCACCGATCAGGCCAATGCCATCGCATTCATCCGTACGAAAGCGCGTAGCGTGCTGACCCGTTTCGGCGGGCCCGTTCCGACTGACGCGCAGCTCACTGTCCTGATCGTCCCTTCGACCGTGGCGGATTGCCAGACCGGTCCGACCCGGATTCGCGTCAATGTGGTCGCCTATCCGTTCACTCCACTGACTCCGGTAATGGGGCTCATTGGCCGAGTCGGCGGTTTCGCGCTGAATACCACTGCGTCGTATCGCTACGAATGGGCCGGCAATTGATGCGCACCCCGGCAGTCCATGCTTCCTCTGTGGGTCATCCGTCATGATTGGTGAACGGCGTTACCGATTTGTGTTATACGCAGCCTTGGCGATTGCTGGCGCGGCGACCTTTGGTGTCTATCGTGTCATCACGTCGTTGAGGATCAGTTCGCGGGTCGCAACCCGCGCGGTGGTCATTGCGGCGGCAGACATTCCCGAAGGGTCGGCGCTCACCCTGGCCGCGCTGACGGTCGCACAATGGCCTGAAGCGACGGTCCCGGCCGGCGTCTTCGACCGCACGGATTCGCTCATCGGGCGGGTGGCGCGCGTGTCGATCTTCAAGGGCGAACCATTCGTCCCGGGTCGGCTGGCTCCCTCAGGGACCACCGCCGGACTCGAAGTGAAAATCACGCCAGGCAGGCGCGCCATGGCCGTGCGAATCGATGATGTGGCAGGGCTGAGCGGGCTGATTCAGCCGAACAGTCGTGTCGACGTGCTGGTCACGCTGAAAGACATAAAGCAGGATGGGACCGGTGAGACTGAGCAGGTGTCGAAGCTCTTCATGAGCAACATGCGGGTGCTGTCCATTGGCAGTGAAGTGCAGCGTGGCCCGGACGGCAAGGCGATGACGGCCACGACGGCAGCACTTGAAGTGACGCCCGACGAAGCGGAGCGCCTGGCCGTCGCGATGCGGGAAGGTGCGATTCAACTCGTGATGCGCGGCTACGGCGATCCCGATTCGATCTCCACCGATGGCGCGGACGCGGGCGATGTACTGGCGCAATTGCGCAGCGGTCGATCCGCTCAGCGGAATAGCCGCGCTGCCGCCGAGCCGGTGCGTACCGTCGCCCGACGGGCGCCACCACGTCCGCAACCAGCACCGGTCATCGCACCGCCGCCCGTGATCGTCGAAGCCCCGAAGCCCCCGAAACCCGAGTCGACGACGGTGCGCGTCTATCGCGGTTCGCAAGTCTCGCAGCAGCAGTTCCAGACGGATACCACGGCACGCAAGCCGGTCAAGCCCTAGCCGTAATCCTCGTCGCGCCGCGTTGGATACCGCAGCATCCGCGGTTCGCGTATCAGCCACTCCCGATCGATTCTCTCCCCGAACTCCCCCGCTCGTGCCAGCTTCCAGGTTCTTCGTGTCTCTGCGGTGTTTGGTGCTGTCGCATGCCGTCCGCACATTGACTGCGTTGGTGTGCGTCACCCTGTCCTGCACTGGTGCGGTGCGAGCGCAAGACCCCGCAGTCACCGCGACACCAATCGAACTGCTCTCTCTCGGGGTCGGCCGTTCGTTGCCCATCGATCTGGTCTCGGCGGTGACGCAGGTCAGCGTTGCCAATCCGGACGTCGCTGACGTCGTGGTGCTCACCGAGCGCAGCGTCGTCGTCGTCGGCAAGCTGGCCGGCGAGACCGACGTGCTCCTCTCCGGACCGACACTCGGTCGCCGGCATCTGCGCGTGACCGTCTTCAGTGCCGTGGAGCGACGTCAGATCGCCCTCGGCGTGAAGTTCGCCGAGGTCCGGCGCGAATCGATCCGTGAGCTTGGGGTCGCGGCCAGAGGATCGAACCGGACCGGCGATGGCCGCCAGATCATCGGTAGTGGCATTCTGGCGCCGGAAGTGGCCGACGCGCCGCCGACGGCAGGCGGCCTCGGTTCACGATTCATCGCGGGACTCGCGACGTGGACCACCCGTGACATCTCGGCGTACCTTTCCGCGCAGGAACGCGCCGGCAACGCGCGTTCGCTGGCCGAGCCGACGCTGCTCGCCGGGAATCGCGACAGCGCGACGTTCCTTGCCGGCGGTGAAATCCCGATTCCGATCGTGCAACCCGGCGCTGGCGGACAGGTGCAGATCGTCATCGTGTATCGACCCTACGGTATCCAATTGCGTTTCATCGGCGAGGTCCTGAACGATTCCCTGATCAAGCTGCATGTCGAGCCGGAAGTCTCGACTCTCGACTTCGCCAACGCGCTACTGCTCTCCGGCTTCCGCATTCCCGCCTTGCGCGTTCGCCGCCTGGGAACCACGGTCGATGTGCGGCCCGGGCAGAGTCTGATCCTGTCCGGGTTGTTCAACGAAGAGCGCGAGACGGTGCGCGACGGGATACCCGGTCTCATGAATCTGCCGATTCTTGGCGCCCTGTTCTCCAGCACGCGCTGGCAGAAGAATGAATCCGAACTGTTGGTGATCGTGACGCCCGAGTTGTTCGATCCGAACGTGCCCAGAGCGCGTGATGTGATTCAGCTGACGCCGGATCCCGTCATTCCGCCGGCTACCGAAGCGATCAGGAAGCGCCTGCCTGAGACGACGCCCCCTGCGTCGCCTCCCAAGAATCCGCCGCAGGACTGACGGTCACACGTATGCGTCACGCCGTACTGGTCGCGGGGGCTTTCGAGAGTCCGGAGCCGTTGGTTGCTGCGTTGCTGCGGGCGGGCTTCGCTCCGCCCGTGCGTGTGGACTCGCTCTCGGCCGCGCTGCGAGCGATGCAGAAGCAGCCTATGGAGCTGCTGATACTGCCGATCCGCATGGCGGAGGGGAGTGAGAAGTCCACGCTGGAGTCGGTGATGCGCGATACGCCGTCGCTGGCCGTGATCGGCACTGCCTCCGAGGCCAGCGCAGAGGTCGTGCTGAACGCGATGCGCGCTGGCATTTCCGAGTTTCTGATGTCGAAGGCGAACGTCGAGGAATTCACCGGGGCCATTACGCGTCTCGAACGCCGGTGGGCGCTGGCTCAGGTGCGGGGGGAAATCACCGCCGTCTTTGCCCCGAAGGGCGGCCAGGGCTGCACCACCGTTGCGGTAAATCTGGCGCATGCGATTGCCCGGACGCGGGGCAAGCGCGCGGTGATCGTCGATCTGGTGATCGGGCTTGGCGACGTTGCGCTGCAGCTCAACCTCCGACCCGAATACGACATTGGTGAGCTGGCGCAGAAGATGGATCGCATCGACCGTGATCTGATACAATCGGTCGCCGCCGCGGGCCCCGATGGGCTTTCGGTGCTGGCCTCGACGGACCGGCTCGATCTGGCACCGATCCTGACCGGAGACCTGATCACATCCTTGCTGAACCACTGTCGGCAGACCTTCGAACACACCGTCGTCGATTGCGAGCACGCTTTTGATCCGCGCACCGTTGCGACACTGGACGCGTCCGACCGGATATTGCTGGTCGCACAGTTGCACGTATCGTCACTTGTGGTGGCCAAACGCAGCCTCAATATCTTCCGCGAGCTGGGCTATGACGACGACAAGATTCACCTCGTGATCAATCGCGAGGGGTCGACCAAGGTGGTCGACATCGCTGAGGCGCAGAAAGTCCTCGGGCGCAAGATCGACGGTCGGATCCCGAATGATTTCCATAACGCGAATGACGCGCAGGCTCAGGGCGTTCCGTTCCTGATCCATGCTCCCGGATCGGCGCTCGCCAGGTCCTATGACGCGCTGGCGGCTCGACTGCTGGCGCCGTCGGCGTCGGGTGCCGCTGCCACGGACGCGTCCAACGGTTCCGTCGGATTGAATGGCACCTCGCGACGCAGCCGATTCTTCGGACTGCTCAGGAGATAATACCACATGGCTCCATCACTCCGCGATCGCCTGCTGGGACGCACGCCGCCGCCCGACGCGGCACCAGCGCCGGACCATCATGCGAATGGGAACGGACAGCCAACGGGCGAGGGTGAACGGCCGGTGGATCTGCTGGCCGGACTGCGCTCGGTTCCCGAGGTCGTGGTCGTCCAATCGGAAAGCGCGACCGTCGACAAGCTGAAACGGGAGCTGCACACCCGACTGATCGAGCGGCTCGATCTCTCGGCGCTGGAAAAGATTCGCGACGAAGCGGCGCTGGTCCAGCAGATCCGCGCGGCGGTGCTCGAGTTCCTGCGCTCCGAACAGGCGCCGATGAGCGCGGCCGAACGCGACAGCGTGGTCGAGCAGATCGTCTGGGAGGTCACTGGGCTCGGTCCGCTGGAACCGTTGATGCGCGATGAGACCATCAGCGACATCCTCGTCAACGGCCCGAAGGCCGTCTACGTGGAGCGGAAGGGCAAGTTGTCGCGCACCAGTGTGGTCTTCCGCGACAACGCACATCTGATGGCGATCATCGACCGCATTGTGAGCAAGGTCGGGCGCCGGGTGGACGAGTCGTCACCGATGGTCGACGCGCGCCTGGCCGACGGGTCGCGTGTGAACGCGATCATTCCCCCGCTGGCGCTCGATGGTCCGGTAATCTCGATCCGTCGCTTCGGTGCGACCATCGGCCCGGACAAGTTGGTGGAGTTCGGCGCGATGACGCCGGAGATGCTGCGCTTTTTGGCGGCGTGCGTGGTGTCCCGACTCAACATCATCATTTCCGGTGGCACCGGATCGGGCAAGACGACGATGCTGAATGCCTTGTCGGCCTTTATCCCCTCGCACGAGCGCATCGTGACGATCGAGGATGCGGCCGAGCTGCGGCTGCAGCAGTCGCACGTGGTGCGGCTTGAAACGCGTCCGCCGAACACGGAAGGCCGAGGCGAGGTGCTGGCGCGCGACCTGGTGAAGAACGCGCTGCGTATGCGGCCGGATCGCATCATCATCGGTGAAGTGCGCTCCGCTGAAGCGCTGGACATGCTGCAGGCTATGAATACGGGTCACGAGGGCTCACTGACCACGATTCACGCCAACACGCCGCGCGACGCGTTGGCACGGATCGAGACGATGGTGTTGTTCGCCGGCACGAACCTGCCCACGCGCGCCATTCGCGAGCAGATCGCCTCCGCGCTGCACCTGGTGGTGCAGGTGTCGCGCATGAGCGATGGGTCGCGCCGCGTGACGAGCATCACCGAGATCACGAATATGGAAGAGCAGATCGTGACCGCGCAGGAAATCTTCCGCTACCGTCGGCGCGGTGTGGACGCGGATGGGCGCGTGCATGGTGAGTTCGAGGCGACCGGTATACGCCCGCTCTTCGCGGACATGATCAGTACGCGCGGTATTGAGCTGTCGTCCGATCTCTTCCGGGTCAGGTGAGGCGCTCGTGGAGATTAATGCACTGATCCTCGTCGGCGTCTTCGTGGCCGTGCTAGTGCTGGTCGTGGGCGGGTTCGTGTTCCTGAATCGCCGCCGTCTCGCCTCGGCCGACACTGTACGGGTACGCCTCGGTGGTGTGCCCGCCGACGGCGGTGGCTTGCTTCGGTCGGCGTCCCCAACGACGATTCTGCGCGATTCGCGTGTGTCGGATATCCCGGCCCTCGATCAGTTGCTCACCGGGCGCGGAATGGCGTTCTGGCTCGAACGGCAGATCGCGCAGGCCGGCTCGCGGCAGCGTCCGGGCGAAGTGGCGCTGTTCGTCGTCCTGAGTGGTCTGATCGGACTGACCCTTGGACAGTGGTATGGCGGGGCATTCTTCGCCATGGTTGGGCTCCTTGTCGGGTTGCCGGTGCCGCTGCTGGTGCTCGAACAGCGGAAGAAGCTGCGTAAGCGGCGCTTTACCGAGCAGTTGCCGGAGGCGCTGGATCTGTTGATCAACGCACTGAAGGCCGGCTACTCGCTTCAGGCGGGCATTGAATTCGCCGGCAGGGAAACGATGGCGCCGCTCGGCCCGGAGCTGCTGCGTTTTCACGACGAAGCGCGGCTCGGCATCGAGGTGCGGACAGGGCTGCTCGCCTTACAGGAGCGGATCGGTACCGATGATGCGCGCATGTTCGTGACGTCCCTGCTGCTGCAACGAGAGACTGGCGGCAACCTGACAGAACTGCTTGGCAACATTGCCACGCTGGTTCGGACGCGGCTCGCCTTTCGGGGCAGCGTCGAGACGCTGACGGCGGAACCGAAGCTCTCAGCCTATGTGCTCTGCGCCCTGCCGTTTCTGGTGTTCTTTGCAATCTCGATCATGAGCCCAGGGTACACGGCCCCGCTGACCACGACCGATCTCGGGCGCGGCATGCTGATGTATGCCGGCGTGTCGATGCTGCTGGGTTATGTCATCATGATGCGTATCGCTGACGCGGAGATGTGATGCTCGACGTCATCAGAGTCTTTCCGTGGAGCGACGTGCCGCTGTCGCTGGTCTTCCTGATCCTGACGGCGATCGTGGCGATTGCCACTGCCATCTATGTGACGCTGGCGGAGCGCGGCCGAAAGCAGGTGGTGTCGCGGATCGGTCCCGACACTACTGAAGAGAACGAACGGATGGTCGCCCGCCTGCTGCTCAATCCGGATGAGGACCGGGTGTCGCGGCTGGCGTCGTGGCTTTCGGAGCGGATGCCTACCGAGGCATTGTCGGGTGAAAAGTCGGCCGAACGATTGATTTACGCTGGCCTGGACGGAGCGGCCGCGCCGGTCCTGTTCGGGGCCATTCGGGTGGCGTCGCTTGCGCTCTTGCCGATCCTCGCCGTCACGCTCGGACCACGTGACGATGTGCTCATGTACACGGCCCTGGTGGGGATCTCGGTGGTGTTCGGGATGTTCGGTCCGCCGGCGCTCCTCGATCAGCTTGCCACGCGGCGTTCCGACAGGATCCGGCGCGCGGTGCCCGATGCCCTTGATCTGCTGGTGGTGTGTGTGGAGGCCGGAGTGAGCCTTGATGCAGCGATGATCCGCACCTCCCGCGACCTCTTTTCATCGCATCAGGAACTCTCCATGGAGATGGCGCAGGTGGTGCGACGCGTCAACGCCGGCATGCCGCGCGAGCAGGCATTGCAGAGCCTGTACCGTCGGACCGGCGTGGACGAGTTGCGCACCCTCGTGTCCAGCATGGTGCAATGTGAGCGTCTCGGTACGTCGATCGCCCGGGTGTTGCGCGTCAATGCGGAATCGCTCCGGCTCAAGCGGCGCCAGCGCGCAGAACAGCGTGCCGCCAAGGCAGCACTGAAGATGGTGATTCCGCTGGCGTTCCTGATCCTGCCGGCGCTGATGGTGGTGGTGCTGGGCCCGGCGGTGATCGCCTTCATGAAGGAATTCAAGTAGACGTGGTTCTGTCGTGCTGATCGGCGGCTGACCGGTGCGCTACAGGTGGAAGTCGGAGTACCGCAGGTTAGTACCGCAGGTTGGTACCGCAGGTTAGTACCGCAGGAATCGTGTTGTGGATGCTGTGCTCGCGATGCTGCGAGTCCACGTTTACGTCGGCGTCGGTGTTGACCGAGGGGAGGTTTTCATGGGTCGGAACAGAGCAGCGCAGTATCAGTCGCGGCGCGGCGCCACGCTCGTGCTGGTCGCAATCCTCGTCGTGGTGCTCGGATGTATGGCGGCGCTCGGCGTGGACTTCGCGCGTGCGTACGCTGGTGCCAATGAACTCCAGACCGGGGCCGACGCATCGGCACTCGCCGGCGCCAAGCAGTTGCAGAACAATCCGAGCTTCACCGGAGCGCAGCTGACGGAGGCGGGTGTCGTCGCGGGCAGCAACAACGCATTTGGCTCTGGAATCACGTTGGCTAGCGGTGACGTGGAGGTCGGCTTTTTCGACCCGGTCACCGGCGCGTTCAGTGCCGGTGGCGGCGTGACGAACTCGGTTCGCACCGGCGCACAGCGGCAGACGACGCTGCAGCTCGGTGGCTTGTTCAGCATCTCGTCACTGACGCCGCGCCGCCGTGGGACGGCGTGGATCGGCAACCAGTCCACGCGCGACTGCATCAAGCCGTGGGGGATGGATCTGTCGTACATCAATACGCTGCTCGGCGGCGGCCTCTCCCTTGGATCGCAGGCTGGTATCAATCAGCTCGAGACGCTGGGAGCCACCTTGGCTGGCCAGCAGCAAATGACGATGGTGGTTGGACCGAACATCAACAACCCACGTGGAACGCCCAACGTTGCGCCGAACAGCTACAGCGCGCTGACCGGCTCGAGCTCATCGCGCAAGGAATACCAGAACGCGATCATCGGCACCAATTGTGAAGGCAGTGCCGACTACGAAGTCGGCACGGGTGAAGGGATCATTGGTCAGCAGCCTGGGCAAGGCGGTGGTGACATCCCGAGGACAACCGCTAACGCGATCGAGCTGGCGTTGCCCGGGAATCAGGTGCCGAATGGCGCAATTGCGACCTGCGCGCCACAAGTGGGCGGGAACGGCAATGGTCCGGTCAGCGCGGCGTGCTTTGCGCCTGGCAACACGCGGGCCGCGGGCGTCGATATCACGGTCGCGGCGGTGTCGCCGAACGGGGTGAACACCGTGACACTCAACTCCCTTTTGGGATTCCGCCTGATGTGCGTCTTTCGGGGTGGCCAGCAGCCGGGGAGCGGGAATCCGAACGAGACCTGTCCGTGGCTGGCCGCGATGGGCCGCACGGCGAACAACTACGTGATGGGCACATTGGTTGGCTATCCAATTGTGACGTCAGCGATCGTTGGTCCCGGTAACGGACTCGGCAATACGATCAGTACGGCGCAGCGACTCATCCTGGTGCAGTAGCGACGTGTTGAGAACCTTGGTGCGCCATCGCGTCTGGCGCGCTCCGCTGCTTGCACTCGGCGCCGTACTTGCATTCTCGGGAGTGCTGGCGGCGCAGACTCCGGAAGCGTCGGTACCAGCGAAGTGCCCCGCTCCGGCACCCTATCCGTTCGATGCGCTGCGCCCGCCGGACGTCGTGGTCCGATTGATGGCGGAAGGGGAGTTCCCCGATGCGGACGCCGCCGCGGCGCGCGCGTTGGTCGCGCTGATTCGCGAGATGTTGTACGAGCGCGGGCCGGTGACCGCGCTGACACGAATCGAGGTGCAGGGAAAGGTCGCCGCCTCTCTGGTGGCGGCGCGTGACCTGCGCAATCTCATGATTGGCGGCCGGCTGTTGGCCGGCGTCGTACAGCGAAACGGAGACACGGTCACTGTCGAATGGACGGTGCTGACATCGGGTGCGCGAGATCGGCCGCCCGCGTCAGTTCGCTCGTCAGCTCGCATCGACGATATCGCACGGGTTGCGCTGACGATTGCAAAGGCGGCGTTGACAGCGGGCACGATGAACGCTGAGTTGGGCAGTGCTCCACCCGGCCTCGGGAGTGTGGAGGCCGGGACTGAGTACACGATCGGACTTGCAGAGGCGCTCAGCCCGACGCCAGCAGCATTGGGTCGCGCGAGGGCGTCGCTTACGCGGGCAATCGAATCAGCGCCGGCTCCAGCCAACGTCTGGCGCTGGCGTTCCCGGGTCGAGCAGTTGCTCGTGGAATGGAATCGTGATCCAAGCCCCACCGCCGTGAGCCGGCTTCAGACCGCGTTTGTCAACTCGGCAACGCAAGCGGCCACGCTAGCCCCTCGCAGTTCGTCCGCAAAGCTCACGCTGGCCGATGCGCACCTTGCGGCAGGATCGCGAGCACTGGCCGAGGCGGCGCTCAACCAGGCGGTGCAACTCGATGGCGCGAGCCCCGCCGTGTTGCGCCGACAGGCGTCACTGAGTCGCATCGATGGAGATGATGCTCGCGCGTTGCAGTTGCTGCGTGATGCCGTGCGACGATCACCGCGCGATGGTCCGCTTCTTGTGGAATTGGCCGTGCTGGCACGTATGCGTGGGGAGGCAAAGCTGTCATGCGCGGCGCTGAACGCAGCGCTGAAAGTCGATGAAGAGCTGGCTGCCGCGTACGCGCTGCGGGCGCTGACGCGGGCGGAGAATGGCGAGCGCCGGCATGGCTGGATCGATGCTGAAGTTGCGACGCGTCTCGGCCATCCCGAATGGGGTGAACGTGCGGCGGCGGTGCTAGACGTTCGTTATGGCCAGCGTTCGCAGGCGCCGGTGCGTTTGGCACCGCTTGGCGGAGTGACCGCCCGCCCGACCAACTACCTCGACGCGCTGCTGCTCGCCCAGGCGGCGGTGTCGCTCTCGTCACGCGGTGAATTCCCCGAAAGCCTCATGCTGTCGTGGCCATGCGCGTCGCTGCGGCGAGGCACGTTGATCCGTGATCTGCGCACGATCGGCGATGGCACCGCGCCCGCGTGCGCTGCCGCCGAGCGACCGGCGCTCACGCCGCGTCCGGCACGCGGCAGGGCGACGGGCGTTACACGAATGCAGTGATTCGGCCACCGCGGAAGCGGGCGACTCTCCGTATCTCGTGGCCCGCAGTGACGGTTATTGGTGTACTCATGTGCGCCTTTCATGTGCACCATCGACTTAATAGCGATGAGGGCAGCGTACTGCTGAGTGCATGGGGCATTCGGCTCGGTCGTATGCCCTACATCGACGACTTTCAATTCATCACTCCGGGCAGTGGCTATCTCATCGCTGCACTTTGGTGGGTCTTCGGTCCCCACTTCGTCGTTGCCAAGGCGGCCGGCATCGTCGGCATCCTGCTGACCTGCCTGGCCATCATGCGACTTACGGAGGCGCTGGACGATGGCCGCACGTCGACCGGGACCATGTGGGTTGGCGCGGTGCTGTACGCGATCATGTCCTCAGCCTGGCAGGCCATCAACCACAACACTTTCAACGCCGCGGCCATGGCATGGAGCCTCTGGTTCGTGGTGCGAGCATTCCGCACCGAGCGCCGCCGCGATATGGCGATCGCCGGCGCACTGTCTGGTGTCGCTATCCTCTTCGTACAGCACAAGGGTGTCGCACTGGCTGCTGCCTTAGTGGCCACGTTGATGTGGTTTGCTCTCCGCGCACGCGAACGGGGAGCCTTGCAGCGCGCGGTGCTGTTCGGCGTGTTGGCGATCCTTCCCGCACTGAGCCTCACACTGTTCTGGCCCCACGACCTGCTCTACGAGCAACTGGTCGAGTTTCCGCGCCGACACTATCTCGCGGTGAACCGTACCTCAGGCTGGCCCCTCTGGCTGGCGCTTGGCTATCTGATGTCGTTGCTATTGGCGGTGCGTCCGATGTGGTCGCGACGACTGGCGCTGGTCGTTGCCGCGCAGCTTGGCCTTCTGGCCACCGCGTTGCAGCGGACGGACTTCGGCCATGTGCTGATCATCGCGTTCCCGTTGTTCGCGCTGCTTCCGCTCTGTCTCGCAGGGCGGACGGATGCGCGCACTGGCGTGCGCGTACTCGTGCACCGCGTTCTTGCGACCATGCTTCTGGCTGCGCCGCTGCTCCTCGGCGTCAAGTTGGCGCTCGAAGCACCACGGGTATTCGCCGATGTCACTACCGGATGGCCACTGCTGCGAAAGATGAAGGCGGACTGTCGCTCCATTCATGCCGGTCCCTTCCTTCCTGGGCTCTACTATGAGTTGCGCGTCCCCAATCCGACCTCTTATCCATATCTGCTTTCGGACTTCAACACGCCAGAGCAGTTCGCGAGGGCGCGGGCGCAGCTCGACGCGGCGCTGCCGGCGTGTATCGCCATGGGGTACAAACGCGTTGCGCACTTCGGCTACCGCCGAGATACCCCGATCGAAGCGCTGATCCGGGAGTGGTACCAGGAAGTCGCCGCCGACGATCAGGTGACGCTCTTCATGCGGCGGCCCTAGCGGCTCCGGATGGGCCGCCCGCCGCGCTATGTGTTCGCCGCGCGGGAAGACCGCCGACGCGAGATCGGAACGCCCGGTCCGGCTCGTGACACGGGACTGATTCTGGCCTGACCGCCCAGGGCTGCCCTACGGTCCCGCCGAATCGCCGCAGACCCTCCCGCTCGCGCGGCACCATGCCTATGATCTCCCTGACGGCCGGTGAGCCCGGTTCGCATCGCAGCGGTAGTCGATGTGGAGCGCGTGGTGCTTCCGGCACGACGAATGACAGGCGCG
>Ga0163144_10009652_pt1 | contig 20704 bp, 13 predicted proteins | sample OliLak19BULKMAT1_FD_123175 | JGI IMG/M metagenome (GOLD analysis project Ga0163144, IMG submission 123175) | Freshwater microbial mat bacterial communities from Lake Vanda, McMurdo Dry Valleys, Antarctica - Oligotrophic Lake LV.19.BULKMAT1 | ecosystem: Environmental > Aquatic > Freshwater >... | reverse complement strand
CGCCCGCTTTGATCGTGGGCTGGAGCGCCGAGCCCGCGCGCGCGATCGGCGCGGGCACCATCGACCCTGCGGGCCGCCGTGAGCTCATCGAAGAGCACCGTGCGGGACCAGCGATCACCGATGTGCGCACGGACGAGCGACGCGTTGCGACCATCCGGTCGGAAGCCGAAGGATCCCCCAGCGTGCCGCGCGAACTTCAAGCCGAAGTGGCAACCTCAGCGCCAACTGAAACTCCAGGCGCCGGCTACGCACGATTTGCACGTCTGTTCCTTGAGCTGGACGCGACGACCAAGACCGGCGACAAGCACGAGCTGCTCGTGGCCTACTTCCGCCACGTGCTTGCCGATCGAGCCCCGGCTGACAGATCGCTCGCCGACGGAATCTGGACCGTCGCGCTCTTCACGGGTCGGCGCGTCAAGCGGGCCGTCACACGCACGCAGCTACGCGAGTGGGTCGGCCAGCTCTCTGGGCTGCCCGCCTGGCTCATCGATGAGTGTTACGCGACCGTCGGCGACTTTGGCGAGACGCTCGCGCTGCTGCTGCCGAGCGGACCGCTCGCAGACCAGGGGCCCACCGCCGCCGAGATTGCGCCAAGCCTCGAGGACGTCTGCCAGCGCCTGATGCGCATGGTCCGCATGAGCCCCGACGCGCGCCGGCGTGAGGTGGTCAACGTCTGGTCCGGGCTCGATCAGCCAGGGCGTCTGGTCTTCCACAAGCTCATCTCGGCGAGCTTCCGTTTGGGCGTCTCACGGATGATGGTCGTGCGGGCCCTGGCCCACGTCGCGGGCATCACCCCGCCCGAGATGGACCAGCGGCTCATGGGCGAGTGGCCCTTGACCGGCGCGTTCTTCGCCTCGCTGCTCGCACCAACGCCACCGGTCAGCGCGGGCTCGTCAATCGCTCCCTCGGCAAGCGCGCTCAACCCGCTGCCGTTCTTTCTCGCCCATCAACTGCCTGATGAGCTCGACCGCCCCGACCTGTTGGCCGAGGCCCTCGGCCCCGTCTCTCGCTGGCAGGCGGAGTGGAAGTGGGACGGCCTTCGCGCGCAGCTGATCTGCCAAGCCCCGCGCGTCGCGCTCTGGAGCCGTGGTGAAGAACCTCTGGCCGAGCAGTTCCCAGAGCTGATCGACGCCGCCCGTGCGCTGCCGACGGGCACCATCCTTGATGGCGAGGTTCTCGCCTTCGAGCACGGCATGCCGCTGGACTTTGCCCACATCCAAACGCGTATCACCGCCCGTCGCGCAGCGGGGCGACTCTTCCACGACGTGCCGGTGGTCTTCATGGCCTATGACCTGCTGCGAAGTGACGGCGTTGACGTGCGCGCGCTGCCGATGGCCCGCCGGCGTGCGCTACTTGATGCGTTGCTGCTCGCTGACATCGCGCTTATCAAGCGGTCGCCGGTGATTGACGCTGAGTCATGGGCCGCACTCGAGCTCGTCCGCGCCCAGTCGCGCGCCCGCGGGGTCGAGGGCCTGATGCTCAAGCGCCTTGACTCACCCTACGGCACCGGGCGCGCCAAGCTCTCGCCGGTCGATGACAAGGCCGCCGGCGCGTGGTGGAAGTGGAAGATCGAGCCTTACAGCGTTGATTGCGTGCTCGTCGCGGCCCAGCGCGGCAGCGGTCGCAGGGCCAGCCTCTTTACCGACTACACCTTCGCGGTCTGGAGCGGCCAAGAGCGCGGTGAGGGCGAGCTGATCCCCTTCGCCAAGGCCTATCACGGCAAGGGCATGACCGACGAGATCTTCATGGAAATCGACGCGTTTGTCCGCACGCACACCACTGGGCGCATCCCCGCCGCGGGCATCCGCAACGTGAGGCCGTTACTGGTCTTTGAGCTGGCCTTTGAGGGGCTTCAGGAGAGCCCTCGCCACCGCAGCAAGGTCGCGGTGCGGTTCCCGCGCATCAACCGCTGGCGACGTGACAAGGCTCCCGCCGAGGCCGACACGCTGGGCACCCTGCGGGCCATGCTGCTCGCGCACCGCACACGCACACAGCCCGCGCCCGGGCAGGTGCCGGCATGAAGCGCGCACCGAGGAACCAACGCGCCGGCGCACATGGCACACCGCCGCGCGCGGCACGACGCGTCAAGGTCGAGGCCGAGTCAGTTGATCCACCTGCGCCAGCGCCCACGCAAGCCGATCCGCTCGGGCCCGCGCACGCGTGGTTCGCGTCAAGGGGCTGGACGCCGTTTGCTTTTCAGAGCCAGGTCTGGTCGGCGTACCTCGCCGGGCGTAGCGGACTGGTCCACGCGCCCACGGGCATGGGCAAGACCCTGGCGGTTGCGCTGGGCCCGATGCTTGAAGCACTCGCGATCGGGCCCACGCCGCGCGGCCTGCGTCTACTTTGGCTCACGCCGCTGCGTGCGCTCGCCGCCGATACTGCTGGCGCGTTGCAGGCCGCCGTAGAGGGCCTAGACCTTTCGTGGCGAGTTGAGCTTCGCACCGGCGACACGCCGCAGGCCCGCAAGGCCAAGCAGCGCGCCGCGATGCCCGAGGTGCTGGTGACCACGCCCGAGTCACTCAGCGTGCTGCTGAGCTACGCCGACATCGCCGGGCCGCCTTCGATGGACCCAGATGCGCCCAGTAGCAGCCCGCTCGCCGGGCTCCGCTGCGTCGTGGTTGACGAGTGGCACGAGCTGCTGGGCACCAAGCGCGGCGTGCAAACCGAGCTGGCCCTCGCGCGACTGCGATCACTCACCCCTCGGCCACTCACCCCACAGCCACTCACCCCACAGCCGCGCGCCACACATCCACGCGCGACACAAGCACCCGTCCACGCGCTACCAATCCCCGGCCTGAGAGTGTGGGGTCTCTCGGCCACGATGGGCAACACCAGTCAAGCGATGGACGTGCTGGTGGGGCCCGCGCACGCCTCGCAGCGCCGCAGCACAGCCACCGCCGCCACCGAAGCCACCGCCGCCAACCTCGCTCACGCGCCCCTGCTGGTCCGCGGCGAGGGCCGCAAAGCCTACGAGTTCAGCACGCTGATCCCGCGTGACATCGAGCGCTTCCCGTGGGCCGGGCACCTGGGGCTGCGACTGCTGCCGCAGGTCATCCAGCAGATCGCGCGGGCCCGCAGCACGCTGATCTTCACCAACACGCGCGGGCAGGCCGAGATCTGGTTCCAGGCGCTGCTGCAGGCCGACGACGCGCTGATGGGCAGCGTCGCGCTGCACCACGGCTCGCTTGATCGCCAGCTTCGGGCCAAGGTCGAGCATGCGCTCGCCACCGGCCAACTGCGGGCGTGTGTGTGCACCAGCAGCCTTGATTTGGGCGTTGACTTCGCGCCCGTTGACCAGGTGATCCAGATTGGTTCCCCCAAGGGCGTGGCGCGGTTTCTACAACGCGCGGGGCGCAGTGGGCACCAGCCCGGTGCCGTCAGCCGCGTGGTCTGCGTGCCGACCAACGCGCTTGAATTGGTTGAGTTTGCCGCCGCACGTTCCGCGATTTCAGTGGTAGGTGATGTGCAGGTTGAGGCCCGCACGCCGTTGTGTCTGGCGCTGGACGTGCTGGTCCAGCACATGCTCACCCTCGCGGTTGGCGGCGGGTTTAACGCCCAGCAACTTGTTGCCGAGGTCCGCCAAACCAACGCCTTCGCCACGCTCACCGACCAGCAGTGGGGCTGGTGTCTTGACTACGTGCAGCGGGGCGGGCCTGCGCTGGCAGGCTACGCACGCTATCAGCGGGCCGTGCTTGACGAGCCCGCAGGACTCTATCGCGTCGCGCCCGGCGCGCTCGCCCGCGCGCACCGCATGAGTATCGGCACCATCGTCAGCGACCAGGGCATGCTCGTGAAGTTCACGACCGGGCGCGTCCTCGGCAACGTAGAGGAAGGCTTCATCGCCCGCATGAAGCCCGGCGACGTCTTCGCATTCTCCGGTCGCGTGCTCGAGCTCGTTCGCGTCCGCGGCATGGACGCGATCGTCCGCCCCGCCAAGCGTGCCAAGGGCAATGTCCCGAGTTGGCAGGGGGCCCGCATGCCGCTCTCAAGCCAGCTCGCCGGCGCGGTGCGCGAGCTGATGGGCCAGGCCCAGCTTGGCCACTTTGACGGCCCCGAGATGCGGGCCGCCGAGCCCGTCCTGCGCCTTCAAGCACAATGGAGCCGCCTGCCAGCGCCCAACGTGCTGGTGATCGAGCACAACCTGCTGCCCGATGGGCACCACGCGTTTGTCTACCCCCTCGCCGGCCGTTTGGTGCACGAGGGCCTCGCGGCCCTGTGCGCCCACCGCCTCAGCGCGCAGCACCCGCGCAGCTTCACCCTCGCCGCGGCGGACCACGGCTTTCACCTGCACTGTGCCACGCCATTTGAGCTTGACGCCGCCGCATGGCGCACGGTTCTGTCTCGCGCGTATCTCGCCGATGACGTGCTGGCCACGATGAACGCCGCCGGGCTCGCGCGCCGCCAGTTCCGTGAGGTCGCGCGCGTCGCCGGCCTGGTTACTCAGGGCTTCCCGGGCGAGCGCGTCGGCTCGCGCCAGCTGCAGGCCTCCGCCGAGATGTTCTACGACGTGCTCACGCAGTTTGACGAGGGCAACCTGCTGCTCGACCAATCGCGCCGAGAGGTGCTCGAAAAGCAGCTCGAGCTGTCGCGCATGGAATCGGCCCTGCGCGAGATCGAGTCTGTCGAGATTATCGTCATGCGCCCCGACCGGCTGACGCCCCTGGCCTTCCCGCTGTGGGTCGACTCGCTGCGCGAGCAGGTCAGCACCGAACGCTGGACCGTCCGCATGCAGCGCATGCTCGGCGAGCTTGAGCGCGAGGCCGGGCCAGTGCTCCAGTCACGGCCGGCCAGATCGGCGTTTGTACAGGTGGCCCAAGTGCAGCCAGCAATCGCCGTAGAGATCGCACCCCCGCGCCCGCGCAGGCGCCCAAAGATCAACGCGAAACCGTGACACTCGTTCAAGCCCAGCCCGAAGCCCCCGCCTGCGTGATCAGCCACGCCGGTGGCACGCTGCACCTGCTGCCGCAGCGCGCCGCATGGTGGCCCGAGCAGCGCGCGCTGCTCGTTGCCGACGTACACCTGGGCAAAGCGACCAGCTTCGCGGCCTTGGGCGTGCCACTCGGGCCCGCTGCTCTGGGCGGAACGACCCGCACCGACCTGGTCCGCCTCGCTGAGCTGGTCCGCGCTTTGGGCGCGCAGCACCTCGTGGTCCTGGGTGACTTGCTCCACGCCGCGCACGGCTGCGACCACCACGTGCTCGCGGCACTCACTGACTTTGGCCGCGAGCTCCGCCAGACCGCCGCGCTCACGCTCGTCCGTGGCAATCACGATGACAAGGCTGGCGACCCGCCGCCCGAGGCCCGGTTCGTCTGTGTGGACCAGCCGTGGGCGCTGGGCGCGCTGATGTGCCGCCACCACCCGCCACTTCATCCGCCAGCGCAGCGAGAATCACTCTCCGAGGCCGCCAGCTGCGCGCAGCACATCTCGGCACTCAGTGCAATCGCGAGCGAAGTCCACCCGCCGCTGACGCTCTGCGGGCACATCCACCCCGCTGTTTCGCTGCGCGACATGACCCGCCGCCGCGAGCGTGCACCCTGCTTCTGGCTCAGCAGTGGGGTTCTGGTCTTGCCAGCGTTCGGCAGCTTTACGGGCGGCAAGGCGATCAATCCCCGCCCCGGTGACGCGGTCTTTGCCGTCGGGCCAGACGCTGTGCTCCGCGTCCGGTAAAACCGCGTCAAGCTTCGCTTCTTCGCCAGCCGTCCTGCGGCCCAGTCCACCCCCGGCACGTGTGCCACAGGCGCGGGTGGCGCGGCAGCAAGAACACTGGTTGTCCGCCTCAGGCTCCAGTCGTGTCCTGCGCGCGTCGATCTCTGAAGACCGCGGGGGTGGAATCCTCCGACGGCTGGGGCATACGGCAATGGCAGTCAATCCGGGCAACGTCCAACCTGGTGGTTCCGGGAACACCATCCGCCTCCGCGAGGCGGAGCTTCTCGCGCTTAACAAAGAGCTCGACGCCGCCAGCACAGGCGGCGACTTCAAACGCCGCACCGTGCGGTGGGACTTCCTCAAGGGCTCGGTCCGCATCGAGGTGTCGCAGCCCGGCGGCGCGATAACCAACCTGCGCTACGCGGCGCGGAACCTCTCCAGCGACGGGGTCGGCATCCTGCACAGCTCCTACGTCCACGCGGGCACCGGGTGCAACGTCTACCTGCCCAAGCCCAACGGGACCGAGACCGCGGTCGCCGCCACGGTCATTCGATGCAAGCACTTCAAGGGCCTGATCCACGAGGTGGGCATCAAGTTCAAGAAGGCCATCAACATCCGCGACTTCATGAGCGTCGACCCGCTCGAAGGCCGCTTCACCCTTGAGTACGTCGACCCCGCCCGCCTGACCGGCTCACTGCTCTACATTGACGACTCGCCGATGGACCGCAGGCTTGTCCGCCACTTTCTTAAGGACACCTCGCTGAACGTCGCCGCCGTCGAGACCGCCGCGGAGGCCATCGCCCGCGTCAAGGAGCCCTTCGACGTCCTGCTGATCGACAACGACCTGCCCGACATGCCCGGGACGCAGCTCGCCGAAGTTCTTCGTAACGCCGGCGTCACCCAGCCGATGATCATGATCACCGCCGACAAGCGCATCATGCTCAAGGAGGTCGCCCGCGGGGTCAAAATCAACGCCATCGTCCAGAAGCCCTTCAATCAGGAGAAGCTCCTGCAGGCTATCGGCGAGTTTCTGCTGCTCGACGGCGCGGCCAACGAAGGGGCCGGCGCGCTGTACACCACGCTCAAGACCGAAGAGCCGACCCACCAGTTCGTCGCTGAGTTCATCGAGGAGCTGCGGGCCTTTGTCATCAAGCTCCAGCAGCAGATCCAGGCCGAGGACGTCCAGGGCGTCCGCCGCCAGTGCTACCAGATCCGCGGTGCCGCGCCGACGCTGGGCTTCAAACCCGTGGGTGACGCCGCCGAGGCCGCCATCGTGATGCTCGACGCCACCGCGAGCATCACCGAGTCGTCCAAAACGCTTCGGCACCTCATCGGCACCTGCATGCGAGTGAAGGTCCGTGACGACACCCGAAAGGCCGCCTAGTTGTGCCAGGTAAACCGCGCCGCTACAGCGTCTTCCACTGCTCGGGCACCTTGCCGTGCTCGGCACGGATCACCGAGCGGATACCACCGCGCCCGCGCCAGTGCGTCACGATCTGCAGCCATACCGGCATGAGCATCCGGGCCAGATCGTCGCGAATCGTGTTGGTCACGGCCTCGTAGTAGATGCCCTCGTTGCGGAAGCTCTGGTAGTACATCTTGAGGCTCTTGAGCTCTACGCACCCGCCAGCAGGCGCACCGTTAGCCCGCCCCTTACCAGACCTCTTGCTGGCGCTTATCCCCGGCGCGGCCGGCTGGTACCGCAGCACCACGCTCGCAAAGTCCGGGTGCCCGGTCATGGGGCAGACGCTGGTGAACTCATCGCTGATGTGCTCAATCACAAACGGCTGGTCGCTGGGGGTCGCAAAGGCCTCCAGTAGCGTGCGGTCTGGCATAGGGCCCAAGCCTACGCGCTCAGCGGTACCGCGTCAGCAGCTCTTCGATCGGCGCCTGGTTACGGTTGATCGCCAGCGACCGCCGCAGCGCCGCCACCGCCCGGTCACGCGCCCCAACGTCCCGTTTGTCAGACCAGTGCCAGAGGTTCAGTTCGCAAACGCCGACCCCGTTGAGCGCCGGGAAGTAGTCCGGCTCCAGGCGCAGCGCCGCCTGAAAGCTGCTCATCGCCTGGTCGTACTGCTCAAGCTTAAAATGCGCGTAACCCAGCCGCTCGTGCGCCGGCGCCGACGGGCTCGTTCGCACCAGCTGCTCCAGCGTGCTGCGCATCTCCTCGAACCGGTCGTTGTTCTTGAGCGCCTCGGCGTATCCCAGCAGCAGCCGCGGCGTCAGCTCCATGAACTCAGTGGCCTGCTGATACTCAACCACCGCCTCGCCGTGACGCCCCATGTCTGAGTACACCGCCGCCAGGTTGACCCGCGCCGGGCCCGAGCGCGGATTCAGCCGCACCGCCCGCTCGCCAAACACCAGCGCCTGCGCGTTCTCGCCAAGCTGGTAGTACGCTGCGCTGATGTTCAGGTTGGACTGGAAGTCATCAGGCTTGACGGCCAGAGCCCGCAAGTACGCGCCGATCGCGTCGGTCACCCGGTCCAGCAGGTGCAGCATCAGCCCGTGGTAATACTGCGCGTCGAAGTTCTCAGGCTGAAGCTGGGCCGCGCGGGCGTACTTGCCCTCCGCTCTCCCATAGTCGCCCTCCAGCCGGTAGATGTCCGCCACGCCAAGGTGCGCGTCAACCAGCACCGGGTTGATCGCCAGGGCACGCAAAAACTCGTCCAACGCACGGCGGCGATCACCCGCCACCAGCGCACCCTCGCCAGCGGCAAGGTGCAAGATCTCGGGCCCATTGCCGGGCCCAGAAATGCCATCACGAGAAGCGCTGCCCGGCTTGTTCGAGCAAGCCCCAAGCGCCAGCGGCATCGCCAACAACGCCAGCGCCCCCAGGCGAGCTACGCCGTGCGCCACGCCGTGCGCCACGCGATGCATTGGGGCATCATCCTGGTTCCGACTTGCACAGACTGACTCAAACGAAGGCTGCTTCATGGTCTCGCCTGCGATCAAACTCTTCGTCAACGGGGTCCGCCGCTCAACGGTGCGCGGCACCCGCCCCGCGCCGCCCCGGGGCCTTCCCTAGAGACACACACTATCGACCAACTCGCGCACTGTCGAACAGCCTTCGCACCCACCCGGGTGCCAGCGCAGGCCGCGACCACCCCCGTCCGTAACCGACATCCAACCAAAGACCTATTTTTTGCCCTGACCCTCCGCCACCTTCGCCTTGGGAATCACCTTCTTGCGCGGCAGCGCCCTCGCAACCATCTTCGGCCCACCCGCACCACCACTCCCGCCCGCACCATCACTTTCACCCGCACCATCACTTTCACCCGCACCACCACCCTCAGCACCACCCTCCACCATCGGCAGCATCACAGGCAGCGCGGCCCGTGCCGTTCCCACGTCCGTCAGCGCCCGCAGCCGCCCGACATTGACAAGGTCAAAGTCCGTCTCCAGCTCGCTCGCAGGCACGCCTGCGCTCAGCCGAGCCGCCCCCGGCACTTCGGCCCCCGGCACTTTGGCCCGCGCGCCCTTGGGCGTCTCCATGATCTTCGGCACATCTCGAAACGCCGGGTGGTTGACGAACGCCGCAAACCCATCGAGCCCGATGCTGCCCTCGCCGATGTGCTGATGCCGGTCGCGCTTGCTGCCCATCGCGGTCATGCTGTCATTTAGGTGCAGGCAGCGGATCGTCCCCGCGCCCAGCACGCTCAGGGCCCGCTGGATCGTCGCTTGCGCACTGGCGCGTGAAGCACAGTCGTACCCCGCGCTGTGCGCATGACAGCTATCGATGCAAAAGCCCAGCCGCTCCGCCGGCGCGCCCAAGCTCATCGCCAGGGCCCGAACCTCAGCCAACTGCTCGAACCGCGCGCCGATGGTCGTCCCCGCGCCCACGACGTCCTCCAGGCACAGCACCGTGCGCCCCGCAAGGCGCGCTCTCAGCAATCCCGCCAGCGCCTCGGCGATCGCCCGCACCCCGCCCTCGACCGTGCCGGTGGTGAACGCCCCAGGGTGGAACACCAGCAGCCCGATGCCCAGCGCCTCGCACCGGTCGATCTCTTCGCCCATCAGCGCCAGTGACTGTGCCGCCAGCCCCGGCTCGGGCGACGCCAGATTAATCAGGTAGCTCGCGTGCGAGACGGTGCGCTGCACGCCGCCCTCTCCGGGCGGCCACCCAGCCTGCGTCAGTGCCGTGCGCCACGCCGTGATCGTCGCCGCGGTCAGTGGGGGGGCCTTCCACTGCTGCTGGTTCTTCGTGAACACCTGCACGCAGTCAAGCCCCAGGCGCCCGGCGTGCTCGACAGCCAGGTGCAGACCGCCCGCGATAGAGAGGTGCGATCCGAACATGCCCGACGCTAGGGGCCGTCGCGGGTGCGTGTACGCTTGAGCGTGCTCCCTACCCAGCGTGCCCTCGAGGTTGTCAGCCCCTACAAGCCCACCGGCGACCAGCCGCAGGCCATCGAGCTGCTCGTCGCGCGCATCAACGCGGGCCAGCGCGTGAGCTGCCTGCTGGGCGCCACGGGCACGGGCAAAACCTTCACGATGGCCAACGTCATCGCCCGCACCGCCAAGCCCACGCTGGTGCTCTGCCACAACAAGACCCTCGCCGCCCAGCTCTACGAAGAGTTCAAAGAGCTCTTCCCGCGCAACGCCGTCTCCTACTTCGTGAGCTACTACGACTACTACCAGCCCGAGGCCTACATCCCCCAGCGCGACATCTACATCGAGAAAGACTCCAGCCGCAACGACGACCTCGACAAGCTCCGTCTCGCCGCCACCAGCAACATCCTCTCGCGCCGAGACACCATCGTCGTCGCCAGCGTCTCGTGCATCTTCGGCCTCGGCTCGCCCGAGGCCTACGGCGCCAAGGTCCTGACCCTCTCCAAGGGCATGCGCGTTGACCGCAGACGCCTGATGCTCGCCCTCGACGCCATGCAGTACAAACGCACCGACGTTGAGTTCCAGCGCGGCACCTTCCGCGCCCGCGGCGACACCGTTGACGTCTACGCCGCCTACGACTCCTACGCCATCCGCGTCGAGCTCTTTGGCGATGAAGTGGACGCCATCCGCCTCATCAACCCCACCAGCGGCGAAGAGCTCGCCACCGAAGAAAAGGTCTTTATCTTCCCGGCGAAACATTACGTCATGCCCGAGCAGCGCATGGCGGGGGCCCTCGCCGCCATCCGTGAGGAGCTCGACGCGCGCGTTATCCAGCTCCGCCACGAGGGCAAGCTGCTCGAGGCCCAGCGACTGCTTGCGCGCACCAAATACGACCTCGAGCTGCTCGAAGAAACCGGCGTCTGCCAAGGCGTAGAGAACTACTCACGCCACCTCGACGGCCGGCCTCCGGGCACCAAGCCCTGGACCCTGATGGACTACTTCGACTACACGCCCGAGCCGTGGGACCAGACCACAGAAGTGGCCACCGCCCAGGCCGCCGCCCACACCATCTCCAACGGGCCCGCCGTTGAAGTCGCCAACCTCGAACAACCCGACCGCCACCTCTACCGCCTTACCAAACGCCCCGAGCGCGATTGGCTGTTGATCATCGACGAGAGCCACGTCACGCTCCCGCAGGTCCGCGCCATGTACAACGGCGATCAGATGCGCAAGCAGGTCCTTGTTGACCACGGCTTCCGCCTCCCCAGCGCCATGGACAACCGCCCGCTGAAGTTCGATGAGTTCGAGCAGGTCGTCCCGCAGGTCGTCTATGTCAGCGCCACACCCGGCGACTACGAGCTCGCAAAGGTCAACGGCGAGGTCGCCGAACAAGTCATCAGGCCCACCGGCCTGCTCGACCCGACCATCGACATCGTTCCCGCCAAGGGCCAGGTCCAAGACCTGCTCACCCGCGCACGCCAGCGCGTTTCCCGCGGCGACCGCGTGCTGGTCACCGCCCTGACCAAACGCCTTTGCGAAGACCTGACCGATTACCTGCACGAGCAGGGTGTCCGCGTCCGCTACCTGCACAGCGACATCGAAACCCTCGAACGCCTCGAGATCCTCGCCGACCTGCGCCGCGGCGAGTTCGACGTTCTCGTGGGCGTCAACCTTCTGCGCGAGGGCCTCGACCTGCCCGAGGTCAGCCTCGTTTGCATCCTTGATGCTGACAAGGAGGGCTTCCTCCGCTCGCCGCGCAGCCTCATCCAGCTCATTGGCCGCGCGGCACGCAACGCCGACGCGCATGTAGTGATGTACGCCGACAAGGTTACCCCGTCGATGAAGAGCGCCATCGACGAGACCCAGCGCCGGCGCGACAAGCAGATCGCCTACAACGCCGCCAACAACATCACGCCCACAACGATCATCAAGGCCATCCGCACAGGCATGGAGCGCGAGCTGGCCGCCTCGCGCACCGCCCGCACGGCCTCGCGACTCGCCGAGCCCGCCTACGAGCTGCAAGAGCTGGTCCGCACCCTTGAAGGTGAGATGCTCGAGGCCGCCGCCGGCATGGAGTTTGAGAAGGCCGCGCGGCTGCGCGACCAGGTCAAGCTGCTTAAAGACCGCCGTGGGCCCGCCGCCGGAAAGTCCGTCACCGACAAGCTCCGCCGCTCAGACCTGGGCGACCTGGGCCCGACCGGCAAGCAGCTTGACGCCGCCAGCAAGCCCGGCATGCCCGGCACCCGCGCCAAGAAGAAGGGCAAGAAGAAGGGCCGCGACCTCAAGGGCAAGTCAGGGTTCTAGCCCGCCCTCCGGCCCGCCTCGGCCCTCATCGCTCACCGCTCACCGCTTATCGCTGCTCACTACTTCTTCGCCAGCTCTTCATCGAGCTTCGCCACCAGCTCCTTGGCGTCTGGCGGCGTCGAGTGCTTGAACCGCGCCACGAACTTCCCGTCCCGACCAACCAAGTACTTGGTGAAGTTCCACCCCGGCTCGCCGCCCTGATCCTTCGCCGCCAGCGACAGACGCTTGAACAGCTCGTGCTGCCCATCGCCCTTGACGCTGATCTTCTCAAACATCGGGAAGCTGACCCCGTGCTCGCTCTGGCAGTACTTCGCAATCTGCTCGTTGCTCCCGGGCTCCTGGCCCATGAAGTCGTTCGCCGGGAACCCGAGCACCACAAAGCCCTGATCCTTACGCCCCTCGTACAGCGCCTGCAGCCCCTTGTACTGCGGCGTAAAACCGCACTTGCTCGCGACGTTCACCACCATCACCACCTTGCCCTTGTACTGCGCAAGGTCAAAGTCCTTCCCATCGATCGACTTGACCGTCATGTCCAGCACGCCCGTCTCCTTGTTCACGCCCTTGCCCGCGCCCTTCTGGGCATCCTCCGCCGCCGCCTGCTCACGCAAGCTCTTGCACATCGGGCAGTCCGTGTCGGTCCCGTCGTGCTTGTGGCCCTGCCCCGGCTGCGTTGGCGCGTCCTTCGCCGTGGTATCACCGCACGCGCCAACAGCGAGCCCCGCGCCCAGCGCCATCGCTAGCGCCCCAGCCCGCACCGCCGCAACCAACGAACCAGTGGTGTTCTTCATAAGCTGGCACCGGCCCGCCAAGGCCGCCGCCAGAGCATCACATCGGCCATCCGCCTGCTCGCACGCCCACACTCACCGCGGCGTCACAGGCGAGACCGGCACCTCCGGCATTCCAGGCACCTTTTTCGCCGGCGTACCCGGTGTTCCGGGCGTGGGAGGGATCGCCTTCGACGGGTCCTTGCCGATCTGGTCGGCCATGTCGCCCGCCTGCTTCTGCGCATCCTCGATCGACTTGACCGTGCTCTTGGTCGCGTCGCGCGTCCCGCGGGCCGCACGCGTCACCGCATCGTCACGCGGGGCCTCGCACGCCACAAGGCCCAAGGCCCCAACGCACGCCGCTACGCACACGCTCATCCGCCAGTTCCGATTGCTCATCGCCATAACTCCTACGTCAACGCCAAAGCGTAGCGGGCCTGGCAGCTACACGGCTCTACACTCACCCCGTGATCGAGCTCCGCCGCGCCGTCAGATTCGCCGTCCCACTCGCGCCGCCACGCGACCCAGGAAGCTCCTCCGCCCCCATCGGTATCGACCCGCCAAAAGCCGACACCAACGGCTACGCCGGCGTCCCCGCCATGCACGCCCTGGGCGCGCACTACGAACTGCTCGTCGCCTGCCGCGGCACGCCCGACCCCGCCACCGGCTACTTCATGGACATCAAGCTCATCGACCGCGCCGTCCGCGCCCATGCCGTACCGCGCATCGCCGCCGCCGTTCATGCTGTTGCCCAACCCGGCCCCCACAGCGCCGCGCCTCACGACCCCGCAGACGTCCTCGCCACCATCATCGCCCCGCTCAATCAAGCCCTCCACGGCACCCTTGCCTGGGCCCGCTGGATGCTCACGCCCACCTACGGAGTTCAAATGTCCGTCAGCCCCAACGCCGCATCGCCCGTTGCCGCCATCATCAGCCAGCGCTTTGAGATCGCCGCCGCTCACCGCCTGCACACGCCCTCGCTGACCGACGAGCAAAACCGCGCGTTCTTTGGCAAGTGCAACAACCCCAGCGGGCACGGGCACAACTACATCATCGAGCCGCGCGTTCGCGTCCCCGTCGGCCCCGCCGCCAGCACCACCTCGGCCTCCACCTCAGCCTCCAGCTCGGTCCCCACAGTCCCCCGCTTTGGGCTCGCGCAGCTAGAGCACGCCGTCGATGCCGCGATCATCCAGCCCTTCGACCACAAGCACCTCAACCTGGACACGCCCGAGTTCGGCCCCGATGGCCTCAACCCAAGCGTTGAGAACATCTCGATGGTCTTCTTCCGACGCCTCGCCCCGGTGATTGCCGCCGCCAGCGCGGGCACCGCCGCTCTGCAGAGCATCACCGTCTTTGAGACTGAGAAGACCAGCAGCACCTACCCGGCCGATACCGCTGCAGCGCACTAGCGCGAGCGCACCCAGACGCTCAGCACGTCCGGCCCGCTCCGGCGCACGCTCAAAAGGCTCCACCCGCTCGCGTCAGACATCCTCTCTCCCGCCGCGCCCCCGATGCTCAGCCCAGGCCCGCCCAGCAGCATCGCGCCGGTGTACACGTGCAGCTCGTCGGCCAGCCCCTGCTCAATAAACGCCCCCGCCAGCCTCGGCCCCGCCTCCACCAGCACGCTGTGAACTCCCCGCGCCCCCAGCATCTTGAGCACCGGCAGCAGCGGCTCACCGCGCCGCACATTCACCCCGATGGTCTCTGGCACGCCCGCGCCCTCATCCCCAGCTCTACCTTCCACTTCCAACCCATCTGCCAGCTTCAGCCCCCTCGCCCGCAGCTCTGCCTCGTCCATCCCCAGCACCACACGCAGCGCGTGACTGCGCACGCTCACGCCGCGGGCCGTCAGCAGCGGATCATCCACCCGCGCCGTGCCCGCACCGGTCACAATCGCACCTACGCACCCGCGCACCCGGTGCACCCGCGCGCGTGACTTCTCGCCGCTGATCCACCGGCTATCACCGCCCAACGTCGCCAGCTTCCCGTCGATCGTTTGCGCCCACTTCACAACCACATACGGACGGCCTTCTCTCTGCCGCACCCGCCACGCCGCGCTAAGCGCCATCGCCTCCGCGCACACGGTTGTCTGCTCGCACGCCACGCCCGCCGCCAGCAGCCGTGCATGCCCGCCACCCTTGCCCGCCGAGTCGTCCGCCGCCGCGTACACCACCCGCGCAATCCCCGCCTCGATCACCGCGTCAACGCACGCGGGGTTCCGCCCCTGCGAGTTGCACGGCTCAAGCGTCACGTACATTGTGCACCCCCGCACGCTCACCCCGCGCGCCAGCGCACTCGCCAACGCGTCGGCCTCAGCGTGCGCGCCCCCAAACACCCGGTGATGCCCGATCGCCACGACCCGATCGTGCAACGCCTCGCCCCCACCTTCGCGGTCAGCCGCCCTCGGCCGCACGATCACGCACCCCACCAGCGGGTTGGGCTCGACGCGCCCAGCCGCCCGCAACCCGTGCCGCGCCGCCAACAGCAGCGCCCGGCGCGCCTCGCCATCAGCCCCCCCCGCGGCCATACCCGCCCCGCCATTGCTTGCCGCCGGATCGACCATGGCGCAGGCTAGCGCCGGCCCGCGCTAAACACTTGTTCCCGCGCTGCCCATGCGCCTCTCTTCTCGCCGCCCGCGAACATCATCAACCCACGAGCGAACAGCATCGCCGCTACCTGCGCCCCTCCGCTACGCTCCTGCCCCGTGATGCTCTGGCTCTGGATCGCGCTGCTCGGCCTGCTCGTCGCGCTTATTGCCGTCGAGCTTGGCCTGCTCACGCGCCGACCCCGCACCATCACACCCGCGGAGGCGCTCGCCACCGCGCTGATGTGGGGCCTGGCCGCCGTCGGCCTAGGGCTGGCCATTGACTGGGTCTACGACAAAAACCTGCTCGACCTCCGCGCGCTGGTCACCGAAGACTCACCCGTCCCAGCATCGCTCCGGTCGCTCGCGGGCAACGAGGCCGTCGTCCAGTTCTTCACCGCCTACGTCACCGAGCTGGCCCTGAGCCTTGACAACATCGCTGTGCTCCTGGCTCTCTTTACTTTCTACAAGATCCCACAGCCCCTCGTCGCCCGCGTGCTCTTCTGGGGCATCGTCATATCGCTGACCCTCCGCCTCGGGCTCATCCTCATCGCCGGCTCTCTCGCCGCCAACTTTCACTGGTTCATCTACGTCTTCGCCGCCCTGCTGCTGCTGGCGATGCTCCGCACCCTTGTGCTCCCCGACGGCCGCACCGACTTCTCACGCCGCTGGACGGTCCGCACCATCCGGCGCTTCGTCACCGTCGCGCCCATGCCCACCGACCACCGCCTGCTGACCCGCCACAACGGGCGCCTCGCCATCACCCCCCTCGCGCTGGTGGTGCTTATCGCCGGGCTGGCAGACCTTACCTACGCCGCCGACTCAATCCCCGCCGCCTTCAGCATCACCAGCGACCCGTTCATCGCCTTCGCCGCCAACGCGATGGCCATCCTCGCGCTGCGCTCGCTCTACTTCGCCCTCAGCGGGGTCGTCAAACGCTTCCGCTACCTCAAGCTTACCCTCGTGGCCATCATGGCCTATATCGTGGTCAAAACCGCGATCTTCCGCCAAGGTGAGATCGCCACCGAGATCACCCTCATGGCCGTCTCGGGCCTGCTGCTGCTGGGCGTCGCCGCCTCCGTCCTCAGCGAGCACCGACGCGAGCGCCGCGCGAAGCTGCCCCAAGACTCCGACGGCCCCGCCGCTATCCGCGAACAGCCAGACCCCACACCCCTTGAAGACCTCACCGAAGCCGCCGCCGCCACCAGACGCAACTTCCGCAAGGTCCTCATCCTCATCGCCGGCACCGTCGTCATCCTCTTCGGCATCGCCATCACGCCCCTGCCCGGCCCAGGGCCCACCGTCCTGATCCCCATCGGTGTCGCGATCCTCGCTACCGAGTTCGTCTGGGCTCAGGCCCTCTTCCGCCGAGGCAAAGACCTCGCACTCCGCGCCACCAAAACCTCCGACCGCATCTCCAAGGCCCTCCCACGCTGGATCGTCATCCCAGCACTGCTTGGCTTCTACGGCTTCTGGGCCTGGCTTGCCCACTGGGCCCACTACTCCGACCCACCTAAAGCCTTCTGGCGAACCTTCGCCTTCGCCACCGCCTTCGGCCTCTCCTTCCCCGTCCTGGGCTGGGCATACCGACTCGTCTTTCGCAAAGGTCAGTCCGCCGCCGCGCCAAAACCACCGGCCGCCCCGAACCCCTCTTCGACCCCCGCCCCGACCCCCGCCCCGACCCCCGCACAGACGCGCGCCGAGCCCATTCCGGGCACGAGCATCGATCCTTAGTTCGGGCGAAGATCGCATCGGCGCGCTATCCTCACCGCCTCACCCGGCGTCCGCACGCCCCGCGATCGCACCCTGCTCAGGACCCAAGCCGCATGGACACGCTCCTTCTGCTCGCACAGGCCGCCGCAAACACCGCCGCCGCTGCTGCCCCGGTCGTTCAGGCCGCCGGCCCCAACCTCAAGGTCTGGGCCTATGTCGGCTTCATCGGGCTGGTCATCGTCTTCCTCGCCCTTGACCTGGGCGTGTTTCACCGCGAGGCACACGAGGTCGGCATGAAGGAGGCCATCTCCTGGAGCATCGTCTGGCTCACCTGCGGGGTGTCGTTCTCCATATTCGTCTACTTCGCCTACAACAACCACTGGCTCGACCTGGGCCTTGATACCCCCAAGTACAACCCCGCCTACATCGCCGCAGACCCAACCAGCCAACTCATCATCAGCGGCGAAGTGCTCGGCGCCGAGGCCGCCAAGCAGTACCTCGTCGGCTATGTCGTCGAGAAGTCCTTGGCGATGGACAACATCTTCGTCATCGCCCTGATCTTCGCCTTCTTTGCCGTCCCCGCCAAGTACCAGCACCGCGTCCTGTTCTGGGGCATCATCGGTGCCCTTCTCATGCGCGGCGGCATGATCTGGCTGGGCGCAGGCCTGGTCATGAAGTACCAGTGGATCCTCATCATCTTCGGCGGTTTCCTCATCCTTACGGCCCTCAAAATGGCCATCCTCAAGGCGAATGACGACGTCTCCCAGAACATTGTCGTCAGGCTCACCAAGAAGTACTTCCGGGTGACCGAGTTCTACGACGGCCAGAAGTTCTTCACTAAGCGCACGCTCAAGCCCACCTACACCATGGTCAACGGCAAAGAAGTCATGGACCCGGCACCTTCCGGAAGCCTGAGCAGCGCAATGGCGATCACGCCGCTGTTCCTCGCCCTCATCATGGTTGAGATCACCGACCTGGTCTTCGCCGTCGACTCGATCCCCGCGATCTTCGCGATCACCCCCGACCCGTTCATCGTCTTTACCTCCAACATCTTCGCCGTCCTGGGCCTCCGCGCACTCTACTTCTGCCTCGCCGCCCTGATCTCCAAGTTCCGCTTCCTCAAGCCCGCGCTCATCCTCATCCTCGCCTTCGTCGGCGTCAAGCTCCTGTTGCTCAGCGTCCCGCCCTACCTGCACTGGATCGGTCTTGCTAGCCAGGCCCCCATCAAGATCGACACGACCGCCTCTTTGATCATCGTCCTGGGCACCCTCACCTTGGCCACGGTCCTCTCCGCGGTTTTCCCAGCCAAAAAAGCTAGCAAAGGCCACTGACCCGCCCCCGCCTTCCCGCCGGTACAACTCGCGCTCTTCGACTCAAGCAGCCTCTGCGCCCCTGAAACCGGGTTGTCTATCCCCATTGACCGACACCTTGGGTAAGGGCAAGCCCACGCCCGTCGCAGGTCCAAGAGCCGTCAACCTCGGGTAGTTTGCGCAATCTTGCGCGCTTCGTTGTGATTACGCCAAATCTCAGTCGTTGCGCTTGACGCCGACGCCGCCGTCGGTACATTGGTCAAGCTGGGGGCCTTCCCCCATCGGGAGGTTGTCCATGCTGAACACGCTCTTCACGCGACTCGTCGCCCGTGCTGTCGCCGCTCTGATTGCCGTCGCCTCGGCCGCTGCCGCCATCGCGCAGCCCAACTTGGTCGTCACGGTCATCAGCGCGCCCGCTTCCGGCAGCGAGGGCGGCACCGCCACCGTCGCATGGACCGTTGCCAACACCGGCAACGCGCCCGCGACGGGCAACTGGACCGACCGCGTCACCCTCTCGCGCGATAACGTCATCGGCAACGACGTGTTCATCGGCACCTTCGCTCGCCCCAACGACCTCGCCCCCGGCGCCACCTACACCACCAGCCAGCAGATCGTCATCCCCCAGGGTGTCTTCGGCAACGGCAACTTCTTCGTCGTCACTACCGACAGCGGTAGCAGCGTCACCGAGACTGTCGAGACCGACAACGACCTGCTCGACGACGCGCCCATCAACATCGCCGGCGCACTGCCCGACCTGATCGTTACCAACATCATCGCCCCCGCGACCACCTCACCCGGGCAGCTGTACACCATCACCTACACCATCCTCAACCAGGGCGGCGGGCAGGCCAACTGGAGCCAGTTTTGGAAGGGTGAACGCATCATCCTCTCGACCAACGCCACCATCGGCGACGCCGACGACATCATCATCGAGAACGGCGCCTGCTACTGCCTGCTCAACGCCGCGAACAACCAGGACTGCAACCTCTCGACCATCCTGCTCCCCAACCAGAGCTACACCGTCACCCGCACCTTTACCCTCCCCCAGAGCCTGCCTCCCGCGCAGTACAACCTGGCCATCTGGGCTGACCGCAGCGACACATGCCGCGTCGGTGGTACTGGGGGCATCATCAACGAGGGCGCCGCTGGCGAGCTGAACAACATCGTCTTCCGCACCGGGCTGGTTGACGTTCAGGCGCTGTTCCCCAACTTGGCGATCGAGAACTTCAGCGTGGTGCCGGTGGTGGGCAGCAACTTCCTGACGCGGACCAACGCGCGTGTGCAGTTCACGGTCCGCAACACGGGCCCGGTCGCGGCAGTGGGTAGCTGGGTTGACGAGACCTGGTTCAGCACCGACACGATCCCGGGCAACGCCGGCGATCTGCGGATCGTGAACCTGACGCGCCCGAACGCGGCGACACCGCTGGCCGCCGGCGCAAGCTACAACATCGACCAGACGGTGCAGCTGCCGGGCGCGCCCTTCGGCGCGATCAACTTCATCACGCGTATTGACCGTGACGGCAGCCTCAACGAGGGCGCGGCGGGCGAGACTGACAACACCTCGAACATCGCCGGCACCGTCGGCGGGGCAGACCTGATTGTCACCAACATCATCGCGCCGGCAACGACCTCCCCCGGCCAGCCGCTGACGCTGACGTACACCATCACCAACCAGGGCACGGGCGTGGCGGACTGGGACCAGTTTTGGAAGGGTGAGCGGATCGTGCTGAGCATCAACGCGGTCTACGGCGACGCCGACGACGTGATCATCGAGAACGGCAGCTGCTACTGCCTGCTCAATGCCGCGAACAACCAGGACTGCACAATCAGCACGCGGCTCGCGGCGGGCCAGAGCTACACCATCACGCGGACGTTCAACCTGCCCCAGAGCCTCGCCTCAGGCGTGCGGACGCTGTTCATCCAGGCTGACCGCAGCGACACATGCCGCGTGGGTGGCAACGGCGGCATCATCCCCGAGACCGACGAGACCAACAACGTCGTCAACGGCGGGTCTATCGACGTTCAGGCGCTGTTCCCCAACCTGGTGATCGAGAACT
>Ga0163144_10009651_pt1 | contig 20704 bp, 15 predicted proteins | sample OliLak19BULKMAT1_FD_123175 | JGI IMG/M metagenome (GOLD analysis project Ga0163144, IMG submission 123175) | Freshwater microbial mat bacterial communities from Lake Vanda, McMurdo Dry Valleys, Antarctica - Oligotrophic Lake LV.19.BULKMAT1 | ecosystem: Environmental > Aquatic > Freshwater >... | reverse complement strand
TTGCGCGTGACTGAATTGACCAGCCTGCAATTGGTTCAGCTCAGTATGAACCAGGGTGTAGTGCGGGTATTTGGGAAAGGCAGCAAGGAGCGTCTGGTGCCCGTGGGGGAAGAGGCCCTGCGGTGGCTACAGCGTTATATGGCAGGTCCGCGGGGAGAGTTACTCAAAGGGCTGCCGTCGGATGTGCTGTTCCCCAGTCGCCGCGGTACGCAAATGACTCGCCAGACCTTCTGGTATCGTATTAAAATATATGCGCAGCGTGCAGGGATCAGGAAACACTTGTCACCGCATACGCTGCGCCATGCATTTGCCACTCATCTGCTGAATCACGGTGCTGATCTGCGGGTGGTGCAAATGTTGCTGGGGCACAGTGATCTTTCTACAACACAAATTTATACGCATGTGGCCCAGCAGCGCATGCAGAAGCTACACGAGCAACACCATCCTCGCGGGTGAGGAACTAATGCGCCGATTGCTGCTCCAACGGGACGTCGGTTTGCGAATGAGAGTGGGTCATCCCACTATGATAATAGAGGACAGAAAATGATTTACCAGGTATTGAAGTCGGCGTTGATGGTGATATTGGTGGTGCTTGCCCCGCTTGGCGTGGCTGGTGAACCGCTGGACAAGGCACAACTGGACAAATTGCGCGCCGCACTGGAAGTTCCTAGTGTAGGACTCAAGGTGGCTAGTGCAAAAACAAGTGAAATACCGGGTCTGTACGAGGTGCAATTCACCAATGGACCCATGGTCTATTCGACCTTGCAGGGGGATTTTTTTGTTGTGGGAGACCTGTATTCCGTGAGCCCACAAGGTTATGTCAATCTGGCAGAAAAGCGCCGCGACGGTGAGCGCGTGGAAAAACTGGCAAAAGTGAATAAAGACGACATGATCATTTTTTCTCCCGAAGGTGCACCCCGAGCCTATATCAGCGTATTTTTTGATACTACGTGTCACTACTGCCAGAAGCTGCATGAGGAGGTAGCGCAACTCAATAAGAACGGTGTCGAGGTACGCTACCTGGCTTATCCGCGCGCGGGTTTAGGATCGGATACTTTCAAGCAACTGGCCAGCGCCTGGTGTGCTGACAATCCCCAGGAGGCATTTGCCAAACTGTCCAATAAGCAATCGGTTCCCGAGAATGTCTGCAAGGACAACCCCATTGCCGCGCAGTTTCAGCTTGGCCAGGAACTGGGGGTGCAGGGTACGCCCGCCATCATCACGCAGACCGGGCAAATGATCCCTGGTTACCAGACAGCGGATGAATTGATGGTTACCCTGGGATTGAACTGAGAATCCCGTCAATAATGCCTTTGTGCCCTGCACTGCGTTGACAGTATGGGGCTGACTCAGTACTGTTTCCTCCCTTTTTTGAATCGCGGCGCCGGTGCCTGCGCGCCCAGTAGAGTTGGATTATCGTGGACGATCAATTTCGGCGTATTGAGCGGCTGCCGCCATATGTGTTCAATATTATCGGTGACCTCAAGCAGCAGGCTCGGGCGGCGGGAGAGGACATTATTGACTTCGGAATGGGCAATCCGGATCAGCCTACACCGGGCCATATCGTGGACAAACTGGTGGAGACGGCCCGTCGCGGTGATACGCATGGATATTCACAGTCCAAGGGCATACCGCGACTGCGCAAGGCGATCTGTGACTGGTACCAGCGCCGCTTTGACGTGTCTCTGGATCCTGCCTCTGAGGCCATAGTTACCCTCGGCTCCAAGGAAGGCCTTGCGCATCTGGCGTTGGCAACGACCGGTCCCGGGGATGCCATTTTGGTGCCGAACCCGTCATATCCGATTCATCCCTATGGCTTCGTGATTTCCGGTGCGGATATCCGACACGTTCCCATGGGTGACAACGAGGATGATTTTTTTGCCGAGTTGGAAAAGGCTATTCAGACCAGCTGGCCGCGGCCCAAGATGCTGGTGCTGAACTTCCCCTCTAACCCTACCGCACAGTGTGTGGAGTTGGAGTTCTACGAAAGAGTGATCAAAATCGCCACTGAGCATTCCATCTGGGTGATCCAGGATCTGGCTTATGCCGATTTGTGTTATGACGGCTATGTCGCACCGTCGATCCTGCAGGTCGAGGGCGCACGGGATGTGGCAGTGGAATTCTTCAGTATGTCCAAGAGCTACAATATGCCAGGTTGGCGTATCGGTTTCTGTTGTGGCAACAAAGTACTGGTGGCTGCGCTGGCGCGTATGAAATCCTATCTGGACTACGGCATGTTTACGCCGATACAAGTGGCCGCCATCGCCGCACTGGAGGGAGACCAGAGTTGTGTGGCGGAAATTAGCGCCATGTACCAGTCCCGCCGGGACGTGTTGTGCAGTGGCCTCAACGCTGTCGGTTGGTCAGTTACCCCCCCCAAGGCCACCATGTTTGTCTGGGCCAGGATACCGGAGTTCTACCGGGCGATGGGTTCCGTGGAGTTCGGCAAGAAATTGTTGGCACAGGCACAGGTGGCAGTCTCACCGGGCATAGGGTTTGGTGAGTACGGCGAGGGCTACGTTCGATTTGGCTTGATCGAGAATGAGCACCGTACCCGTCAGGCCATTCGCAACATCAAGCGGATGATTAAAAACGACGGCTTCGCCTGAGCAGCGCCAGGCGTCCTTGCTACCCGTGAAAACAGGAACGAGTTTGAAACCAGTAAAAATAGGCATCTGCGGCCTGGGTACCGTTGGCAGTGGCACCCTAAGTGTGTTGCGCGACAACGCCGAACTGATAGCCGCGCGGGCGCAGGCCCGGCTGCAGGTCATCCATGTGGGAGCGCGTCGCGACAAACCGGGCTTGGAGCTGTCCGGCATCCGCATCAGTCGCGATATTTTTGCCGTGGCCCGCGACCCCGAGGTGGAGATTCTCGTCGAACTGATCGGCGGCACTACCGTGGCCCGGGAGTTGGTAGAAGCGGCGATTGTCGCCGGTAAGCACGTGGTCACTGCCAACAAAGCCCTGATTGCCGAATTTGGCAACGAGATTTTCGCATTGGCGCATGAGCATGGTGTGGAGGTGCGCTACGAGGCTGCGATCGCCGGTGGCATCCCCATTGTCAAAGCGCTGCGCGAAGGGCTGGCGGGCAATCGCATTGAATGGCTGGCGGGTATTATTAATGGTACTGGCAATTACATCCTGACCGAGATGCGGGACAAGGGCCGGGAATTTGCCGATGTGCTGGCCGAAGCCCAGGCACTGGGTTACGCCGAGGCGGATCCCGCCTTTGACGTGGAAGGCATCGATTCCGCGCACAAGCTGGTTATACTGGCATCCCTGGCGTTTGGCATACCATTGCAGTTTGACGCGGTCTATACCGAGGGCATCACACAGCTGACCACGCAGGACGTGGGCTATGCCCGGGAATTGGGCTACATCATCAAGCACTTGGGTATTGCCAAGCAAAATGAGGAGGGCGTGGAGTTGCGCGTGCACCCGACCCTGATACCCGATTATCTCCTGCTGGCTGATGTCGATGGTGTAAAAAACGCGATACTGGTGGAGGGCAACGCGGTGGGCTCCACACTTTATTATGGTGCTGGTGCCGGAGCGCAACCCACCGCCTCGGCCGTGGTGGCTGACCTTGTCGACCTGGCGCGTGACTTCGGCGTCGGGCAGAGCGGGCGTGTGCCGGCCCTGGGCGTCGCGCGGGCCAGCCTGCGCAACTTGCCCATCATACCGATGGCAAAAGTAAAAACGCCCTGGTATTTGCGCATGGAGGTGGAGGACAAGCCCGGTGTACTGTCAAGGGTAGCCAGTATTTTCAGTGAGCAGGGCATCAGCATAGAAGCATTGATCCAGAAGGCTCCGGCCCAGGGGCAAACTCTGGTGTCACTGATTGTGTTAACCAATCAGGCGCCGCAGGGCAGTGTGGATACGGCGGTGCGTGCGATCGAGGCGCTGGACACGATCAGTGGCAAGGTCACGCGCATTCGAGTTGAAGCGCTGGACGGCTAGATATCCGGCGTATCGACAGGAACAAGCGACAAGGACAAGCGACAGTGAAATACATCAGCACACGGGGGCGGGCGCCAGTACTCAATTTTGAACAGGTCCTGCTGACGGGGCTGGCGTCCGATGGCGGCTTGTACGTGCCACAAACCCTGCCTGCTTTCAGCCGTGCAGAGATCGCGGCCATGGCCGCGCTCGATTACCCGCAGCTGGCGCAAAAAATAATTACACCGTTTGTAGCGGACTGCGTCGCGGCGGATGACCTACGCGCTATTTTGGCAGATACCTACGCCGAGTTTCGCCACAATGCGGTAGCACCTTTGGTACAGATTGGGGCGAATCAGTGGGTGCTGGAGTTGTTTCATGGGCCGACCCTGGCCTTCAAGGACTTCGCCCTGCAGTTGTTGGGGCGTCTGCTGGACCATGTACTGGAGCGCAATCACCAGAAGGTGGTGATTTTGGGAGCCACCTCGGGCGATACCGGATCCGCCGCGATCGAGGGCTGCAAGCACTGCAAGAACATTGATATTTTTATACTGCATCCCTACAACAGGGTGTCGGATGTGCAGCGCCGGCAGATGACGACCGTGCCCGGCGCCAACATCCACAATCTGGCGGTTGAGGGTAATTTCGACGACTGCCAGGCCATGGTGAAAGCCAGTTTTGGCAACCAGAGTTTTTTGCCGGATGACCGCGCTCTGGTAGCGGTAAATTCCATTAACTGGGCGCGCATCATGGCCCAGATTGTCTACTACTTTTATGCCGCACTGGCGCTGGGTGCGCCGGCCCGCCCGGTGGCGTTCTCCGTGCCCACAGGCAATTTTGGCGACATTTTTGCCGGCTATCTGGCACGCCAAATGGGCTTGCCTGTTGCACGCCTGATTATAGCCACCAACCGCAACGACGTGCTGCATCGGGCAATGACGAGCAGTACCTACGGCCGCCAACCGTTGGCACACACCTTGTCGCCAAGTATGGACATCACGGTTTCGAGTAATTTTGAGCGACTGATGTTCGATCTCTACGATCGTGACGGTGCCACTATCGCCGACCTGATGCAACGTTTTGACGCGGGTGATGTCAGCTTCAACGAGACCGCCATGCAGCGCGCCAGAGCCCTGTTCAGCAGCCACTGCGTGTCCGATGTACAGACCTGCCGGCAGATTGCCAGTACCTGGCATGCATGCGAGTACCTCCTCGACCCGCACAGTGCGATCGGCGTGCATGCGGCACTGGCCAGCGACGTCGCCCCCGGTATTCCCGTAGTCAGCCTGGCGACTGCGCATCCAGCCAAGTTTCCCGACGCCATAAAAAAGGCGGGTCTGGACCAAGATGTTGCTCTGCCGGTGCACTTGCGTGACCTGTACGAGCGCAGTGAGCGCTATGCGGTGCTGCCCAATAATCTGGCCGCGGTCCAGGCATTTATCGCGGCCAATATCAACGCCTGACCCGGCCCTCTGCGACGTGCAGAAACTCATTCGCCGGCGGCAGGTACCTGCTAATGCTCCTGCTCTGGCCAGCGCTATTCACCCAGTGTTGGCGCGAGTTTATCGCGCACGCGGGATTGAATCCGCTGGGCAACTGGATCTGGCTCTTGAGCACCTGCTGTCGCCGTCGTTGTTGCTCAATGCCGACCGCGCCGCTACCTTGCTGGCAGATGCGCTGGCCCGGGACAGCCGCATTGTCGTTATCGGCGATTTTGATGCCGATGGCGCCACCAGTACGACTGTGGCGGTGGCCGCGCTACGGGCGTTCGGCAGCCGCCACGTGGACTACCTCGTCCCCAATCGCTTCGAGTACGGCTACGGCCTGACTCCGGAGATTGTAGAACTCGCCGCCCGGAGTAACCCGGACCTCATCATTACCGTGGACAACGGGATATCCAGTTTGGAGGGCGTGGCGGCAGCCAGGGCGATGGGTATCGCCACGCTGATTACCGATCACCACCTGGCGGGTCGTGAACTCCCCCTGGCCGATGTGATTGTGAATCCCAACCAGCCCGGGTGTGGGTTTCCCAGCAAGTACCTGGCCGGGGTGGGGGTTATTTTCTATATCATGCTGGCGCTGCGGGCGGAACTGCGCGCCAGAGGATGGTTTGCGCGACGCCCGGAGGTCAATCTGGCCCAGTACCTGGACCTCGTCGCCCTGGGCACCGTCGCGGACGTGGTGCCACTGGATCGCAATAACCGCATTCTGGTGGCACAGGGTCTGCGACGCATTCGCGCGGCGCAGTGCCGCCCCGGCATTCTCGCCCTGCTGGAGGTGGCGTCCCGCCAGCCGCAGTCCGCAGTGGCCGCGGACCTGGGTTTTGCCGTGGGGCCGCGTATCAATGCGGCCGGGCGCCTGGAGGACATGTCCATTGGTATCGAATGTCTGCTCTGTGAGGACCTGACCGCAGCGCGGTCCCAGGCTGCGCGACTGCACCAACTGAATCAGGACCGGCGGGTCATCGAACAGAATATGCAGGCCGAGGCTCTACAAATCCTTGCAAAGTTGGCCATACGTGAGACATCTGACCTGCCCGTCGCCATGACCTTGTACCAGAGTGGCTGGCACCAGGGGGTGATCGGCATCCTGGCGGCGCGCATCAAGGACCGTCTGCACCGTCCCACCATCGCCTTCGCCGATGGCGATGTCGGCCAACTCAAGGGTTCGGCACGCTCCATTCCCGGTATTCATATCCGCGATATTCTGGATGCGGTTGCCACCCGCCATCCTGGTCTTATCACCCGCTTCGGGGGACATGCCATGGCGGCGGGTCTCACGCTGCCGCGCGCGGCCTACGCGGATTTTGCCGCTGCCTTTGTGGCGGAGGTCGCCCGACATGCACAGGATGTAGAGCTGCAGGCGCGCATTGAATCCGACGGTGAGTTGTCGCCGGATGATTTGCAACTGGCACTGGCCACTGAGCTGCGCTTTGCCGGTCCCTGGGGTCAGCATTTTCCGGAGCCAGTTTTTGATGGGCGGTTTGCGCTGGTGAGTCAGCGCCTGGTCGGGGAGAAGCACCTGAAACTCCTGTTAACACCCACCGGTAGCGGTATGTTAATCGATGCCATAGCCTTTAACGTCGACCTGGCTATCTGGCCAAATCCCGGTGTAGAGCAGGTTGAAATCGCCTATCGCCTGGATGTTAACGAGTTTCGTGGGCAGCGCTCGCTGCAACTGATGGTTGAGCACCTGGTTGCGCTTTGAAGATGAACCGCGCGGGCCGGAATCCGACTGCGGGCCGGAATTTAGTCTGTCCACCTAATAGTTGCTGGGGTAGAATGCCCCGCTTTGCTCCCTGCGGGTTTTTACTATGCTCGAGATAAATCCTCTTCTGACACAACTAAAAGATATTGCGGCCCGCACCGGCGTGCTTAGGGGGTATCTTTGACTTTGATCTGCGCAAGGAGCGCCTCGCAGAAGTAGCTCTGGAGCTGGCTGAGCCCAGCGTCTGGGATGATCCGCAGCGCGCCACGGAGTTGGGCCGCGAACGGGCAGCGCTGGAAGATACAGTAGGCACGATTGAGAAGCTGGACGCCAGCGCCGCCGATGCGCGTGATTTGCTGGTGATGGCAGCAGCGGAGGACGATGAGGCCACCGTTGCAGAAATACAGACAGAGATCGCCGGACTGGTCGCGCTGCTGGAGCGGTTGGAATTCCGGCGTATGTTTGCCGGTGAGATGGACGCCAACAATGCCTACCTGGACATTCAGGCGGGCTCCGGCGGCACCGAAGCCCAGGATTGGGCTGAGATGCTGCTGCGCATGTATCTGCGCTGGGGCGAGGACAAGGGGTTTGACACCGAGTTGATCGAAGCCTCCGGCGGGGAAGTGGCCGGGATCAAGAGTGCCACCATCAAGTTTGAGGGAGCGTATGCCTTCGGCTGGCTGCGCACCGAAACGGGAGTGCATCGCCTGGTGCGCAAATCCCCGTTCGATTCTGGCAACCGCCGGCACACCTCCTTCGCCTCTGTTTTTGTGTCACCGGAAATTGACGACAATATTGAAATCGATATCAATCCGGCGGACCTGCGCACGGATACCTACCGCGCCAGTGGCGCCGGTGGGCAGCACGTCAACAAGACCGATTCCGCAGTGCGCATTACCCACAACCCCACGGGCACCGTGGTACAGTGCCAGACCGAACGCTCCCAGCACCAGAACCGCGACAATGCCATGAAAATGCTGCGCGCCAAGCTCTACGAACTGGAAGTGCACAAGCGCAATGCGGAAAAGCAGGCGATGGAGGACAGCAAGGCAGATATTGGCTGGGGCAGCCAGATTCGTTCCTATGTGCTGGATGATTCCCGCATCAAGGATTTACGCACGGGGGTGGAGACGAGCAACACCCAGGCGGTGCTCGATGGTGATATTGACCGGTTTATCGAGGCGTCGCTGAAGAGCGGACTGTGAGAGACACTATGAGCGAGCAGGAGCAGGGAGCTGAACCTAATCGAGCAGCAGGCGAGACGTCTGAAGACAATAAGCTGGTGGCCGAGCGCCGCAGCAAGTTGTCCACTTTGCGCGAACAGGGCAATCCGTTTCCCAACGATTTTCGGCGCACAGCCCTGGCCGATCACCTGCAGCGCGAGTTCGGCGCTTGCACCAAGGAGGAACTGGAGCAAGCCCATCGTGTCTATGCAGTGGCTGGTCGCCTGATTCGCAACCGCGGCGCGTTCCTGTTGCTGCAGGATGGCTCGAACCAGATTCAGCTTTACGTCAATCGCCAGGGATTGGATGGGGACACTCTGGCCCGGATCAAGGGTTGGGATCTCGGGGATATTGTCGGTGCCAGCGGCCCGCTGCACAAATCCGGCAAGGGCGACCTCTATATCAATATGGAGGAGGCGCGCCTGCTGACCAAGGCGCTGCGCCCCCTGCCCGACAAATATCACGGGCTGGCCGATCAGGAATTGCGCTACCGCCAGCGTTATGTGGATCTGATCGTAAACCCCGAGTCACGACAGGTCTTTCGCACGCGCTCTAAAATCATCGAGTTTATCCGTGCATACATGAGTGGTCTTGACTTCATGGAAGTGGAAACCCCGATGATGCAGGTCATTCCCGGTGGCGCTGCGGCCAAGCCCTTTGTCACGCACCACAACGCCCTTGACCTGGACATGTACCTGCGCATTGCGCCGGAGCTCTATCTCAAGCGCCTGGTGGTGGGTGGGTTCGAACGCGTATTTGAAATTAACCGCAGTTTTCGCAACGAAGGACTCTCCACTCGCCACAACCCGGAGTTCACGATGCTGGAGTTCTACTGGGCTTTTGCTGATTATGAGGACGCCATGAATCTCACCGAGGATATGCTGCGCCAGCTCACGGCATCGGTGTTGGGAACTACCTCAGTACAGTATCAGGGTAGTACCTATGATTTTGCCCGGCCATTTGAGCGCATTACCGTATTCGATGCAATTTTGCAGCACAACCCTGATATAAACGCACAGCAGCTTTGCGATGTGTCTGCGGCGCGGCTTATTGCGACGAACCTGGGCATTGAACCGAAGGAGCGCTGGGGCCTGGGTAAAATCCAGATTGAAATCTTTGAGAAAACGGTAGAGCATTTGCTGGATCAACCGACGTTTATCACGGCCTATCCTACGGAAGTCTCGCCGCTGGCGCGACGCAGCGACGCAGACCCCTTTGTTACCGATCGTTTCGAATTTTTTGTCGGCGGACGCGAATTAGCCAACGGTTTTTCCGAACTGAACGACGCAGAAGACCAGGCGGACCGCTTTATGGAACAGGTGGCACAGAAAGAGACTGGAGACGAAGAGGCGATGCACTACGACCACGATTATATCCGTGCTCTGGAGTACGGATTGCCACCCACTGCAGGCGAGGGCATCGGCATTGATCGTCTGGTGATGTTATTGACTGACTCGACCTCTATCCGCGACGTGCTACTGTTTCCCCACATGCGTCCCGAGTAGGACTGCCCGCTGGCGACGCGCACCAGGCCGATGCGCCGCCGCTCAAGCGGTGCCGTGTCAGCAGGATTTGAATGCGTTACACTGGCTGCTATTGATTTCGCAAGAGGAAGACACATTGCGCGCGACCCGTTTCACCCTGCTTGCTGCTGGTAGCCTGGTGTTGTTGCTCCAGGCCTGCGCGGCGGCACCGCCTGCTGGCGACCAGCCAGTGGTTCAGCCAGCGGTGCCCGTGCAAAAACCAGTTGCGGAACTGACCCTCAACTTGCCCGACCAGGCTGCGGCTAGCTGTGCCTGCACCCCGGCGACGGGCGTGGACCGTACCTTTCTGGATAAGGGCTTCGCCGCTATGGTCGCAGGCGACCACCGGGAGGCGGTGAACTACTTCAGACGCTATCAACGCCTGGAATCATCCCCCGGTGTGGATTGGGAGGCCAGCATTGCCATCGCTTACGACAAGATGTTGCCTGACAGCCCTTATTACAACTGGCGCACGGCGCGTGAATCGTATTTGCGCCTGATGCGGGAGCAGCCCCAGGGGCCGCCATTGCACCAACAAATCCTGCTGATGCGGGATGCCCTGGCAATATTTTCGGATCTGCATACGCAAATCAACGACCTGCAGAAAGAGCACGATGTCCTGACCGAGAATTTGGAAAAACGCGAGGAAGCGCTCAGGCGGCTGCGTGAGCTAATGCTGGGTCAGAAGGGAGCAACACCGTAAAGGTGGAGCCCTCGCCAACGGCGCTTTCCGCCCCGATGCTGCCACCCATCAGGGCACAGAAGTCCCGGCAGATCGCCAGGCCCAACCCAGTGCCGCCGTAGTTTGCGCTGATCGAGGAATCGGCCTGTACGAATGCATCGAACACGCGCGCGAGTTGCTCGCTGGTCATGCCTATTCCCGTGTCGCGTACGGCAAACTCCACCCAGCCGGGACGTTCAGGTAGCTCCCGCGTACTTACGCTGATAGTGCCGCCCTTGGTGAATTTGTTGGCATTGCTGAGCAGATTGGTGAAGATTTGCCGAAACTTGGCGGCATCGTTATACAGTGCAGGCAAAGCGCGGAGTTCGTCGAGCTGCAGCACGTTGTCATTGGTTCTTAACAGGGGTGCCAGCACGTCGCACGCCTGAGTGAGTATTTCCGTCGGATTAAACGTTTCGCAGTGCAGGGGCATTTTCCCCGTCTCAATTTTCCTCAAGTCCAGAATGTCATCGATCAGGGTGAGCAGTTGCCGACCGGATTTGATAATGATGTCCAGGTCTTGCTGAAACTGCGGGCGGTTCAGCTCACTTTTATCCCCCAATTCATCGTGCAGCATCTCGCTGTAGCCGATAATCGCATTGAGCGGCGTGCGCAATTCGTGACTGACATTGGCAAGGAAGATACTTTTGGCGTCATTGGCCTCGTTGGCCGTGTCTTTGGCCTTGCGCGCCTCATCAATCGCATTTTGCAGTTTTTCGGACATGTCGTTGAACGCCTTCGCCAAATCACCGAGTTCGCCGGTATCATTGATATCGTCAATGCGATAATCGTACTCGCCACTGCCGAATTGCTCAGTGCCCTTCTTCAGGCGCTTCAGGGATTTGTTGGTATAGCTGACGACGTGGTAGCCCAGGATAGCGGTGAGGATTATTGAAGCAAAAAAGGCGATTATCGTAATCCTGTCCGTCAGCGATACGGTGTGATCATTAACATTGGCTTGCTGGGCTGCGATAAAAGCCTGGCGCTGCTCCAGTTCTTTCAAGCGCTGGCTGGCATCGAGGAAGGGCAGGGGATCATTCATGTCCAATTGGAAATCGGGATTGTTATAGTTGCGGTAGAAGTTCAGCCAGCGTTTTAGTAAGTGGCTACTGCTTTCCCCGAGTAACTCAAAGTTTAGCTCGGTAACGCCGTGGCTCAATTTTCCGAGTTCCTGAATTTTAGTGTTGATTATATCTATCGCGTATTCAGCCCGGCGTAACTCGGCGTCTTCGAGTCGGTCTTCCGTGGTATCACGCAGTGTTGCCAGTATCAGCGTCTGTTGTCGTTGATCCTCCAGTAGTTGCTCGATTTCCGTGGATAGCTGGGCAGCGCTGACCGAATTGCGGTAAGCAATCATACTGTCGTTCCTGGCGTGACTACCCCAGAAGTGCGTCCCCAAATTGACCGCAAAAAGCATCAGTATGGTGACCAGAGAGAGAGTAAGTTGGCGACGTAAGCTCATGCGCAGGTGAGCTTTTTAATCTTGATCAAAAGGCCCGGAAAATCCACCGGCTTGGTGGCGTAGTCGTCACAACCGGCCGCAAGGGCGTACAGTCTGTAGGCTTCCGTAGCGTGCGCCGTGAGGGCGATAATCGGAATGTGACGAATGTGGTCATCTTCCTTGGCCCGGCGACTGGCGGCCCAGCCGTCGAGGATTGGCAGGTTCATATCCATTAACACGACACCGGGCTGCTCAGAATGCATGATATCCAGGGCCTGCTGGCCGTTACCGGCCGTGATGACCTCAAGCCCGGCGCGAATGAGCCGTCGAACCATCATATCGCGATTGAGCTCGTTGTCTTCCACCAGTAAAACCAACTTGCCCGGGATCATGCGTTGCCCCCGGTGATCTGGTGGACCACGATGGTTTCGTCTATGCCTTTTACATTGATTTGCTGGCTGCGGCCGAGTGAAAAGTTGCCCTTGAGGCTGTGCAGCGTGCTATCGGAAATGAGGATCTCGCCGCCGGCGGTGATATCCTCGATGCGGGAGGTCACGTTCATGGGATGACCCACGAAACCGTATTTGCTGCGCCGTTCCGAGCCGATATTACCGGCGATCACATCGCCCGTGTTAATGGCGATGCCCGTGTTGATGGCAGGAAAGCCATCGGCCGCGTTGCGCGCGTTGATATCGAGCATGGCGGCCTGCATGGCCAGGGCGCAGTTGACGGCACGGTCCGCGTCGTCGTCCCTGCGCTGGGGGGCGCCGAATACGGCCAGGATCGCATCGCCAATAAACTCGTCGATAGTGCCATGGTGGGCCATGATGATATCGGTCATGGCGCCCAAATAGCGGTTGAGCATGGTGACAACCTGAGCCGGCGCCAGGTTTTCGCTAAGCGATGTAAAGCCGCGTATATCGGACAACATGATGCTGACCCGGCGCAGGTCGCCGCCCAGTTCCAGGCCTTCCGGGCGTTCCAGGATTTCGGTCACAATCTCGTCCGAGAGGTAGCGTCCAAAGGTCGCCCGGATGAATTTCTCGTTGCGCTCCAGCTGCTGTCGATATTGTTGTTCCTTGTCGTGCCAACGCTTGCGCTCTATCCCGGCCTTGATGCGAGCCTGTAACAGTACAGGGTTGAACGGCTTGAACAGGTAATCGTCGGCACCTGCCTCAATGCACTCGATAATCCCGTCCATGTCCTGGTTCCCCGAGATTACGATCACCGGGGTGGCCCGCCATTCGGGATGTTCCTTGATGCGGCGCAGTACCTCGCGGCCGTCCATACCTGGCATCAGCAGATCCAGCAGCACCACATCGACATCACTCTGCTCCAGCGCCCGCAGCGCTTCCTCGCCACTGGCGGCGGTGATCACGATGTGTCCGCTACGGGACAGGTTGCGGGCGACCAGTTGCCTATTCTCCTGCTCATCATCCACTGCCAGTATGAATCCCGGGTCAGACTTAATCGTGCGGTGTGCGGCTTTGGCTTGCCCGGTGTTGCCAGTGTGGGCAACCTGTACCGCCGCCAGTAGCGCAGAGAGCGTTGCATCAAGGCCGGGGTGTGCAGCGCCAATTTCCTCCCGCAACAGCTCCGCGTAGCCGAGCAGTGCGTTCAGTACGTTCATTAAATCGTGGTTACTAACGTTCTGGTCTGTAGCGTCCAGCAGCTGCTCCAGCCGACTGGCGGCATCAAGGAGGTGGCAGAAGTCATCTACCGTCTGCTCGCCAAGCTGCCCCTGCCGGTTGGCGAATTCACGCCGCAACGTCCCGATCTCGCGCAGCAGGTGTGCGCTCCATGGTGGGGTGGTATGGCGGGTGCTGGTGGTCATGGGTTAGAGTATAACGAGCTGTGCGGGGCTGTGGAAATGTGCAATTTTCTCCCGGGACAAAAGTGGTCAGGCAAATTTGCACACAGAGGTGCGCTTTCCTAAAACTTTGGGGTACTATAATCGTCAAGGCTATAGCAATTAGACTTGAAAGGGGTTGGGTGTTCAGATGTTGCAGCAAGTAGAAATATTTCGGGGTCTATTGCCGGAAGAACTGGAGGCCCTGGTGGCCAGCAGTACAAGTCGGTCATTTCCCAAAAATACAGTGGTCATACACGAAAACGATCCGGCTGACTCGCTGTTTGTCATAGAGAGCGGTAAGGTCAAGGTCTACTGTAGTGACAAGAATGGCAAAGAGTTCATCATGAACACGCAGGGCGCCGGGGATTACTTCGGTGAGCTGGCCCTGCTCGATGACTCCACCCGCTCTGCTTCGGTTCGCACTGTGGAAAAGTCCACGTTTTGCATCATCTATAAAGAAGATTTCAACCGCGTGTTGGATCAGCACCCCAATATCGCTCGCCAGCTGGTGCGCAACCTCTCCCAACGGGTGCGTAAACTGACCGCTGACGTAAAAAGCCTCGCCCTGCAGGATGTCTACGGTCGGGTGGCCAATGTGTTGATGGATCTGTCCGAGGAGCGTGGTGACGGTAGCCTTTATATACCGGAGAAGCTCACGCAGCAGGATATCGCTGACCGGGTAGGCGCCTCACGCGAGATGGTGGCGCGCATTCTCAAGGACCTGACGATCGGTGAATATATCCGGTTTGAGGGGCGGCATATCATTATCAATTCACGGTTGCCGGCTAAGTACTAGACGCTGCTTCGTGTCACCGCAGTTGCCGCTGGGGTAAACCCCCAATCGGTTGAGAACCGAATGCCACGCCCGCTTGGGGGTTTACCCCAGCGGCATCTGCTCCAATCGAACCATACAGATAGCACGCATTCGTCCTTGTCCCAGTGGTGTCACCGACGAGGGCGTGGCATTTGGTTTCCAACCAAGCGGTGACACCACTGGGACAAGGACGGAACGGCAGCAGCCAACGCGTTATTCGACTTTTGTGACTTTCAGGCCAAGACGGCCATTGGCCAATCTCGCCTCCACCTCATCCCCAATCGCAACCACGCCGGCATCGCGCAGTACCTTGCCGTTACTGTCGGTTACGATGGCATAGCCGCGCTGCAGAGTGCCCAGGGGGCTCATGGAGTCCAGCATCTGCGCCAGTTGGGCCAGGCGATTTGAAGCATGCTGTAACCGCTGGTGCATGGCAACTTCCAGGCGTTTGCGCCATTGTTGGGTGTCGCGCTGCAACTGCTGCAGTCGGGGCCGTGGGGATCGGGCCATAAGCCGGCTTTCCAACAGCGCCAGTGTGCTGTGATGCCGCAGCAGCAGGTTCTTCTGCGCCAGCAGCAGGCGCTGTTCCAGGTCGTCCACGCGCTGAGCCTGTTCCCGCAGTTGCGCTCCCGGATGCTTGAGACGCTGCCGCAGGTGGACGAGATGGGTGGTCGCATCTGCCAGCTTACGTTGGATCAGGCGTACCAGGCTTTTCTCCGCCGCCTGCAGGCGCTGTAGCCATTCGCGCTGATCAGGGCTCAATAGTTCCGCGGCCGCCGAGGGGGTCGGCGCGCGGTAATCGGCGACCAGGTCGGCGATGCTGAAGTCTACTTCGTGCCCGACGGCACTGACGATGGGCAACGCGCTGGCGGCGATGGCGCGCGCCACGATCTCCTCATTGAAGGCCCACAGATCTTCCAGCGAGCCGCCGCCGCGACCGACTATCAGGGCATCCAGTTGTATCTTGCCCTCCCGTTGCCAGCGGTTGGCGCGCTCAATCGCGCTGGCAATCTGCGCAGCCGCCCCCTCGCCCTGTACTGCGACCGGCAGCAGGAATACGGCAATGGTCGGGCAGCGCCGGCGCAGCACAGTCAGTATGTCGTGGATTGCCGCGCCAGTAGGCGAGGTTATGACCCCGAGCCGGGTGATAGATTCGGGCAGGGCTTGCTTGCGCGCGGGGTCAAACAGGCCCTCCGCCAGTAATTTCGCCTTCAGTTTTTCAAAGGCAGCTTGCAGCGCCCCGGCCCCTGCATGCTCCAGGTGCTCGACAATCAGTTGAAATTCACCGCGGCCTTCATAGAGTGACACGCGGCAGCGCAGGCGTATCGCATCACCGTTGGCGGGCGTGAATTTCACCCGCTGGTTGCGTGTGCTGAACATGGCGCAGCGCACCTGGGCATTGCCATCCTTGAGGGAGAAGTACCAGTGCCCGGAGGAGGGCCGGGCGAAATTGCTGACTTCGCCCTCTACCCAGACAAAGTCGAAGTGACTTTCCAGCAGGGTCTTGGCCTGTCGGTTGAGCTGACTGACTGTGAGCAGAGGCGGTGGCTTATCCGCTGCGAAGGGATTGTTCAATGGAATGCGGGCCCCGGTGGTGCGTCTTGACTGATAGGGCAGTGTACTTTATCCGGCCTTGTCGCGCATTCAGCGGGCTTTCTGCGGTTGCAGTAATTGTGCCGCAGGGCACTTGGATTTATACTCACACATTTATCTCACCCTCGCCATCTGGAGAACAGCCCCTATGCTACGTATAGCCCAGGAAGCCCTCACGTTTGACGATGTTCTGCTGACTCCCGGGTATTCTGAGGTTGTTGCTACCGATGTGTCGCTGCGCACGCGCCTCACCCGCGACATTGACCTGAACATTCCCCTGGTGTCTGCCGCCATGGACACCGTTACCGAGTTCCGCCTGGCGATCGCCATGGCCCAGGAGGGCGGTATTGGCATCATCCACAAGAGCATGACCATTGCGGAGCAGGCGGAGCAAGTGCGCAAGGTCAAGAAGTTCGAGAGCGGGGTGGTCAAGGATCCCATTACCATCCAGCAGGGGGCCACTATCGCCGACCTGATCGAACTCACCAGCGCGCATGGCATCTCCGGTGTGCCGGTGCTCAATGGCAAGGACCTGGTGGGTATTGTGACCCGTCGCGACGTACGCTTTGAGTCCAATCCGCAAAAACTCGTCTCCGCCATCATGACGCCGCGGGACAAACTGGTGACAGTCAAGGAAGGCGCTGAACTGGCCCAGGTGCAGGAGCTGTTGCATCGCCATCGCATTGAGAAAATCCTGGTAGTGAATGACGCATTTGACCTGTGCGGCATGATTACCGTGAAGGATTTCGACAAGGCCGAAAGTTTTCCCTATGCCTGCAAGGACTCCTATGGCCAGTTGCGCGTGGGGGCATCGATCGGCACCAGTGTGGACACCGACGACCGCGTGGATGCGCTGATCGCCGCTGGCGTCGATGTGCTGGTGGTGGACACCGCCCACGGGCATTCCCGCAATGTGATCGACCGCGTCAAGCTGATTAAACGCAAATACCCGTCAGTGCAGGTCATTGGTGGCAATATCGCTACCGCCGCCGCCGCCGTTGCGCTCGCAGAGGCTGGCGTGGACGGGGTCAAGGTGGGTATCGGCCCAGGGTCGATTTGCACTACGCGTATCGTCACTGGTACCGGGGTGCCCCAGATTACGGCCATCGCCAACGTTTGCGAAGCGCTCAGGGGGACGGACATTCCACTTATTGCAGATGGCGGCATCCGTTTTTCCGGGGACATTGCCAAGGCGATTGTGGCCGGCGCCCATTCGGTCATGGTGGGGAGCATGTTCGCAGGTACTGAAGAAGCGCCGGGCGAGGTTGAGTTGTACCAGGGGCGGACCTACAAGGCGTATCGCGGCATGGGGTCACTGGGCGCCATGGCGCAGTTGCAAGGGTCCTCGGACCGCTACTTTCAGGACGCCAGCCGAGGTTCCCAAAAACTGGTGCCGGAAGGTATTGAAGGTCGCGTCCCTTACAAGGGACCGGTTTCCGCCATCGTCCATCAATTGATGGGCGGGGTGCGTTCCGCCATGGGCTACACCGGCAGTGCCAATATGGAAATCATGCGCACCCGCCCCGAGTTCGTGCGGGTGACCAGCGCCGGTATGGCCGAGAGCCATGTACACGATGTGTCTATCACCAAGGAAGCGCCGAATTATCCGGTGCGCTAGGGCCTGCCTGACATGAGCGCAGACATTCACGCCCAGAAAATCCTGATTCTGGATTTTGGTTCCCAGTACACCCAGTTGATTGCCCGACGCGTGCGGGAAGTCGGTGTGTACAGTGAAGTGCGCGCCTTCGACCTCAGTGATGAGGAGGTCAGGGCCTTCAATCCCAGCGGTATCATCCTGTCCGGTGGCCCGGAGTCGGTGGCCGCTGCGGCATCGCCCAGGGCGCCAGAGAGTGTGTTTGAACTAGGCGTACCGGTGCTGGGTATTTGTTACGGCATGCAGACCATGGCTGAGCAGTTTGGTGGCAGGGTGGCCGGTTCGCACGTCAGTGAGTTCGGCTACGCCCAGATAACACAGGTCGGTAACGGCGGCCTGCTGCACGACATTCGCGATCACATCGACGCGCAGGGCAGGGGCTTGCTCGATGTGTGGATGAGCCACGGTGACAAGGTGGTGGAACTGCCCCCCGACTTTGAGCTGATCGCCGCAACACCGAGTTGCCCCATTGCCGGGATGGCCCACAAGAGCAAACCTTTTTACGGTATACAGTTTCACCCGGAGGTGACGCACACGCTGCAGGGCGTGCGCATCTTTGAACACTTCGTGCTGGAACAGTGCGGCTGCAAGGCGCTGTGGACCCCGGCCCATATTGTGGAAGACGCTATTGCGCGGGTGCGCGCCCTGGTGGGTTCCGACAAGGTGCTGCTGGGGCTGTCCGGGGGAGTGGACTCCTCCGTGGTGGCAGCCCTGCTGCACCGCGCCATCGGCGAGCAACTGACCTGCGTGTTTGTGGACAACGGCTTACTGCGCCTCAATGAGGGCGACCATGTGATGGAGATGTTCGCCCGCAATATGGGGGTGAAGGTGCTGCGCCGGGATTGTGAGGCCATGTTCCTGGCCAAGCTGCACGGTGTGTCCGACCCGGAGGCCAAACGCAAGGTTATCGGCACTACCTTCATCGACGTGTTCGACGAGGAAGCTTGCAAACTGACCGGCGTGAAGTGGCTGGCCCAGGGCACCATCTACCCCGATGTTATCGAATCTGCGGGCGCAAAAACCGGCAAGGCGCACACCATCAAGTCCCATCACAACGTGGGCGGCCTGCCCGATGACATGAGCTTCGAACTGGTGGAGCCGCTGCGCGAACTGTTCAAGGACGAGGTGCGCCGCATAGGCCTGGAACTGGGCCTGCCCTACGACATGGTCTATCGCCATCCCTTCCCCGGCCCCGGCCTGGGTGTGCGCATCCTTGGGGAGGTGAAAAAAGAGTATGCCGACCTGCTGCGCCTGGCGGATGCTATTTTTATCGAGGAACTGCACCGCGACGATTACTACCACAAAACCAGCCAGGCCTTCGCCGTCTTCCTGCCGGTGAAGTCGGTGGGTGTGGTGGGCGACGGCCGCCGCTACGAATACGTGATCGCGCTGCGCGCCGTAGAGACGGTAGATTTCATGACCGCGCGCTGGGCGCATCTGCCCTACGAATTGCTGGAGCGCACCTCGAACCGCATTATCAATGAGATCCCTGGCATATCCCGGGTGACCTACGATATTAGTAGCAAGCCACCGGCTACGATTGAGTGGGAGTGACCGGCACTGGCGAGCAAAGTCTGGCACTGGCAGGCATAACGGCTGAGACTTCAACGCAATTAGGGGGACAGTTTACCCAATTCGCTGCAAGCGCTGACTGGCAGGATTTTGATCAGGAGAAAGTCGGCGCCCCAAAACGTGCATTGAGTAAACTGTCCCCCTAATTCGCCGATATTAGTAGCAAGCCGCCTGCTACGATTGAGTGGGAGTGACGAAAATTTGTAACCAACTGAAATAAAATAATAAAATAAGCTCAATTGATAATGAAATCTGCATCATCAATGGTATTTTTCATGGTATTACTCGGGGGTTGCAAGGCAAAAACCAACGATACCATGCGTGGCAGAATGGCGCTGTCATGGTATCGAGCGTGCCCGACTGAGCTGATAGTTCGATGACCGACCTAAGAGCCACAGAGTGCAGGTATAGGAAAAATAGAAGGGCTGTCGTGAGCAAATCACCTCATGAATGAGAGTGACCAGGCCTGAAAATACCGAGGGTAGCCAGTCTATGGTACCGAATGCCTGCCTTCAGTGATCCTGCACTTCATATTCGTCCAATCGTGAACGAGCGCCCGCAAGGGTACTTGCCATACAGCCTTCAGTAGCGTCTTTGCTGATTCAGCGTTGTGGTTGTGGATTCGCTTGAAGCAAATAGGGGTAATGTCTCAGGCGGTGCCCGGGATAGTGGTGTCAAAAGCAGTAGGGGAGGGGAAGTGGGATCCTTGTCGCGAAGATGAGTCAGTATCCTGTCGAGGGCCTGCCCCGCTTTATCGGGCATGATGTCCTTATCATCAATGCAAGCGATGACTTTGACGAATCCACCGCAGCGACTGCAACCTCGATGTCGATCCGAACGCGGACCGATTGAATACGCGTTTGAGTCGCTGGGCCCAGGACATGGCGACGTGCCGTTCAGCAGGTGAGCGAACTTCAGTATTGGTGATTCGCTTCACACCTTTACCGCGTTTGGCTGGCGTGACCAGCCCTCGCCAGCGATGGTTCGGACGGGCCGCGCAGGTGTGAGGACGCCGCATGCGCTGCGCTTATGGCGCCCTACGGTTATTTGCTCTAGCTCAATTATAGGGACGAATTGCCTAGGCGCATCGGCCGTGTGCTGGGCACCAGCACTGCGTCGCAACCCGATGCAGCACAAAAGGCAGCACCCACAATCCAGATCACGC
>Ga0163144_10009648_pt1 | contig 20709 bp, 17 predicted proteins | sample OliLak19BULKMAT1_FD_123175 | JGI IMG/M metagenome (GOLD analysis project Ga0163144, IMG submission 123175) | Freshwater microbial mat bacterial communities from Lake Vanda, McMurdo Dry Valleys, Antarctica - Oligotrophic Lake LV.19.BULKMAT1 | ecosystem: Environmental > Aquatic > Freshwater >... | reverse complement strand
CGAGGCGCTCGACGGCAGCTGGAAGGGCAACACCGCCGCCTGGTGGGGCGTCAAGGAAGGGGCGATCGACATCGTCTCGATCTCCGACAAGGTGCCGGCCGACGTCAAGACCAAGGTCGAGGCGGTGAAGGCTGGCCTCAAGGACGGCAGCTTCGTGATCTGGAAGGGTCCGATCGCCGGCACCGACGGCAAGGAGATACTCGCCGCCGGCGCCAATGCCGACGACAAGTTCATGGGCGGCATCAACTTCTACGTCCAGGGCGTGGAAGGCAAGGTGCCGGGCGGCGAGAAGAAGTAGGGCGTCGCGGCGATGGACTTCGGCGGGATCGCGCGCCAGCGGCTGCCCGAGCTGCTCTGCGCGATGCCGAAGGCCGAGCTGCACATCCACATCGAGGGCTCGCTCGAGCCCGAGCTGATCTTCGAGCTGGCGAGGAAGAACGGGGTCGCGCTCGACTACCCGGACGTCGAGGCGCTGCGCGCCGCGTACGCGTTCACCGACCTGCAGAGCTTCCTCGACATCTACTACGCCGGCGCGAGCGTGCTGCTGGACGAGAGCGACTTCGAGGCGATGGCGATGGCCTACTTCGGCCGCGCGGCGGCAGACAACGTCGTCCGCGCCGAGCTGTTCTTCGACCCGCAGACGCACACCGCGCGCGGCGTGCCCATCGGCACGGTGATCCGCGGCCTGGCGCGCGCCTGCGGCCGGGCCGAGCGCGAGCTCGGCGTCTCGAGCGCGCTGATCCTCTGCTTCCTGCGCCACCTGAGCGAAGACGAGGCGCTGCAGACGCTGGGCGACGCGCTGCCGTATCGCGAGCACTTCATCGGCGTCGGCCTCGACAGCAGCGAACGCGGCCATCCGCCGGAGAAGTTCGCCCGCGTCTTCGCCGAGGCCGGCCGGCTGGGCCTGCACCGGGTCGCCCATGCCGGCGAGGAGGGGCCGCCGGCCTACATCGAGAGCGCGCTCGACCTGCTGAAGGTCGAGCGCATCGACCACGGCGTGCGCTGCCTCGAGGACCCGGCGCTGGTGCGGCGGCTCGCTGCCGGGCGCGTGCCGCTCACCGTCTGCCCGCTCTCCAACGTCAAGCTCTGCGTCTATCCGGAGATGGCGGGTCACGGCCTGCCCGCCCTGCTCGAGGCGGGCCTGTGCGCCACCATCAATTCCGACGACCCGGCCTACTTCGGCGGCTACATGAACGCCAACTTCCTCGCCGCATTCGCCGCCCTGCCGCAGCTCGGCGCGGCCGAGGCCTACACCCTGGCGAAGAACAGCTTCGACGCCAGCTTCGTCGACGCCGACGCCCGCGCGGCAATGACCGCACGGCTCGACCAGGTGTTCGCCCGCTTCGCCTGAGCACGGCGAGAACGCCTGGATCGCCCTGCTTACGCTCACCGCGCTGGAGCTGGTGCTGGGCATCGACAACATCATCTTCATCGCCATCCTGGTCGACAAGCTGCCGAAGGAGCAGCAGCAAAGGGCGCGGATGATCGGTCTGTTCCTGGCCATGTTCATGCGGGTCGGGCTGCTGTTCGTCCTGTCGTGGATCATCGGCCTCACGGCCCCGCTCTTCACCGTGCTCGGTCAGGAGATCTCGGGACGGGACCTGATCCTGATCGGCGGCGGCCTGTTCCTGATCTGGAAGAGCACCGGCGAGATCCACCAGGCGCTCGAAGGCGAGGAGGGTCACACCGCGGCGGCGGTCAAGGCGAGCTTCGCTGCGGTGATCGGCCAGGTCATCATCGTCGACATGGTGTTCTCGCTCGACTCCATCATCACCGCCGTCGGAATGGTCGACCAGCTGCCGGTGATGGTCGCCGCCGTCGTCATCTCGGTCGGGCTGATGATGGTCTTCGCCGGGGCGATCAGCCGCTTCGTCAGCGCCCATCCGACCATCAAGATGCTCGCGCTCTCCTTCCTGGTGGTGGTCGGCGTGGTGCTGATCGCCGAAGGCTTCGATCACCCCGTGCCCAAGGGCTACATCTACTTCGCCATGGCGTTCTCGGTCGGCGTCGAGATGCTCAACATCACCATGCGCCGGCGCTCGAAGCGGCCCGCCCGGCTGAAGACCGCCTACACCGACGACGCGACGCCGTCCTGAAAGGAGCCTCCGGCCTCGTGAAGTTTTGTGAAGCAACGAAAACTTTCGCCGATTCGCCGCGCCGGCGCCTGACCCTGTCAGCGCGCCGCGTTCCGGGACGTTAGTCCGGGACGAGGGTCAGTGCGGGCTCGGCATGAAGGCCGTCGCCCACCTTGCCCGCGACCTCGGGGCTCGGAGGAGAGTTGGCATGGCTTGCGTGAGCCGGGTGATCGTCGGCATGTTCGCGGCCTTGCTGCTCGGCATCGCCCCGCCTCTGGCGGCGGAGCCCTATCGCAGCTCGCCTGCCGGGGTGCGCCTCGACGCCTTCGACGTCGAGCAGGTGGCGAGCCTGGCGCCGGGCGCCTCGCTCCATTTCAGCGTCTTCGCCACCCCCGGCGCCGCGGCAACGGTGCTGGTCGAGGGAGTGCGCCGCCTGATCGAGCTGCGCGAGGTCCAGCCCGGGGTTTACGAAGGCGCCCATACCATCGCCGCCGGCGACCGCGTCCGCGCCGAGAGCGCCGCGGTCGCGACCGTCTGGCGCGACGGCGCGGTGGCGCGGGCCACGCTCGAGGAATCGCTCCTGCTCGACGGCGCGCCGCCGGCCGCGGCAGCCGCACGCGGGTCGCCGCCGGAGTTCGAGGCGCCGGGACGCGAGACGGCCCGCTCGCCCGCGCCGTTTCGCGCCGGCGACCCGGTGCCGCCCGCGGTGCGCGCCGCGCCGCTCCCGATCGCCTCCGTGCCGCCGCGAGTCGTCGTCGTGCCGGCGCAGAACGAGCCGCCGGCGTCCCCCGCGGGGCAGCTGGCCGAATGCCGCGACTGCGCCCTGGTCGAGTCGATCCGCGCGGTCGAAGAGCAGAGCGGCCCGGCCTATGTCGGCGCGATCGCCGGCGGCATCTTCGGCGCCATCTTCGGCGACCAGATCGGCAAGGCCCACGCCCGCCACGTGACGCGCGTGCTCGGCGCCGTCGGCGGCGCGCTGCTCGGTCGGCAGATCGAGCGCTCGGCCAGCAGTCGCACCCGCTACGACGCGTCGCTGCGGCTGCAGAGCGGCGCGCTGCGGGTGCGGCGCTACGACGGCCCGCCGCCGTTTCGTGTCGGCGAGACGATCCGCCTGGAGGCTGCCGCCCCGGTCGACGCCGTCCGCCCGTTCTGAGCGCCGACGCTCGAACCTCCAGCCGCGGAGACCTCGAGCCGTGATGCAACTCGCCACCCTGGCGAGCCCGGTTCGAGCGCCATCGGAGCGCTATGCCGGCGTTCCCGCGTGGCTCGAGGCGCTCGCCGTCGTCGCCGCGATCGCCCTGGTGCTGCCGGCCTTCGCGCAGGTGGCCGACTTCGGCACCGGCCGCGACCGTCGTTTCGCCGAGGCGGGGTTTCGCATCGACGGCCTGGTCGGACCGCTGCTGCCCGCGCTCTGCCGCGAGCAGGCGGCGCGGGCGGAGGTCGCGGTCCGCGACCGGCTCTGTCCCGGTGCCTCGCCGGCCTCGCCGCCGGTCGACGGCGCGCCCATCCCGGTGGCGCTCGTCGATGCGCTGGCGCGATCGACCGCCGCCTTCGTCGCACCCCTGAACCAGGCCAGCGAGCAGCTCGCGACCCTGCGCCTGCAGCAGCGCGAGGGCGGCGCCCTGCGCGCGCTCGCCGACGCCACCGCGGCGATCGAAGCCGATCTGCAGCCCTTCGTCGCCCGCTTTCAGCTCGCCGGCGCCGGCGCCGCGGGTCCGCGACCCCTGGCCTGCGCCGGGCGCTGGGCCGAGGCGGCGTTCGCCCGGCCGGCGGCGCCGGGCGAGCCGGCGGCGGCGCGAAGCAACGGCCTGCTGCTGCTCGCCGCCGCGCTCGACGGCCGGCACGAGGTCGAGGCGCTGGCGGGCGCGGCGGCGCTTCCGGCGGCTGCGGGCGTGACGTCCTGCGGCACGAGCGCAGCCGCGGTGCTGACCGCGACCTCGGCGCTGATGGCCGACGCTCATCAGTCGACCGTGCGCGCGCGCAAGAACGAAGCGATGCGCGAGTTGCTGCCGAGCGCCGGCTGGCAGTGGGCGGGAGCGATGGCCCTCGGCTACCTGCTGATGCTCGCCAGCCGGCGGCGCATCGATCCTGCCCTGGGGGTCGCCCTGTCGCTGGCCGCGTGGGCCGCGGCCGCGTGGCTGGCGCGCGTGCCCTGGCCGTTTGCCGGCAGCCGCGGCTTCGACCCCGGCCGGGTCGACCTGCCCTGGGACAGCCGGCCGGCGACCTGGGTGCTGGCGCTGGCCGGCGCGGCCGTCCTCGCGCTGGTGCTGTCGCTGGCGCGCCGGCGCGATCCGGTTCTCGACGCTGCCGCGCCGGCCCAGGCGATGAGCTCGCGCGTCGGCTACGCCGGCCTGGTGCTCGCCACCGGGCTCGGCTGGCTGCTGCTGCTCGACCTCTCGACCCATGCCCATCGCAGCAACCGCTACCTCGCGCTCTACCACCAGGGCCACCTGTGGCTCGGCCTGCTGCTGTTCTCGCTGCTGCTGTTCCTGCGCCGGCCGCTGGCCCACGGCCTGGCCTGGTGCCTGTCGATCGCCGGCGAGGCAGCGCGCGCCGCGACCCATCGCCTCGGCGCCGCCGGCGCGGCCGCAGCGCTCGGCCTGCTCGCCACCCTGGCGGTGCTCGGATTCGCCTTCGCCTTCGCCAACCTGCGCCAGCTCACCTCGGAGCTCGGCCGGGTCTGGCTGATCGTCGGCGCAGCCTGGTTTTTCTTCCTGCGTGCCGGCCCGCTGGCCGAGCGGCTGGCGCGCGCCGGCCCGGCCGGCGTCGCGTTCTGGCGCTACGTCTGGCCGCTGGCGCTGGTCGTCGGCGTGCTGATCGGGGCGATGGTCCTGACCCGCGACATGGGGCCGCTGCTGATCGCCGGCTACGCTTCGGGCGCCTTCCTCGCGGCCTCGGTGGCGATGTGGTGGCACCTGCGCAGCGGCCGGCGCTGGAGCGCGTTCGCTCTCGCCGTCGGCCTGTTCGGTCTCTGGATCGGCGCCGTCACCTGGGCGCTGTTCGCGCTCGGCTCGGTCGACGGCGTCGCCGCCGAGCGACTGGAGAGCCTGGCGGCGCCGTTCGCCTCGGGCAACGACCAGCTGGCGCTGGTGTCGTGGTTCCAGCGGGCGACGCCGGCGCAGGGCTTCGGCCTCGGCGCCGCGCCGTGGTGCGGCTACGCCGTCGCCGGGCGCTGCGGCGGCGTGCCGGCGCAGATCCACAGCGACTACACCTTCACCGCGATCGTCGGCGTGTTCGGTGCCGGCGCCGCCTGGGCGGCCGTGCTCGGCTCCGCCCTCTGGCTGCACCGGCTGATCCGCCATCACGGCCGCGTCACCCGCGGCGAGCCGCGGCTGGTGGCGCGCGCCGGCCAGCTCGCCCACGACGGCCAGGCGCTGCTCAGCTGGATCGCGGTCGCCTGGGTGGTGCTCGCGCTCTGCCAGCTCGCGGTCACGGTCGCCGGCAACCTGGCGGTGCTGCCGCTCACCGGCGTGACCTTTCCGTTCGTCAGCTTCGGCATGACCTCGCTGCTGGTCAATCTCGCCTTCCTGGCGCTCGTCATCCATCTCGATTTGCCGGCGAGGGCGCGCGATGCCTGAGCGCAAGCTGCCGTCGCTGCTCGACTTCGCGATCGCCGCGAGCATCGCCGTCGTGCCGGTGCTGCTCGGCGTCGTGCTGCTGGTCGCGGTGATCCGCCCGGCCGATGCCGATGCCTCCGGGCGCAGCCCGCAGGAGCGCTACATGAGCGTGCGCCTGGTGGCGGCGCTGAAGACCTTCGAGCCGGCGGTGCTGCGGCGCACCGCCGTCGTCGCGCCGCTACCCGACAGCGCGGCGGTGCTCGCGGCGCTGCCCGAGTGTCGCCAGGAGTGGGGCGGCGCCTCGTCCTGGCGGGCCTGGCTGGCCGAAGCGGGCTTGGCCCGGACGCCGCCGCCGGCCCCGGCCGAGCAGGTCGCGACCCGGCTGGCCGCGTTCGACGCCGCCCTGCTCGCATTCAGCAGCCGCGCCAACGCGCGGGTCGAGCATCCACTCGGCTTCGATGCGGCCCGCTGGTTCGCCGCCGCCGCCGCCGCGCTTGCCACGCCGGTCGACAACGCCGACGCGCCCGATCGTCCGTTCCGGCTGCGCTGCGCCGATCTCGGCGACGCCCTCGCGGCGCTGGCGCGCAGCGACGCGGCGATGCTCGACAGCCTGGCCTGGCGCGGCAGCGAGAGCCGGGTCGCGCTGGCGCGCTGGCCCGAGGCGCAGGAGATGGTGATCCCGGCGCGCCAGGTGACGCGCCGCAATCCCTGGAGCGGCGTCGGCGGCTGCATCTACTTCGGTGCCGATCCTTCGGGCGACGGCGCGGTGCCGCCGTTCCTCGCCACCGCCCGCAGCGCCCAGCGGCGGATCTGCGCCTTGCCCGAGCTCGCCGGCCCGGGCCGCGCCGCGAGCGCGCCGGCCGGCGCGGTCGAGCCCGCTGTCGTCGCCGCCGTGCTCGCCGGCGAGCCCGGACTCGCCGATCCGCTCGACGACAGCCGCTGGAGCGTGCCGCCGTCGCTGCAGGCGATGCTGCAGCCGCTGGAGACGCTGCGCCAGCCGACCGGTGCCCTCTACCGCTTGCAGACCGGGGGCGGCGCGGCGGCGGCGCTCGATCCGGGCGACCCGCGCGCGTCGCCGAACCGCGTCGTCATCGACGGCACCGGCGTCGACGTCGGCTACTCGATCGATCTCACCATCGACCCCGGCCTGCAGGCACTGGCGCAGAAGACGGCGGCCTGCTACACCGGCCGCCAGGATGCGTGCCGCGCCCTCGGCCTGCACCGCCCGGCCGACAAGGCCGAGCCTCTCGGCGCGCCGCTGCTCGAGGGGGCGATGGTGCGGATGGCGGCGATCGCCGTGATCGATGTCGCCAGCGGCCGGATCGAGGCGCTGGCCGGCGCGCTCTCGCCGTGCGCCCGCCAGGAGGTCGACGGCCCGGGCCGCGACGCCGCCTGCGACCCGCGCCTGCCGTATCCGGTGCAGTACCGGCCCGACGCGCTCCTCAACCCCGCGGTGTTCCACGATGCCATGCCGGCCTCGACCGTCAAGCCGATCATGGCCGCGGCCTTCCTGTCCGACCCCGACGTCGGCGCCCGCTGGCTCGCGGTCGAGCAGGCGGCGATGAAGCGCGCGGGCCCGCCGGCTCGCGACAGCCTGCGCGGTCAGCTGATGCGCTCCGATTCGGCGCGCTTCCTCGACCGCATGTTCTGCAGCGAGAAGTCGTTCGCCGACTGCCGTCGGCCGTGGCAGGTGCAGGCCACCGCGTCGGCGTTCGGCTGGAACGCCGGCTGCCTCGACGGCCGCAGCGATTGCGGCAAGCGCGACCTGCTCTCGGGCGGCCCGCTCGGGGCGGCGCGCGGCCCGCTGGCTTCGCTCGCCCCGGCCGATGCGCTGGCGACCCCGGTCGCCTACGGCCGGCTGATGAGCGAGCCGCTCGCCGGCAAGGCCGGCGCGGCGATGCACCTGATGCCGCCGATGGCGCTCGATGCCGGCATCGTCCGCCGCTGTTCCGCCGGCGCCGACGCGCGCCGCCACAACGACGACGACTGGGAGAAGTGCCGCGGCGGCGCGGTCGTCGATACCGTCGCCGAAGGCTGGGGCCAGGGCCATGCGCGGGCCAGCGCCCTCGGCATCGCCGGCATGATGGCGACGCTGGCCGCGGCCGCCAACGGCCAGCCCGCGGCGGCGCCGCCGCACCTGGTCGATGCGGTGCGTGGCGTCGCCTCGAATCCGGTCACCGCGGGGCGCGGCGGCGTCGACGCGTGGCAGCCGGCAGCGCCCACGCCGCATGGCCTCTCGCCGCAGGCGGCGGTGGTGATCCTGAGCGGCCTGTCGTACAGCCACCGCAGCGGCACCGCCCGCACTGCCTGCGAGCAGGTGTTCGACGCGCGTCGCTGCCGCGACATCGACTGGCTCGCCGGCAAGACCGGCACGCCGAGCTTCCCGAGCGACGGCCTTTCGCTCGACGAGCTGGCCCGCCTCTGTCCGAAAGGCGCCGAGGCGACGCGGGCGGCGCGCGCCGGGCCCTGCAGCTCGCTGCGCCCCTACAAGTGGTACGTCGCCGCCTGGCGCTCCGACCCGGCGAGCCGCGGGCCGTGGACCAAGGCGATCGCGGTGCTGACCGAGCGCAACTGGCTGAAGAAGACCGGCCAGGTGCACGGCGCCGGCGACCACGGCCCGAACCCGTCGGCGGAGATCGCGATGCAGATCGCCGGCCGGCGCGTCGGCCTGATCCCGGGAGCGGCGCCATGAGCCCGCCGGGCCGCCCCAAGGGCGAATGCCGGAGTGCGCAGCACGAAGGTACTCCGATGAGCCCGCCGGGCCGCCCCAAGGGCGAATGCCGGAGTGCGCAGCACGAAGGTACTCCGATGAGCCCGCCGGGCCGCCCCAAGGGCGAATGCCGGAGTGCGCAGCACGAAGGTACTTCAGTGAGCCCGCCGGGCCGCAGCAGGGTGCGGCGCGAGCGCGACCTGCCCGAGCCGCTGGTCTGGACCTTCGACGGTCCGTTCGCGCGCTGCCTCGCCGACCTCGAGGACACGCTGCGCCGGGCGCTCGTCATGGTCGGCGGCGTCTCGGGTGTGGTCCTGCTGATCGATCTCTCCCTGCCGGCGCTGCAGCGGCGGGTCGCCGCGGGCGATGCGCTGCAGCCCGGCTGGGGCCGCTTCCAGGAACGCCTCGCCGGCTACGGCCTGCCCTCGCTGCCGCGGGTGCGCCACCTGCGCAGCGAAGGACCGCTGGCGACGCTCGTCATCGCCTATCGCAACTGACTGCACTTTCGAAAGCAAGCCATCATGTCGCTCAAGAGCTGGATCCTCCACGGTGTGCATCGGATGAACGGCCTGGCGGCGCGCGGCGACCTGCCCGAGCCCCATGCCGGCGGGCGCGATGCGCCGCCGCCCTCCGCCGGCGCGACGCCGCCGCGGGCCGAGCGTGGCAAGCGCGTCGCCGCTGCGCGCGAGCCGACGCTGGCCAGCGCCGAGCACCTCGGCGCCTACGGCCCGCTGATCGACGCGATCCGCGACGAGCTCGAGCACTTCGTCGCCAGCCACGTGCGCCTGCACCTGGCGATCGCCGAGCGCGACCGCTACCTGCTCACCGCGATCGGCATCGGCTGCGAGGCGTCCGAGGAGGCGCGCCGTCTGCTGCAGCAGTTCGTGCGCGAGTTCAAGCCGGAACAGGTCAAGCGCTACCTGGCGCGCGAGGTGATCAGCGGCCTGCCGAACGCCGCGGCGATCGACCTGTCGCAGTTCGCCGGCCTGTTCGACGCCGACGCCGCCCGCGCTGCCGAGGAGGAGGCCGAAGGCGGCGAATACCGCGAGCTGCTCGAGGCCCTGCGCGCCAAGCCGGCGGCGGCGCTGCCCGGCTATCGGGTGAGCGTGCTCGGTCGCTGGGTCGAGCTCGACGCGGGCCGCGGTGCTTCGCCAGCGGCGGCGCAGCCGCCCGGGCCGGTGCCCGGCACACCGCTCTCCGGCCAGCGCTGCGAGTTCGACGTCGAGGACGGCGGCGGCCGGCGCCGCGTCGTCCTGCACGGCGTCGTGCCCGGCCGGCGCTATGTCGTCGGCAACGGCGAGGGCTCCGACATCCGCATCGAAGGCACCTTCGCCAGCCGGCGCCATGCCGAGGTCTGGCTCGAGAACGGCGGCTGGTGGGTGGCCGATGCCGGCTCGACCAACGGCTTGCGGATCGAGCCGGCGGGCCCGCTGCAGCGCGGCGCCTCGGCCCCGGCGGCAGTGGGCGAGGCGCCGGTGCGCCTGCAGAACGGCCTGCGCCTCGTCCTCTCCGCCCGGGCCGAAGGGCCGGCCAGCGACTACCCGTGGCTGGCGCTCCGGCCGCCGGCGAGCGCCGCCTCGCTGGTGACGCCGATCGCCACCGGCACCTCGCCCGGCACCGGTACGCCGCGCACCGTGATCCAGGCGGCGCGCGCCGCGCCGGCGCTGGCGACGCCGACGACGCAGATCCTGCCGGCGGCGGGCGAGCAGAGCGCGCTGCGCCTGACGCTCTCGCATGCCGCCGGAGTGCGCACCCTGCCGCTGGTCGCGGCGCTGCTGCCGGTGAGCGTCGGCCGCTCGCGCCACCAGACGCTGGTCGTCGACCGCGGCCACGAAGGCGTCTCCGGACACCACCTCGACATCGTCGAGCTCGAGCCGGCGGGCGCTTGCGTCGTCGTCGTCCATGGCGACAACGGCGTCATGATCGACGGCGCCGCGCATGCGCCCGGCGCCCGGGTCCGCTGGCAGGCGGGGCAGAAGCTGGTGCTCGGCGACGCGTCGGACGCGCAGGTGCCCTGCGTGCTCGAGCTCGCCTCGGTGGAAGGAGACTGAGATGAGGCCCCCACGCTCACTTCGTTCGCTGCCCCCCCGAGGGGGCGCTCAGTACCTTCGGAACGGCCGGGCGGTACTGAGATGACGCTGCCCTTCGCCCCGCTGCCGCGCGGCATGCTCACGCCGATCGAGCCGGCGTCGGCCCGGGCGGCCCGCGCCAGCGTCGTCCTGCCGCCGTCGGCGCGCGAGACCAGCTACAGCATCGCCTTCGGCCGCATCGATGCCGCCGTCGCGTCGTCGTGCGGCAGCCTGCACCATCGCAACGAGGATGCGCACAGCCCGGCCGGGCATCCGGCGCTGCTGTTCGTCGTCGCCGACGGCGTCGGCGGCGGGGCGATGGCCGAGACCGCCAGCCGCGAGCTGGTGTCGCACCTGCATGCCGCGCTCGACCGCGCCCGACCCGATGCCGCCGGCGTGCGCCGGGCGATGCTCGACGCCGATCGGGCGATCGCCAGCCGCATCGCCCGGGTGACCGCGTCGCCGGGTGCGGCGACCGTGGTGCTGGCCGCGCCGGTCAACGTGCTCGCCTCGAAGTGGCTGATCGCCTGGGTCGGCGACTGCCGCGCCTACCGGCTGTCCGACCGCGGCGAGCTGCGCTTCGAACAGCTGACGCGCGACGACACCTTCCGCCAGCTGAACGAGACCCCGCCGGACGGCGGCTCGGCCGACGATCCGGCGCGGATGGTCGGCAACGGCGCCACCACCGGCGCCAACGTCGCCGTCCGCGGACTCGGATCGGGCGAGCTGCTCGCGCTCTGCAGCGACGGCGTGCACAAGCACGTCGCCCCGTCCGAGTGGCGGCGCGTGCTGACCCAGGAGGCGCCGCTGGCGCGGCGCTGCGACGACCTGATCGCGCTCGCGGCCGCCAACGGCAGCACCGACGACGCGACCGTGCTGCTGGTGCGGCGCACCGGTTTCGCCACCGCGCGGCCGCACTGGCTGCCGCCGCGCGACGCGGACGGCGGCGGCTCCGGGAGCGGGCGATGACGCCGGCGGCGAACGACCGGGTGTTCGGGCGCGGGCGCCTGCGCATGGTCACCGGCGACCATGTCGAGGTCTTCCGCGAGGAGTCGCAACCCGGCGAACGGCGCCGCTACACCAAGCGCTTCCTGGCGACGCCGGCCGGCGACTTCCGCCAGTGGACCGAGCGCGAATGGCGGATCCTGGCGCGGCTGGTCGGCCACGGCATCGGGCCGGTGCCCGACGTCGTCCAGTTCGACCGCGGTGCCGGCGGCCGGCAGGCGCTGGTGCAGACCTACGACGCCGGCGTGACGATCGACCACTGGGCGACGCTGCTGCCGGTGCATCGCGACGGCGAGACCCGCTCGCACGTGTTCGAGGACTGCGCCCACTGGTGGGCGCTGGCGCGGCACAGCCTGGCCGCGCTCGACGCGATCCACGAGCTGCAGCTGGTGCACCTCGACCTCAAGGCCGACAACGTCTGCATTCCGGTCGGCCCGGCCGACTTCGATCCCGACGCGCCCGGGGCGCGCCTGTATCCCGAGTTCGAGCGCATCGCCCTGATCGACTTCGCGTTCTCGCTCGTCTCCGGCGAGCGCCTCGACAGCGCCCTGCCGATCGCCCGCCAGACCGAGTACGACTACCAGTCGCCGCGGCTGCTCGCGGCCCTGGAGGAGGGGAGCCGCGGCAACCTCTGGCCGACGCGCCTGCTCGACTGGCGCTGCGACCTGTTCAGCCTGGCGGCGATGCTGCGCCGCTACCTGCCGGAGCCGGGCCGCGGCGAGGCGGGGGGCTGGACCGCCGCGCGCCAGGCCCAGGCGCGCGCGCTGGTCCGCCGGCTGCTCGAGGCGCACGACGCCGAGCTGCCGGCGACGCGGCCGCATGCCGCCCTGATCGCCCTGACCGACGACGAGCTGCGCGATCCCGTGCTGGCCGATTCGCTGCAGCGCGGCTGGGCGCTCGGCGAGCGCAGCGTCGCGGCGAACGACGATTCGCCGACGCCGATCACGCGGATCGCCCTGCCGGTGAGCCCGCTGCGCATGGCCACCGACGTGATCAGCATCGATCCCAGCGACGTCGAGGGCTGGGCCGCGGCCAATCCGCCGCCGCCGAAGGTCCGCCCGCAGCGTCGCGCCTGGATCGTCGGGTTGACCGCCATGGCCGCGTCCGCGGCGAGCGTGCCGCTGCTCGGCGAGGCCTGGCGGTCCTGGGCGGAGCCGGCCGCGGCATCGGCGGTCGTGGCCGTGGCGTCGCAGGCCGTCGTCGCGCCGCCGCGGGTTCGCGAGCCGGCGCCGGAGCGGGTCGTCGTGGCCCGGACCGAGCCTGCGGCCGCCACGGCAGAACCGACGATCGTGCGACCCGACCCGGCGGCGAGTGCCGGTCCGCTCGAGCCGACGCCAGCGCCCGCCGTCGAGCCGCCAGCGCCCGCCGTCAAGCCGCCAGCGCCCACCGTCGAGCCGCCAGTGGTCCGCGGGACCGACCTTGCCGCGACGGCCTCCGAGGCCGCCGCGCCGCGGGCCGATCCCGCCGTGAAAGGCGCGGAGCCCGCCTCCCGGCGAGGCTCGTCGCCGCCGCCGTCGCGCCGCGTGGCCTCGGCCAAGGCCGCGCCCGCCTCGGCCGCGCGCACCGCCGCCGCGACGCCGGCACGCAACGCCGTGCCGGTGGCGGTGCGGCCGGCGGCGTTTCCGCTGTCGGCCAAGGCGAACGTCCGCCCCGGGCGGTCGACGATCTACCTGCCGCCCGCCGTCGGCCTGGCACCCCTGCCCGGACGGGGCGTGGATCCGGCCGCGCCTGTCGCCGTCGCTGCAGCGACGGCGCCGGCGCCGGCGCCGGCCACGCCGCTGCCGGCAGAGGAGGTCGTCGTCGCCGCGCCGCCCGACTTCCTGCTGCGGGCCCACGAGCTGCAGGCGACGCAGCTGCCGCGCATCGCGCAGCGCGCCGAGCGGATGGTGCTGCGCGTGCTGGTCGCCGCTGGCCGGGCCGACGACGAGGGTCGCGACGACGACGAGATCCGTCTCGCCGCCGGCGCGATCCGGCTCGCGCCCGAGGATCCGCAGCTGATGCGCTCCGCCTCCCGGGAAGCGCGCCAGTTCCACGAAGCGGCGCGCGTCGCCTTGCGGCGCGGCGATCTGGCCGAGGCGGTCGGACTGCAGACGCGCGCCTTCGGTGCCAATCCGGTCGACGCCGAGATCGTCGGCAGCCTCGCCTGGCTGCGCCTCAAGCAGAGCCCGGGTCAGCCCGAGGCGGCGCGCCGCCTGGCGCTGCATGCGCTGACCCTGCACGACTGGAAATACCCGCCCGGGCGGATCGACGACTGGAACACCTTCGCTATCGCCAGCGCGCTCGCCGGCCGCGAGCGCGACGCGCGCAACGCCTGGCTGGTGGCGCTGGCGCTGGCGGGCGGCTCGGAGCGGCAATGCCGGGCGGCGATCGATGCCTACGCGCTCTACGGCGAGGCGCTGCGCGGGCCGGTCGAGGCGATGCTGCATCGCGCCAGCGCCGCGCCGCGGTCGCAGCGCTCGCGCCTGTGCGAGTGGCCGCCGCACTGGTCGGCAAGCACGCGCTGACTCGCCCGTTGCCGCCGGGCCGCGGCGTCGAGGCGCGCCGACGGCGCCGAGCGAGCCCTTCCCGCCGAAGGCCGCAGCCCCCATGATCGCGTCTCGCGCCTTGCCTTCCCGGGGTGAAGAGATGCATCGCATGAAGCCCGTCGAAGCCCGCACGCTGCCGAAGACTCTGGGCACCTTCCAGCTCTGGGGCATCGCCGTCGGGCTGGTGATCTCGGGCGAGTACTTCGGCTGGAGCTACGGCTGGGCCTCGGCGGGGACGCTGGGCTTTCTCGTGACCGCCGGGTTCGTCGCCCTGATGTACACGACCTTCATCTTCAGCTTCACTGAGCTCACGACCGCGATCCCGCAGCCGGCGGCCCGTTCGAATACAGCCGGCGCGCCTTCGCGCCGCCGGCGATCGCGCTGGCGATCGGCGCCTACGTCAACGTCCAGTACCCGGCGCTCGAGCCGAAGTGGGTCGCGCTCGGCGCCTACCTGGTCTTCATGGCGCTCAACATCGCCGGCATGACGATCGCCGCCAGCTTCGAGCTCGGCGTCACGCTGATCGCGATCTTCGAGCTGTGCGTGTTCATGGGCGTGGTGGCGCCGGGCTTCTCGATGGCCAACCTGGTCAAGGGCGGCTGGTCGGGCGCCGACGCGTTCAGCAGCGCGGCCTGGCCCGGGATCGTCGCCGCGATCCCGTTCGCGATCTGGTTCTTCCTGGCGATCGAAGGCGTCGCCATGGCGGCCGAGGAAGCGAAGAACCCGAACCGCTCGGTGCCGATCGCCTACATCGGCGGCATCCTGACGCTGGTGGCGCTGGCGCTCGGCGTGATGGTGTTCGCCGGCGGCGTGGGCGACTGGAAGCAGCTCGCCAACATCAACGATCCGCTGCCGCAGGCGATGAAGATCGTCGTCGGCGCCGACAGCGGCTGGCTGCACATGCTGGTGTGGCTCGGCCTGTTCGGCCTGGTCGCCTCGTTCCACGGGATCATCATCGGCTACTCGCGGCAGATCTTCGCGCTCTCGCGCGCCGGCTACCTGCCGCCGCTGCTGGGCCGCATCCATCCGAAGCGGGGCACGCCGCACCTGGCGATCCTCGCCGGCGGCGCGGTCGGCATCGCCGCGATCTTCAGCGACGAGTGGGTCAAGTTCGGCGGCCAGTCGCTCACCGCCAATATCGTGACGATGTCGGTGTTCGGCGCGATCGTCATGTACATCCTCAGCATGGCCAGCCTGTTCAGGCTGCGCCGGAGCGAGCCGGCGCTGGCCCGGCCCTTCGCGGCCCCGGCCTACCCGTTCTTTCCGGCGTTCGCGCTCGCCGCCGCGGTGATCTGCCTCGGCACCATGGTCTATTTCAGCCCGCTGGTCGCCGGCCTCTTCGTCGGCCTGATGGCGCTCGGCTACGGCTACTTCCTGACGACCGGGAAGCGCCGCGGCGACGCGCTCGCAGCGGCGGGCGCGTGAGCGGCGCGCGGTCCGGCGATGCCCGGCCGCTGGCCCTGCGCGTCGGCGAGGGCGAGTCCGTCTCCGCCCTCTGGCTCGCGCCGCCGGGAGCCCGCGCCTGCTTCGTGTTCGCCCACGGCGCCGGGGCCGGGATGAACCATCCGTTCATGGCCGCATTCGCCGAGGGCCTGGCGGCGCGGGACGTCGCCACCCTGCGCTTCCAGTTCCCGTTCATGGAGAAGGGCTCGAGGCGCACCGATCCGCCGGCGCTGGCGCAGGCCGCGGTCCGCGCCGCGGCCGGCGAAGCGGCGCGGCTGGGCGCCGGGCTGCCGCTGTTCGCCGGCGGCAAGTCGTTCGGCGGCCGGATGACCTCGCAGGCGCAGGCGAAGGCGGCGCTGCCCGGAGTGCGCGGACTCGCCTTCGTCGGCTTTCCACTGCATCCCGCCGGCAAGCCCGGGACCGAGCGCGCCGCCCATCTCTCGGCGATCGACCTGCCGATGCTGTTCCTGCAGGGCACGCGCGACGAGCTCGCCGACCTCGATCTCCTGGGCGCCGTCGTCGACGAGCTCGGCTCGCGGGCGACGCTCGAGATCTTCAACGATGCCGACCACGCGTTCCACGTGCGCGCCAAGAGCGGCAGCGACGACGCGCAGGTGCGCGAGGCGATGCTCGATGCGACGGTCGCCTGGATGGCGAAGACGGCGTCGCCCTGAGGAGCTCCGCTTGATCGCTGTTCGCGCCTGGCTGGCATCGGCCGGCTGGGCCTGCCTCTCTGGCACCGCGGCGATGCTGTTCCTGACGGTCTCGCTGGTGGGCCTGTTCGTCGTCTTCTTCGGCGCGCTGATCTCGGCGATGCTGACGCCGCTGCTGCTCCTGCTGCCCGCCGACTGGCAATGGACCGGCTGGCAGTGGCTGGCCATCGGCCTGGGGATCTGGCTCGCCGTGGTCGTGCTGCTCGGCGCGATCGCGCGCTGGGCCTGGCTTCGCTGCCGCGCCGTGGTCTTCGTCGGCCCGCCCTGGGCGCGGACCGCGTCGATCGTCGCCGGGGCGGTCGCAGCCTTCGTCCTGCTGGCGGTCGTTCCCGGGCTCGGGACGCCGCTCCTGCCTCAGGTGACGCCGTCGCCCGAGCCTGAGCGCGACGATCCGATCACGGTGTAGCGACGGCCGAGCAGGTAGTCGAGCAGCCCGGCCAGTTCCTGCTGGTCGGGCTCGAAGTAGTGGGTGTGGGCGCCGACGCCGAGGCAGGTCTCGGCTTCGCCGACCGGGTCGAGATCGGCGCTGCGCGGGGGGCTCGGCACGAAGGCGTCGTAGACCGAGGTCCGGCCGAGCGACCCGGGATGCAGGGCCTCCGCCAGCGGATGGCCGAGCGCGTCGTCGTGCGGTCCGTCGCGGGTCCACAGCCAGCGCCCGACGTAGTCGCCGCTGGTGAAGGCGTTGAGCCACTGGCGCACGCCGATGTCCTCGGCACGCGGGCCGCAGAACGCGCCCCGCTTCTGCAGCACCCAGCGATACAGCGTCGGGAATCGGGCCGCGTAGAGCTGGCGCAGGGGGCAGCCCGCGGTCAGCAGGCGGACGTCGCCGGCCAGCTGCTCGAACAGTCGGACCCGGGCCGCGCTGCCGGCGGCGCCGAGGCGCCGTCCGCAGCGAAGCCAGCGCAAGGTCTCGGCGCTGATCACGCAGCCCTGGCTGTGCGCGACGATCACGATCCGGTCGTAGCCCTGCCCGGCGATGTGCTCGAGCAGGGCGACGTAGCGGGCGAAGATGCGGGCGCGCGGGATCTGCCGGCGCGGGAACTCGCGGAAGTAGTTGTCGACGTCGAGGGCGACGTCGAGCGGCGCCCGCACCGCCGGCGCGTAGCGCGACAGCACCCCGCCGAGCAGCGACAGGGCCGCGACCCCGCCGGCCGCGCCGAAGACCAGCGGCGCCAGCCACACCTTCGACAGGCTCGCCAGCCTCTCCCGCCCTTCGGCGAAGGGGCCGCGCAGCGCCGACGGGAGCTCGAGCCCGGCGAAGACGGAGAGCACGGCGACGCTGATCACGACGCCGGCCATGCAGATGGCGAGCATCAGCACGTCGGCCAGCCGATAGCCCGCCGTCAGCCAGCGGCCGAGCCGTTGCGCGGCGGTGACGAAGCGCTCCTGGCGGCTCTGCACGCGCCGGGCGGCGTCGGCGCCGCCGCTGGCCGGCTCGGCCGATGGCTCGCGGTCCTTGTTGCGGATCACGGCCAGCTCGGCCAGCACGCTCGGGAACAGGGTGACGACGGCGAACCCGAGCAGCGTCAGCAGCAGGATCGCCAGCGGTGCGAAGGTCTCGGTGCTGCCGACGTAGCGCTGCTGCAGGTAGGCCTGGGCGCTGCTCTGGCCCTCGGCGGCGACCGCCGGGAAGATCTCCGGCAGGTAGCTCACGTCCTTCAGCGACAGGTCGAGCAGGTTGCTCAGCAGCGCCCAGACGGCCATGGTCGCGACGACGAAGCCGCAGAGCGAGACGCCGACGCCGAGCCGGCCGGTGGCGACGCTGGCGCTGCGCTCGTAGCCGCCGCGCTGCGCCGCCAGGCCGGCGACGATCCACGCCAGCAGCACCGGCGCCAGCCCGATCCAGAACCCCTTGATCGCCGCCAGCACCAGCTCGGTCCCGTACAGCGCCGCGCCGCGCCAGGCGTCGAGCGTCGCCCCGGTCGCGCCGAGGCTGGCGAAGCGATGCACCAGCACCGCGCCGAGCAGCGCGGTCCAGAGCGCCAGGCCGACGACGCGGACGAACGTAAAGCGTTCGTCGGCGACCTTGAGCACCGCGTCGTAGGCGGCGGTCACGAGCGCCACCAGCACCAGGCCGGTGACCGCGACCTCGGCCGCGGGCAGGAGCAGCGACGCCGCCGCCAGCGCCAGCAGGGCGACGGGCAGGGCCTTCGATCGCCACGGCCCGCCGCGGCGATAGAGAAGAAGAAGCACGCCGAGCACCGCCAGCGTAATCGCGACCCCGAGATGCAACCGGTGCTCCGGGACGATCGGCCGGGCGAAGCCGAGGAGCAGCACGGCGGTCCCGAACAGCAGCAGATGGAAGAACAGCTGCGCCAGCACGTTGACGAACAGCCAGTCGATCGCCGTCTGCAGGAAGGTCAGCGCATTCCAGCTCGCCGGTGCCCCGGCCGTGCCGCGGAGCTGGCCGCGCGCCTCGTCGACCGTATCGCGACCCAGGCGCGAGAGGCGAAAGATCAGCGTGCCGAACTCGGTCAGGATGCGCGGAATGGCGCCCGACAGCCGCGACAGGTCGGCCCAGTACATCTCGTAGACGTCGACCCGTTCGGTGGCGCCGGCGGCGCTGCGGTCGAGCTCGATGCAGGTGGTCCGGTAGGCCTCCTGCTGGCCGCCGTTGTCGCGCTGCTTGCCGAGCAGGTAATCGGTGAACGCCAGGCCGCGGTCCGGCTCGCCGGCGCCGGCGGCGTCGGCCGGCGGCGGTCGTTCGGGCGACGCGGGCTGCTTCGCCGCCCTCATGTCCGACAGGGCCTCCGCGCCGTCGGCGCCGCCCAGCGATGCCGCTGGAAGTCGGATCGGTACGAGTGAAGGAAGGCCTTGAAGAGCGAGCGGTCAGCGGCCTGTGGCCCCGGCCCGTCGCCGCGCCGGGCCTCGAAGTGGGGCGCGAGCGGTGGTACTGCGAGCGTCAGTTCGCGGCTGCCCAGGCTCCGGTAGCTCGCCATGGCCGGCGACGCGGCGACGAGCAGGTCGACGATCGACGCCGCCGTCGATCCTGGCAACTGGTCGGCCACGCCATGGACGACGACGAGCGCAGTCTTTTCGGTCGCCAACGGGCCTCCCGAGCGAACAATGTCGACCGGAGGATATTCGCTCCGTCGACGCTGCCGCTGCCGCGGACCTCAGGAGGCGTTCTTCGGCTCGGTCAGGAAGCGCATGAGCGAGCGCATGAACGGCGCGTTCTCGGCCCGATCCTTGGAACGGCGCTCGAAGCGCGGCGGCTCGGCCTTGCTCATCTGCTCGGCGACGAAGTCGGCGGCTTCCTCGGGCTGCATCGATCGCGTCCGTTCGAAGTCGTAGACGTCCTGGGCGACCGTTTCGGCTTCGCTGTCGGTGATCTTCAGGTCGAGCTCGCGGATCCGGCTGGCGCAGCGGTCGCGCCATTCGTCGGCAGGGATCGGAGATGTCTTCATGGCGTTCTCGCGGAAAACAGGGAATCGGTGATGCACCCGAGAATGCCTGCCGACTCCGCGGAGGCGGCCATCGACGCGACCGACTCCGGCATCGTCGGCGGGCCGGCCTCGAGCTCGATGTCGGCCTCGTCGAGCAGGGCGGCGTCGATCCGCGCCTTGCGCGCCGCGACCTCGTACGGCTCGCCCTTGTTCAGGCGCTTGTTGTCCGGCGGGCCGCGCTGGGTCTCGTCGTCAGCCATGGAGTCTCCTGGGTCGGCGACGCATCGGAGCGATGAAGTTTCGAGTCGACGCGCCATCATGGGTCGGCTCTCGCCCCAGGGGCAGGTTCCGAAGCCGACAGCGATTGCGGGCGGGTGTCTGATCGGCCTGCAAGAAATGGCCTACGCGAGCGGCGCCGGATTCTTGCCGGCCCGTTACTGGAGCGCTGCTCGGCAACGGCGGGGTCGCCGGCTCAGCCGCGCGCGTAGGGCGGCAGTTCCGCGCTGCAGTCCTTGCAGTACCGCGCCGAGGCCTCGTGCCCTTCGCTAAGGCAGGCCTGGCAGGTGCGCGTCGTCGGCCGGGCGCCGCTCATGCGAATCGCCGTGAACTCCGCGCTGACGATGCCGGTGGGCACGGCCAGCGTGCCCCAGCCGACGAGCATCATGATCGAGGCGATGGTGCGGCCGAGGCCGGTCTTGGGCACGATGTCGCCGTAGCCGACGGTGGTCATGGTCGAGATCGCCCAGTAGACCGAGACCGGGATGTTGGGGAAGCCGTTGGCCGGCCCTTCGATGACGTACATGAGCGTGCCCATGACCACGGTGACGATCACCACGAAGCTCAGGAACACCAGGATCTTGCGCCGGCTGGCCAGCAGCGCCTGCGCCAGGGCGCGGTACTCTTCGACGTACTGGGCGAGGCGCAGGATCCGGAACAGCCGCAGCAGGCGCAGCAGGCGCACGTCGATCAGCGCGTGCAGGCCGGGCATGAAGAGCGCCAGCCAGGTCGGCATGACGGCGATCAGGTCGATGATGCCGAAAACGCTGCGGGCGTAGCGCGAGGGCCGGCGCACGCACGAGAGGCGGGCGAAGTACTCGGCGGTAAAGAGCACGGTGAAGATCCACTCGAGCACCTCGAACAGCGCACCCCAGCGGGCGCGCAGCGACTCGAAGCTGTCGAGCACGACGACGCAGACGCTCGCCAGGATCAGCCAGACGAGCACCAGG
>Ga0163144_10009647_pt1 | contig 20709 bp, 17 predicted proteins | sample OliLak19BULKMAT1_FD_123175 | JGI IMG/M metagenome (GOLD analysis project Ga0163144, IMG submission 123175) | Freshwater microbial mat bacterial communities from Lake Vanda, McMurdo Dry Valleys, Antarctica - Oligotrophic Lake LV.19.BULKMAT1 | ecosystem: Environmental > Aquatic > Freshwater >... | reverse complement strand
GCAGCCTCGCGCACAATGCCGCGGTGGCGGGTCCGCGGTTCATGCCGACCTCGGCTAAATCCAGCAGCAAAAATTGGGTACAGCCGTCTCCGGCGATTTCCAAAGCGATGGCTTCGGGCGACTGTGCCTGCCACTGGCTAATTTCCGTCAACGGTCTGCCATTCCGCATATCCAGCGACACGACGATCCGACTGGAATCGATCGCTTCGCAAAGTTGACGCGCGAAGTCCCGGTGTGGGAACGACTCCAGCCCGGCGATGATTTTTTCTATGCCGATGGATTCCAACTGAGCGGCAAGGCGCACGTCGCGCAGACCGGCGTCGAGCCAAAGATGGAAGCCGTCGTCCAGCAGAGATCGAAAAACATCGAACGCGGCCGTTAGCCCCGCGATGGCATCCAAGTCCGCCAGATACAGGGTCGTAAGACCGAAATGTTCCCGAAACGCCCGCGCCAGGGACAGGGGGTCCGTAGCTGGGGTAAGCCGACTGCGGATCGGACGATAGGACGCGCGCTTGCCGGCGATGCCATGCACGATTTGGCCGGCGAGCAAATCGAGAACGGGCAAAACGAGCATGAGCTAACCGCCAGCGGAATGAAAAAGCTTCGACCCTTCACATTCGACAAGATACGCGGCGGGGGCAAACAAGGCGAAACCTGGGCAAGATCGGCACTGTCGAAGTTGCTCTGTCTCCAGAGTTTTCCTCCGTGTATTCTCGCGCCCGAAGGAGAACCTGCATGGACGCGATTTTTCTGGGCGCCGCTGCCCTTTATCCGATCTTTCTGTTATTGGGACTAGGATTCGCTTGGTTCGTGTTTGGGCGCGGCTGGGCCAGCACGCTTGTGCTTGCACCCGTCGTGGGACTGGCGGCGACGAGCTTGGTCGTTTTCGTCTGTGTGTCACTTGGATATACAGTGCGGCAAGTCGCTTTGCCCTTGCTGTTGTGCGGATCGGGCGCCAGCCTGTTCGTCGCCTTCCTCATGAGAAACTACCGTTCTTCCGAACGCGCCGGCACCCTGCGTTTCACGCTGCGGACGGCCGGGGCGAGCATCGCTTTCCTAATCGCGCCGATGATCGCGGGAGGGCTCGGCTTTGTCCTTCTACGCGGCAATGCTTCCGACTATTGCAACTACGTCGCGCTTTCCAATTATCTTCAGGACGAGCCGGTCGCCTGGGCGCAATCCGCGAGCCTCGAAGAACTTGGTGAAAAGGATCATACCTTTCGCTTTGTCGCCCGTTTCGGGCAGGCGCGTTGGGTGACGAAAGCCATCTTGGCCTTCGGATCCATTCTGACCGGCATTCCCACTTACCTTCTCTTTCATAGCGTCGTGCTCTTGTGCTTCTTCCTGGTCGGGTTAGGATTCGCGCATTTCCTTCGTGAAAGCGGCCTATCCGACTGGTTGAGCTTCGGCGCGGGCATCAGCGTGGCTGCCGGCTTCTGGGCTCAAGTCATTCTCGATATCCAGGCCTTCGCCCATGTCAACGCCCTGCCGCAACTGATGCTGCTGCTCATGACCGTCTCGCGATTCCTGTCCCAGGCTCCGGGCCAGGTCGGCGTCCGGGAAATGGGGCATTCAACCAGACATGCGATTTGGGGCGGCGTGGCGCTGCTGATCGTTATGAGCGCCTCGCTCACTTTGCATTATCCCGAGTTGATGCCGATTCTCGGATTTGGCATGGCAATCTGGGGGCTGCGTGTACTTCTCAATCGGGAAGCACGCGGTTGGGCACGATCGCTCGCGGTGGGGGCTTCGCTGGGAACGGGCGTCGCACTGGCGTGTTGGCTGCAACCCTCGCTGATCACCTATTGCCTGGGAAACGCACGGCTGGTCGCACAGTCCGATGTCGCCAACTGGTATCGGGAATGGTTTCCGTTTCTCTTTCGGGAGCCGACGGTGGGAATCATGGGCCTGACGCCGCTGGTGAGTTACGCGACGCTGGCCGACGGCGTGCTCTGGGACGTTGCCAGGCTCGCGATCCGCATCGTGAGCGTCGCGGGCTGCCTCGGCCTCTTGATCGCGCTGGCCAATTGGGTGTTTCGCTGGGTCAAGAACCCGTCGCTGGATCTGCTTCAATCGTTGGCCCTGGGTTGCTTGCTCACGATGACCATTTCGTTGGTTCTGAAGCAACGCTGGACAGCGGCCAAAGCGTTCTCGTTTGGCTATCCCTTTTATCTCGCCAACCTTGTCCTTTTCTCCTGGTTGCTCTATCGAGAAAGACCCCAGCTTCGGTTCGGCTGGTTGAAGCCCGCGCATTTGTTGGCACTGGCCGGCTTGCTCCTGCTGGGCCAAAGTCTCATCGCGGGCTTTCGCGTCGTCCTCGCTCTGGATGACCGCCGCATGCCGAACTCAGTCGGGCACATTTACAAATACCGCCAAAATCAGGACTGGGACATGCGGGCGATTCAAGCGCATGTTTCCCAAAACGATGCCGTGGGAATCGCGCTCGCCGATCCTTGGGATTTGGAAATCGTGTGGAACGCCCTGCGTTGCAAATGTTCCCTAACCAGTCTTTCTCCCGTTCCCAATTGGCTGCGGCAGGCGAAACTGCCCGAACAGGGACCGAATGTCCTACCTAACCTTGTGTTGATGGACCGCTCGCTCGCCGAGGAAGAGGGCTGGGACATCGTGGCCGCGAATCGGACCTTTGCCTTGGTGAAGCCCAGCGAAGGGGCGCGTTTGCTGTGGTGGCGGCGCGACTGGTTTGCCGCTCCCAAGGAGAATGTCTGCGAATTCGCCGTCTGGTCCGATCAAGGCAGGAAGTACGCCCTTCCGAGCGCGTTTTTGCCCAAAGGCAGCGATGATCGATGGATGATTCGCGTCGAATATCCGTCCATCAACCTGGATGGCGAACTATCCATGCGCGCGGAGAAGGACGCGTTGCGATTATATGTCAAGCCGGGGCTCAATTTCGTCCGCATTGCCCTGGATCAAGAAGTCGACGACGTGCATGCCAGTAGGTAGCCGCTCGCGCAACGAAAAGAGCCCGGCGCCCGGGCAACGAAAGGTTTCCTTGCTCAGACGTCGGGCTCCTACGCGATAGCGAGGATGCTACTTCTTTTTCTTGTCGTCGACGGCTTCGTCAGCCTTCTCATCCTTCTTCTTCGCCTTCTTCACCACCATCTTGACGACCTTGACCTTGGGAAGCCCGTAAGGACTTCGGCCGTCGGGCCAACGTTCTTCGTTCTTCATCACCAAGATGCGTTCCGCGCGCGTGAGCACGTTGCGCGAGCGCTGCAAACTATTCTTGCGACGTAAGCTCTTATCAATGGACATTTTTTCCGTCTCCTGAACCGAATAAGAACATTTAACTTACGCGCCGGCCCGCATGCCGACAAGGGTAAATTACGAAGCAGACGCGTAAGCGACAGAATTTTTCGGCGATCTCGTTGCTTACGCGTCCTGCGCGTCTTGTCCGGCGAAGTACCCCTCTCGGATGGCCGCAAACAGGGATGCGGTAACGAGATCGGCGCTGGTTCCGGGATTGCGCGCATGGCCGTCCTCTCGGAGCCAGGCGTCGAGGGCAAGAAAGGCCTGCTTGCCTTTATCGCTCGCCGGAAAGCCGGCGGCCAAGACCTCCGCGGCGCGTCGGCCCGCTTCCTCCGCTAGGGCGATGCCGCATTTGCGCGCGATCAAACTATCGGGGTACTTAGCGAGAAATTGGAGGTGCGTCACTTGGATCGCGGCTTCCCAACCGTGCGCTTTCCAGGAGTCGCGCAGGAGCGGCACGCCCACCTCCAGGACGGCATGAAAATCCTCGGCATACTGCCGGGCCACCAAGTCGCGGGATGCCGCCAGGGCCATGACCTCCCGCAACGTTTGCGTGGGGGCATCCGCAACGTCCTCTTTGGCCGCCTTGCCCAAGCCGCCCGGATTCGCCAGGCGAATCGCCTCGTAGGCACGGCAAGCGTCGTCCACGGTCAAGTTTCGCAAAATCGCGCCGATGCCCTCTTTCAAGGATGTGCCGGTCGGAACTGCCGCCAAGGGAGCGAGCAGGAGGATGATGCCAAGGTTGGTGTTCGAGTTCACCCATTGCCGAGTCGCGCGGACCGCTTCCAGGATCGTGACGCCGACCGGTTGAAGCGGGGCGCGGCCTATCGACGGCCCAATGGCGGCCGCACTGAGTTGGAAGTCCAGGAAATACGTGTCGGCGAAGTCTTGCCCACGGTGTACGTTGCCCGCCTTGCAGGCGGTGACTTCGAAGAGACACGCGACTTGCGCGGCGACGGCGATATCGATGCTGGACGCAGGCATGGGAGGCTCAATGTGGTGCCGGTATTCTACCGGCACGAGAAGAAGGTGCGGGCGAGGCTGTTCGACTGAAGCGTTGACCGGCCCATCGTGCCGGTAACATACCGGCACCACAAATCCCGGTCCGTGCCGGTAGGATACCGGCACCACGAATTCTGCGGGCGAATCTCGTCTGGACAAACGCCACTTCTTCGCTTATACGCCCTCCCCTCAAGACAACCACGGCCTGGCAAACACATTCGGCCCTCGCAACAGGGCCAAGGCGATGAAACCGGGAAATCGGGGGATTTCCCGTCCCATCGCCGATCCTCATCAAGAGGAGGGTGCGTTCCGCCGGGAGCGAATCGCGAAGGGCTGTCGGTTTTTGTGATGAGGCCCAAGCACGAGAGCCGATAAGACCGAAGCGAGTGGTTATCCAGAAAAGGGACCGCCGCGGGGGATGAAAGCCTCCCTCCAGAGGCAATCATTCAGGCGGATTCCTGGAGACGGGATTAGGTTAGCGGAACCCAGTCAACTTCCAACGGAAACTGGTGAAAAGTGGGGAAGCGAAGACCATAGTCCATGCGGCGTCCGGCACGGGGAACGTTTGCCGGACGGGAGGGGCGACGCAAGACGCACTCCCTTCCAACCCATCGTCGGCAGCGCCTTGGGGAAGGCACGCCGCGACATGGACGGCCTCGTCTTTTTGATCCTTGCTTTTCGTTCTCACCGACAAACCGTCCGGTCCGGCGCGAGCCAGGCCGGCAACCGGTTGGAAGACTGTCCGCCGCTTGCCTTCAACGGGGAGGAACCCATGTTGACGCATGTGGACGTGGACGTCCAGCAGCAATGGAAAGACTATAAGATCGAACCGGCCGTCGAGCTGCGCAATCAGCTCGTCGAACGCTATCTGCCATTGGTCAAGTACAACGCGGAACGCATTTGGGCGCGCTTGCCCGACGGCGTCGATCTCGACGACCTTATTAGCGCCGGCGTGTTTGGCCTTATGGATGCCATCGACGCCTTCGATCTGGAACGCGGGGTCAAGTTCGAGACCTATTGCGTTCCCCGCATCCGCGGCGCCATGCTCGACGAGTTGCGCACCATGGATTGGGTGCCGCGCCTGGTTCGCAGCAAGCACACCAAGCTCGAAGACGTGCGCAAGCGCTATGAAGCCGAACTGGGCCGTCCGCCCCGTCCCGACGAGATGGCCATCCGCCTGGGCGTCACCGTCGACGACTACCAAAAGATCTCCGGCGACGCCACCGCCGTCAGCCTCGTCAGCCTCAATAAGAAGTGGTACGAGACCGACAGCTATAAAGACGTCCGCGAGATCGACATTCTCGAGGACAAAAAAGCCGACGATCCCACCCATCGCCTGCAAAACCGGGATCTGATGCGTCTGGTGACGCGCGGCCTAAACCGCAACGAACGCCTCATCATCATTCTCTACTACTACGAAGACATGACGATGAAGGAAATCGGCGCCACCCTCGACCTCTCCGAATCCCGCGTCAGCCAGATGCACTCGAGCATCGTGAACCGGCTGCAACAACAGCTGGGCAAACGCCGGCCGGAATTTGGGGAGTAGGTGGTTCGCGGATAGCCTAAGATTCAGTAGCCTCGGTCGTAATGGCCGAGGCTTTTTTTGTTTGATGCCCGTTCGCTTTTCGGGATCCCGCCATTCATGGGAGTTGCGTCGCGATATCGGATGCTTGAAGTGAACATTCCTCTCGCGAAAAAAGGTCGGCCGATGGAATCTGCAAGTGCGAGCAATCCGAACGCGCGCCACACGAAGGATACCCAACTCCATGTTGCCCATTGCTCCGAACGCGTCGGAATGAAACAATACCATCGGAGATTCATTCGCGTCCGGAGGATGTCGCCATGTGCCATGCCATTGTCGGCTGCGTTTTGACCTGCTTGGTTCTCGCCCGTCCTGCGGGGTGCGCCGATGTCGATGCGGAATTGAAAGCCGCGCGAGAGCGGATCAAGCAATTGGAAGCGCTCAACGAAGAGTATCGCAAGATCATTAAGAGGAGCGAGGGGACCATCCTGGACTTGGAAGGGAAGGTGCGCTTTTTTCAGGCCGTGTCAACGGCGCAAAGGTCTAGGGACATTTTGCGGACCAAAGGATCCGTGCCCCCGCCCGAACCGAACCCGCCTCGCAATCTCGTGAAAGGAAAAGTCGACAGCATCGATGCGAAAGACCCCGACAACGTGATGCTTTCCGTCGGCCGCGATCATGGCATCGAAAAGGATCATACCCTCTACGTCTATCGGATGGAGCCGGAACCCACTTATCTTGGCATGATCCGCATACTGAGTGTGAAGCATGCCTCGGGCGAGGGGCGCCTGGAGCGGACCAGCGTCAGCCGGCGCATTCCCCTAAAGGCTGGCGATTGGGTGATAAGCGATTTGAAGTTTCGTTAGTGCATCGTCTCGCGTCGCATGACGGATCCGTCGTTGCCCGGCCGCTAACTTCGTGCGAGTCTCTTTTTTTTTCGCGAATCCAAAACGCGAACCCGCCGAGTCCGCAGCGCTAGCAAGGGCGAGGCGGAGCAATGGCGGGATGGTTTCGCGGCTCGCCCTTGCTAGCGCTGCGGGCTCGCCGCGAAATATGCTCATCGACTTTGTCGGCTTGAGCGTGGAGTTTGTGTGTCTATTCGGGCGCTTTGTTGTCCAGCAAAAGCGGCGATAAATCGCCCCACTCCAAAAAAACCTTCGGACTGCTAGCGCTTCTTGACCCGCTCCAACCCATCGCGCGCATCGTAAAATCGTGGATGCCCCTCATACGCCGTCACGTTCTCATAACAGCGCGCCGCCCGGGTCAGGTCGCCCAGGTTTTCGTACGCCCGGCCCAGGCTGTACATGCTGTCCGCTCCCGCCTTGTCGCTGTTGCGGAATTCCTGGAGGCACAGCACCGCCTGGTCCGGCTTCTCGTCGATATACATTTCCCCAAGCAACCGATGCACGCTGTACCACGCCTCTTGCTCGGCGTTGTTGGCGAACTTCTCCGGCTTGTTCTGGCGAACTTCGTCCAGGAGCGCGAGGGTCTCGGCCGTCTCGCCTCGAAAGCGGCGGATCCGCGCCCGCTGGTACTTCACCTGGATCGACTGAGGCCAGGCCGCATGCCCTAGAGCCATCAAATGCTCGGCCCAGTCGAGATTCTCCAATTCACCGTTGTAGCGTTCCAAGATCTGCTTCGTCTTGTCGAGGCAATAATCCACGCTGAACCAAAGGCGGATGTTTTCCCAGCGCCGTTTGAGTTCCTCCGGCGTCACGCTGACGAGGTAGCGATCCTTTCGTTCCGCGAGATCGCGATCGTTGGCGAGGCCCGAATAGGACAACCCATGCTCGGTGCAATGCAGCGCCATCCACAGGTTTTGCTGGTATTCCGCGGCATCGCCTGCGGCGTCGGCCGCCGTCGATTTGCGTTCAAAGAGATCGGCGAGCGTCCGCCAAGTCTCGCCGCCGGCCTTTTCGTATTGGCTGTAGACCTTGAACGCTTCCAACGCGACATCGAGTTGGTCGCTCTTGCTGGCGTGATCGCCCAGCAACTTGGCGACGGCGAAAAGCGATACCTTGTCCTCCGCGGGGAGATTGGCGAACCCGATCGCCTTGCCGGCCCGCAGCGCGTTCAGATAATTGTCCCAAAGCCCCGGCATGTCGCCGTGCTTCTCGTGGGCCTTGGCGATTTGCATGTAAAGGTTCGGCCCCCTGGTCGGGTTTCCCTTGGCGGCGATGCGCAGGAACATCGTCCCCCGCAGCCAATCCCCGCTGTCTTCCATCAATGCCAGGCCAAGCTGTTCGACATAGTTGTGGTCGAAGTCCGTGACCATGCGCCGGCCCGGCGCGTTCGATGCGACCGCAGCACTGACTGCCTGTCCCGCGGCGGCAATCGTCGACCCCACCGCGCTGGCGACCATGCCGCCCAAGCCAACCTTGCTTGCGACGCGGCCGACGACCGATTGCAGTAGCGAACCGGCCGCTCCGGTGACCGCCGCCACGCTGCCGCCCGCTCCGCTCGGCACCGCGACGATGGGCGCGGATGCCAGCGCCAAGTCGTAATCTTCTTCCGCCACCTCCGGATAGAGCAGGCGCTTGAGTTCCCAGGCCGTCGGGTCGTCAGGCTTGGACCGCAGTTGCCGTTCCACGGCCGCGATGGCTTCCAGGCGTCGTCCCGGCAAGGCCAGCTGCGGCAAGCCGACGCGTCGCTTCATTTCGGGATGCAGCATCAAGGCCAGGTTCCACGCTTGCAACAACACCGCGCGGCGCTGCAGCGAATCATCCTGCGGCACGAGCACGCTTTCCAATTCCCGCTGCGCCTCTTCGTATTTCTTCTCGTGCAGGAACGCCACCGCCCGCCAGTAAGCGCAGCGGGGCTGCAGCTTGGGACGTTGACTGGAAACCAGTTCGAGCAACCCCTGCGCTTCGTGGACCATCGCGAGCGTCGGTTTGTCGGCTAACAGCAGCGACGAGATGCGTTCCAGACATAGTTCGTAATTCACCAAGGATAGGGTCTCCGGATCGTGCTTGAGCTTGTCGAAATCCATCTCCCGGTGCAACTCCCAGAGTTGCGAGTACGCCATTTTGTGATTGGGATCGAGCACCAGAGCGCGATTGAACGATTGCAGCGCGAGACGATAGCGCCCGACCTTGGCGTAGCTCATGCCACGCAGGGCATGCTTGAAAATGCGCAGCCCGGGCAAGATGCGCCTGGTGTAAAGAAAGTAAACGGCCATCGGCACGATGACGGCGATGGCGCCGAAATTTTGGGATATCTCGCTGCCGAGAAAGCCCAGGCCGACCCCGAGCGCCGAGCAGAGTCCCGCGATCTCCACCTCCGATTCTTCGACCATGCTGGAAAAAGTCAGCAGATAAAAGCCGGGAATGCCCAGGAGTAGGACGGCGCCTATCATCGTCCGCTGCGTGGGCCGCAGCAACTCGGGGTAGTTGCGAATGAGCACGATTGAGCCGACGCTTACCGCGAAGACCAGGAGCATGCCGAGCCAATTGCGGTTTTGGCGATCTTGCACGCCGCGAAGGTAGTAGAAGATCAGACCCAAAATCGCGCCGCCCAGGACGGGATAGAGCAGATGCCAATCGTCCTTCAGGTCGGTTCGCATTTCCTTGGACGCCAGGGCGCCGCCAAAAGTCACGTAGGTTCCCGCACACAGACCGACGAGAATGCCCGTATACACCAGGCCGGGATTCTCCAAAAGCAGAAACAGAATGAACCCCAGCGGTCGGCCGCGCGGGCGATAGCCTTCGCGATACTTCCGGATCGCCGCGACGAGCATGCACAGCGCCAGCGTTCCGAACATGATGCCGCCGACGATCGCCACCTGCAGCCAAGTCGGATAGAGTAGGGCCACGAGGACAAGAAGCCCCAGATAAAGCCCTTTGAGCAGATATTCGGTTTGTTCCCAGGAGAGCATCGCGTAGATCCAGGAGTGAGGCCGCTTGCGGCTTAGCGCGCGTCGTGGCAATGTTTGCGTCGCGCTAAGCCGCGAGCGGCGGCGGGCGCGACGGTGGACGATAGATTGGCATTATACGGCGAATGCGGAAGAATTGCCCGCTTACGATTCCGTCGCCTTCCGCAAAAATTCCGCAACGTGAATGGAGAAGACGGTCTGGTCGATTTCCAACTCAACAAAGCCGTTCAAATCGACATCCTTGCGAGACAGATAATCGGGTTTGTCGCCGCGCGTCCCAGGCGACGAATAGACCTCGACGATGCCGTCGATCAAGTTGACGATCCAGTACAACGGAATCTTGGCTTGGGCGAACGCACGTTTCTTGATGCCGCGGTCTTTGGCAAGCGAAGTGTGCGCCACTTCGACGACGAGCGCCAGATCCGCGGGACCGGGATGGCGCGTTTCGAAATCCGTGATCTTGCCGCGAACCACTGCAAGATCAGGCTCCGGCTCGCTGTCCGCGAGGGTAATGGGATCCTGCACTCGGACGTGCCACCCGGGCATCAAGATTTCCTCGAACAAGTCTCGTAGCAATCGAAGAGTCAAGACATGGGGCGGATTCTTGGGCATCTTCCGGACCAATAGGCCTTCGACGAGCTCAACCGGATCGTCCGAGGTTAGGATTCCATGACGGATCATGTCATGATAATGGTCCACGGAAATCCGCCACAACCCATCGCCGGGCGGCGGGGAGGACGGGGCGTGAATTTCCGCTATCGACATGATGATTCTCCCGCGTGACAACGATTCTACTTTCATCTTACCATCGGCGAGCCCGTTTAGGGACGCTCGGAAAATAGCTTCCCGATTTCTGAACGGGCGAGGCGAACGCTAAGCCGCAAGCGGCAGAAGAATCGGTGGCTTATTCATCTTAGTCCACGAATTCGATCTCCAGCGGCCCCGGCACCAGACCCGCTTGACAGCCCTCTTCCAACAGTCGGCGCACGGCCTTGCGGCCTCGGTCGCCGTAGTCGAGCGTCCAGTCGTTGACGTACATGCCGACGAACTTGTCCGCGAGCGCGCGGTCCATGTCGCGCGCGTATTGCAGGGCGTAACTGAGCGCATCTTGCCGATGATCCAGCGAATACTGGATACTCTCTTTGAGCAACCGCGATACCTCCCGAATCGTCTCCGCGCCTAGATCGCGACGCACCACATTGCCGCCCAGGGGCAGCGGCAAGCCGGTCTTCTCCTGCCACCACACGCCCAAATCGATGATGAGCCGCAGCCCTTGATTTTGGAACGTGAGTTGTCCCTCGTGGATGATGAGGCCCGCGTCGAACTTCCCGGAGGCGACCGCGTCGATGATCTGGTCGAACGGGATCACTTCGTATTTGAATTCCTCTCGCAACAGTAGCCGCAGCGTGAGAAACGCCGTGGTCATGATACCGGGCACGGCGAGGGTCTTGGTTTTCAGTTGTTCCAGCGTCATCGGCTCGCGCGCGACCACCATCGGGCCATAGCGATCGCCCATGCTGCAACCGCTGGGAAGCAGCGCGTACTTGTCGAGCAGGTGGGCGTAGGCATGGATGCTGACGGCCGTCACCTCCAGCTCCCCCTTGAGCGCGCGGCGATTGAGCGTCTCGATGTCCTGCAATTCATGGCGAAACTGGAAGTCGCCCGTATCGATCTTGTCGTGGGCGAGGGCGTAAAACATAAAGGCGTCGTCGGGATCCGGACTATGGCCGACGTTGATGATTCGCTTCGGCATGATGTTCTCCTTGCGAGGTATTGTAGGCATGAAGAAAGAACCGCCAGAGCGCCCGATCGATTAACATTTCGTAGCACAAGCTGCCAGCCTGTATGCTTTTAAGCCCTGATTTCCCAGGCAAGCCGGCAGCTTGCCCTACGGGGGGCGAATGACGTATGGTAACTGCGGACCCGGAATTTGGCGATTGAGGTTGGCATGACGCGATTGTTGGTGAGCGTGCGCGATGTGGAGGAAGCGGAGGCGGCGTTACGCGGCGGCGCCGACCTCATCGACGTGAAGGAGCCATTGAATGGTGCATTGGGTAAGGCCGACGACGCGGTCATTCGCGCCATCGTAGCTCGAATCGCGGGTCGGGCGCCGGTTAGCGCCGCCTTGGGCGAATGGGATGAGGGCGCGGCCTGGCCGAGCGAAACGCAACTCGCCTTCGTGAAATGGGGACCGGCTTTGGCGGCGCGCCGTCTCCATGATTGGCGGACGTTCCTAGAGGGGCAACTGAACCGCGGTGAGGTGCCGCAAACGGTGCTGGTCGCCTACGCGGATTGGCAGTGCGCGCAGGCTCCAGCCATAGAGGAAATTGTCGCTCTCGCCTGCCTCCGGCCGGGCAACGTTTTGTTGATCGACACGCATTGCAAAGACGCGGCGGGGCAGGGAAGTCGGCCAACCTTGCTGGATTGGATCGGCGTGGGCGAGGTCGCGGAGATCTGCCGGCAATGTCGCGGCTCACAAGTACGCATCGCGCTGGCCGGTTCGCTGGGCGCGGTGGAGATCCGGGCGCTGGCGTTCTGTCGTCCCGATTGGTTCGCGGTGCGCGGGGCGGCGTGCGCGCGGCAGGAACGATCGTCGTCGGTGTCGGAGGAGCGGGTGCGGGAGTTGGCGCGTCTTGTCCACGAAAGCCCAGGGACGGCCGTCCCTGGGCTTTCTCTATGAGTCATTGACGCCGAAAAAGGCGCCAGCCGGTGCCGAAGCGCCAGCCCGACGGGTTGGCGGCCGGGTCGAGGAAGGGATCGCGCGGGATTGCGTAGCCGAATTTCTCGGCGCGATCGAGGCGGTCGAGGTAGTCCATCATGATGAGATTTTGCGCGTTGTAGCCGGGGTAGAAAATAGCGCCGTTCATCCCGTAGCCGTAACGCTGCGTGTAGGTCATGCCGTCGTGCGGGACGTAGGTGCCGCCGCGATAGTAACGGTCGATGTCGGAGTTCGAGAACGATTGCGCGTCCACAGTGGACGCGACAAAGAACAACCCCAGGGCCAAGCAGGCCCGGAGCGATGCCAAATTTCGCATGTAGATTTCCTCACGGGGGAGGAGAAGAAAGGCCATCCGTGGGACGTGACTGTTCCTGAACGCTACAAGTATGCCCGGCGAATGGGCAACGGAAGAGCGAAAACGGGGTTTTTGTTGCTGACATCTTTATGGAGCGGCGGTCTGTGCCTACGATGCCAGGTTTGCGGTTAGGAAAGCCCAGGGACGGCCGTCCCTGGGCTTTCCTAACGCTACTCATGTTGTTGGAAAAGCGTCCGCATTTCCTCCCAGACTTCGTCGACGGTCGGCGACGTTTCCCCCTCTTCCCAGGCCAGCGCCGCCTTGCGCAACAGGGCGATGCCCGCCTGCCGCAACGGATCGGCGTCGTCGGCCACTTCCGGGGTTTCACGCAGCACTGGTTTATCGGGCTTGGCGATGGGAACGCGGCCGGTCGTGCTGCCGCGGGCATCCATGGCGTCGTTGCACAGGCGGTCGGCGTCCTTGTTGTATTCGCGTCGGACATGTTGAAACTGCACGTTCTTGAAGCCGCGGCGTAATTCGACGGCTTCCAAATAGAAGGGTAGGAGTCCTTCGTTCTTCACCTTGTATTGCCCGTTCATCTGCTTCACCATCAATTCACTATCGCTCTTGATGATGACACGCTCGGCGCCAAGTTCCTTAGCCCGTTCCAGTGCCCGGACGACGGCGGTATACTCGGCGATGTTGTTGGTCGCCTGCTTGATGAAATCGTTCTCCTCCAGGTCGGGGGCGCCCGGACGGGTCAAAACGAATCCATAGGCCGCCGGCCCGGGATTGCCGCGCGAGCCGCCGTCGGTGTGAATGATAAACGGCGCCGATTCCATGCGGGTTCCTCCGTGGTCGTCCATAAAACATTATGAGTTGAGAGTCGGCCAACTTTCATGAGCCGCCTTGTTGCGTTACGCATCCGGGCCGATTTGGCAACACCCCGCATTCCCGGCGAGAACGACGAAATGTCTCCGAAGATGCTGCTATTGGAAACCTCCCAGCGCGTCGGCCTGGTCGCCGTCGCTCAAGGACAAATGGTGCTGAGCGAGCGCCGCTTGGAAGAAGCCCGGCGCCATGCCCGCGACCTGGTTCCGATTTGCCGCGAGTTGCTTGCGGCGCAGGATTGGAAGGCGAGGGATTTGGATGCGGTCGTCGTTTCACGCGGGCCGGGGAGTTACACCGGGCTTCGCGTCGGCGTCATGTCCGCGAAGACGCTCGCCTACGCTACCGGATGCGCTCTGATCGGAATTGACAGCTTCCACGCGATCGCGCAGCAAGCCCCGGCCGAGGCAGCCGTTCTCGACGTGATCGAGGACGCCCAGCAGGACCGGGTCTACGCTCAGCGCTTCGCGTGTGACGCGGCGGGTTGTCGGCCCATCAACGGTTTGCGAGTACTTCCTTTCGACGATTGGCGGGAAGAATTGCCCGCGAATGGTTTCGTGGCTGGTCCCGCACTGCAAACATTCAGCGAACGCCTGCCCGAGAGCGTCCAGGCCTTGCCGCGTGATCTTTGGCGTCCCTCGGCGGCAAGTCTTCTCCAACTCGCACTGGTCCGGCATCGAAAAGGCGAACGCGATAATCCCTTCACGCTGGAACCTCTCTACCTTCGCCCCAGCCAGGCCGAGCAGCAATGGAAAAAGTGAGCGGGTAGGATCGTGGGAATTAGTGGGAATTGCGAATTCGCCGGATTTGTCGATTGACAGTAAGGTGTGATGCGATTTACACTTGGATACCTTTCCCGTGTCTGATTTTGTTCTTCAATTTATTTGGGAGTGCGTCATGTCATTGTTCAAACGTCGCACGCGGTGCGCGTTCACGTTAATCGAGTTGCTGGTGGTGATCGCCATCATCGCCATCCTTATTGCCTTGCTCGTTCCTGCGGTGCAGAAGGTGCGTGAATCCGCGGCACGCACGCAGTGTCAGAGTCAGATGAAAAATGTCGTCTTGGCGGTCCACGCGCTGCATGACACGAAGAAGCTTTTGCCGCCCATGAGCGCGGTTTGCGCCGACCCGAACAACGCGGGCTGCTTCACGCCGACGAACCATCCCTACGGCCGGCATCATTACACGATGTTCCACTTCATCCTGCCGTACATCGAACAGGACGCGATCTATAGAGCACTGACGCTCACAAGCTATGCGGGCGGACAATACCAACGACCTCTCGCCATCTTACTCTGTCCGTCGGATCCGTCGATCAGCGACGGCAAGTGTACAACGACGAACGGCGGCGCGAACAATTGGGGCGCCAGCTGTTATGCAGGCAACAACTACGTCTTCGGCAACCCCGCAGGAGGCAACACCTATGGCACTGCCAAGATTCAAACCATCCCCGACGGCAGCAAGGTCAAGGGCGCCCAACCCGGCGAACACACCGTCACCATCATTCCCAATCTCAAGGAGCGCCCCGAGGCGACGCCCATCCAGCTAAAAAAGAACATCACCATCAAACCCGAGGACAAGAACGTCACGATCAAGCTGGATTGATGCGGAGCGGCGGGGGCCATGCCGTTCCGACAACCCATTTCATTTCATCGTACCACCCCCACCCGATATGAAATCCATTTTTTTCGATTTGACACAACGAATTTTAGGGAATGCACTTAATTCATTTCACCACGATATGAAATCCAACAACTAGGGCACATTTCTTAGTCGCCGGCGGGAAATAATGAGGGGTACGTTCAGGACATTCATCTTTGTTCTGCCGTTTTCGGCCAGCGTACAATTCGACAGACCGCCGCCCACGGGGCACACGGCATGAAGTCACCATCGAAAAAATGACCGCGACAAGTATCCAGGTCGACGGCGCTCATGTGCGACTGCTACCACGAGCACGATTGAGTCATCGATTCTGCAATAATAGAGCACGTAAGGAAAGCGCTGGACGCGAACCCACCGATACTGCTTCCCATAACTTGGCCAACGATCAGGTTCGGTTTGGATTCGCTGAACTGCGCGATCGAACGCGTTCACAAAACGCTGGGATAACTCCAGAGCAATCCTGGCGTACCGATTCCGAGCTTTTCGGTATTCTTTCACCGCGAGACGGTGCAATTCGATAGCCGCTCGACTCATTTTATTCGTCTCGCAACTGGGTCCATGGAATGGCGTCCGAGGGATTTCTTCGATATTCTTCCACGCGCTCGTCGAGTTCGCGTTCAAAATCCTCGATGGACAAATCTTCCGTGTTTGTGGACAACGTATCCAGCAAACATTCCGCGATGCTCGCCCTGTCGATTTCGGATAGCCCCATCAGGCTGGTCAACAATTGCGACGCTTGTTCGCTCACGGCATCCGTCCTTCCCATTTACGAAACGACAACCCACGCCAATCTAGAGCGCGGCAATTTATCCCAGACTTGTATTTTGCCGGGTAGTGTCGTTTCGGGCAACTAATTCCAAAATCCTGTCCCGCCTCTTTCCCTTTCGCCTTCTCCCGCTTAAACTCTGTTTTCATCAAGCAATCGACGAAACAAGACAGCTGGGAGACTTCATCATGCCGACCAACGGATCGCTCAATCGCAAACTTCGCATGGGACTCGTCGGCGGCGGGCAGGGCGCGTTCATCGGCCGGGTCCACGCCACGGCGGCCATCCTCGACAACCGCGCCGAAATTGTCGCCGGCGCCCTGTCCTCCGATCCCGCCAAGGCGAAGGCCTCCGCTCCCGACTTCGACATCAAGCCTGATCGCGCCTACGGGTCCGTCAAGGAAATGATCGAAGCCGAACTCAAGCTCCCCGCCGATACGCGCGTCGATTTCGTCTCCGTCGCGACGCCCAATCACACGCATTTCGAGATCGCCAAATCGTTCGCCGCGGCCGGCTTCAACGTCATGTGCGACAAGCCGCTCACCTTCGACCTCGCCCAGGCCGAGGAACTCGCGAAAGTCGTCGACAAGTCGAAAGTCGTGTTCGGCGTCACGCACAACTACACCGGCTATCCCTTGGTCCGCCAGGCCCGCGAGATGATTCTCAGCGGCGAGTTGGGCGAGATTAACGCCATCCGCGCTTTCTATATTCAGGGCTGGCTGCGCACCGCGCTCGAAAAGGACAATCAAAAGCAGGCAAGCTGGCGCACCGATCCCAAGAAGTCCGGCGCCGCCGGCTGCTTCGGCGACATCGCCACCCATGCCTATAATCTCACCCGCTTCGTCACGGGGCTTCTCCCGGAGCAAATCTCCTGCGTGCTCAAGTCCTTCGTGCCCGGCCGAGAATTGGACGATTACGGCGCCGCCCTGATCCGCTTCGACAACGGCGCCTTGGGTACCGTCACCGCCTCGCAGATTTCGCACGGCCGGGAGAACGATATCTGGATCGAGGTCGACGGCACCAAGGCGGCCCTTTCTTGGCGTCAGGAGGAACCGAACAAGATGTGGGTGCGCGTCAACGGCCAGTCGCACAAGCTCTACACCCGTGCCGGCGGCCCCTATCTCGGGCAACTTGCCGGCATGAGCACGCGCATCCCCAGCGGCCACCCGGAGGGGTTCTTGGAGGCGTTCGCCAATGTCTACACAGCCGCCTATGAAGACATGATCAAACGCGGCGCCGGCCAAAGCCACGACGGCAAGAACTCGCTTTATCCCAACGTCGACGACGGCGTCGACGGCATGAACTTCATCACCCAGAGCGTCGCCAGCAGCAAAGAGGGCGGGCGCTGGCTCAGCCTCAAGCATGAACGCTGCCGCAAATAAAACGTTAGCACGAAGCGCGAGCGAGTGGTTCCCGCAACTACCTTCGCGGGACGAATTGCCGATGGTGTCCAATCACGGCACCCTCTCCCTGGAACACGTCGCTCGCCTTTATCGCAAAGACCATCATGTGCATTGCACGGCGCGGTGAAAAGATTATCGCCGCGCGGAACTGACGGGGGCCAACTTGTGGCCATGGAAGGTAATGGCGCGGACGGAAAGTCCCGTGGCCGAGGCGGAAGCCGTGGTCGCGCTCTTGGGCAGGTCAAAGGCGCCCATGCGGACGTACTCGCTGCGATGGGTCGAAGAACCCTTGAGCATGCCGCCCTTGTCCCAGGAATTGACGACATAGAACACGGGCAGACAAGTCTTTTCCTTGGTCCAGGTGTTCTCCAAGACGGTGATGGTGAATCGGCCCGCCGGTCCCATGCTGCGATTCACTTCGAGGATTTGGCGATCGCGGATGCGATAGCTCGAATGCAGTTCGTCGTTGAGCACCGTGATGAGCCGGCCTTGCGGATGATCCTTGACAGCGTCGGTGAACGCGCAAGGCGTGTCGCTGGGGCCGCCGGGCAGACGATGCGAGACAAGCGAGGAAATCTCCCCCTTCACCTTCTTGAGCAGATCGGCGGTCTTGTCGTCGAGTTCGCCTTTGCCCGCGTCAAGGGTGACGCGTCCCTCGGCGGAGACGACGAGATTGGCGGACAGCGTGCGCCCGTCCTCGTTAATGTCGACCATCGCGCTGAAGCCGGGAAACTTGTGCCAGACGGCGCGCGCCATGCGGGCGTCGGCGAGCAACTTAGTCGCGGCGGGGTCGGCTTTTTTGTCGTCGCCGGCGATGACTGCGGTTTCTTCGCTGTCGCAGGATTTCTCTTTTTCATCCTTCTCGACACGCTGACGGACAACTATCGTGGCGTAGTGCCTCACCTCCGTGTATTTCTTGCCATCGAACTCTCCTGACTTGTTTTCGACATGTTTGACCCGAATCCCAATGAGTTTCAAGTCCTTCCTGCCGACGGCTTTCATCGCGCTGGCAAGGTCAATCTCGCCAGCCGCGTCCGTCTTGACGCTGACATCGGGGATTGCCTCCGCATCGAATAACACGGTGGCTTCGGCCCCGGGGAGCGGTTTCATCTTAAAGAGCACCTTGATCTGCCATTCACCCTTACCGCCCTTGACGATGTCCAGCGGCAATCTCTTGGATCCTACGTTCATCCATGCGCTTTCCGTGGGATCTTCGCGAACCGAAGCAACCAACACCGTCTTCGGATAATACATCAGCAAATACGGATCGCCCTTCTTGTTCAAAACGCCGTATTCGCAGACGCCGCCGATCATGAAGGGAGATTTGCCGCTCACCGTCACGTCGTAATGGTGCTTTTGCTCGGTCATCTTGACGTCGATCGTTTTGCCGTCGGCGTCGAGAGCGAACAATTTGGTCTTGGCCGCCTTGGTGATCGGCACGCCTTCATCGGGACCGAGGGTGTCGCTGAAGACCATCTTCGCGGACTTCTGGTCCGACGACGGGATCAAGAAGATGAAATGCGCCCGCGCCGGCCCGGCGGCGAGAGCGATCATCAAGAACGCAAACAGAGAACGCATGGGGAGACTCCTTGGTTGGATTTACTTCGCGTGTCGTATGCAGAATAGTTTGTCGGCGCCGCGGACGAGGATTTTTCCCCTGGACCGCCGCCCCACCGTAAATGATATCCGCCGTGAACAAAAAAAACCGGCGGGCGGAGATTGCGAAGGGTGGGGCACTTGCAACCATCCACGCCGCCGGTCGTTGACCGCCAGCCGAACATCCGATCCGAAACGCGCCGCTGCGGCGGATTGCTTTGGAAACAGACGCACGCTGGATCAATCAACACACAGGTGATCCATGCTCGCCTGCGCGATTACTTGCCGGTCGCGGGAGTCGCGCCAACGCCGATGGCGGAGGATCGGACCGCGGGCGCTCCTTGGGGGGCCGCGATTATTTCCACGTTCGCGACATTGCCCTTGGGCGAGGCGCCGCCCAGGACGAGCAGGCGATTCTTGCCGGCCGGCACGATGCGATGCACGATGCGTTTGGTCTGGAGCATGCCGATCGATTCCCAGGCGGACTTGGCGTCCGTCAGGCGATAGACCGAACCGTCCGCGGGGCTGACGAAGAGCCGACCTTCCAGGACGCAGGCGGCGGGCGTGAAGCCGTTGCGGCTGATGCCGGGAAGCGGAGGAGCGGCGGACCAGGTCATCGTCGCCAAGTCGAGGATGTCGACCTTTCGTTCGGTTTCGTTGTCCGAGTTCATGCCGCCCACGACATAGACCTTTTGGCCGATCGCGGCGAGATTCAACGCGCGGCGTTGGAAGGGTTGTTTGACGGTTTCCCATTTCAGCGGGCTCTTGGACAGATCGCACACGAGAGTCGTGTCGAGCCAGTTGGATTTGTTGCCGCGGCCCATCATGTGCCAGCCGCCGGCGACGACGATGCGATCGCCCACGACGGTCGCGTCATGCGACGAACGACCTTCGGGAAGGTCAGGCAGGTCTTGCCATTTGCCTGCTTTCGGATCGTAGGACGCGAAGCTCGCCAAGGAGTGGTTGTCCGACTTTTCGCCGACCATGTTGCGTGGCTGCATGCCGCCGATGCGGTAGAGCTTGCCGCCGTGCGCCACCAAGGCGAGACCTTGAATGTGGGGACCGGTCGGAAGTTCTTCCCAATCCTTGGACGGATCCTTCAAGCTGAGACGGCGGAATTTGTTCGTTACCGCCTCGGTCGAATAGGTGTGCGTCTTGGCGATATGCCCGCCGTAGACATAGACGAACCCATCGTTGACGGCGGCGCCGAAACTCGAAAACGCCTCGGGCATGGGCGGATACTCGGTTTTCTCCGACGCAGTGCCCGCGAGCGGCGCCCAAACCAGGGCGACCAGTAACATTCCGTATCGCATTCGATTCTCCTTGTTATTCAAACGACGTCACGACTTCGTTGCCGGCTCGCGAAGCCAGTGCATTGTAATTCGTTGGCGTGATCGCATTCGAGAGGAACTGCACCGAGCCGTCCGCCATCGCGAAGTTGCAGCCGCCGGTATGTTCGCTGCGAAACGCGCCGTGCGCCGATCCCGCGTGGTCGTGCTTGTTGAAAGGATGGAAGCTCGTACCCCAGGCATAGCCGATGTAGCCGTATGCCCAGACTCCGCCCATTTTCGTGGAAGAGACGCCCTGGGGTTTGAAATCGGTTTCGCCGACGAGCAAGGTGTTGGACGTGCCATCGCTGAACGACGCGATCCGCGTGGGCTGGCGGTTGGGGCTGGCGGTCGACGCTTTGAGCGGGATGATGGCGCCGTCGAATG
>Ga0163144_10009646_pt1 | contig 20709 bp, 13 predicted proteins | sample OliLak19BULKMAT1_FD_123175 | JGI IMG/M metagenome (GOLD analysis project Ga0163144, IMG submission 123175) | Freshwater microbial mat bacterial communities from Lake Vanda, McMurdo Dry Valleys, Antarctica - Oligotrophic Lake LV.19.BULKMAT1 | ecosystem: Environmental > Aquatic > Freshwater >... | reverse complement strand
TCGTGCATGTGATCGTGGTCGTGCATGTGATCGTGGTCGTGCATGTGATCGTGGTCGTGCATGTGATCGTGGTCATGCGTGTGATCGTGGTCGTGCATGTGATCGTGGTCATGCATGTGATCGTGCTCCGGCATTGATACGGCAGGTGCCGCCGTGCTGTCGCATGTCTGTGGGAAACCCGATTCGGCGGCACGGTAAACGTCTCGCAGCGAGATACCGTGAGTACGGGAGATTCGGGCACAATCTTCGAACTCGGGCGAGAAAGTCGGCTGTCGACCAGTTCGCCACGCGCGTTTGCCTCGCACCATGCCCCATGGCGTGACGACGTCCGTAATGTCGCGCTGCTGAACGCTCCGCTGGATCTGTAGACGCCGGATCCCGAGCGTGCCGGTCTCTGTAAAGAGAATGTCTTCACAGCGATCGACGAGTTCCGGCCGACACAGAACGCTGAGCAGAATCCCCGGCCGGTCCTTCTTCATCTGCACAGGAGTGACGAACATATCCACAGCCCCTGCGGCCTGCAGTCGTTCACGGACATAGCCAATCGTCTCACCGGGAACGTCATCGAGATTCGTTTCGAGCATCACAACGTGTTCAGTGTTGGCCGCAACGATCTCGGTACCAATGAAAATTCGGAGCACGTTGGCTCGTTCGGCAAACGTCATTGTCCCGCAGCCACAGCCGATGGATTCGATCGTCATCGCCGGCATCGGACCGAACGCATCAGCCAGAGTCTTCGCGATGGCCGCGCCGGTGGGTGTTGTCAGTTCGGCCTCGATTGGTACATCAGCCAGTGGAATGCCCTTCAGGATTTCCGCCGTGCCGGGAGCCGGCACCGGACAGATGCCATGATCGATCTTTACGAAACCTCGCCCCGGAGGGATCGCATTGCAGACGACGCGATCAATCTTCAGCAGATCGAACGCAACTGCAACGCCGACGATATCGACGATCGAATCAATCGCCCCGACTTCGTGAAAGTGGATCTTTTCGACCGTAGACCCGTGGACTCGGGCTTCCGCTTCGGCAACAACTAGAAACATCTGCAGAGCCAGTTGCTTCTGGCGATCCGTCAGTGCCGCAGCCTGCTCAATGATTCTGCGAATGTCGGTGAAATGCCGGTGAGAGTGCTGCTCCGGATGGTCGACAAGCACCTGCAGCGACCGGAAGCCGCCCTTGATGACCGTTTCCACTCGCAGCGTGACATCGGGCAGATTCAGTGAAGCGATGGCCTTTCTGACCAAAGCGACATCCGCGCCCGCATCAATCATCGCGGCGAGCGTCATGTCTCCGCTGAGACCGGTTGCACATTCAAACCAGGCTGTTCGCATCTGATGGTCTCAAGTTGTTTTTGCAGATGACGGTCGCGTCAAGCCCCCTCATCCGCCCTGCCGGGCACCTTCTCCCCCGATCTCGGGGGAGAAGGGACGGTGGACTCCGAATTCCTGGCTTTGCATCAACACGGTTGCGTCATGCTGGACAAAGTCTCATATGCCGTCGCTATTCTTTCTTCGCCGCACCCTGCGCCCGAATCCGGTCGAGCGGTGAACCGCCAGTGACCACTGATGGCTTTGGATCAACCGGCTTTGGATCAACCGGCTTTGGTGCTGCCACCGGTGAAGGTGCACCGGCTTCCGTGACCGTGGCTGCCGCTGTCGGCTTCGCAGCGGCCTGAGCGCGGATCTTGTCGAGCGGTGAACCGCCAGCGGCCGGTGCGGCGGCGGCGGCGGCGGGTTTCGCGGCGGCGGCGCGGATCTTGTCCAGTGGTGAGCCTCCTGCAGCCGGCGCAGCAGTGGAGGGTTTGGCGGCACCGCCGGCGGCGGCGGCGGCGGCGCGGATCTTGTCGAGTGGTGAACCGCCACCAGCAGCGGGGACCGCAGGTGCTGCGACAGCAGGAGCGGCCTTAGCAGCGGGTTTCGCTTCCGCGTGCGCCGCGGCTTTCTTTGGCTTCGGTCCTTCGACGATGGTGAGGTAACTCGGGTCAATGTCGTACCAGCCAATGTCGACCGGGCCGTCAAACTCGACCAGCGCACGGCAGTTCATATTCACGGTCCGGACCTTGCCGGTCGTGTTCGCGAACCGTCTCAGTTCCGGCGTGGCCGCGGAGACAACGACCCACTTGTCCGTCAATTCCTTTTTCAGCCGCTCGGCTCGGTCAATGGTCATCAGGGTACTCGGTTCCTGGACGGGAAGGGATGTGGCCTCTCATTGTGAGCCAGTACCGCCTGTCTTTCAAGCGGGAGATATTCCGCCGATCAGGTCTCTCGATGCCTGGAGTTCACGGCGACCGGATGAAATGGACTCTGCGGAGTGATATCCTTCTCAACGGATTCTGATGCACTGTTCCTACAAGTGACAACCATGGCTGTCCCCCGAGTCTGCATCCTGCGAGCCCCCGGAACCAACTGCGACGTCGAGACCGCGCATGCCTTCGAGCTGGCTGGGGCTACGGCCGAGCGGTTGCATTTGTTTCGACTGCTGGAAGACCCTTCGCGGCTCAGTCAGTACCAGATTCTGTGTATCCCGGGTGGATTCAGTTACGGTGACGATCTGGGAGCCGGCGTGATCTTCTCGCGTCAGTTGCGAGGACAGTTGAACGACGCAATGCGGGAGTTTCTGCTGGCGGACAAACTCGTTCTGGGAATCTGCAACGGGTTTCAGACGATCCTGAAGGCCGGCCTGCTGATGCGGCGCGGAATCGAGAACACTGCCGAGCAGTCCTGGGAAGATCAGATCACGCTGACCTGGAACAGCAACGGGCGATTTACCGATCGCTGGGTGCGTCTGAAGGTCACGTCGTCGAAGAGTTTTTTCCTGACGGGTATCGACGAGTTCGACGTCTCTATGGCGCACGCCGAAGGACGGATTGCCCTGAAAACTCCGGAACTGCTGAACGCTCTTCGCGACGATTCGCAGATTGCGCTGTGCTACTGGTCACCGCGCGCGGCAGAGCTGGTCACAACGGCTGGCGATCCGACTCGCATCGGTCTGCTGCCCGAGCCGGAAAACCCCAACGGCTCCATTGCTAACATCGCGGGGCTTTGTGATTCGACCGGTCGAGTGCTGGGACTAATGCCGCATCCGGAACGCTTCCTGTTTGCGACGCAGCATCCGCAGTGGACTCGCCGCGGCCTTCGCGGTGAAGGCGACGGGATCAAAGTGTTTCGGAACGCCGTGGCATATTTTGGGTGAGATCACCGACTACCACGGCATTTCCATCAGGTCCACAATTCGTGCGGCAAGCCGCTGGGCGGATTCCTGCTGAGCAGTGGCGAGGGAATGGCCGACTTCGGGGGCGAAGCTGACGTTGGAAGCCTGCTGAGTCAGCTCCGGCCCGATCGGGAAGGTTTGCTGCTGCAGAATCCGGCCGCTGCGGCGGTCGACCCAGGTGACTTCCGCGCCGACCATCAACTGGAGTTCGCGCGGGTCGTCGTAGCGGGTTTCGCTCAGAGGCGACTTGCGGATTTCGACGATGCGGCCTCGCAGGATCGTGTCGGCTGTTTCGGCGTCATCAAGTCGGTACGAAGTTCGAGTGCGAATTTCTCTCTGCACAGCTTCCGTGAGCAGGTAGTCCATATTTCGACGAAAGGAATCGCACGTGAAAACCGGAACGTGAACTGTGCGAACTCCCTGCACCATTGGCGTGCCAAGCGTGTAGCCGCAGCCGACGGTGGCAGCAACGCTGAACAAAAGCATCAGGATGGCGGGGGTTCGAAACATACAATCCTGTTTACAGCCGGACACGGCCTTCGTCGTCGCCGACGGGACGCGGGTCGCTCACGGATTTCACTGGAGGTCCGTCGCTCTCCGGCTGTTCAGCCGAACGGCGCGGTTGCGTCTGCGGCATGGAATCCAGAAACTCAGAGACTTCCGGAAGTCCCTTCAATTCACTTCTGTCGATGGTCTTCAGGATTGCCTGGGCGTCATCGGCAAACGGAGTGTCGGGATATTCCGAGAGCAGCTGAATGCAGGCAATCGCCACCGCACGGGGTCGGCGTTTCTTTCGGTAGTAGTCAATCTTGCTCCACGATCGTTCTGCTTCCAGCAGATACAGTCGCTGCAGATCTTTGCGCAGGACCTGCCGCTGCTTCGAGGCCGGGAATAACTGGAGTGACTGCTCCTTCAGCTTGCGGGCACCTTCCAGTTCACGACCTTCGTAGTATGCTCCCTGGTAACTCATCTGCTTAACATGAGAGCCCAGCAGAAATGCCTCTTCGAGATGCGGGCTGTCGGGATATTCCTCGCGGAGGATCTCAAAGTACCGATCCGCTTCGACATAATTGTCATGCCGCTGGTAGTAAGTCGCCGTGAGCATCAATGCGTCGTCAGCGAGCGGGCCGGTCGGGTCGTTCATCCAGATCGATTTCAGACACTCCAGGGCGCGTCCCTGCGTGTCGAAGATCGGACGCGTGCGATCATGAAAGTTGGGCAGCACACGGACTCGCAGAGTCGGGTCGCCTGGCGGCTTCGGTGGTTCGGCTTCTTCGATGACTTTCTCACCGCTGACCTGTCGGATTTCGTTCTTCGCCACCGGGTCAGCGATTTCCAGCCATTGTCGGGCAATCGTAAACAGGCGACGTGTCGATGGTTCGACGTAGCGAGTCGAAGGATAATCTTCGAACAGCTGAGCGTAGCCGTCCTGGGCCTTTGCGAACTGCCCGAGGGCGAAATGCGACTCAGCCAGATAGAACTGAGCCTCTTCGCCAAGTGATGATTCTTTGTGTTTCTTCGCGGCCTTCTTGCTGAGCTGGATGGCTTCTTCGTAGTCGCCTTTTTCAAAAGCTTTGCGACAAAGTTCGACTTCACGGCGTTCAGCGGCCGTGAATTTGCGACCCATTTCCAGCGGTGATTCGTCACCGTACAACGAGCGTTCCAGTGGACCGCGGATGGACCCGATGTTGACCATGTCCGACACGTTCAGCATTCCCGACTCGCCGTCGCCGGACATCCAGGCACAGCCGCAGAAGCCCGTGAGTGATCCGGCCAGACACAGCAGTGTCAACAGTTGGCGCGCAATGAAGCTGAACGCAACCGGGTCGGTTGACGGCGGTCGACTGGCCGATTCCATTCGGCGTTCGAGCTTCGTGCGTGATGACATTCGGAGAGAATTCCAAACAGAAGCCCGGCATCTCAAAGATGCCAGGCTTCTCCGGGCGTCTTTGTCGACGTCAGATCTGAATATATCGAAGTGTCGCCGGACGACGTCCCAGAGCCTGAGTAATCGCCGACACCGCCAGCTTGTGACACTCATTCGCCTGCTGCTGGCTGAGGTTCACTCGACCGCTCACTTCCGCCGATTCCCCGGCCATGCGGCGCAGGATTTCGACGGAACCGGATGAGATCGACGTACCAGCATATTCGTCGCGGCGACAATTCGCACACAGCAGTCCGCCCTGGCTGACCCAGTGTGCGAATTTGCCGACGGGCTCAACGGAACCGCCACAGACCGAGCATTCAAACAGGTTGGGAAGCAGACCGATTTGCTGAAGAAGAGAGATTTCGAAGTGAATGATGACGGAGGAAGGAAAGGAGTCAGCGGATGAGAGGGAAGTCAATGTCGCCGAAGCCAGATCAAACAAGCCTGGCGCAGGGTCGAAGTCTTCGGTGAGTCCGCTCAGTAGTTCGGCGACGTAGTAGCCGCCGTAAAGACTGCTCAGACCGCCTTTCGTCCCGGAATTCTGAGGCTGAAAGCGACGGATCAGCCGCGCTTCGGTCAACAGATTCAGGGTCCCGGAAGACTTCCGAATGAACACTATGCGACACGTCGAAAGAAGGTCAAGAGCAGCATCAAACGGGCCTTTCAGGCGTTTGGCACCTTTCGCCAAAGCTGCAAACTTGCCGAATTCCCGGCTAAAAAACGTGATGACTTGACTCGACTCACTGAAATCCACCTGTCGGATCACCAGAGCTTCGGCCTTTTCAAGCGACACAGACGAAAACCTCCTGAGATCCGTTTGATGACAAAGGCTGAGTGTCCTGGGGCCGTTCTCGGCGGAGACTGCCGGAGAGATGGTCGCTTTGGCCCATCAGGCCCGAGCGATTCGGAACCTGCCAAATCGAAACGACTTGTGCCAGATGGGCCCAAGCGACTATCGATGTGTCGCCACTTCCAGGGTACCAAAAAGAAAACCGCAGCGGAACACGAGGCTCTGCTGCGGTCTGGGGTTTTTGAAGGGCCGCGTCGCTGAGGACCGCGGCGGTCAGAGTCACTTAGTAGGTAATGATCGCGTCGACACCGATGACAGTTTCATTAAACAGATCATCGTGGCCAGGTGCGGCAGCAGAGTTTGTGGCTCCGGGTGACCACATCTTGCGAACTTCCGGTCGAATCACCAGATGATCCATCGGAGTGATATTCACGCCGGTCGTCCAGGTGTGATACGACGTTCCGTCGGCCTTGTACCACTCCAGCCGAGAACCAGCCTTCAGCTGATCACTGATCGTATAGAACAGATAGTTGATCAGACCGGTGGAATTATCCGCCACACCTGTGGTTTCAAAATTCGATCCCAAGTTTGAGTTCAGCACATCGAATTGGGTGACCGTCTGGATCTTGTCTGTCCAGCTGGTCGTCATGTAGGCGCTGTTGATCGCACCATTTCCACGCCAACCCATCTCTCCGGCCAGCAACATGTAGGTGAATGTTACTTTGTCGGAGACATTGTAAATGAAGCCACCGTGGTAGGCGCTTCCCTGGTTGAGGCGATCGAAACCCGTATCCATTCCGGCAACCCAGCCGTTGTGCACGGTCAGGTTATCGCTGAGTTTCGAGGCAACAAGCGCTCCTGTGTGGGTAAAAGGTTCACTATTGTAAAAGGTCAGCTGACGGCTCAGGAAGAAGTTGCCGTAGGACGGAATGACTTCGTAACCCATGAGCGTATAGAAGTGACCGACCTTCACCGTATGGTCACCAACGGCCAATTCGGCGTACAACTGCGGCAGGCCCCATTCATAAATTCCGTGATCAAAGCCGTTCACAAAATCAAACTCGCCCGGATTGTTGCCGAACGACTGCGCTTCATTGCCATCTACCCCGTAGATGGCTTCTGCGCGGAAACCCCAGTCCATACCTTTGCTGCCGTCAGCCGTTTTGCCGACGTACATGCCCTGCTGGTTGAGAAGGAGCTTGTCGTGTTCGTTGGCGTTGTTGAAGCCGCCGCCAAAGTTGGTGTTATTGAAGGGCCCGTTGCCGGTAAACGCACCGTCCGGGTCGGACTGGTATCCGAACTGAGTCCAGCCGCCGATATCGATGCCGCTTCCGCAATCACCGAACAGGCCATCGCAGCCTTCGCCACAGCCTTCGCCGCATGAGTCGGAGAGCGGATCTCCACAAGCGTCACTGCAGGCATCATCACAGACCGATGTCGGAGCACAGCAACTGCCTGCGTCACAGCATCCGTTCCCGCAGCAGCTCATTGAGGCAAGCTGATCCGTCAGGCTCTGCCCGGCATCGGCAAAGATCTGTTCACACTGCTTGCAGCTGATACAGCCGCCGTCTTCGCCACAGCTTGGAGTACAGCCTTCACCGCCGGCGAAAGCGGTATTCGACACCGCAAGACCGCCAACAAGTGCTATACTCGCAAGGAATGACTTCCATGATCGTCTGACCATTTTCAATCCCTCGCGTTCATCCATGAATTCGTCGGACTTCGCATTCCTCCCGAATGCTTTCAGCCCGAAGAACTTGGTCAATCCACCGACAAACTGCGCCAGAGTCACTGCGAATGACACGGTCTGCGGCAAGAATCCCTGAGCCCACACGCTGTGGTAATTGCTCAACTGGGGGCTTCGGTCATATCGGCAGGGGCCGCGGCACCAGCGACAGACTTTAGCCGTCAAACGTATGGCAATCGCACCAGCGGACCGAGTCCTGGCACATAAAACCTGGCACCCGCGCGGTCATCGGATTCCGCAAACTCAACGCAGAGTTCGCAACACGTCGGCGATGGTGGACAAACCGCCAACAGAGTTGACCGAAGTGACTCGCGATCGCACGAGAATCGGAAAAAACTGCCGTATGCTGCCGACTATACTCCGCGCGGGTTTGATTGAGATGTTTTGTTGTAGCCGGATTCGTCAGAATTCGGCCATGAATCATGCACACTTCCGAATTCTTGCGAATCCGGCTACACGCCACTTGTGTCCGCGCGAAGTATATCAGCGTTCGCAGGGTAGGCTTCAGCCTGCCAGTTTCATCGAGAAAACACAACGATCGGGATGATGAGGCAGGCTGAAGCCTACCCTACGGGAAGGTCAAATTCGGCTGCCAATCACTACTGCGATATCAGAACGTCGCGGACAGTAACACGCATTGCGGCCCGGATCGGAAAGACGACGGCCAGCGTCCCCATTGCCAGCACCGACGCGAGCGTCACCGTCAGCAGTCTCCACGGAACATCTGCACCGGTGCTCAACAAATGAGGCAGCATCGCGATCAGAGCTGCCGCTGTTCCCGTAGCAATGCCCCAGAACAGCAGCAGTGAGTTCTCCGCCAGCACCAGCCACAGAATGCGGAACCAGCGGAATCCGAGCGACCGCAACAGAGCGATCTCAGACCGTCGCTCGATCACGTTGCGCATCATAACTGCCGCCAATCCGAATGTTCCGACCAGCAAACCGAGTCCGCCCAGCATCTGGAAAGTGGACAGATAGGTGTTCTGTACCGCAAGGAAGTCCGCGAGTCGGCGGCTGACTCGTTCTGTGTCCATCCCATATGACTGCAGGGCGGTTTCGATCCCGGTGGCCGCGCGATCAACCGATTCTGCGGAGCCCTCGGTCTCAATCAGAAAGTATCGCGAACCCGTGACTTCCGGAGCCACTCGTTTCAGGTTTTCATCGGACATCACCAGTACTCCCTGGAACACGCTGCCATCGAGCATCCCGACAACATGCAGAGCAAACTCGGGTTTCTTTGCATCGGGCACCAGAATGACGTCGCCGATGCGCTTCTTCAGGCTGAACTGCAGCGTATTCATGTCGCCGATGACCGGGATTGCGGGAATCGGCGTCGTGGCACCATCGATCGTGTAATCCTTCAGTGACTCCGTGAGCCGGGTCCACGGATTCTCACCGGGAGTGTCCGCAAACCGAAAGCCACCCCGGGAGATAAACTCGGGGCTGGCACCAAGCAGTGTCGGGACAGTAGCCTGAAACAGATTGAGACAACTTGCATCCTGCCCTGGCTTCATTCGAAAGCCAAACACGTTCGTGCTGTCGGGCAAAGTGGTCTGTGGATTGGCATTCAGACCAAGTCGCGTCTTTCCGTCGCTGGAGTTCATGTCGACAAGAACCGGCAACGACGATTCCGCCACCAGTGTGAATCCACCATTACCCGATTTCCTGTCCGGCGTTTCTGAAATCGGATTCCTCCGTCCGGCAGCCACAGCGACAATCACAAACGTCGCGAACGCAATCAGCGCCGTCGTCAGCAGACTCCGCTGCGGATTCCTTGCCGCATTCGCGAGTGCCAGGCCTGTCAGACTTGAAACCTGCGACCCTGTGACCGCATCGCCCGCTCGTTTTCGCAGACTGCGCTGCAGAAGCAACAGGCCGGTCGCGAGCCATGCAAAGCCAGCGAGAAAAAACCCGACGACTCGCCAGGACATCCCACCGAATGCTTCTTTGGCTGGCAGCAGATTGGCGCTGACAGCGATTGGAAAACCGATTGCCGCGACCAGGGCAACCAGCAGGCTGAACGACATCAACATGGTGATCAGCGGATGACGACCGGCTGGAAGATCATCCGATGCCAGGCCCGCCAGCAATTCGCGGGGACTGCGCTGCGCGCTGCGACGGACGGAGTTCCAGACCACAATCGCTGACAGCAGTAACGAAATCCCGGCAGCGGTAATCAGTCGGAGCGGTCGCAGCTCAAGTTGCAGAAACTGAGTCCCGATCGCACCGATCCACCAGTGCGTCAGCCCGAAGATCATCAACTTTGCAAAGTACACCGCAGCAATTGAGCCGAGGATGCTTCCGAAGAAGGCGACAGTCACGCCTTCGAACACGAAGAATCGTCGCGCCCGGCGCGGCGTGAAGCCAACGGCTTCCATCAATCCGATCTGAGCCACGCGTTCCCGAACGCTCAGTTGAAACATCAATGCGGCCAGCAGGATTGCTGACAGGATCAGGAAGAAACTAAATCCCAGAAAGAGCTGCGTGAAGTCGTTCGCTCCGACAGCGGCCTGCAATCCTTCGGCACGAACAGGACGAAAACCGAGTCCGAGCCGGGCCGGTTCGATCAGCGGCGTCACCTCAGCGGCAAGACGGTCCTTCAGGATCAGGAGTCGATCTGCGGGCAGTGCCACGCCTTCCGTGGCGACCCGGATCGACGTGTAGTGACCAAAGCGGCTGCTCCAGAAATTTTCAGCCGTTGCAAGAGACACGAACGCTTTCGGAGTTGCTCGATGAGCCTCCCAGTAGGCATCGTCCCGATCCGTGATGCGGTCCATCTGCATCGCAAACGGCTGGTCCCAGTCGCCGAACGAATCCACATTGGTGACTCCATCCACAAACGGCGTCAGGTTCATGTCGACAGAAGCCGGATCGTCAGCCTTCAGAATTCCTCGCACCACGAACGCATGATGTGTCTCCGGCAGATCGCCGTGGCTGCCGACTTCATGCCATCGCGCCTGCAGAGTATCACCAACCGCAACCTGCAGATCGGCTGCCAGCCATTCAGAAAGGATCATGTCATTGTCCGACAGTTTCGAAACCGGCGTTCCGTCGCTGAGCTGCATCGGTCCGAGCGGGGCGGGCAGATCCAAATCAAGTCCAGCCACAATCGAATACATCGAGTACCTTGATTTGTCGTCCGTGCGATTCGCGGCGTTGAGTTCGTTCGCCAAATAGACCAGCGTCGGAGCCGCCTTCATGCCCATCTGTTCGGCCGCCTTCAGCACCGCCTCCGAGATCGAATCCTCAATGATCATGCTGTCACTTTCGACCGACAGATAACCGCGATCATCGATCGGGCGGACTCTGATTCCCAGGTCATCCAGCGAAATCGCGCTCAACAGCCGGGACTGCAGCAACGTCGCATTGTCCGCATCTGCCTGCATCATCGCTGCCAAGCCGGAATTCGATCGAGTCTCTGCAGGATCCGGGCGTTCGTCACCCCCGATCAGAATCGTATTCACTCGCGCCGAGCGCGCGATCGGGTTGCGGGGACTCGCGACTCGTTCTTCGAGATTCAGCCGCTGCTGAAACGTCGTGAGTAACACGAATGCGTTGTACGGGAGCTGCTGCGCAGGCTGCAAAGAAAACCGCGACGCTCCGACGGTCTCCCCCAGAATGCCCTCGACAGTCAGCACCATTTCCAGCGCGATGTCTTCCCGCTCCCCCAGCAGGCTGTCGCGGGGAATTGACGACGGCAGCTCGACCCACACGGAAACGCTGTCGCCAACAACGGCGCCGAGTTCGGTTGCTGTCCGATGGCCCAGTACGATTCCGGCATCGCGAGGTGCCTGCACGGGCTGCCCCTCTGTTATTCCTGTTGCCGACGTATCGAGCATCGACCAGTCGGCCGTTCGCATTCCGAGGATCGACACCGACGCCGCTCTCCGAACTCCGCCGGAAGCCACTTTCTTTTCGACGCTCCCCGGCAACAGCAATGCAGGAGCGCCGCGGGAAGTCTTCAGTTCCCCAAGGCCATTGGCTGTGAGCTCATCAGCGAGCTGTTCACGCACGAAGCGAGGCGAATGGAGCACATGAGAGATCCCGCCCAGTCGGCTGAGCGTCATTTCACGCAGGCTGCCTCGTACCGAATCACCGACGATCAGAGAACCGCCGATCACCGCGGTCGACACAGCCACCGCCAGCATCACGACCAGATGAGTTCTCCGGTAATGCCGGATGCTGCGAAGTATGAACGGAAGCATGAGACCTCATCCCCTGCCGTCGGCTCTACTTCCGTGCAGAAATCGTGGCGAGTGACGACTGCACCAGGCGGCGCGAGCTGATGGCACTCTGAATCGCATTGCGAAACGGACCGGGATCAGCCACACCGGCCAATCGCAGGATCGTCTTTCCGTCTGCGGATTTCAGGCAGATATCTGAACATCGAAAAAACGCCTGACCCGGCAACAGGTCAAGTACCACATCAGCGATCTCGACGAGACCAACGGAGCTCGTCCTCTGAGTCCCCATCACGGACCAGACCTGCACCGTGCGATTCGTCAGAATGTACCTTGAGCCAAACGGCCGGTTCAGCAGAAACAGCAGCATCCCCAGCGGTGCGAGCGGCAGTCCGAAGATCAGATACGACAGCTTCACTCCGAGAATGCGGATCGGAATGCTGTTCATCAGCTGACCGATCATGCGACCGATGCCCCAGGCGCCGACCGACGGGAACTCGGACATGATCCTGGCTTCAGAAGACGCGCTGACACCGGCAATAGCCTGAACTGACATAGTGAATATTCCAGGAGCTGCTGCAGGTTGGATCCCGGCCCGCCGGGATCCGACCGCGACTTGACGGGCAGGAATGCCCATCCTGCTGCGAGAAATTACCCGCCTCACCCCAGGATTTCCACCGCAGCCACGATTGCCCGACCCGTTTCGCCCGCCTGAGAACCCGACTTGCAATACTCCCGATTCTGTCCAGACTCCACGGATGCCTCAATACATTGCTTTTCTTCGCGGAATCAACGTCGGCAGTCACCGGGTCAGGATGGACCGGCTGAAGGAGTTGTTCGAAGACCTCGGCTTTGACGACGTCTGGACCTTCATCGCGAGCGGCAACGTGATCTTCCGAGCAAAATCCACCAAACCGGAGGCACTGACAAAAAAAATCGAGAAACATCTCAAAGCCGCGCTGGGCTACGACGTTCCCACGATACTGCGGACTCCGACGGAACTCAGCGGCATCGTCAGTGTTGAACCGTTTGCTGCAGAGATCTGCTCCGATACCGACGATCTTTATGTGATTCTGCTGACTCAATCCGCTCCCAGTCATGCCGCCGAACACCTCGCTGCGGTGCGCACAGACGCCGATGAATTCTTCATCAGCGAGCGAGAAGTCTACTGGCTGCGCCGCAAACAGATCAGCGAATCAAAGATCGCAGCCAGGGTCTTTCTGAAGGCCTTCGGTCAGCCCGGCACTTCCAGAAACATGACGACGCTGAAGAAACTGAATGTGGGACTCGATCGTTGATCGAATTCCCCTGAATTTCCTGACCGCCGCCATACAACATCTGACGAAATGAATTCCCGCGTCAGCGGGAATCAGAGAAGCCATGCTTCTGCCGAATTGAACGGGTGATGTCATCGAGTGGCAGCAGTCTGCCTGCTGCTTCATCCGCCAGGCTTTGTCGCAGGCTTCGCAGATCCGTGGCGTCGAATTGATCGAGTGCTGCTCGCAGAACATCTTCGGCGGTACCAAATTCACCGGAAGTGATGTGTTTGCGGACGACTTGATCGAGATCAGGTGGGAGGTTGATCGTCATGGTTGCGGATTGTCGTGGTTTCGACGTACATCAGCCAAAAGAAATCTCGATAGTCGTCAAGGTGATCATTTCCCTGGTTCATCAATCCTCGCCTGACGACCACGTGGTTCAAGCGTCACCTGCAGGTGGATGACACCCTGTTTGTCAGGCGGGATTTTTAGAAAAGGCACTTCTGTATCCTCAAACTCCGGATGGTACAGCCTGACAGGATCAGCGCTCCTGATGAGTGGAACCGAGTGAATTCGGGCGATACCGTGTAGGTCAGTCACGGCCGCTGTCGAGTTGCTCAGCTCCCAGAATTTCGATCCCGCACGGTCTGAAATCTGGTCGCCGATGAGGATGGACGACTTCCATGAGGTTCCTAAACCACTTGTTCCACCCCATTGCATCTGTTGGTTCGGAGAACATCCCGCATCCACTCCGGAAACTGGCTGCCCCGCCGGGTCAGTCACCATGACGTGCAGTGACGTCGTCGGAAACATAGGAAGGGTCAATTCGGACACTTCATCATTCAGATCGATCAATTCACCACTGATGAGACTTCCACGGGCATTCGGAGATGCATGCCAGTTGTCACAGATCGCGATCAGTTGCATTTCGCCGGTGTGCGGAACCGAAGGAATGATAAACGTTCCTTCGGATGTGATTTCGACGCGATCTTGCCAAACAACTGAACTGCCAACAGCGGCGTAGGATGGCTCAAGGGGCAGTGGGGCGGCACTCACGATCACGTAGCCGTTCTGAACAGGACGCGTGACATTGTCAGCCAACCGCCCTTCCATGCGTCGCCCACGCTCAAGCGGCGTTTTCAGGAATTCGTGGCTCAAAGTCTTACTGCCATCGACGAGAATCACGTCACTGAAAAGTATCCCGCCGTCCTTCTGAGGCGCGACGACCAATGCCTGAATCGCGCTTCGGCTCAGGACTCCGGTTTTCAATTCCCCGTCCGGGCCGCGCAGCCATCGTTTCGGCTGACTGGGGCCCGAAACGAGGACGCCGAAATCTTTGATCGGCCGATCGTTCTCGTCGTCCACCGCGGAAAAGGACGCTTGAACGCCTCGTTCCATCTTCACCACCGTGTCCGGCTGGCCTAATGGAAAATGAACATCGACGGTCACGAATTCAGGATGGCCGCATTGGAAGGACAAGAGCGATGGAGTGACTTCGGAAGAATTGAGCTCAAACGATTGTGGATACCGCACTTCGGCAATGCCCTCGGCGCTCGAAGTCGTTGTCTCAGCTTCCCCCAGTGCCTCTTCCCGCCATGCAAAATGCCCATTCCTGCCCTCAAGCTCCATCGCGTATGGCTGCACTTCAACTCCGGCGATTGGAGCACTCTGCGCGTCCGTTATCCTGACGAACAGTTTTGCATATTTCGCTGATTGCGGGGCTGTGGAGACGGCCTCATCGGCTGTGGTCTGGCCGTGAGCGTTCGGGAGTAGAACGCAAAAAATCAGCACAACCCACTTTGCAGATTGATTCAGTCGGAATGCGGATTCGGGGATCAACGTCATCGGCTCAGTCTCCCAGCGTGGATGTTCAGCTGCAGTGAGTCGTCGTCAGGGACTATTTGTCTAAGGATTCAGGCAGCTCGGTGAAGTCCCTTCTCCCCCGATTCGGAGGAGAAGGCCCTGACCCAAGCCCTCTCCCCCAAGTCGTTTGCAGATGCCTGGAACTTTCAAATGTGCTTCTGATCGCAAACGACTTGAGGGAGAGGGGACAGAGCGTCCGGGACCACAATGCGCTATTTCAACCCGCGCCGAATCAGTAGCGCATCGACGGTTGGCTCCGATCCTCGAAACGCCTTGTAGGACTCCATCGGCTCTCGGCTTCCGCCCTTCGAGAGGATGGTGTCGCGGAAGCGCTGGCCGTTTTCGCGGGTGAGGCCGCCGGTGGTCTGCATGTGGGCGAAGGCATCTGCGGCCAGCACTTCGCTCCAAAGGTATGCATAGTAACTGCTGGAATAACCGCCCGGCCAGATGTGTGCAAAATAGGCCGTGCGATAACGAGGCGGCACGGGTGCGTAATCGATGCCATGCTTTTTCAGAACTTCGGCTTCGAACTGCTCGACATCCGCCGGAATCTGCTCGGTGGTCAGCGAGTGCCATTCGAGATCCAGAATCGCCGCGGCGAGATACTCCAGAGTGTCGAATCCCTGATTGAACTTGCTGGCTCTGACAACCTTGTCGAGCAGTTCCTTCGGAATCGTTTCGCCCGTCTTGTAGTGTTTCGCATAGTTGCTCAGGATGGCCGGCTGGATCGCCCAGTCTTCTTCGAACGTTGACGGGAATTCCACAAAGTCACGCGGCGTCGCGGTGCCGGACACGGACGGATACGTCACGTCAGAAAACAGTCCGTGAACCGCATGGCCCATCTCGTGGAACAGTGTCGTGACGTTGTCAAAACTGATCAGAGCCGGCTCACCGTCAGCCGGACGCGAAATATTCAGGCAGTTCACGATCACCGGCTTTTCATCGAGCAGTCCTGACTGATCCACGAAGGAACTCATCCACGCACCGCCGCGCTTGGAATCGCGTTTGTACGGATCGAAATAGTAGAGGCCGATCTGCGAACCATCGGCGTTCAGGACGTCGAACACCCGGACGTCCGCCTGATAGACCGGCAAATCTTTTCGTTCACGGAACTCAATGCCGTACAGCCGATTCATCGTGAAGAACACGCCATTCTTCAGCACGCTGGTGAGTTCAAAGTACGGCTTGACGGCCGATTCATCGACGTCAAACCGGGCCATGCGGACTTTCTCGGAGTAGTACTCCCAGTCCCATGGAGCCAGTTCGTGGCTGCTGCCGCTCTGTTTGATCATCGCTTCAAGATCTGCGGCTTCGTGCTTCACGCGAGCCATCACTCCGGGAACAAGATCCGTCAACATCTTACGAACCGCAGCGGGCTCCCTGGCCATCTGGTTTTGCAGCTTGTACGCTCCGTGGTTGGCGTAACCCAGCAAGGCCGCGCGTTCGGCGCGGAGCTGAGCGATTTCCACAACCAGCGGACGGTTGTCGATGCTGCCGTCACGGCCGAGACCACGATACGCCGACGATTCCCAGACACGCTGCCGCAGTGCGCGGTTGTTGAGCGACGAAAGTACGGGTACGCGGGTCGTATTCTGGATTTCAAGCAGATATTTGCCTTCCAGTCCCCGGGCTTTGGCACCCTCCGCAGCGGCACTGATGTCTGCAGCGGACATGCCGTCCAGCTCAGAGGCATCGTCCACAACGACAGCCCGTTCCTTCGTGATCGCCAGCAGGTTGTCTTCGAATTTCGTTTCCAGTGTCGACAGTTGTTCGTTGAGGACTCGGATGCGGTTCTGCTGCTGCTCCGTCAACTTTGCCCCGGCACGAACAAAGTTCTCGTAGTGCTGTTTGAGCACTTCCTTCTGCTCCTCCGTCAGGCCAGGGTTCGCCCGTGATTCGAACAACGTTTGAACTCGTGCGAACAAACGGCTGTTGAGCAGAATGTTATCCGAGTGCGCGGCCTGCAGCGGAGCAAGTTCCGTCTGGATCGTCTGCAGATTTTCGTTCGTATGAGCCGACGTCATGTTCGAAAACACGTTGCGGACCCGTGTCAGTAAAGCCCCGGATTTTTCCATCGCCACGATCGTATTTTCAAATGTCGGCGGTTCCGTCTGGCCGGCGATCGCTTCCATCTCTTCCAACTGCTGCTTCATTCCTGCCAGGAATGCCGGCTGATAATGTTCCGGCTTGAATGCATCAAACGCCGGCGTGTGAAATGGCAGCGAGCTGGGAGCGGCAAACGGATTGCCGGTGAGTTCATTTCCATTGGTATCAGAAGCATTCACGGAAGTATCACTGTTCGAAGTTGAAACGGAGACCGGCTCAGTGGCACCTGCATTGCCGGTGATTGTCAAGAAGGCAACGACGAAGCCAGCAGCCGAGCAGGCCGCTGATCCAGCCTCGAAGGGGAAGCAGGGGAAACGACGATTCATGGCGGAGATTCCTCTGATGTTCTCATGTGAACTGAGTTCTGATGCCTCGATTGGCCACGGAACAGGAGTGTATCGCCGGTCGCGCCAACTGTCGCCCGAAGCCTGCAATTCAACGGTCTTGACCATAATGGCGAACCGATGAACAATCCCAGAGTCAGAATCCGCAGCGGGGCGACTGGCGGTGTCGTTTTTTCGGGTTTGGATCCGCGAATGGTCGTTCGTCTTCGTTGAAAACGACGCTCGACCGAGTCCATTCCCGGTTTTTGCGTCAACAGGCGTCAAATTTGTCCTCCGCTGATGTATGGTGGACCCGCTAACGCGAGCGGCAGAGAATTTCTTCCCTGTTCCGTAGCTGAATTCGCAAGAATTCAGACTCTCCCTGAATTCTTGCGAATCCAGCTACGGTAGATTCGTTTCTGCCGCTCGCCTAACGATCTGTGGTTGTTTACTTTTGGCCCGCAAACCCGACGGCGGGGCGTCTGAGCATCGTTCAAGCCTGTTTGTGTTCCGGAAATTCTCATGACTGAGCCCGTTCCAACTGACGAAAATCTGAAACGTGTTCGCGAGCGAGTGATGCAGCTGGCTCGGGAAATCGAGCAGATGTCCGGCCAGGATCTGCCGGCACCAACCTTCTTTCAGGAGTTTCTGACGCGCGTTGTGACGGCGGTCGGTGCCCGGGCGGGAGTTGTCTGGCTGATTGAAGAATCCGGCCGACTGGGCATGATTGCGCAGGTCAACCTCGAACAGACCGGCCTGCGGGAAAAGCCAGGAGCACTGGGACTGAACGAGAAGCTGCTTGTCGAAGTTCTGCAGACGGGTGAGGCCCGGACGCTGACTCACGGCGGAGAAGCCCAGCTTCCGACGGAACACGTTCTGGTACTATCGGCGCTGCACAAGGAGAAAAAGTGCGTCGGAGTCGTCGAACTGTTTCAGCGTCCGGACGTGCCGATGAAGGCACAGTCGGGATATATGCAGTTCCTGGAACAGATGTGCGGTTATGGGTCGCGATTTATCGAAGGCCGTCGACGCAATCAGGGCGATTCGGCAGACCTGAAGAACCAGTTCTGGACGGACTTCGAACAGTTCTCGCTGAGACTTCAGCGATCTCTGGTCGAGCAGGAAGTCGCCGATGCTTCCGCCAGTGACAGCCGCGCGCTGCTGGGATGCGATCGAGTCAGTGTGGCGATTCGCAAGGGTCGCAGCGTTAAGATTCGTGCCGTCAGCGGGCAGAGCAGCGTCAATCCGCGAGCCAATCTGATCACCGCGATGAACAAGCTGGCACGGCGCGTCATCGAGATGGGCGAAACGCTCGTCTATACGGGCAAGGTCGAGGGGTTGGCTCCGCAGATCGAAGAACCGCTCGCAGCATTCGTTCAGGAAAGTGGCTCCCGCATGATCATGCTGGTGCCGACGTTCGAGAACGAGGCGATGGTGCGAAAACAGGGTGAGGAAGCCGATCGTGACCGCCGCAAAAAGCGCGTGAATGCCACGGGCTGCATCGTCATCGAACAGATTGCCGAATCCGAACCCTCACCACAACTGGAACAGCGGGCGGAACTCATTGCCGATCACGTCGGCGCGGCGCTCTGGAATTCGCGGCAGCACGGACGCATTTTCGGGCTGGGGCTCTGGAAGCTGATGGGCACCTGCATGGAATGGTTCAAGGGCCGCAAACTGATGATCACGACGGCGGTCCTTGCCCTGATAGCGGGCGTCACGGCGTTCATGGGGCTGGTGAAGGTCGATTATCCGGTCGAGGCGGAAGGCAAGCTGATGCCGGTCGAACAGTACGCAGTGTTCGCGCCCTGGGACGGCCTGATCACTCGCGACGGACTCAGAATTAACGGCGATCAGGCAGTAAAACAGGGCGACATCCTGATCGTGCTGGAAAACGATGAACTGGAAGGTCAGATTGAAACAGCTCGCATTTCCATCAGCAAACAGGAAACGCTGCTGCTGGCCAAAGAAGATGAAATCAATGCCACCACCCTGAAACTGCGTCGCTCTGGAACCGGGGATGAAGAAGAAGCCCGAAACGCAGGCACGATCGAGCGACTGGGAGTGGAAAAACAGCGAATCACGGGCGACCAGCGCATTGCGGTAGAGCAGCTCAAACAGCTTCTGAAGCGGAAAGAAGAAAAACTGACCATTCGAGCCATGGCCGACGGACGTATCCCCAACTTCCAGCTCAGACAGATGCTGGAAGACCGCCCTGTGCGGCAGGGCGATCACTTGTTCGACATCATGAACGACCAGGGCGAATGGCATATGGAACTGCTGGTGGAAGAAAAACGCATGGGGCACATTCTCAGAGCCCGGAGGGAACGGCTTGAAAACAAAGAGAGCGAGCAACTGGAGGGGCGGTTTATCCTTGCCACACAGCCGGCAGACAGGTTTGACTGTCACCTGACAAAAGTGGCAACGCGATCAACCACCGACGCCGAATTGGGCACCGTATTTGAACTGACTGCGGTGGCTGATCAGGATCAGCCACTTCCTGAGAAGCGCATCGGGACTGAAGTGACCGTCAAGCTGTATTGCGGAAAGTCCACGGTCGCCTACTGGCTGTTCGGTGACGTCGTGGAGTTTGTCCAGAAGTACGTCTGGCTGTAAGACGACGGTGATGATTCATCAGGCACGACGCGCGACTGAGCGGCTGTGTTCCGTCGGGACCAATCGCTTTCCCGTCGAGCTTGTACGATGTCGCGGGTTTAACATTGGAACAACCGAACAATGCTGGCTCGACGAATGACGCCTGAGGGCATGGACCGGTTCAATACCTTTCTCAACAGCCTGAGAAATGACCCGTCGCTCGATGCACCGCTGGAATTGCTGACTGGATCGGTCACTTCCGTCGCGATTGACGCGGATGTGGATGCCGAGCCGCGTGAGTTCCTTTCCCGCCTGGAAATCGCCGAACATCTCGGACGGATCCTGAAGAACGATGCGTCATCACTGCGAACCGATGCGGGCTTCTGGAGCTGGCTGGCTCTGTGCTGGTTCGAATCGCTGTGCCCGCAGATGCAGGGACATTGGCAGCCGGGCGAGAGCAGCCGCTGGGTGGCTGATCTGGAAGATCCCCGCAAGTCGTGCCGTCATCTTTTGGCCGGGCCCTATCAGGTCTTTCGGGCCCACCGCGACGATCCGGCCCGGGCGATGTCACTGTTGTGCGGGCCTCCGGAACAATTGGGGCCGATGGTGACCCTGATCGCTTCACGGCCTTCGCTGGTCACCTGCCGGGCCGTCGTGGGGGCCGCGACCCGTCTTTATTATGACTCGGCAAAAGGCCGAAACCGGCAC
>Ga0163144_10009645_pt1 | contig 20710 bp, 17 predicted proteins | sample OliLak19BULKMAT1_FD_123175 | JGI IMG/M metagenome (GOLD analysis project Ga0163144, IMG submission 123175) | Freshwater microbial mat bacterial communities from Lake Vanda, McMurdo Dry Valleys, Antarctica - Oligotrophic Lake LV.19.BULKMAT1 | ecosystem: Environmental > Aquatic > Freshwater >... | reverse complement strand
GGCGATAGTTAAGATATCGCTGCTGATATTGAAAAACTTATCTAATACCAGATCATTCTTTCTCTTTTCAATTTCTGCTCCCAACAAATTTCCTATAACACTCAATAAATTTGCTTCTGCCTGATTGTATGGTTTTTTCTGAAAGCTGTAGAAGACAAGGCAACATATAACCTGTCCACTATTAATAATCGGAACAGCAAGTGTAGATTTAAAGCCACTCTCAACAGCCAATTCTTTTCGTTGATAGTAATTCCCGCCCTCAAGGTTTTCAATCCAATGAGGCTTTAGTGTATGATAGGAAGGGATATTTTTAAAATCGTTAATGGTAAATGAAAGCTCCTGCGAAGCTGCAAGGAATTTTTCCAGCTTTTCATTCGGAGTATCGTCATAATCCGTTACTTTTCTATGGATCATTACTTCATCAAAGTTAGGACTCCAAAGTTCTGCCAGATCCCATCCCGCAAACACCCTGATACGTTTGATGGCTCCAGATAAATTCTTCTGTAAAGTATTGGGCTGAATTAACATTTCTGAAACATCATATCCCAATTGATTCTCTTCACGAACTCTTTTAGCTTCGGTAACATCTGTAATTACCAGTAATATGCAACTCATGTCAGCATATTCAATCGCTCTTTTTTTCATGGTTGCAAAAAATGTATCAGCATTTTTTGTTTGATGTTTTAAGATCTCTCCGTTTACATAAACAGTTGCCAGGTCGGCACAGGTAATATTGTCGCTGAAAAGATCACATACCGTTATTTGGGCAAACTCTGCACGTGAATAACCGTATTTTTCAATTGCATGGTTATTTACATCAACAACTTTTTTATGGTCCGGGCTCACTACTAATAATGGCAACGGAAGCTGCTGAAAAAAGGTTTTATACCGAAGCTCACTTACTGCAAGAGCTTCCTCTGATTGTTTGCGAAATGAAATGTCATTGAGATTGATCAGCATGCCTTTTACCAGCGGATTATCAAATAAGCTTTTCCCTTTTGCTTCTGTCCAGAGCCAACTCCCGTCTTTCTTACGAAAACGAATATCTACTGCATGATTTTCATCGAGGCGAATAAACTCTTCTTCAAAAGCTTTAACAGTTAATTTCAAATCATCGGGGTGAACAAATGAGAATCCATTATGGCCAATAATTTCCTGTGGTTCATAACCCAAAACTTTTTTAATATTTGAAGAACAGTAGGTAATAAGGTTTGATTGATCAGTTAGTAAAATGACATCAATGCTGTTAGATAAAAGGTACTCAAACATTTCATCCTTTACCAGCACTTCCTGCTTGTAAGTTGATGCTTCTTTAATGCTTACTACTTCATGGGTGATATCATACCCCATACATTGCAAACACAAAACATCCTCTTCAGGATGCTGAATAACGGTAAGCTCCCATCGGCCACACTGCTGTTCACCTCCTGCCTGTTGTTTCCTGAAATCAATTAAATAAGGTTTAGAGGGGTTTGAAAAGCACCATTTGACTGCATTCACATAATTCTCCCTGTCATCAGGGTGAATGTTGCTTAATGTTGATTTTCCTTCAAGATCGATCTCTTTAATCCCGAATTTTTGAAGAAAGTGGTCATTAGCAGCTATATAGCGGCCATTTTCGTTTACCAGTGTATAATAAAACCGGGTTGAGTTGGTGAAGATTTCAGGTATATGATTCAAACTTTGCAATTAATATTGGATATATGCAAAAGTAAAATAAAACACTTAGCTATTTGTAGTATAAAATACTTTTTACAGGACGTATTATTTACAGTTTATAGTCAAAAAAAAAATCAGGCGGCTTACAGGATTACATAAATACAGGTAAAACACGATGGCGTTATTATCTAATCTAAATAAAAACACAATTGTAAAATCATGGCTCCCGCAATCCTGCAGCATTTCTTATTTCCGTTCATCCAATCTTCATTTTAAAAAATAAATTTTCACTTACCTTAATCCCTCATTTCATAAAAATCAACTGCAACATGAGAAGATTAGTCTTATTTACCTGGCTATTGCTTTGTACAGCTTTAACCAGGGCGCAGGAAACTTATCCTGTAAATGGTGTAGCCGATAACCGGAGCGGCTCTTATGCTTTTATTAATGCTACAATTGTAAAAGATGGGGCTGCTACCATCAGCAATGCAACGCTGCTTGTAAAAGATGGAAAAATTACAGCTGTTGGAGCCAATGTTTCTGTTCCTGCTGATGCAGTAGTGGTAGATTGTAAAGGCAAATACATTTATCCTTCCTTTATTGACATTTATGCTGATTATGGCATGCCGGTTATACAACGTACACAGGGAGCTTTCAACTTCAATGCCCCGGCTCAACTAACCAGCAATCAAAAAGGCCCCTTTGGATGGAATCAGGCAATTCGTACTGATATAAATGCAGCCGGTATTTTTACAGCTGATGATACCAAAGGAAGAAACCTGCGTGAAAGCGGATTTGGTTCTGTACTTACTCATCAACGAGATGGTATTGCAAGAGGCACGGGTGTATTTGTAACGTTGGCAAATGAAAAAGAAAACAAAGTTGTTTTGAAAGAAAAAGCCTCTGCTCATTATTCCTTCAGCAAAGGAACTTCATCACAAACCTATCCGCAATCTGTTATGGGCAGTATTGCTTTATTAAGGCAAAGTTTTCTTGATGCACAATGGTATAAAAATAACCCCTTTGCCGAAGAAGTAAACTTAACCCTGAAGTTTTGGAACGAACAACAAAATCTTCCGCAAATTTTTGAAGCTACAGATAAATGGAGTGTAGTGAGGGCCGATAGAATTGGCGATGAGTTTGGGGTGCAGTACATTATTAAAGCAGGTGGAAATGAATACCAGCGCATCAATGAAATGGCCGGCACAAAAGCAACCTTCATCCTTTCTTTGAATTACCCTGCTGCCATGGATATTGAAGATCCGCATGATGCAAGATTTGTTGCATTAACCGATATGAAACATTGGGAAATGGCACCAGCTAATGCAGGCATGTTTGAAAAAGCAGGTATCAATTTTTGTTTAACAAGTTCAGATCTGCGTGATGTAAAACAATTCCTTGCCAATCTCCGCAAAGCCATTGATTATGGTTTAAGTGAAAGAAAGGCATTTGATGCACTAACAAAAAACCCTGCAACAGTATTAGGTGTATATGATATGGTAGGAAGTTTGGAAGCAGGTAAAATTGCCAATTTCTTAATTACTTCGGGTCCAATTTTTTCTGAAAAAACAATCATCTATCAAAATTGGGTGCAAGGTGAAAAATATGCCGTAAAAGAAGAATTGTGGAATGATGTAAAAGGCATTTATAACTTAACTGTTAATACTCCGGGTGGTGCTAAGAATTATATATTGGATGTAAAGAGCAGTACGAATGCAAGTGTTATTGCAAAAGATACCGTAGCCGGTCGTTTTTCATTTGATGGCAAGCAGGTAAAATTAAATTTTCCTGAAGCAAAAGGAAGCAGGAACAATATCCGCCTCAGCGGTATTGCCAATAATACTATCTGGAGTGGTATTGGCGACGATGCAAATGGTAATCGTTTTACCTGGACCGCTGTTTTCAGCAAAGACTCAGAAACAAAAGCGGATAGCATCAAACCAAAAATGGCACCTAAGATGGGTAAGCTTACTTATCCTTTTAATGGTTATGGTTTTGAAGAAATGCCCAAACAGGAAACGATCTTAATAAAAAATGCAACTGTATGGACCAATGAAAAAGAAGGAGTTCTTTTAAATACAGATGTGCTGCTTAAAAATGGCAAGATCGCTGCTATTGGCAAGAATTTAAGTGATGCAGGTGCAAAAGTCATTGATGGCACAGGCAAGCATTTAACAGCAGGTATTATTGATGAACACTCACATATTGCTGCATCATCTATTAATGAAGGTGGTCAAAGTGTTACATCAGAAGTGCGTATTGCTGATAACCTGAACCCTGATGATATCAATATCTATCGCCAGTTAAGCGGTGGCGTTACTTCATCGCATATCCTGCACGGCTCTGCTAATACAATTGGTGGACAAACACAGCTGATCAAACTGCGATGGGGTGCTAATGATGATGGATTGAAATTTCAGGGCTGGACTGGCTTTATCAAATTTGCATTGGGTGAAAACGTTAAACGCTCAGGCTCTACCCAAAATAACCGCTTCCCCGATACACGTATGGGTGTAAGCCAGGTATTGATTGATGCCTTTACACGTGCAAAAGAATATGAAGCAGCATGGAAAAAGTTTGATGATGATAAAAACCTGCCTGCCGGCAGACAGGGAAAAATCAAATCAATTGCTCCACGCCGTGATCTTGAGCTGGATGCTCTTGTTGAGATCATGAATAAAAAACGTTTTATTACATGTCACTCCTATGTGCAAAGTGAAATCACGGATATGATGCGTGTTGCTGACAGGTTTGGCTTTACACTCAACACCTTTACACATATCCTGGAAGGTTATAAGGTTGCAGATAAAATGAAACAGCATGGTGCTGCTGCATCAACCTTCAGCGATTGGTGGAATTATAAAATGGAAGTGCTGGATGCGATCCCTGCAAACGCAACCATTATGCAAAAAGTTGGTTTAAATGTTGCCATCAATTCAGATGATGCCGAAATGGCCCGTCACTTAAATCATGAAGCAGCGAAAAGCATCAAGTATGGCGGCATGAGCGAAGAAGACGCATTGAAAATGGTTACACTCAACCCTGCAAAAATGTTGCATGTTGATGATAAGGTAGGTAGCATTCTTGTGGGTAAAGATGCTGATGTGGTGTTGTGGAGCGATCATCCGTTGAGTATTTATTCAAAAGCAGAAAAAACAATTGTAGATGGTATCATTTATTACGATAGGGAAAAAGACAAACAGTTGCGTATTGATTTAGCCAAAGAACGAGCAAGACTGATGGCAAAAATGATCGGTGAAAAAAGGGCCGGCATGCCTACTGTTCCGTTTGCACCCAGTATGGAATTAATGCACACCTGCACAGATCATTATCACAAACATGGTTTGCTGGTGATTGATGCAGAAGAGAATTATCAAAATGGTAACCAATAAAATTTAAGACAATGAAGAAGCTATTATTAATAACACAAATGCTGGTTCTGTCGGTTGCCGTCTTTGCTCAGGACGATGTATATCCGGCAAAATCACAAACAGAGAAAATTACATTGGCCAATGCAACCGTTCATGTAGGTAATGGAACTGTAATTGCAAATGGCTTTGTAACATTTGAAAGTGGAAAGATCACAGCTGTTGGCGCAAACGCTCCTGCTGCGCCTGGTAAAGTGATAGACATTAAAGGCAAGCATGTATATCCCGGACTCATTCTTTCCGTTTCTCAACTTGGTTTGGTTGAAATAAGCAGTGTACGGGCAACAATTGATCAAACAGAACTTGGTTTATATAATCCAAATATCCGTTCAATTGTAGCGTACAATTCTGATTCTAAAGTGATCAACACACTTAAGAGCAATGGGATATTATTTGCGAATGTTGTTCCGCAAGGCGGCACTATCAGCGGATCATCATCCGTTGTTCAACTTGATGCATGGAACTGGGAAGATGCTATTTACAGAGCCGATGGACAGGTACATATGAACATGCCATCGTTGTTCTTTCGCCCCAACCCTTTTGCAGCATTTTTTGGTTTGGCTGAAACACGGAATGCCAATGATGTAATCAAAGAAGGATTGAATCGTATTGAAGAGATGAAAAACTTTTTCCGTGAAGCAAGGGGTTATGGTAAAGAAACATCACACAACAAAACAAACCTGAAGTTTGAAGCTGTAAAAGGTTTGTTTGAAAAGAAACAAAAACTGTTTGTGCATTGCGATATTGTAAAAGAGATGCTTATTGCTGTTGATTTTGCAACAGAGTTTGGTTTTGATGTGGTAATTGTTGGTGCAAGTGAAAGCTGGCAAATTGCAGATTTACTTAAACAAAACAATATTGCTGTTATTCTTGGTCAGCAACATAGTTTGCCTACAATGGCCGACGACGATGTGGATCAACCATACAAAGCAGCTACTTATTTACAAAATGCAGGTGTCTTATATGCCATCAATGATGAAGATGGTTCTACACGTGGCCGAAATCTTCCATTCAATGCAGGTACAGCAGTTGCCTATGGTATTACTAAAGAACAGGCTCTAACCGCTATTACATTCAATGCAGCAAAGATCCTAGGTATTGATAGCAGAACAGGTTCAATTGAAGTGGGCAAGGATGCAAATATTGTTATCAGCGAAGGTGATATTCTTGATATGAAGACAAGCATTATTACACATGCATTTATACAAGGACGACAGGTAAGTCTTGAAGACAAGCACAAACAACTCTTCGAACGATACAAACAGAAGTATGGAATAAAATAAGCTCATCCTTCTTTTATTTTAGACAGGCTGCCCATGAAAACGGCAGCCTATTCTATTTCGTATATAAGCATACTATAATACTGGAAAAAAACGTTTTAACTTCGTTCAATAAAAATTGCAACCGATATGAATAAACTCTTACTTTTTATTTTATTCGGCTTAACGATTGCAACTTCCTGCCGCAAACCGGCAGATCTTCCTTTACTTACCGGTATTATTACCCAAGGCACATGGTATGTGAATTTAATGAAGGATAACGGCGTTAATTATACAGCTGCTTATACGGGTTGGCAATTTACTTTTCAAGCAGATAAAGTAGTGTTGGTAACAGATGGAAGTACCACTTATAATGGAACATGGGCCGAGGATGAAGCAAGAGATAAATTTATTCTCAACATCAACTCTCCTGAAATTGAATTAATCAACATCAGCCAGGAATGGGATATCTTTCTTAAAACTTATAGCAGGGTTATTTTCAAAGATGACAAATACAATACCACACAGGAACTTCAGTTTACCAAATTCTAAGTATGAGATCTTTTAAACAACGAGCTTAGGATAATCAAAGAACCAAAATTCTTTTGGGTTCTTTTTGAAATCTGTCCAGCTTTTCCCCTCCATTTTTATTGCATAAACAGAACAGGTAGGCATGTTGTCAACTTTTAGATGGGAGAGATGATTGGCAAATTCTGTAATACCACTGTTATGTGAAAAGATAGCTGCGTGTTCAATTGAAGAATCAAGTTTGCTGATGGTTTCAAAAAAAACAGATGGGGTTGCCAGGTAAAGTTGTGATTGCAGGATCATACTGTTTTCATTTGTACCAAATGTTTCCATGAACAATGCACATGTTTTTTTTGCACGATTGGCTGGGCTGCTGATAAAGGCATCAATCTTCACTTTCTTCTCCAGCAACCGTTTTGCCATCATGGGAGCATCCTTTAAACCTCTTGTATTTAAAGGGCGGTCAAAATCATTTTGAGAGGGGTCATCCCAACTGCTTTTTGCGTGACGTATGAGGAGTAAAGTTTTCATGCTACATCTAAAGTACATAATCAATCAAAGAAAAAACCACTTGTTCAAAAAACAAGTGGTTGTAACCAAAATAATTTTCCTCGATATGAAACGACTTTAAAGACGGGCATGAATTATAAAGCAAAAATTTTGCCAAACAGCCGCTGTAACTATTTCTTTTAATAGCCTCTTACATTTTTTCCATCCATATAATTTAAGAACGCTTTGTTGCAAACCCTGTTACCTCCGGGTGTAGGATAGTTCCCGGTAAAATACCAGTCGCCGGTATTGGTAGGACAGCTTGCGTGCAAGTCTTCAATGTTCTGGTAAATGATCTGAACAGGAATTTGAAAACCTGCAGGTGTAATGAGTTGTGCAATTTTATCGCTGATCTCTTCTGTAGTAAATGATTTGTATAAACGTCTTACAACATTTTCTGTGTGCAGTTGATTATTTCGTTGCAGCTCTTTAATGGTGACCAAAACCTCCTCAATCAAATTTTCCATTCCTCTTTCTTTCAGCAACTCCATCATTGCACGAAAGGCAACAAAATCGCCCAGCTTACTCATATCAATACCATAACAATCAGGGTAACGGATCTGTGGTGCGCTTGAAACAACAATAATCTTTTTGGGATTTAAGCGGCCCAGCATCCGCACAATACTTTCTTTCAAAGTGGTACCCCGTACAATACTATCGTCAATTACCACCAATGTATCTTCTCCGTTCCGCACAGTGCCATAAGTAATATCATACACATGTTGTACCATTTCATTACGGCTGCTGTCTTGTGTAATAAAGGTTCGCAGCTTTACATCTTTAATGGCAATTTTTTCCTGACGAATCTTGCGGGTGATCATTTCGTTCAACTTTTCTTCGTTGAAATCATTGCCCCAACTCATGATCCGTTGTACCTTGATCTGATTAAGATATTCTTCCATCCCTTTTACCAAACCATAAAATGCAACTTCAGCCGTATTAGGGATATAAGAAAAGATGGTATTTCTTAAATCATAATTGATATGCTCCAGAATACGTTTGCTCAACTTATGGCCAAGTGTGATGCGTTCCCTGTAAATTTTTTCATCGCTGCCACGGCTGAAATAGATCCGTTCAAATGAACAGGCTCTGCGTTCTTTCGGCTCTAATATTTGTTCAATATGATAATGTCCATCGGGCTCAACAATCAATGCCTGACCCGGCATTAATTCCAGCACTTCATTTTCGCCAACGTTAAAGGTTGTTCTGATAGATGCCCGTTCACTTGCAGCAACAATCACTTCATCATCAATATAATAATAAGCAGGGCGAATACCATGTGCATCCCTCATCACAAAACCGGCGCCATTACCCGTCATTCCGCCAATGGTATAACCGCCATCAAATAAAGCTGTTGCTTTTTTCAGCACGGAGCATACGGCGGGGTTGTTTGGATTTTCTTCATCTTCTTTAACAAGAAAATGATGCAGCACTTCCATCATGGCAGCCAGATCGCTCTGGCGTTGAAACTCACCTGGATCAATATTCACCAGCCCAAATAATTCATCGGTATTCACAAGATTAAAGTTCCCTGCCAATGCCAAATTGCGTGATAAATTGGTATTCCGTTTAATAAACGGATGACAAAACTCTGTGTTATTTTTTCCCTGTGTTCCGTAACGCAAATGACCGAGCATTAATTCACCCAGAAAAGGCAAATGACCTTTCATCAGTCCCGGATGCTGTTTGATGTCAGGTTGGTATTTTTCAAGTTCTTCCACATCCTGACCCACTTTAAAAAATAAATCGGCAATGGGTTGGGGGGCACAACTGCGGAGGCGGTGCAGGAAAGGATATCCAGGCTCAACATTTAATTTAACAGCTGCAATACCGGCGCCATCCTGTCCTCGGTTGTGTTGTTTTTCCATGAGCAGGTACAGCTTGTTAAGGCCATACAGCACGGAGCCATATTGTTTCTGGTAATGAGAGAAGGGTTTTCGTAAACGAATGAAGGCCAAGCCGCATTCGTGTTTTATTTCGTCGCTCATGATTGCTTTGAGAAAGGCGCAAAGGTAAGATACCTCTGCTACATAAACATATTAATTCAAGACTGTTTCAGGATGCAGGCTTTCCGCCAGCCATAAAAACTCTCTTACAAATACATCGATTGTTTTTTGGAAGTTTTCATCGATCAGGTTTCCTTCTGCATCAAATTTCTTATCCACCATTCCTACCACCAGCATATGCGGACTGGCAATGCCAAATAAAGCATTGATCAGCAGTTGCATTTGTTGTGTGGCACGAATGCCACCCATCATGCCGGGACTTGCTGTTACAATTCCAAAGGTTTTATGACTTTGCTTAGGAAAATGATCCAATACATTTTTCAATGCCGGCGTATAGCTGCCGTTATATTCAGGTGTTACCAATATAAATGCATGTGCATTGAACATACGCTTGCTCAATGGTTTAAATTCTTCAGGTGTTGCATCAACCGATATAAATACATTTTGCAGTAAAGGCAAATCCCATTCTTTTACATCAATGATATCAACCGTATGTGTTGTATGTTCTTGTAAAAACTTTTTCAGGAAAAGTGCTACACGATGTGTAATACTATTTTCCCTGGGGCTGCCTGATATAATTTCGATATTCATTTTTATTATTTTTTTAGTTGCTTTAAGAACAACTGTTTTTACATTGAACTGAATTTAAAAGAACGCTTAATTGATTTCAAGCATTAATTCAGCATTCCCGGAAATTGTTTTTGAAACCGGACATGCTTTTGCTACCTGTATTAAACGTTGTTTTTGTTCTTCGGAAATTTTGTTTTCAAATTTCAGTTCACGGGTAATAATGCTTTTATCTTCTGTTCTTTTTAATGAAACAACAATATGTATGTTTCCGATATTCCATTTCTTATGATCCGTATACATTCGTAAGGTAACCAATGTACAACTGGCTAAAGCTGCTTCCAATAATTCATCAGGTGATGGAGCAGTATCTCTCCCACCTTTTTCTTCCGGTTCATCAGCAAAGAACTCATGTCGTCCGTTACTGTGTATTACTTTATACTGCTCTTTACCAATGGATGATGTAATCATAATTTTTAATTCAAGTGCCCGAATTTACCTGCATTAAAATCATTGATTGCCTCGTTGATCTCCTGTTGTGTGTTCATTACAAAGGGACCATAAGCAGCAACCGGTTCTGAAATGGGCTCGCCACTTAATAATAACAGGTGTACCTCGTTATTTGTTTGAATGTGAATGGTATCACCTGCGGGTTCAAATACCAGCAAATCACCTTCTCTTGATAACTGTTCATCATTAATCATCACCGTTCCTTTAAGAACCAATATGGCCGTGTTATCATCTTCTACCACTTTCAGGTTAAAAGCTGCATGTGCTTTGGCGTGTACATCAAAAATATTAATTCGTGTAAAGGTATTGGCAGGGCCTTTCACTCCACCCAATTCACCTGCAATGATCCGTATTTTTCCAAGATCATCAGCAATAGATACTTCAGGTATATCATTTGAACGTAAATCCTGGTAAGAAGGTGGAGTTGACTTATCTTTTGCTGGCAAATTCACCCACAGTTGAGCACCATGCAATACACCACCTTTTTTGCTGAATTCAGTTTCATGAAATTCTTTATGCAAAATACCTGCACCTGCAGTCATCCATTGCACATCGCCTGCATAGATATTTCCTTTGCCGCCACTGCTGTCTTCGTGTGCCAGTGCACCTTCCCATAAAATACTTACCGTTTCAAATCCTTTGTGCGGATGTACATCTACGCCACGTGGATGATCAGTAGGCAAATAGTTTACCGGCTCAATATAATCAAGCATGAGAAAAGGGCTCAGATCCTGCCACATTTGTGAAGTGATAAATGTTTTTACTTTAAAGCCATCTCCCACCATATGAGGCTGAGCAGCTTTTCTGATTGCTTTAATCTGTTTCATAAAATTCCTTTTACATTTAAAAATGTCAGGGCTAAAGCCTTTTCATTTTTATTCTATAACCAGACTTTAGTCCTGATTATTTATTGTTTAATAAATTGAATGTTTAACTGAAGTCTTACATCATCACTTACTACTACACCACCTGCTTCTGTTACTGCATCCCAGCCTAAGCCAAATTCTTTACGCTTGATTTTACCTTCTGCCTCATAACCAACTTTGGTTTGTCCATAAGGATCTACTACCACTCCATTATAATCAGCATGTAACTCAATCGGCTTGGTTACATCACGGATGGTTAAGTCGCCTTTGAATATATAACCATTACCATTTTTGGAAAAAGAAGTAGATGTAAATGAAAGCGTTGGAAATTTTTCTGCATTAAAGAAGTCTTCACTCTTTAGGTGAGTATCTCTTTGTTCACTGCGTGTATCAATACTGTTGATATCTGCTGTAAATGTTACTGCTGCATCACTTAAATCTTCTGCTTCTGCAGATAAAGTTGCATCAAAGTTTTTGAACTGTCCTGTTACGGTTGTGATCATTAGGTGCTTTACCTTAAAATGAATTTCGCTGTGTGCCGCATCAATTTTGTACGTTGCCATTGTGTTTAGTGTTTATTATTTAGTCGAAAGTTTATGTCATCGGAATTTCCATCAGCAAAAGTTTTGCATCATCAACTGCTGTTATTGTTAAAGCATCTGTTTCTGTTATTGCTAAACCATCTCTTTTATTTAATTTTTCTCCGTTGATCGTTACATTCCCTTCCAGCACAAATGCATAAACGCCGTTGTTGCTTTTCTTTAGTTTGTACTCAGTTGATAATCCTTTTTCAAGATTCCCCATACTGAACCATGCATCCTGGTGAATCCAAACGCCTTCGTCATTTTCATTTGGGCTCAATACCTGCAACAGTTTATTTTTCATTTTCACCTCATCCAAGGTTATTTGTCCATAACGGGGTTGCACATTTTTCTTGTTGGGGACTATCCATATCTGTAAAAACTTTACCTCACTATCAAGGTTCGCATTCATTTCACTGTGAGAAATTCCTGTTCCTGCACTCATCACCTGGATATCACCTTGTTTAATAATGGTTTCATTACCCATACTGTCTCTGTGCTTCAAATCTCCACTTAATGGAATGGAAACGATTTCCATATTATCATGCGGATGAGTGCCAAAACCCATACCCGCAGCCACAGAATCATCATTCAACACTCTCAACATTCCAAAGTGTATACGGCTTGGTTCATAATAACCTCCAAAACTGAAGCTGTGATAACTATTGAGCCAGCCGTGATTGGCATGACCCCTTGTTTCTGCTTTATGTAATACTGTTTTCATTTTCTGGCATTTTAATTACATGTACATACACGTATTTGTTTAAAAAAAATCAAATTTCTTTTACTCTGATTTGTTCAAGCAGATTGTTTAACTCCTCTGCTTCCTTTTCACTCAACAAAATTGTTTCTTCAAATACTTCATTGATTCTTTGAGTGCTTAGTTCAAGGATATTGAGCCCGGCTGTGGTAAGAGACATGACTGTATGTCTTTTATCATTTGCATCATTTGTCCGTTTAACCATTTTTTTCAGTACCAGCCGGTCTATGATCCTTGGTACATTTGAACTTTTCTCGATCATGCGGCCTGCAATATCTTTTACACACATTTCATCGGGCAACTTTCCTTTTAGTATCCTGAGTACATTGTATTGCTCATGTGTAATACCAAAACTCTTCAGTTCCCTGCTCATCATGGTTTTGATCCACCAGGCGGTATATAAAATGTTCAACCCGGCTTTATGGTTTTGATTTCGGAAATTCACGCTTTGTATGGCTTGTTCGAGTTTCACTGTGCAAATGTATGTACATACATGCAATATACCAAACAAAAGGAAATCCCGCTGGCGGCGGGATCTTTATTTTCACATTTTCTTAATTAATTGGTGGGGCTCCTGAGGATGGCTTTGATGGGTTCACAGTTTTTGTATTCATCATCAATCTGCACATAAAAAGTAGAAGAATTTTTGATGAACCATTTCTCCAGTTCCTTTTCTTTCTTTTCCTCTAATGCACGTCCTGCAATTTTGCTGTAATCATCTTTCATATTTTCCCGGTGCGGAGCTGTACGGCTGATTAAATAAATCATACGAACGCCTTTCTTGCCTTGTTCATCGGTAAAAGCTGCAGGTTGAGAATATTCACCTGGTTTTAATTTCTCTAAAACAGGAATAATGTCTTTGTCTAACTTATCGATGGTGATCACTGAAGATCCTTCCTGATCAGTTTTTCTTCCGCCTGTGAATTTTGAATTGGGCTCATCGGAGTACTTGTTAACAGCTTCACCAAATTTGATGTTGCCTGTAATCAATTTTGCACGAACAGTGTCAAGTTTAAAGATTGCTGCACGAATATCATCTTCATTGATACGTGGAATCTTTAAAATATGACGCACTGTTACTTCCTCTCCATTTCTTGACAAACATTGAATGATATGATAACCGAATTTAGATTTAATGACTCTGGAGATGGTTCCTTCTTTTAAACTCATGGCCGTATTAAAAAAAGTAGGATCCCATTGTTTGTCATTTCTGTTGAGTACATACATGCCTCCGTTTTCTTTTACTCCAGGATCTTCACTGTACTGTGATGCTAAGAAATCAAATTTCTTTGCACCGCTTTCTACCATTTTTTTATACTCTTTCAATTCATCCTGTGCATATTCTTCCATTTCCCTTCCAGCCTTTGGATAGACTACAATTTCACCAATTTCCAATTCCATTTCGTAAAACTTTAAACTATCTTTCGGTATTTTATCAAAGTAGGCTTTTACTTCATTGGGAGTGATCTTTACATTTTCAACAATTTTGTTGCGCATGGCTGTTGCAAGTTTCCCTTCTTTGATGGGTTCACGCATTTCTTCACGGAACTGGTAAATTGTTTTACCGGTGATCTGTTCAATCACTTCCTTTGATCCATACTGCTGAATAAAATAACGGATACGGTTATCAACATCCGCTTCCACCTCGTCATCACTCACAGGCAAAGAATCTTTTTCTGCCTGGATAGCCAGCATTTTGTTGATGATCAACTGCTGCATCAAATAACAGCTGGCATCGGGCGGTAATTCATAGTCTTTACTACGGGCATCGTTGATCTGGTTATCAATATCAGATTTTAATACAATGCGATCCCCTACAACACCAATAATCTTTTCGGCTGTGATCTTTTTTGTTTGCGCCTGTACTGCAAGCGAAACAAATGCCAATGCTATGATAACAAGTTTTTTCATTCTATTCAATATGAGCTTCAAAAGTAACAGAGATGGCTGTCTTTCAGGCACGACCATCTCTGATTTAACATTCCCTTGCTAAGGGATCTTTATAATGTACGTTTAACTTCTTCTTCTTCAAAGGCAACAACTGTATCGCCTACATTGATATCAGCAAAGTTTTTGATGGTTAATCCGCATTCCATATTAGACGTTACTTCTTTTGCATCGTCTTTGAAACGCTTTAAACTTCCCAATTCTGCAAATCCACCTTCAGTTCTTGGATACACCAATACACCCTCACGGAACAAACGGATCTTTGCATCACGCTTCATCTTTCCATCCAATACATAGCAACCCGCAACGGTTGCTTTATCAAACTTGTATACTTCTCTTATTTCAACAGTTGCAACTTCTTTTTCTGTGATCTTAGGTTCCAATAAACCTTCCATTGCACTTTTTACTTCTTCAATTGCATTATAGATGATAGAGTAGTTCTTGATTTCAACTCCTTCCTGATCTGCCAGTTTAGAGGCTTGCAATGAAGGACGAACGTTGAAACCAATCAGGATGGCATCAGATGCACTTGCAAGTGTTACATCCGCTTCAGAAATTTGGCCAACCGCTTTGTGTACCACATTTACAGCAATTTCTTCTGTGGAAAGTTTTTGTAATGAATCGGTGAGGGCTTCTACTGAACCATCCATATCACCTTTGATGATCAGATTGAGTTCTTTAAAGTTACCGAGTGCCAAACGACGGCCAATCTCATCCAATGTAATATGCTTCTTGGTTCTGATACCTTGTTCACGCAAGATCTGAGCACGGCGGCCGGCTACTTCTTTTGCTTCAGCTTCATCTTCATACACTTTAAATTTCTCACCCGCCTGTGGTGCTCCATTTAAACCAAGTATCTGAACAGGTGTTGATGGCCCAGCTATTTCAATCCGCTGATTTCTTTCGTTGAACATCGCTTTGATACGGCCGTAATACTGACCCGATACAATCAAATCACCCTGCTCAAGTGTACCGTTTTGTACAAGAATTGTTGCAACATAACCACGACCCTTATCCAAAGATGCTTCAATGATAGAGCCCGTGCCTTCCCGTTCAGGGTTTGCTTTCAGTTCAAGCAACTCTGCTTCAAGCAATATTTTTTCAAGCAGCTTATCAATGTTCAATCCTTTTTTGGCTGATAATTCCTGGCTTTGGAACTTACCTCCCCATTCTTCAACCAATATATTCATTTGTGATAGCTGCTCGTAAATCTTTTGTGGGTTGGCGCCATCTTTATCAATTTTATTCACTGCAAAGATCATGGGCACACCTGCTGCCTGTGCATGGCTGATAGCTTCTTTTGTTTGTGGCATTACTGCATCATCAGCTGCTACAACAATTACTGCAATATCAGTAACCTTCGCACCACGGGCACGCATGGCCGTAAATGCTTCATGGCCTGGTGTATCAAGAAAGGTGATTTTTTTACCTGCTGCATTGGTTACTTCATATGCACCAATATGCTGAGTAATACCTCCAGCTTCGCCTGATACGACGTTTGCATTACGGATATAATCAAGCAATGAAGTTTTACCATGATCAACGTGTCCCATAATGGTTACAATTGGAGCACGGGCAACACGGCTTTCTTCATCATCCATTTCCTCTTCTTCTTCCATCTCAGCCTGTTTTTCCATATCAATGAATTCAACTTCGAAGCCAAATTCACTTGCTACCAGTTCAATTACCTCCGCATCCAAACGTTGATTGATGGAAACCATTAATCCAAGACCGAAACATTTTGCCACTACATCGGTTGCAGATACATCCATGAGGCTCGCCAATTCTGCAGCACTGACAAATTCAGTTACCTGCAGTTTATTATCAACTGCTCCTTCATTTGTATGATCTGCCATCTCTTCACGTTTGAGCTTGCGGTATTTAGCTTTTAAGCTTTTCCCTCTGCCACCGCCGCCTGCAAGCTTAGCCTGTGTTTCACGCAATTTTTCCTGGATCTCTTTGGCATCAATTACTTTATCTTCTCTGCGGGTTACAACAGTTCGGCGATCATTTCTGCCGCCGGTATTGCCGGCAGGAGTAATCGTTCTTCTTTCAGTTCTACCGCCTTGTTGTCCTGCCTGCTGATTATTTCTGTTCTGAAATCCACCTTGCTGCCCTTGCCCTTGCTGCTGTCCGCCTCGTTGAGGTTGATCCGTTTTTTTATCAATCGGAATACGCTTGCGTTTGCGTTTTTCTTTATCTGAAGCAGGTTTGGGTCTTGTTTCCTGATTGACAGGTAAATCAATCTTGCCCAGTATTTTGGGACCTTCTAATATATCAGCCTTAATATTTTCAATAACAAGATCTTCGTCTTCTTCCAATACTTCTTCCACTTTTTCTTCAACAGGTGGTTTTTTCTCTTTTACTTCAGCTGCTTTTTCTTCTTTCTTTACCTCTTTTCTTTTCTCTACTTTTTTAGGCCTTGTTGATGAATCAATTTTCTCAAGATCAATTTTACTTACAATCCTGGGACCTTCAACTTCCGGAGCTTCGATGTTTGTTATTTCTGGTTCAATCACTTTAATTTCTTCCGGAGCTTTTTCTTCTATTACAGGCTCCACAACCACAGGTTCAGGTTCAACTACTTTTACTGCTTCAACAACCTTTGGTTCTTCCTTAACTATTTTCTTTACTTCCTTTTTAAAAGAAATTTCTTCTTCTTCTTTTTTCTTTTTGAGATCGGTCATTCCTCCCTTCGGGATTTCAATCTGATCACTTTTGGCTTTCGCAGCTTTATCAGAAGAAAATTCTGAAAGCACGGAACGATACATGTCCTCTGTAAGCTTTGATGTTGGCTTCAGATCATCTTTATTAAATCCTTTTGCTGCCAGAAAATCAATAAGGGTGTCCTTACCAATATTGAATTCTTTGGCTGCAGCCATTAAACGTGGTGTATTACTTTCTGACATAATTTCCTTCCCGTCATTTGCTCACAAAATCGGGGAACCTGTTGTTTAAATGTTTAAATAAATCTATGCTCAATAATCATTGCTGATTATTCCTTTTCGAATTCTTCTTTCAACACACGGCGCACATCTTCAATGGTTTCTTTTTCCAGATCGGTTCTGCGTTCCAGTTCTTCCGTTGTTAATTCCATTACGCTGCGGGCCGTATCGCAACCAACACGTTTCAGTTCATCAATCACCCATCCTTCAATTTCATCTGTAAATTCATCCAGATCAATATCAAATTCATCCTGCTCACCTTCTGCATCACGGTATACATCAATTTCAAATCCTGTCAATTCACAGGCCAGTTTGATATTGACCCCTCTTTTACCGATAGCCAATGACACCTGGTCGGGTTTCAAATAAACTTCTGCATGCTTTCTTTCCTGATCAATATTCATGCTGGTGATCTTTGATGGCGTAAGTGCACGCTGGATCAACAGATTAATATTGTTGGTAAAGTTGATGACATCAATATTTTCATTTTTCAATTCTCTAACAATTCCGTGAATACGGCTTCCTTTCATACCCACACATGCACCAACGGGATCAATACGATCATCAAAGCTTTCTACTGCAACTTTCGCTCTTTCTCCCGGTTCACGAACAATCTTTTTAATCACAATTAATCCATCAAAAATTTCAGGCACTTCAATTTCCAGCAATTTAGCCAGGAAAACAGGACTTGTTCTTGAAAGTATGATTACGGGTGCGTTATTTTTTAGTTCTACTTTTTTGATGACTGCACGAATATTTTCGCCTTTCTTAAAATAATCCTGTGGTATCTGTTCACTCTTGGGTAATAACAATTCATTCCCCTCTTCATCCAGCAGCAAGACTTCTTTTTTCCATACCTGGTAAACTTCTGCGCTGATGATTTCACCCACCCTGTCGGTATATTTTTTAACCAGCCCATTTTTCTTCAAATCACCGATACGGCTTGCCAATGTTTGTTTGGCAGCGAGGATGGCACGACGGCCGAAATCATGTATATCTACATCTTCATACAATTCTTCACCTACTTCATAATCAGGTTCAAGCTTTACAGCGTCGCTGTAAGCGATCTGTGCCAGTGGATCTTCCACCTGCCCGTCATCCACAATTGTACGTCGGCGCATGATTTCCAAATCACCTTTCTCCGTGTTAACGATTACGTCAAAATTATCATCGGCTCCATATTTTTTACGGAGCAATGTTTTAAACACATCTTCCAGTACTTTCATCATGGTGGGGCGGTCAATATTTTCCGCATCTTTAAATTCCTGGAAACTTTCAATTAGATTGATACTTGCCATAACACATTTTTTTAAAACATTCCGGCTGTTTGTTTTTGCAACCGTACTTAATTAAATACAATTTGAATTTTTGTTGATTTGATATCATCAAACAAGAGTGTATGTTGCAGAATTTCCTGCTTTTTTCCCTTGCCCTTTGTTTCTTCAACCACAACCTGATCAGCTGCACTCAATAATTTCCCTTCTATTTTCCTACCATCCTTCAGTATCACTTCAACTAACCGGCCAATATTTTTTTCGTATTGGCGACTGAGTTTTAAGGGTTCTTCCAAACCGGGCGAAGAAACCTCTAAAGCAAAATCACCATCCTGAAACAAGGCCGCTTCTTCAATTTGTTTGTATAAGGCCCTGTTATAGGCAATACACCTGCTCAACGCAACACCGGCATCTGCATCCACAAATACCTGGATATTGTTGCCGGGGTTCAGTTTTACGTCTACCAGGAAACAATCGGTATCGTTACTGATGATCTCTTCTACAAACTGCCTGATCTTTGCTGCTTTTTGCTCTATGTTCATGTAGTTGAAATAAAGAAGGGAACGTTATCGTTCCCTTCCACTGTTTCTTTTATCCGCCGCAAACTTACAACAATGACTGTGAATGGAAAAATTATTTTTGTCTTACCTGCTGCCAGCAAAGCTTTACAGGATTATTCACAAATGAAACCTGCACTTTATTTTATATTTGCAACATGATACGTGTATTGGTAATTACATTGCTTCTCTACTTTCTTTACCGTTTAATTTTTCATTTTATCATTCCATTGAGCAGAACTACACGAGATATGAAGAAAAAAATGAACGAGTTTCAAACCCGTATGCAGCAGCAACAGGGTTTTGCCCCCAGACCTGAACCGGTGAAAGAAAGCCCCAAACAACGCAAAGACGATTATATTGACTTTGAAGAAGTGAAATAATGAAAATTTACTAACACTTTACTTCATTATAACCCCAGTTCCTCTACTTTCATTCCGGGCAGTAAATGAATGGTTTGAATTCCCAGCTTTTGTGCCGCTTCAATATTATTGATGCTGTCATCAATAAAGAGTGTTTCTGCCGCAATAAGACCATGTTTATCCAAAACAAACTGGTAGGCCGAGGCATTGGGCTTGCGGTGACCAATGCGGTGTGAATAATAAGCCGCATCAAAAAAATTATCAAAAGATGTTTGCTGAAATGTTGTTACAAACCGGTGTTGAAATTCCTGCAAATGAATTTCATTGGTATTGCTGAGCAGGTAAAGACGATACTTTTTTTTCAACCCCGGTAAAATGCCAATGCTGTCTTTTCTAAAGTTGAGCAGCAAAGCATTCCAGGCATCCCTGATCTGTTCATTGCTTAGATGCAGGCCTGTAGCCGCTCTGAAATCATTATAAAAAAACTCCACGTTCGTTTCTGTTTCCAATTTAATAAACAGATCATTGCTATGGAACTGATTAAAAAAAGAAGCAAAATCCTTTACACCTAAATCAGTAAAGGCTTTTTCAGTTAATTTAAAATCAATATCAAGCAGCACGCCGCCTAAATCAAAAATGACGTTTCGAATCTTTTCCATGCTGCAAAGAAACACAGATGCATGAAATCTTACGCAACAATATGGTTCATGGTTTCAAAGACAGATACTGCACCTATTTTAAAACAACCAAAATTTACACCTGAAATTAAATACAATCGAAACCTCTATTTTTCTATCTTTGCCCCCGCCCAAAAGGGCTTTGGATCCTTAGCTCAGATGGTTAGAGCATCTGACTCATAATCAGAGGGTCGTAGGTTCAAATCCTACAGGATCCACAAAGGAGATCGTAGGC
>Ga0163144_10009643_pt1 | contig 20711 bp, 22 predicted proteins | sample OliLak19BULKMAT1_FD_123175 | JGI IMG/M metagenome (GOLD analysis project Ga0163144, IMG submission 123175) | Freshwater microbial mat bacterial communities from Lake Vanda, McMurdo Dry Valleys, Antarctica - Oligotrophic Lake LV.19.BULKMAT1 | ecosystem: Environmental > Aquatic > Freshwater >... | reverse complement strand
TGTTGTTCGAGCCATGCCATGAGAAGGACCTCGCAAGGACGCCATGAAGGTACGTCCTGGGGTGCGTCAGCGCCCAGCGACGTAACTCCAACGCAACCTCACGATTGCCCTCCATTTGCCCTCCGACGAAAGAAGGGCAAGCGAATTCGGAGAACAATGATTTGCCGTAAGTGCTGAACTGCTAGAATGATCGGAGCAGTCAGCTTTGCTGCAACACTCTCCAGGCAACTAGGCGTTGCACTTGACCGGGCCGGCATTACGGTTTTTCGAGACACAACGTCCTTGCAACCGGGCCGGCAACTTATCTTTGTCCTTCGGCGAGGAGAGTTAGTCGATGGCGACGGTGTACATCGAAACCTCAATCGTCCGCTACTTGCGACAACGGCCAAGTCCCCATGTTGTCGCGGCTGCTCGTCAGATTCTTACCTGCAAATGGTGGAACGACGAACCAGCAACTACGAACTCGTAACTTCCCAGTATGTCCTCGATGAGGCATCGGCTGGCGATCCGGTGCTTGCGGCTGAACGATTCCGATCATTTGCACGCCGGAAGAAATGGTGGATGATGACTCCGAAGTCAGCTAATCGCGACACGACCATCGAAGATATTCACCGCACGCGCATGCGGCTGGCCGAAAAGTTCGGCGACGACATCGCGGCAATTCTTGAGGATGCCCGGAAGCGCCAAGAAGCTTCGGGCAGAGCCATTTGGCGGGGGCCGCGGCCGAACAATGCGCTGCAGCCGACCGGGGCCGCCATTCCGGTTTTTCAGGATTCAAAGTCCCCGGAAGCGGCCCCGGCGGCTGAGCTTTAGCGTTAGTCATAAGGAGTCGCGCGGTGGCTATCGACCTGTTTTTTCAGACGATGGAGCAGCTTACGCCGAAACTCCGCGCCGGCGACTTGGACGGGTGTGAGGCGGCGGCCTGCGACGTTCTCCGCGCCCTTTCAAACTCGCCGTTCCACATCGCCGCCGACCTCGCCATCACGAACGATCCAGCCGAGGCCGCCGAACACTTCGACGACTTCTACCGGGCGGAGTCCGTAAACTTGGCCGTCCGCGCTGTCTACACCGAGATGAATGGGTTCGACATCAATCCCGACCGCTGGTACTGCGATCTGTTCGCGTACTCCGCCGATGGCGGGCTAGAGGACTTCGACTGGCTCTGCGATTGGCAGTCCAATCCCTTTGAGGATTACACCATCACCGGGTTGGAGCAGCTCCAGGCGGTCTACGCCAGCAAAGCGTTCAGCGACCCGGCGAACCATGACGCCAGCTACCTGAGTAGCGTGGTCGTCGTCACAAAGTTCCAGCGCTTCATGCAGCGGGCGTCGGAGCGGATGACGGCGTTGCGCATGCCACTGTACGTCACGGCGCACGACTTTGACTATATCGCGAGGCTTTTGCCGGGCGGGTAGTTGTGGAAGGCGGCCGCTGCGCCAACGGCAGCAGTTAGGGCAGTCATCAGATTTAACTTTTGGGTTCCGTTGCTTGCGCGTTTGGCGGCTGTATTCCGATAGGTGGCGATAGGTGGGCTGATCGGCGACACTCGGTCAGACATTCAGCTATAATGGGCTTCGCCCATGCGCGGCGATTTCGCTGGAAGGAGTTTTTGATGAACGAGCAATGGCGATCGCGGATCACCATCGAGCCGGGGAAGCGTGGCAGCCGCCCGTGCATCCGTGGCATGCGCATCACCGTTTACGATGTCCTCTCCTACCTCGCGGCCGGGATGACCGTCGCTGAAGTCCTCGATGACTTTGCGTACCTGACGCCGGAGGACATCCAAGCCTGCTTCGCCTTTGCCGCGGAGCGAGAGCGGACCATGCTGGTTGCGGTCGCGTGAAGCTACTTTTGGACCAGAACTTGTCACCCAAGTTGGTCAATCGCTTGGCCGACTTGTTCCCCGGCTCCAGCCATGTGCAGTCGGTCGAGTTGGAGTGCGCGAGCGACGATCAGGTTTGGGAGCATGCCCGATTGAATGGGTTCGCCATCGTGACGAAGGACGAAGACTACAACAACCTGAGCGTGGTCCGAGGCAGTCCCCCGAAAGTGCTCTGGCTACAGTTGGGGAACTGCACGACCGCCCAAGTGGAGGCCGCTTTTCGTGCCCGCTTCGCCGACATCGAGGCGTTCGAGAAAGACCCCTCCATAGGTACGCTCGTGTTGAGTTGATCGGCGGGCCGCCGAACCAGCCGTTGCAGCAGACCGGGCCGGCAAGCTTGGTCGTTCGGCGGCGGACGAGACGGCGAAGTGCGAACGGAACTACTTGAGTTGAGTTTCTCCTTGCGTGCCCCCCGTTCCTCTGCGAGAGTGGCCTCCAACCCCAGGAGGCTTCTCCCATGTTGACGCGTTTCGCTTTGCTCCTCCCGCTATTCCTCGCCATTCCCGTTGAAGCAGGCGAGGCGCCGAAGATCACCCACGGTCCCATCCTCGGGCGTGTCAGCCACGATGCCATCGGCGTCTGGGTCCGGACGCAGCGGCCGGGGAAATTCACGGTTCGCTACGGCCTCGCCGCGGACGCGCTCAACCAAACTTCAAACGCCGGCGAAACCCATCTCGAACACGACAACACCGGCTGGGTATTGCTCAACGGTCTCAAACCCAATACGCGGTATCACTACGTCGTCTCCGGTAGCCCGCGCGCTATCGACGGCTCATTCCACACGCTGCCGAGCCCGGCGTCCCAGCGCGATCCGAAGCTCAATCCCAAGGGGTTGTTCAACGTCCGATTCGAGTTCGCCTGCGGCAACAACCAGACGGCCAAGCGCGGACTCGGTCCCGCGACGCCCACCTTCAAGACCATGCTCGACAAGCACGGCAAACATCTCGACTTCGCCATCCTTAACGGCGATTGGCTTTACGAGGATAAGCGTGAACACACCGTCGATGCCTGGCGCAAGCAGGTCGGCCTCAAGGGCGAACTGCCGGCCGTCGTGCGGTACGCGCCGACCATCGTCGGCGTCTGGGAGAATTACAAAGTCTATCTGGAGCGGAGCAAAAACCTCGCGGCCTGGCATCGCAACGTGCCCTCTTTCTTCACGTTTGACGATCACGAGATTTTGAACGACGTGTGGGGCGCGGGCCAGGCCGGCGTGCGCGAACGCCGTGCCGTCTTCCGCGACATCGGCGTCCAGGCGTGGTATGACTACCTCGGCTGGAGCAACCCCGTCCCGTTCACGCAGCCCGCGCACTTCGGCGAGGCGGTGCTGAAGAAGGGCGGCGCGATCCTGATCGACCCGCGCGCCGATTTCACGAAGCTCGACCGCAAGCAGGCCAACACGCTGCACGTTCATTGGGATACGAAGACGGCCGGCGTCGATGACAACGCGCTCGACGATCTGCCGCCTGGCAATCCCAACGCGGGTGTCTACGATATCGTCGACATTGTCGACAAGACGACGCTGCGTATCAATCCGCCGGCGCGCACCGACCACGCCGCCGCCAAGTTCTCCATCGGCCGGCGCAACTATTTCCACAAGCGTGTCAGCAACTGCGATTTCTACTTCCTCGACACCCGCGGCCATCGCGACATGCACGACTTGGACAACCCGGGCAAGAAGGGCATCTCGATGCTCGGCAAGGAGCAAAAGGCCTGGCTCAAAGACCACATGAAAAAGAGCGACGCCGATTTCTTCTTTGTACTTTCGTCCGTCAACATGATGGTGCCGCACGTCGGCGGCGGCGCCGTCCGCGCCAAGAACAAGGACGACGCCTGGACCGTTTTTCTCGAAGAACGCGAGGAACTCATCCGCTTCTGGGACGGCCTGGGCAAGCCCGTCAGCGTACTTACCGGCGACCTGCACAACAGCTTCGTCGTCAAGATCACCGACAACGTCTGGGAGTTCGCCTCCGGCCCGCACAACTCCAACAACCACATCGTCTCCGACGAAGGCGGCCGCCCCGCCAACGGCCCCTACGACTCGCGCGGCCGCAAATGCGACATCCGCTGGTCCACCGCCTTCGCCAACGACATTCCGCGTGAGGAACTGTTGCACCCGCACTACTGCGTGATCCAGGTGAACAACGTCTACAACAACCCGCTCAAGATCGGCGAGGAACGCTGGTTCCCGTTTCCCCGGCCGCAGGTAGTCGTGCAGTATTACGATGGGATGACGGGGGAGTTGCGGTATGCGGAGGCGTTGGCGGCCACGGGAGATCACCTCCCACGTTAGCGCGAGGGATCCGTGTTCAAATTGCGCGACAGCACGCCCTACCCTGCCCTACTCTTTGATCGTCTTGCGCGGCCGCCCGCGCGGCCGTAGCGAACTCTCCAGCCCGAGTTTCACGGCGGTTTTCTGAATCCAGGCGTCGGGTCCGTAGGGTTGGCCGCGTTGGAGACAAAGGAGGAGGCGGGCAAGTTCCGCGGGCTTGAACGGCCTGTCGACCGAGGAGAGATAATTGCGCGGGGCGGCGACGGGCCAATCGGAAAGAATGGACTGTTCCGCTTCGCTGCCCTGAGTGTGGCGCCAGAGGGAACCCCAGCGCCAATCCTTGGCGGCGTCGACCAGTTTGGAGCGGACGGGGTTGCCTTCGACGAACCGGCAGACGGCGACCAAGTGTTCGTCTTTGTGGACGGGAAACGACTTGAATCGGCTTTGGTAAAGATGGCCGCCGCCGAGTTCGCGGCGCTGGGCATGCCAGCGGCGCGTGTGCGTGTGGGCGACGCGGCGGGTGAAGTCCGACAGTTCGCCGTCGCGGCGAGGCCAAAGCACCAGATGCCAATGATCGGGCAGAAGGCAGTACGTGAGCAGGCGCATGCCGGGGACGAGTTTCAAGGAATCGGCGAGAATGCCCTCGAAGACTTGATAGTCCTCGTCCTTTTCAAACATCGTCATGCGGGCGTTGGCCCGATTGAGGACGTGATAAATGTAGCCGCCGGGTGCGTTGCGTGGTGAGCGTGGCATAATGGGTGAGGATAGCAGGCAAGTTGGACCCTGGCAACCAAAAAATGAGTCGTGACACCGTTTTTTTTAATTCGTGGAGTAGCCCGAGGGAAACGGATTGCTGAGGCCGTCGACACGGAGTACCATCCAGGGTGTTGACCGGCCAACCAAAACGAATCCCACGGTGACCATTGAATACGCATCGAGCGGGCGGCAAGAATCTGTTGCGAGTGTCTCTGATTTGCATCGTCGCGGCATGCTGCGGAAGCGGGACGCGTTTGGTTTGCGCCGGCGATGCGGAAATGGCCAAGTCGCCGTTGCGCGTGCTCAGTTACAACATTCATCATGGAGAAGGAGTGGATGGCAAGCTGGATCTGGAGCGGATCGCGCGGGTGATTTTGTCGGTGAAGCCGGACATCGTGGCGCTGCAGGAGGTGGACCGCAAAGTCGGCCGGACGAAGGGCGTCGATCAGCCGGCGGAATTGGCCCGGCTGACGGGGATGCATGTCGTCTTCGGCGGCAATATCCCATTGGCGGGCGGGGACTATGGCAACGCGGTGCTGTCGCGCTATCCGATCAAACGGCATGTCAATCATAAGTTGCCGAACTTCGACAAGGGAGAACAACGCGGCGTGCTCGAGGTCGAGATCGAGACGCCGGGTTCGAAGACGCCGTTGTTGGTGTTGGCCACGCATCTGGATTTTCGGCGCGATGAGCGGGAGCGATTGGCATCCGCTGAGTTCATCAACAAGCTGGCGGCAAAGGACATGACGCGGACGGCGATCTTGGCGGGGGATTTGAACGCAACCCCGAAGAGCGCGACGCTCGTGCATTTTGGCAAACTGTGGACGCGGAGCAACGACAAAGTGTTGCCGACGATTCCAGTGGACAAGCCGGGGCAGCAGATCGATTACATCCTGCTGCGGCCGGCGGAGGGGTGGAAGGTGTTGGAGACGCGGGTGTTGCCGGAGGCGGTGGCGTCGGATCATCGGGGGATCATGGCGGTGGTGGAGTTAGCGGATTGACGCGGCTCGTGACTTCACAAAGTTCGTACCAGAGATTAGGGTTGACAGGTGGTTCAACCGTATTGAACGCGAGGCGGCGCGAGCGCGAAACGGGGAGGGTTATGGGGCAGAGGCTTTGGCGGGGGTGACTTCGACCATCACGTCGAAGGTGTGCTCGTAGCCGAGGATTTTACCGGTGAAGCGAATGCGGGAAACGCCGACGGCGGCGGGTTCGAGGCGGACGGCGATGGTGGTTTTGTCGGCGGATTTCTTGACGGGGTCGAGGCGTTTGAATTTCTTGGCGTCGAAGTGCCATTCGCCCGCTTCCGGTTCGCCGGGGGAGGCTTTGGCGCCGCGCGGCATGATCATTCCTTGCGCAAATAGCGTGAAGGGTTTGCCGAGTTCCGCCTTGGCGAAGTAACGCGGCGGCAGCGGCTTGCCGTCTTCGTGGAGTTCCTTGGGTTCGCCAAGGGTGATGCCGGCGCCGCGCAGGGCGAAGGTCGCGCCGCTGGCCCAGACGGCGGTGGCGGTGGTGAGGACGATAAGAAGAGCTGCGAGAGTGCGAGTAGTTTTCATGGTGGCCCCTGGTTGGGAAAGAGATTTTTGGAAAGCCCACGGATGGCCATCCGTGGGTTTTCCTGGTGGGCTTTCCTGCATGAATTGTCGCCAGATCCAACGCGAAGTTCAAGCCAAGCGAGTTTTTCCTTGCGGCGCGGGACTGGGCCGGGGATTATTGTTGGAGTAACTTTGCGCGTTTTGAAAGTGTGGGAGAAGTCATGAAGCGACCGTGTCCGCGTTGCGGCGAACCTTTGGAAATACCTCAGCCGATTCCTGAGCAGATCGCTTGCGCGAAGTGCGGGGCGGTGATGAAGCTCAAGAAAGCCGCCGCGGGCGCCCCCGCTCCCGCGGCGCAAACGCCCGCCAAGGCGGAACCCCAACCGGCGGCGAAGCCCGCTCCCGCCGTCGCGGCAATCAGCGCCGCAGCGGGCGCTACGCTGCCGAGCACGGAAGCATGGTACTTTGTCAAGCCCGGCGGAGAGCGCGGCGGCCCGAGCACGCTGGAGGAACTCAAGCAACTATTGGCCGCGAAGAGCCTGGCAGGCCAAGATCGCGTCTGGCGCGCGGGGTTTGAAGCATGGCGGCCGGTCGAGGAAGTGCCGGAGTTGGCGGCGAGCCTGGCGCCTGCCGCGTATGACGATTTCCAAGTGCCCGTGGACGATTCGGTCCGCGCCGGCGCGGCGGCAGCCCATCCATCGCCCGGAAACGCGGGAATGATAGACGCGGCGGTGGTTCCGCTCGCCGGAGGCATGGCGGCAAAGACTGCGGCGCCGCAATCGTTCGCGGATATCGCCAGTGAGCCAACGACGCGGCTGGACGCGTGGGAAGACGGCCCCGCGAAACCCCGCCGACCCAACCGTTTTTTGACGTGGATGCATACGACTTTGCCCAAGCCGGTGTTGTTTGGGCTTTACGGCGGCGTGGGCGGATTGTTGGCCGTGTTGATCTTGGGCGAGTTGATTTGGCTGTTGATTCACCCGAAGCCGCCGGTGTTCGAGCCGCTAAAAGTCGCGGTGCCGCCCACGGTAACGGTGTATCCGTCGAGCTTCAATCGGCTGACGGTGAAGATCGCGCGGCATAGGTTCGAGGGGCCGGTGCATGTGTCCGCGTCGAATTTGCCGCAAGGAGTTCAGATAACCGCCATGACGATCCCCAAGGGCGAGAATGAAGTCGCCTTGGCGGTGCGGTCGGGAGAGTCGGTCGTGCCGGAAGTGAGGCAGGTGCAATTGCACTTTAAGGCGGAAGAAGACGAGTCGATCAAGGCGATGGAGATCGTGCGGCTGGCGGTGGAGCCGTTGCCGCCGCGCTTGCAACTCAACGTGTCGCCGGCAGTGATCGTCTATGAGGGATACCAAAATCGCATTGGATTTAGCCTGGCGCGGGAGCGTTTCGAGGGTCCGTTGCGGTTGGAAGTGTTGGATCTGCCCAAGGGCGTTCACATTCCCTTGGTGCCGTTGGACGAGAAAACCACCGAAGGATTTCTCGACATCCGCGTCGACAAAGGCACGGAAGTGGGACGCAAGACGCTGGAGGTCGAAGTCCACTCGATGTTGAGCCATAAGACTTCAGCGCGAGCCAAGCTGGAGTTGAACATCGAGCCGGCGCCGGGCAAGCTGCAAATCGCGGTGTCGCCTAGCATCACGGTTTATCCCAAGACGAGGAATTCGTTCACGGCGAAGGTGGCACGCTCGCCCGAGGTCAAGGGCGCGGTGGAGTTGGAAGTCGAAGGAGCGCCGGACGGAGTGGACATTCCCTCGATTACGATTCCCGAAGACAAATCGGAGGGAGAATTCACGGTCTCGGCCGACAAGGCGACGGCGGAGAGCCCCACGACGCATAATCTACGGCTCAATGCCCGCGTGAAGGTCGCGGAGAAAATCACGGCTTCGTTGCCGTTTCAGTTGGTGTTGGCGCCGCCGCCGCCGACGATTCAGCTTGCGGTGGCGCCGAAGGTTCCGGTGTATCCGGGAGGAAAGGCGTCGTTCAGCGTGAAGATCGCGCGGAATCGCTTCAAAGGCCCGGTGGTGGTCGGCTTGTTGCCCGGCGGCGGCAAGGGCGGCAAGGGGCTGCCGCTCGCCAACAAGCCGAGCATCGTCATTCCCGAAGGCGAATCGGAGGGCCAGATCGAAATGGCGGTCGCGGTGTCGGCTCTGGCGCTGCCCGCGAACTACACGGCGAACTTGCCAGTTTATGCACATAGCCAGGCCGCGCCGGCGATTGCGGCGAAGGAAGACATTGAGGTGGAATTGCTCGCGCCGCCTTCGGATTTGGCACTCACAGTAGCGCCGGAGGTAGAGGTGTATCAAGGGGGCAAATGTTTCTTTCGCACGCGGATCGCGCGCACGGGATTCATCGGCGCGGTGAAGTTGCAGTTTCTCAAACTGCCCGAAGGCGTGACGTTGACGCCCACTTCGTTTGGCCCGACGGCCACGGAAGTGACGGTCAGCGGCGCGGCGACTATGGACGCGCCGCCTGGAAAATACACGGTGGAGGTGCAGGCGGAAGGCACGAAGGCGCCGGACGGGAAAATTCCGAGCGCGAAAGAAGAATTCACGTTGATCGTCAAGCCGGCCGACCCGTCGAAACGGCCGCCGCTGGACATCGTCTTTGTGCTCGATGTGACCAAGAGCATGGACCCGCAAATCGCGGGCATCCGAGACGGGGTGCAGAGCTTCATCGGCAAGCTCAACGACAAGAAGCTGGATGCGCGCATCGGCCTGGTCGCCTTCCGCGATATTCTCTTCGACAAGGAATCGGAGCGAATGGAGTTGCTTGATTTTGGCGGCAGCCCGTTCACGGGCGACTACAAGAAATTCAGCGCGGAGGTGGGCAAACTGAAGGCTAAGGGCGGCGGCGACGATCCGGAGAGCAGCCTCGACGGGATATTGGAGTCGCTCAAGTATCCGTTTCGGCCGAAGGCGCTGAAGATCGTGCTTCTGGTAACGGACGCGCCGTTCAAGGAAGGCAAGAACCTCACGTCCATCGAAGAAACCAAGAAGGCCCTTCTCGCCAAGGGAGTGGATCAGGTGCATCTGATCATGCCGGACGAGTTCTTGAAGTTGTATACGCCGCTTTGGGATGCGACGAAGTCCAGGGGCAAGTCGTTCAATTTGGGCGGCGACGCGCGCACGACGGCGGCGGGATTCGCGAACTTGCTGCCGACGCTATCGGATGAGATCGTGAAGATCACGCCGGTGGGTGACGCGCCGGCGGTGTCCAAGGATCCGCCGGCCCCGCCGAAAGCGAAAGAGCCGCCGAGCCTGGCGGGTGAAAAAGTGCCCGCGCCGCCCGCGGAGACGAGCGTCGCGGCAGCGAAGCCGGCGCCGCCTTCGGCGCCGACCGCCGGACGCGTTGACCCGATTCAGGCCGCGGCGCCGACGCCGCCCGCGCCGGCCGCCGTGAATCCGCCGACACCGCCCCCGACGCCGACGCTTCAAGGCGTGCAGTCCGATCAGATGTACGCGGACGAAGACCGCTGGCAACTATTGATCGCCGTCGCCTTGTGGACGGCGATCCTGGCGGCGGGCATCGCACTCATGTTGGTGGCGGCCCAGAAACGTTATCTCACACAGATGCGCCTCACCATTAAGGAAGCGGGCAAGGCGTTCGGCGCCGGCTTGGGGGCGGGCCTGTTCGCCGGCCTCATCGGCCAATGGTTCTTCCAAAGCACCTCCGGTTCCGCGTGGTGGATCGTCGTCAGCCGGGTCATCGCCTGGACGATGCTCGGCGGATTGATCGGCGCGGGGATGAGCTTCTTCGTCCCCAACTTGCAATGGAAGCGGGCCTTCACGGGCGGCTTGATCGGCGGCTTCGTCGGCGCCGTGGCTTTCGCTCTTGTCAGCGCCCTGTCGGACGCCATGCTGGGGCGCTGGATCGGCGCGCTGCTTCTCGGTATCTGCATCGGTTTGATGGTGGCCCTGGCGGAAATGGCGTTTCGACGTTATTGGCTGGAAGTCGCCTTCGGGGAGCGGGAAATCCGCACCGTCAACCTGGGGCCGGACGCCGTTTCCCTGGGCGGCGATGAAAAACTGGTCGGCGTCTACGTCCCCGAGGCGGCGCCGCGCGCTTTGGGTTACCGCGTCGATCGCGATAAGGTGCTGTGCGAGGACTATCCGGCCGGGCGAACCACGGAGTGCGCGCCGGGCGACGTGCGTCCCCTTTCACGCGCGAAGATTCGGGTCTGCAGCGCCGCCAGCGCGTCGCCGACGGGGATCACGCTGCAGCTTATCCTGCCGCGCAACGTCTCGCTGATGGACGGCATGCCCTTGACAGCCGACGACATTCCGATGCTGGAACCGCAAGGCAGCGACGGCGTGGTCGCATTGGTAAGCAAGAGGCCGACGACGCCCGTCGTGTTCCTGCTGCGCAACAGATCGAAGCAGACGTGGACCGTTTCGCAAGCGGACGGCACTAAGAAGGAAATCGGGCCGGGCCTGAGCATCGAACTGACGTCGCGCTGCGAGGTGAATTTCGGCAAGGTGAAAGGCATACTCGAACCGGCAGATCTGGACGATGCCTTGGCAAAGAAATAAGCGGAGGAACGATGAAGCTGGGCGGGCCGATCGTCGTCATCGTCAAGCCGGGCGTGGGGCATCATCCGCACAGCTTGAAGGATCCCCGGCCGAGATCGTGGAGTCGGCATCCGCCCGAATCCGTGAGCTGACAAAGAAAGGGATTCTTTACAAGAAGAGGAAGGCAAAGCAAGGGCAGGTGATTGAGTATCGTCTTCTGACCTCTACCTAGCCGAAAGTCGGGACGCGAACTATTCCGCCCTTTTTGAGTATTGCGTCGATGAGCTTTTTGGCTAGCTTCTTCCGCTTGTTGTCGCTATCAAGCGGATTGTAGACATTTGCATGGGCGTGATTTTCGGCGTGTTGTGGGTCGATTTCCAGACGGGCAGTGTATCCAATGGCTTTGGCGTCCCCGTAGTTAAATGAAACAAGACCGCACCCTTTCGGAAATCGCGAAAGGGTGTAGTCTGGCGACCCCGCTATTCGGGCCACGTCGGTCGAGAAATCCGGCTGCTTGAAGGAGGCGGAAGATGGCCGGTTCTCGTTTGAATCCCACCAGTCGGGCGTCGTAATGCAGCGATAGAGGTCATCCTTGACGTCAACCTCCTGTCCTGGCGTCACCGCATCGTTCATAGGCAAACCCCCGCCATAAACCACTGGATGAGATCGACGGCACGGTCGATATCGCTCGTTCGGAAGGTGTCTTCCTCTTCGATACCTTCGTCCGAGTTCCATTGAAGGAAGTGGAAGGTCTGCGGGGTCTCGAACTCCAACTCAAGCGTCTTGTTGCCTTGGTGCCATTCAAATTGGAGATTGCCCGTGGACATGGGCACGACTCGGGGCTGGAACGCGATATTTTCCGGGAGTGCCCGGACGAATTTCGACGCTGCCTTGATTATGGCCTTGTCAATTGAGGGAGCGCCGTAGCAGTCCCAGCCTGGAGCAAGGCTGCCCAAGCGTTGCAGTTCCGCTTCGATTGAGTCTTTGAATTTGGGATCGAAATACCCCGCAGGCGTCCACTGCTCAGGCAGATCCTTTTGCTGAGCTTCCGTTGTTCCCCGCTTTCGATTCAATGTAATCAGGGGCATCGTTCACCTTCGCTTTCAATACTTGTTCGATGAGAGATTTAGCGATCTTTCGCTGTGCGAAAAAGTTCCGAACTGCCTGCTCTGAAAACGATGGATCCCTTCCTGAAAGTTCGGTGTGGACGTTAACCGCTAGATCTACGACTTCCTTCGTCACCGACAACTGCAAATTGTACTGCTGGTCGCCGTGGGCGATGCCCAGGTAGAAGGAGCGCTGAGCCAGCTCGAATCCTTCTGGAAGAACGGGAGTGAATGCACCGAAACATTCCAGATCATTCAACTCCGACAGATCCGTCTCATACACGGTATTGTTCCCGATTGCGGTCAAAGGGGTCCACGGCAGTTTCGCCAGAACGTCACCGACCTTTTGTCCGCAATCCTCGTCTGGTCTATCTGTCTCAACGTCGATCCTGCTCGGCGTGACGTACCACCGACTAGGAAGACCATTGGGCTGAAATCGAAAGCCGGGCTCGTCGAATTTCGTCCAGATGGTGAATTTTGTTCCCTCATCGAAGACCTTGATCTTGGAAAGCCACGGAGGCTGGACGATGAACATGTTGAATGTACCCGCCGCCACGCAACTAGCTTTCTTGAATCGGAACGCCACCAGATGTCTCCTCACCGCATTTGCGTACTCTTGAACAAGGGTAGGTCACGCGATAGCAGTGTTCCACAAGAATCCCCTTCTTTGTCCATTATGGCAGGTATGGCAAGGGGCAGCGACCCAAAAGGACGGTAGAGTGCCTACATTCGCCGGGCCGAAAGAAATGATCCGCCATACAATCAGTACGCACGGAACCCGGCAAAGGTTCAGCCATCATCGTGCCGATCCGCCGAAGCGGAGACACCTTGTAGCAATCACCCGTTTTATTTTGAAGGCCAATTGCAGCGCCCTTCTGCCGAAAGGGAGAGTCTTCTCCCGATCTTTCATGCTGATGCTGTCTTGCCTCAATTGAATTTGGAACCGCTGCCGAAGGCGAAAAGATACCGCTGCTTCATATCTGCGGGGACGCGGACGAGGTCGTGCCCTTTGAAGAGAACACACGCCTTCTGGAAATCCGCTATCGTAAGCTGGGCGGACCGATCGTCCTCATCGTCAAACCGGGCGTGGGGCATCATCCGCATAGCTTGAAGGATCCGCGGCTGATCGTGGAGTTCGTGTTGAAGCACACGCGGTTTTAGGCGAAGTAGCACGATGTCGGCGTACATTCCCATGGGTGAGGCAATTCATGAACTGCAATCGTTTGGCGGCGGCATTCGCGACGGCGGCCTTGTTGGGATTCGGCGCGTCCGCGGCGCGGGCGGATTTGCTCGACTACGTCAAGAAGCCGGACAAGGCGTATTCCTGGAAGCAAAAGAACAAGCAGGAGTTGCCAGGCGGGACGATGTATCTGCTGCATCTTGTATCGCAGGAATGGCAAGGGATCACCTGGGAACATGACATTCAGCTCTTCGTTCCCAAGGGAATCGAATTCAACGGTTCGATGCTCCTCTGGAACCAAGGCGGCAAGGCCGGACTGGAGTCGATGCTCTTTGGGATGGAACTGGCGCAGCGGACGAAGGTGCCGGTGGCGATGGTGTTCGGGATTCCGAATCAACCGCTATTCGACGGCAAGCGGGAAGACGCGCTCATCGCCGAGACGTTCGTGCGCTACTTGAAAACGGGCGACGCGGATTGGCCCCTCTTGTTTCCGATGACGAAGAGTTTGGTGCGGGCGATGGACGCCTTGCAGGAGTTTTGTCGCAAGGAACTCAAGATCGAGATCACGCGTTTCATCGTGTCGGGAGCGTCGAAACGAGGATGGACGACCTGGCTGACGGCCGTGGCGGATCCGCGCGTGGAGGCGATCGCGCCCTTGGTGATCGACACCTTGAACATGCCGGCGCAGATACCGCATCAGAAAAAAATGTTCGGCAAATACAGCGACATGATCCGCGATTACACGCAGCGCGGACTGGTGCCGATTCCGAAGACGACCGAAGCGATGACGCTTTGGAGCATGATCGATCCCTGGCACTATCGCGACAAGATCAAGGTTCCGATCATGATCATCAACGGAGCGAACGATCCCTACTGGACGACGGACGCGCTCAACCTGTATTGGAACGATCTGAAGGCGCCCAAGTGGGTTCTGTACGTGCCCAACGCGGGGCACAATTTGACGCAGGAATTCGACAAGGGAAAGAAGAATCGGGATCGCGCGCTGGGGACGTTGTCGGCGTTCGTTTACCATCAGGCGTATAAGAAGGCAATGCCCAAGCTGTCGTGGACGCATGGCGACGAGGGAGACAATCTGGTGGTGGACGTCAAAGCCGATGTCGCTCCCAAGGCGGCGCGGCTTTGGGTGGCGAAGGGCCCCACCACCGATCTGCGCAAGGCCCGCTGGGAAGAGCAACCGGCGACCGTGACGGGGATGGGTTTCCGCGGCACGACGCCCAGGCCGACTCAGGGTGTGCTGGCGGTGTTTGGGGAGGCGGAGTATGAGGTGAATGGCCGGCCGTATCATTTGTCGACGCAGATACGGATTGTGGTCTCCCCGTAGGACAGGCATCTTGCCTGTCCCATGCTGCAGCGAAATGGGACGCAGCTAATGGACAAAAAAAGGGACAGGCAGGATGCATCCCCGTAGGACAGGCATCCTGCCTGTCCCATGCGGCGGCGAATTGGGACGCAGTAAATGGACGGAAAAAGCGGACAGGCAGGATGCCTGTCCTACGGGAGAAAATCATGTTCGCGGGGGATATTTATCGGGAGACGACGCGGCATTTTCTGGGGCCGGTGCTGCCGCTGTTGGATGATCCGGGCGTCAGTGAAATCCTCATCAATGGGCCGAATCAGATTTACTACGAAAAGGGCGGCAAACTCCACACGACCGACATGAAATTCCCGAACGCCGCGTCCCTCTTGGCGGCCGCGCGGAATATCGCCGAGTACGTCAATCGGCGCATCGACGAGAATCACCACAGCATGGACGCCCGGCTGCCGGACGGGTCGCGCGTCCACGTCATCATCCCGCCTTCGTCGCGGCAGGGCGTGTGCATCTCCATCCGCAAGTTTCAGAAGTCGACCTTCAACCTCGCGAGCCTGGTGGAGCGCGGCAGCATGAGCGCGGAGGCCGCCGAGTTCATGGAACTGTGCGTGCTGCTGCATAAGAACACGGTCATCGCGGGCGGCACCGGCACCGGCAAGACGTCGATGCTGAACGCCTTGTCGGCTGCGATCCCGTCCGGGGAGCGGATCATCGTCATCGAAGACAGCTCCGAATTGCAGCTTTTCCAACCGCACACGGTATACCTGGAAGCGCAACCGCCGCGACCCGACGGCAAGGGGCAAGTGTCGATCCGCGATCTGTTCGTCGATTCGCTGCGTATGAGGCCGGACCGAATCGTGGTGGGCGAAGTGCGGCGCGGCGAGGCGCTCGATATGATCCAGTCGATGTTGTCGGGACATGCCGGCGCGCTGACGACGGTGCATGCGACGACGCCGCGCGACGCCTTCATTCGGCTTGAGACGCTGTGTCTCATGAACGAGGTTTCATTGCCGGTGCATGTGGCCAGGGCGCAGGTGGCATCGGCGATTCATGTGGTGATCCAGATCGCGCGGTTCGCCGACGGGTCGCGGCGCGTGCAGACCATCGCGGAGGGGTTGGGACTCGATGGGAACGGCGCCTATCAACATCAGGATCTATTTCGGTTTCAGGCCACCGGAAACGACGCGGAGGGGCGGATTCAGGGCAAATTGATTGCCACGGGGACCAGGCCGACTTTTTCCGACGAGGCGTTTCAGATGGGTTTGGCGGATCGGGTGAAGTTGACGGCGAAGATGTTTTCGGCAGCGGCAGCGCGGCCTGTGGCAGCGCCGGCGCCGCGGCGGGACGGCGGGAAAGTAGTGTGAGGTGAGGAATGGAGGAAATGAAGGGCGGCGCGAGCGCGAAACGGGGAGGCTTGTCGTTTTGGTCGATGATGTTGTACGCGGTTGTTTATAACGCGGTATTGCTCGCGGGCGTTGGGGCGGCGGCGCTGACGCCGTGTTTCGAGGAAGCGGCGGCGGGGTTCGTGGGGTTTGTCCTCGGAGCAGCGGTCGGCAGCTGTTTGCACCTGGTCTGGTTCCGCTGGAAGCGCGGGCAGGCGCTTTCCGGGCGTGCCTCTTACTGTCCGATGTGTCTATTCGAGATTCCACGGCGCCATAACATCCCGATCTTGAGTTGGTTGATCCTGCGCGGTAAGTGCTTTCAATGCGATGCGCGAATTCCCTGGAATTATGTGGCCTTGGAGGCGGCGGCAGGAGTTCTGGGCGCTATTCTCGGCGTGGGATGCGCGGCGCTTTTTTGATCGTTTTCGTTTGACCAATAGACGGCGCATGCTTCGGTTGGCAAACGACAAATCTTCCATGAACGCGGTCGACGGTATAATGAAGTCGGTCCCGCTTTGGGCTTTCGGCGACTGGGCGACGCCAGGGTTCCTTAGCGGGGCCTTTCTTTTTTGTTAGACGACCGTGCCGCTTGCGGCTTAGCGTCCGCACCGCCGCAGCCAACGATCCACATCATCCGGCTCAAGCGGTCCGCCGTGGCCGGGGAGAATGCGCCGCGGCGACATATCCAGCACCTTGCGAATGCTCGCGCGAACAACGTCCAGTTCATTGGCGAAGTAGTGCAATCCCGGCCGACGCGGAAACAGTTTGCCGCCGAGGAAGCCGCCCATCAGCAAGTCGCCGACAATGGCGTCGCCTTCGTCCGTCAGCACGGAGATCGACCCGTCCGTATGGCCTGGAGTGAATAAGACGCGGGCGGCAACACCAAACGGCGCGAGAGATATTTCCTCGCGAATCAAGAGATCGGGATCGACGGCCGGGAAACGATGGTCGAGGAACGGTTGAAGCAATCGACCGGCGAGGTTCGCGGGCTTGAGTACGCCGTTATCGCCGCGCCGCATCATCGCGGCATCCACATGGTGGACAGCTACCGCGGCCGATGTCGATTCGCGAAGCGTTTTCGTGCTGCCGCAATGGTCCCAATGCGCGTGCGTGTGCAACAGCAGCGACAGATCCGCCAAGGCGACGCCGTGAATCCGAAGCGCGTTCGTGATGGCGTCAGCATCGCGCGGCTGGCCGGTGTCGATCAGAATGGGCCGATCTCCCTTCAGTAAAAAGACATTCGAGATTGGCAAAGCAATCGGGATCAACAACAACGAACGATTAGCCATATCGAGTGTTACCTGCGCGAATGAGGTTTCAAAAGGGGGCAGACCCCCCTGAAGAATCCAAACGCCGACTCCATATTCCAGATGCTCGATCTGTCCTCGATCCGGGGGGTCTGCCCCCTTTTGAAACCTCATTCACTCGTCGGCGACCGCAGGTTGTGATAATCTCAACCTTGCGGCCCTTCGGTTCGTATTGTCATTGATGACCCCGGCAATCAACCTGCCGCGACCTGCCTTTAGGAGACCAACGTGTTACTGAAATCCGCAACTGTATTCGTGATGCTGATGACAACCCTGGCAATGACCTCCGCCGGCGAGACACCCCTCAAGTATCCGCCGACCAAGCGCATCGATCAAGTCGACGACTACCACGGCATGAAGGTGCCCAGCCCCTACGCCTGGCTGGAACAAGACGTGCGCGAATCCAAGGAAGTGGCCGCCTGGGTCGAGAGTCAGGCGAAATTCACCGACGCCTTTCTCGCCAAGATTCCCGAGCGCGACACGATCAAGAAACGCATCACCGATCTTTGGAACTACGAGAAATACTCCGCGCCTTCCAAGATCGCCAAACGCTTTTACGTCTTCAGCAAGAACGACGGCTTGCAGAATCAGTCGGTCTATTACAAGCAAGACACTCTCGACAGCGAACCGACCGTGTTGCTCGATCCCAACAAGTGGTCGAAGGACGGCACCGTCGCCCTCAGCGACGTCGAATTCAGCGAAGACGGCAAACTGCTCGCCTACGCGGTTTCCGAAGCGGGGTCGGACTGGTCGATCATCCGCGTCATGGATGTCGACACCGGCAAGTTGCGCGACGACGAGACGCGCTGGGTGAAGTTCAGCGGCATCTCCTGGACGCACGACAACGAGGGCTTTTTCTACAGCCGCTTCCCCGAGCCGAAGAAGGGCGAGAAGTTTCAGGCGCTGTCGCTGAATCAAAAGCTGTATTACCACCGCCTGGGCACGCCGCAGAGCGATGACGTGCTTGTCTACGAACGGCCGGAAGAGCCGCGCTACACCGTGGGCGGCGGCGTCACGGAGGACGGCAAGTATCTCATCATCTACGTCGGCGACGGCACGACGAGCCGCAAGAATCAATTGTTGGTCAAGGATCTGAAGGCCAAGGGCGCGAAGATCGAACCGATCATTTCGGATTTCGAGAGCGTCAATTCGGTGATCGACAACGACGGCGCGACGCTGTTCGTCAAGACGGACTACAAGGCGCCCAAGGGCCGGGTCGTGCAAATCGATCTCAAGAATCCCGCGCGCGACCAGTGGAAGGAACTCATCCCGGAGGCGGAAGCGACGCTGCAAGGCGTCGGCATCACCGGCGGGCTGTTTGTCGCCAGCTATTTGAAGGACGCCCGCAGCCAGATCAAGATGTTCGATTTGACCGGCAAGTTCGTGCGCGAGGTGGATTTGCCCGGCATCGCCAGCGCGGGCGGCTTCGGCGGACGGCGCGATCAGAACGAGACGTTCTACTCGTTCACCAACTTCTCGACGCCGGGCCGAATCTATCGCTACGACATGAAGACCGGCAAAAGCACGCTGTTCCGCGAGCCGAAGGTGAAGTTCAACCCCGACGATTACGTCACGGAGCAGGTCTTCTATCCGAGCAAGGACGGCGCGAAAATCCCCATGTTCATCACGCACAAGAAGGGACTCAAGCTCGACGGCAACAACCCGACGCTGCTGTACGGCTACGGCGGGTTCAACATTTCGCTGCCGCCGAGTTTTTCGATCAGCAAGCTGGTGTGGATGGAGATGGGCGGCGTTTATGCCGTTGCCAACATCCGCGGAGGCGGCGAATACGGCCGGGCGTGGCATCGCGCCGCGGTGCGAACCAAACGCCAGGTGGCCTACGATGACTTCATCGCGGCCGCCGAGTATCTCATCGCCAAGAAATATACCCGACCCGAAAAACTGGCCATCCAGGGCGGCAGCAACGGCGGCCTCTTGGTCGGCGCGGTGATGACGCAACGGCCGGAGTTGTACGGCGCCGCGTTGCCGGCCGTCGGCGTCATGGACATGCTTCGCTTCCACAAGTTCACGGCCGGCCGTTACTGGGTCGACGACTACGGCTCCTCCGACAACCCCGAGGAATTCAAGGCCCTCATCGGCTATTCCCCGCTGCACAACCTGAAGAAGGGCACACGCTACCCCGCGACCCTCGTGACGACCGCCGACACGGACGACCGCGTCGTCCCGTCGCACAGCTTCAAGTTCATCGCGGCCCTGCAAGCGGCCCAGGGCGGTGACTCCCCGGTGCTGGCCCGCATCGAAACCCGCGCGGGCCACGGCGCGGGCAGACCGGTGAGCAAGGCGATTGAAGAGGTCGCGGATCAGTGGGCGTTTTTGGTGAGGGTGTTGGGGATGAGGAAGTAGGAGAAGGCGCTGCGAAAGCCCAGGGATAGCCATCCCTGGGCTTTCCCTCATTTATGATCCATTTTTCATCATTTTTTCGTGGCGGTAAGGGGCGTCCGGATGCGACTTATCAAATATCCCGGTGCTCTCGCAGAGGTGAACGGGTTGCCGGCCGGCTATCCGCCCCGCAATATGGAAGCGCGGCACGTTCCCGAACCGACCCGGCATGCCAATCTGCTCCTGGTCGGCGACTACCTGTTCGACTCGACGCTCAACGGCGTGTTGGATTCGGCCGATTTCGCGGCTGAGTGGTTGGCGGTGGAAATGGGGCAACGTGCAAGATCCTAGCGCAAAGACACTCCCAAAGAACATGACAACGAGCGAACCGATCCAGCAAGACGGCCCGACATTCATTCCAAGCGAGGCGGTGCTGCGCCGCGTTCGCTTCGTGCGGAAAGCGAATGCCGGGCAGGATGTGCTCCTCACGTTCGTAGACCCGGCGCCTTGTGTCGCGGTGTGCATCACAACGGAGGGGAATGCGGCGGCCGATGCCGACGAAGGCCGCGCTGAGGGCGTCGACGTGCTGACGTTGGCCGGTCAACCAAATGACCAATTCGCAAGATTGAAAGCGAAGTCAGCGAAGGTTGGCCTCTGCTCGAATTGGATACGCCGCTGGCGCACGAGGTCAGCGAGCCGGATCCCGAACGATTCGAAGCCCTGAGCCGGCGCATGACACAGACGCTCACGCGCCGGATGCGTCTGACGCGAATCGCTCCTCACCTAGCGCAGGCGCAAGCCCGTCTGTCGCCGCTCGCGAATCAACTGAAGGACCGACTGCGCGAAAAGACGTGTGTCGAGGATCGCATCGAGGGCGTCGCCGCGCAACTGGATGTCTTCGAGCGCGTCTACGAAATGAGCAGTCAGCGGATCAGCGACTACAAGTCCTCGCGGCAATCGCATACTCTGGAATGGGTCATCATCGTTCTGCTCGCGGCGGAGACGCTGATCTTGTTTATTGAATTGTTATGGACACTGGAGCTTTAGCAACGGCCGGCGCGGTGCGACATTCACTCGCTTGCGCGTCTTGCTAACTTGACCGGATCCGTC
>Ga0163144_10009642_pt1 | contig 20713 bp, 17 predicted proteins | sample OliLak19BULKMAT1_FD_123175 | JGI IMG/M metagenome (GOLD analysis project Ga0163144, IMG submission 123175) | Freshwater microbial mat bacterial communities from Lake Vanda, McMurdo Dry Valleys, Antarctica - Oligotrophic Lake LV.19.BULKMAT1 | ecosystem: Environmental > Aquatic > Freshwater >... | reverse complement strand
GTAATTGATGATGAGCCGCAGCGTCTGCGCGTTATAGAGATTGATGAGCAACGCGAGCCGGTCGGCCTCGGGCCAGCGCGCAAACTCCGCCGCCGGCACCGCCGCGATTTCCCGCAGGTAAGCATCAAGCTCGGCCGGATCGGCCTTGAGCTTCGCGTAATCGACATTCGCATTTTTCACGAATGCGGTGAGCACGCGCCCGAACCGCGCGTGACTCCGGTCAAATTCTTCGGCCGCCCCCGACGTCACCGCCGCGAAGAGGACCAACAGCAGTAAAGAAACAAAGCGCGTGAGCATATTGAAATGGGAGTGGGGGGAACCGGAAGTATTCCGGCAGCTTTTGAATTTTCTGCAACCCTCCCGGACCGGCCAACGCAAGTTTGCAGGAATAAGTCATGCGGCCCGGATTTCCACTTCGACATGCCGCCCGACCCCGCTTCATCCCTGACCGCCGCCGGCCTCACCGCCGCGAAGTCATTTCTCGTCGTCCGCCGCCTCGCCCATCTCCCGTAGAAGTCGGTCGGTCAACTGATCCTTCCAGTCGTCGGCCTCAATCGCCCAGCCAGAGGAAAACGACTCTCCCTCCTCGATCGGCAGCCCCTCTTCCACCGTGTGACGCTCAATCCAGTGCCGGGTACATGCCCCCGTGTCCGATGCCTCCGATGTGCTCTACCACACGTCGATGCTTCAGCCTGAGACGAGCGGCACGCTCAACCTCACCGCGCCGACGACCCGCGGCGCGCTCATCGTCTGCCCGATCGGCGCCGCCGAGACGGCCCTCTACTTCGCGTCCACCGACGAAACCGAGGATACGTTTAAACGTATGCAGATCCGCCTCTCGGCCTTCGGCTGGCGCGACCTGCACCTCGCTGGCCACGTTTTTCTCGAATACCGCAAGCTCTCCGCCAAACCCCGCGAGCGCGTCGTCGCCGATTTCCTCGTGGCCGCCCATGCGTTTTATCACGCCGACGAACTCGTCACGCGCGACCGCGGTTTTTACCGGCACTATTTTCCTAAGCTAAGAATCACCCATGTCGGCCCCGACTCCAAATGAGTTCACCCTCGCGGACCTCGCCCACCGCAGACTTGTCCTCTGAGGCCTTGGCCAAAGCGGAACCCCGCCCCGGCCGTTACCGCCGCTACAAGGGCAAGGACTACCGCGTGATCGGCCTCGCACGGCACTCCGAGACCGGCGAGGCGCTGATCCTCGACCGATTCCTCCGTCTTCTCCTCGTGTAACGTTGTCATGACGCGTGGGTCGCCCTCCAAAATTGGCGTGTCTAATTACTTATGACGCTGTGGTTGGACGATGGGGCTCCTGTTGGCAGTAATTTCATGGACAGTAGCCGCTGGCGGCAGGCAACCTGCTGGTTCCGATCCCGGTGAATCCACACAGTCTCGAAACAGTCCGTTGGTTTATGGAGGAGGTCCATGTGCACGAACCCATCCTCCGGGCTTGGCTGCGTGGTCGGTTTCCATCGCAGCTCGATGCGGATGAGGTTGTGCAGGAGGCGTTTCTCCGCGTCCTCAAAGCCCGGGAGAGCGGGCAGGTTAACTCCCCCCGCGCCTTCCTTTTCGCGGCGGCCCGCAACCTGGCAATCGACCGGTTGCGCCGGGAGCGAATATTTCCCACGGAGTCGTTAACGGAAATCGATCACTCGTCCGTCAAGGCAGAAGACGCCGGCGTGCCTGAAGCCGTTGGCCGAAACCAAGAACTTGAGCTCTTGACCTTTGCCATCCAATCCCTGCCCGAGCGCTGCCGACAGGTGCTTACCCTGCGCAAGATTTACGGACTTTCGCAGAAGGTGATCGCGGCGGAACTCAACATCACGGAGCACACCGTCGAGGCGCAGATCGCCAACGGCATGCGACGCTGCGCGGATTATCTGGCCCGGCATGGTCTGCCCTAGAGCGCCTGTGTCCCCATGTCCGACCCTGACTCCGCACCTTCCGACAACCTCGACCATTCGGCCGCCTTCTGGCTTGCTCGCCGTGATCGTGGACTTACTCCGGCCGAGCAGGATGCCTACTTGCAATGGTTGCGGAACGATGAGCGGCACGGGTTGGCGATCACGCGTTTGGAGAAGGCGTGGCAGGCCTTGGATACCCTGACCCAGTGGCAACCCGCGCACAGCGTCCGGCCGAATCCGGATTTGCTGGCGGTGCCCCGCCGCCGGGCGCGCAGGATACTCCCGGTTTGTCTGGGCGCCGCCGCCGCGCTCCTGTTCGGTTTTTACTTTGTTCAACCCTCTGCAATCGAAACAGTTCCGGCACAGAAGTCCGCACCGGTCGTCTCGCCCTATGAACGCCGAGTGTTGGCGGATGGCTCGGTGATCGAGATGAATTCCGGCGCAGTGGTCCAGGTGGACTATTCCGCCGCCGAGCGGTCGGTGCGACTGGTGCAAGGCGAAGCGCACTTTACCGTGGCGAAGGATGCGCTGCGCCCCTTTGTGGTGCAGGCGGGACGGGTCTCGATCCGGGCGTTGGGCACCATTTTCAATGTCCGGTTCGAATCGGAGCGGGTCGAGGTTCTGGTGACTGAGGGGCGAGTGCGGGTGGATCCGCCTGCGGAGCCCGGGCCGATCGTGGAAGCGCCTTTGCTGGAAGCGGGTCAGCGTGCAATCATCACGTTGCAGAATGAAGTCCTGCAGTCGGTCGTGGCGGCGGTGGATGCCGATGAAATTGCCGCCGTGCTGGCCTGGCAACCGCGATGGCTGGGTTTCGCCGACGCTCCCCTGATCGATGTCCTGGCTGAATTTAACCGCCATGGCGGACCGCGCCTGGTGCTGGGCGATCCATCGCTGGCCCGAATGCGCGTCGGCGGTAGTTTTCGCGCGGACAATGCCGACGGCTTTGTGCGCTTGCTGGAGAGTGGCTTTGGCGTGCAGGCGGAACGAACTGCGACCCGCACGATCCTGCGCAAAGCCCCCTGAATTGGAACCGACCGCAACGATGCGGGCCGATTCGCGGATCGGCCCGGCGATGCCAACCAGTTTCTCCCGGATTATCTCTTCAAAATTTACCTAACGGAAGCACGCGTCTGGCTCGTCTGGGCTCTTTAGAGCCTCGTGCTCCACGGACGGGAATTCAGTTCTACTCTGACCAAAACCACATGACTACACCACCACTGATCGATCGGCGGGGGCCGGTTCGCTCCATCCTGCGGCCGCTTTTTGCCACCCTTTTGTTTTTCGCTCTGGCGCTTTCCGGCCAGGCGGCGGAATCGGCCAAAAAGGCCTACGCTTTGCGGGCGGACGACGCCGCCATCATACTCCGGCAGTTCTCCGAGCAATCCGGTGTGGAGATTGTTTACTCCGCAGAGGCCGTGCGTGGAGTACGGACCAATGCCGTGCGGGGGGAATTCACCCCGCTTGAAGCCGTGAACCAGCTGATCGCGGGCACGAATCTGCTCGCCGTGCAGGATGCGCGGACGGGCGCTATTGCGGTGAATCGCGAGGCGACGCGGGCGGACGCAGCGGCGAGCCGCAGTTCCGCCCGTGCGGCTGACGGTTCCATCGTGCTCGATCGGGTCGAGATCTCCGCCTCGGCGGTCGGTGGTCTGAACAACCAAACGATCTTTCGCACCGACGAGACCGGAGCGCTCGCCTACGATGTGATCAGCCGGGTGGAAATCGAGCGCCTCGGCGTCACCAGTATCGAGGAACTCTTCCGCCTGATTCCGCAAACAACCGATTACGGCAGCGTTGCCTTGCAGGGTTCGGCGACCAATCCCGCCTTCGCGGGAGGAGCCACCTACCAGAACTCCGAGGTCAAGCTGCGCGGCTTTTCCTCCTTGCAGACCACGGTTCTCATCAACGGTCGCCGCCTGCAACGGGGCAACTTGAGTGCGGGTCCCGACCTCAACCGGATCCCGACCGCCTCGATCGACCGGATTGAAATCCTGCCATCGTCGGCCTCGGCCATTTACGGCGGTGGCGCCATCGGGGGCGCGATCAACATCATCCTGCGCAAGGATTACACCGGTCGTGACCTCACCTTGAGCGCCGGCACCAGCACCGACGGTGGTGCGGAGCGTTATCAATTCACTTACTTCGAGGGTCGTTCCCTGAACGAGGGTCGTACGCAATTCTCCTTCACACTGGATTACCAACACAGTGAGCCGCTCTACAACGAGGATCGGGATTACCTGCAGCGCGCGCTCCAGCGCTATCCGCAAAATACGCCGGCGACCGTGGGCGGCCGCTCGGCGTTCGAGCAGTATATGCTGCAAGCTTATGCGGGCATGCCCGGCACCATCATGATCAACTCGGCCACGGGCACGCTGCCTATTCCGGGGGTCGCGGGTGTGCGTTATGCCGCCATTCCCGCCGGGCAGGACGGCACCGGGCTCACCCCTGCCTCGTTTGTGAGTGGCGCCGGGCGGGCCAATCTGGGGGATCGCTACAAGCGCTCGCTCATCTACCGACCCGAGGATCGCTACTCCCTGAATGCCCAGTTGGAACATGAAATCTGGTCGGATAAGCTGTCGCTCTATGCGGAAGCGGGAGTAAGTTATTTCCGGTCGGAATATACTTTCCCGATGTTCCTCGCGGCGCTGAGCCTTTCGGCCACCGACTCTCTCAATCCGTTCCGCACAGGCGTCACGCCCGGTTTTGTCGGCGTGCCGGTCGTGGTCTACTACGACCCGGTCGACCTGCCCGACCCGAGTCTTTTCCAAGAGCGTCAGGGCGCACGGGTTTTGATCGGAGCCAAAGGCAAATTGACCGAAAACTGGGAATGGTCCCTCGATGGCACGGGCGAATACGGGCGCAGCCACTCAACGGGCGTCAATACCAATCAGAACCTGACCACGTTTGTAACGAGCGCGGCAACAGGCACCCTCACGCAGGCCCAACGTCGGGCGCTCTACAATCCCCTGGCCGATCACAACGCGTTCCCGCGTTTTGACGTGATGGCGGATTATCTGAATTACAATCGTCAATACACCTACTACAACAGTCTCGCCCAGGTGAATCTCCGGGTGGTGGGCAAGTTGTTCGAAATGCCCGCCGGACCCGTGCAGATTTCACCGGGTGCCGAAGTGATCTGGAATCAATTCCGGACCCGCGCTACCGTCGGGGTGAGCGAGGCAATTCGACTTGCCATCCCAACGGGCATCATCGGGCCGAGCAACACCAGAGCCCAGCAGGCCCGCCGAACGGAGTCGGCCTTTTTTGAAAGCGTCGTGCCCTTGATCGGTCCCTCTTGGCGCCCGATTCCCATCGAGTCGGCGGAACTGAATCTCGGCGTTCGCTGGGAAGGCACCGATGATTCGACCAACGCGACCAGTCCGGTCGCCGCGCTGCGGCTGGCCGCCACCAAGGACATCGCGTTTCGTGTCTCCTACGCCGAAGGCTTTTTTCCGCCAGATCAGTCCCAATACGAAGGCGCACGGGTGAACCCCGCGGGAATTACGCCGTTCACCGATCCGGCCCGTGGCAATCTGTCCTACAATTACCTCAAAGAGGAAATCTCCGGCGGCAATCCCGACCTCAAACCCGAGACGTCCCAGGCGTGGAATTATGGCATCATCCTGACGCCGCGAGTGCTGCCCGCCCTCACCCTCACACTGGATTTCTGGAAGATCGAGAAGGAGAACGCCATTTTGACCGTCAACGGGCCTTCCCAGCTTCTGGCTTCGCCGGAGTCCTACCCGGGACGTATTCAGCGCGCCCCGGCATCGCCCACCGACATCGCCAACGGCTGGCCGGGTGTGGTCACGTCGGTTGATTACCGACCCGTCAACGTGGGCTTCACCCAGACCGAAGGTGCCGACATCAAGGCGCGCTACACCCACAATCTCGGTGACTTGGGCAAGCTCACCTCGTTGACCTCGGCGACGTGGACCAATTCGTTTCGCGACCAGATTCTTCCGATCAATCCCATTGTGGAGCGCGTGAACAGCTCCGCCAACCCCCTCCGTTGGCGCGGCAACACTTCGCTGTTTTGGGAATATGGCCGTTGGACGACCGGCTTGACGGCGACCTACATCAACTCCTACTCCGCGAATACCACGACCCCATCCTCCGCTTTTCCGACCGGAAACGGGCTGGATGGCGACCGCATCGCATCCGCCACGCTGTGGGATCTGCAGATTGGCTATCAGGTGCCGGCGAGTCGCGGTTTTGATCGCGGCTGGAAAAGCTGGGTCAGCGATTCGAAATGGACGATCAGCGTCCGCAATGTCCTGAACAAGGAACCGGCATTTCGCACGGATGTTTACAGCTACTACAGCCGTTATGAGGATCCGCGCCAACGTTACGTCACCTTCCAGGTCAAAAAGAGCCTGTAACTGAGTGAGAAACACTTCCCGTTGGGGCGGCCCTTTCAGGCCGCCTATTTTCGATCCAAGCCATGAACCTTGAAAATTTACGCTGTTTGCTTTTTCTGGCGGTAACTCCGGTGCTTTTGGCGCAGGAGGCTCCCAAAGTCGATCCCGCCGCCACCGCACTCTGGGCCGAACACGCCCGTGGCATGGGCGACCGAAGTGAAGGCCGCGCCAACGTCGACTTCAAACTTGTCAGCGGCAAAGCCATCGAGTTCTTCGAGAAGTACCCGGACGAGCGTCGGGTCGGAGGTATTCTTTTCAATCTGAGCAGCTTTGGCGATTGGCTTGGGCAGGATGAGCGCGCGGCCGCGTTGAGCCCTGCTTGGCGGACGCATCTGCGCGGGGTCGTGGTGGATGCGCTGCAAAACAAGTCATGGCCCGACAATGTCTGGACCGGCCTGAACTGGCTCGCTCTGCGCAACGAAATCGCGATCCAGCGGGAAACGGCCGCTGCGCCCGACCTGCCGGGACTGCGCGCCCGCATCGATGTCGTGGTGGCGCGCACGCCGGCAGCGCCTTACCGGGTGTTCATGGAGCAGAATTATCTCGAACAACTCCGTGAACACGATGCGGATGCCGTGCTGCCCTTCCTCAAGACCATTGCGGCGAGCGACGTGACGGATCTCGCGAAGTTGGGCAGCGGTGAACTGGCGGTTGAGGATATCCGCCAGCATCCGATGGAGTTGAAATTCACCGCCGTGGACGGCACGGAGGTGGATTTGGCGCAATTGCGCGGGCAGGTCGTCCTCATCGACTGCTGGGCAACCTGGTGCGTGCCTTGCATCAAGGAGCTGCCCAACATCAAAGCGGCGCTGGCAAAGTGGGGGAGCAAGGGCTTCACCGTGGTGGGCATCTCCTTCGACCGTGACGCGGATCGCGCCAAGCTCGTGGAATTCATCGCCAACGAAAAACTGGACTGGCCCCATTGGTTCAATGAAAGCGGCGGTCGCAATCCCTTCGGCATCAAATTTAACATCCGCAGCATTCCCGCGACCTTCTTGCTGGGCCGGGACGGACGTCTGGTGACCACGGACACGCACGGTGCAAAGCTCGATGCTGCGCTGGTGAAGCTCCTCGGTGAGTAGGCGGTGTGTTTGCGCAGGTTGGATCGAGCCTCTCCCGTTGCTCCGTTTGTTCGAAACCGAAGCAAACAACCGATCGCTGTGGAGTGTCGACGACGCTGACCGTGCAGTCCGCGCAAAACAACGTGCCGTGTTGAGCGGTTGAGCGGCGAGCGCGCAGGGTCGATCCAAAGAGCTCAAGGCTCGACACGTGACAGAAGTCTCGAAAGGCCGCGGGCCAGCCCATCGGCGCCGCCAAGGTGATGCATCGAGTTGCCGAGCGCCACCCCAAGGCGGTGCTCGAAGCTGTCTCATCGCTGCCGATCTCAAGGTCGCGACGCCCCAAGCCCCAAATCGTTGACCCTTTCCCAAGCTCGTCATGCTTCTCGACGATTTATCGTCCGCTCGCTGGGTCGTCGATGTTCTCAGGAATCGTTGGATAATGGTCTGTCGGCCCTCAGCGTCGGCGATATCAGGCGAACAGCGCGGTCAAGGCCGTGAGATGGGCATCGCCGTGCTCAATTTCGACCCCATGTTCCCAAGCACAGGCGGCGATCACGAGGTCGGCGGTCGGCGCGGTGAGCCCCTTTGCGCGGCTGCGTTGCGCGAGTTCGCGGGCCTTTGCCCATGCTGTATCCGTCATGGGCAGCGTCTGCACATCGGCTTCGAGCTGTTCCATCAGTTTGCGCTCTGCCGGTCCTCTCAACCCGTGCCAGAGTTCAACGCGCACAATGTCGCACCACGCCGCCTCCCCATTTTGCAACAGAGCCTGGACCCGCGCGCGGACGTCCGGGCGACCGTTGTGCCGTAGAGCGTCGATCCAACTGGAGGTGTCGATCAAGGTGGCCATGATTCAGTGTCCAGCCCTCATTTTGTCCAATTCCTGCCGGGTCATCATATCCCGCAGGGTACCCAGCCCGGACGCCAGTTTGCTGAGCCGTTGCCGGCGGTTGAAGTCGGCCACGGCGCGCGCGACGGCTTCCGTCTTGGTGGCGGCCTTGGTGTAACGCATGACGTCCTCGAGTTCCTTTTCGGGAATATCAACCGTGGTTTTCATGCTTCTAAAAATAATGAACATGGAATCTTTAACAAGCTATTTTAGCTTCTGAGTATTCTCTCGCAGGAAGCTAACTCGCTTCGAGCAGTGTGGCCGACCGCAGGCATGCGCGGCGTTCTCGTCGCGGAACGGACTCTTTGCCGCGAATGGACGCCAAGGCACACGGAAGGGTGAGGATACGGAGCCTTCGAGCGTGGTGGGGGTCGTTGCACATTTCCGGCGGAGCACCCGGTGTCCGAGTTCCCCAATCTGCCCGTCACTCATTCGCGCAGCTTGGCGTCCATTCGCGGTGGAACGATCGTGGATCGCGGTTCGAGTCCAGTCGAAGGATTGAGGACGGAGAAGAAAGATAGCCGAAGGTTCATGCGACGCGAATCCCTGCGGCCTCAACGAGGCCACCTACAACGGCGAGGCCAGCTCTGCGCCCAGTACAACGGCCGGCTACAACGGCCGGAAGTCGGCGCCGAGGAAGACGTCGATGCGGTAGGCGCGACCGCCGAATGCGTCGCAGAACCGACCTTGCGCATCGTCGGATGGAGCCGGGAGCACGGGGCGGGCGGTGAAGGGTGAGACGGGGTGAGACGAAGTCTCCTGGGGATCAATCCGGGCGACAACCTTCACGGTCCGGAGACGACGGACCGCGCAACCGTCTTCTCGATCACGGTCATTTCGTACGGGAGCGCGGGCAGGGTGAACGCCGGCGGGCGCCCACGGTTTGTGCCCTTGGCGCCAGCCTTGCCCGATCCATCGGCGGTCACCCGGAGGATCAGATTTCCCCGGGCACCCGCCTTGACCTTGGCGGGATCGGCGGCGAAGACGAGGTCCAGGGCGTCGCCACGACGCACCGTATCTTGAAGGGTGATACCCTCGGGTCCCTCACTCAGCTCAACGGAAAAGGACTGGCCGGGGCGGGCGTAGGGCAGTGAGACCCGCAGATGGGCCGGTTTGGTGCCGGTGAAGCGTAGCGGCGGGCGATCGAGGAAACGGATCGGCGAACGGACCGCCTGCGCGTTGCCGACCATGGTCACGCGGAGCTCCCGCGCGGGAACGAGATGCCGGTAGGCGAAGGCCTGCATCAGATCCTCACAAGGCACGGCGATGTGGACCGGCAGGGAATCATTGCCCACGGCGCGGCCGAGCATGCTCAGGCGGAAGCTGTCGCGGCCGGGGGAGGCGATCGTCGTGAGGGTCAGGCGCACCTTGTCCTCTCCGGCGGGGATCAGTCCACCGCTGATGGCGAGTGAACCTTGGTCGCCTTGCAGGCCCAGCTCGATCGGTCCGACGAATCCATCCTTGCGCAGGGCATAGACCGTGACCGGATGGTGCGTGCCGGCGCGAAGATTGATCGCCGACGGAACGACGCGGAGTTCGAAATCGGGACGGGCGGTTCGCACGTGCAGCCGGTACCCGTGGTCGGGTCCGCCTTGGTGTTGCGCATCGCTCAGCCGCACAGTGTAGCGTCCTGATCGGGTGAGCGGATAGAGAATGCGGGAATCGGCCTGGTGAGGCAGCAGCCCGGCACCCTTGTCGTCGGAATCGTCGTTGCTCGCGAGGACCTGGCCCTCGGGGCCGAGGAGTTGGAGCAAGGAGTCGACCGGTGAATTGAGACGGCGGGCGACCACCTCGATCACCAGTGTGGTCTGCGCCTGGCCTTCGAAGCCGAACAGGTCGACATCACCCGGCTGATCGATCCGGCCATTGACGATCACCGGAAGGGTCAGCGCGGAGGGTTCGGTGGCGGTGGCGGCGGTTTCGACCTCCAGGATCTCCGGATCGCGATCGAAGGCGAATGCCACACTGTTGGACGGCAGACCGTGGTTTCGGCAGGAGAATTCGAGTTTTCCTGGACCTCGCTGCCGGCCGTCGAGGGTGGCTCGGGTTGAACTCAGGTTCCAGCCTTCTAGTTGGACCACGTGGAGCTGGCCGGCGCTGCCGCCGAGCGGGAAGAGCCGGGTGATCAACGGCAGCTCGCCGAGCGCGATGCGGTAGATAAAGTCCTGACGTCCGCGGTAGATGGCGTCTTTGACCTCGAGCACGTAGTCGCCCTCCTGCGGGATGACGACCGTGAGGGTGGGGTCGGGATTGAACCGGTTGTCGTCGTTGTAGGCGACCTCGCGCCCCTGGTCGTCGCGGAGGAGGAGCGCGGCTTGGAACCAGCCGGGAACCGCATCGGCGATGTAAGGGATGAGCGAACGGGCGCTGGTGCTGATGACCAGGTGCTGGCCCGCGAGTGCGTGGAAACGAATGCGGTCCACCTCGCCAGGAAGGATCTGGCCATTGACGGTCGCGGGCAGGGTGACAATCCGCGGCGGCGTCAGCTTCGCCTTGCGTTCGGGTTGGTTCCCCGGCCGATCGACCGCGGGGGCGGTGTTGGGGTGGGCCGGGGTCTCGGAAAACTCCGGCAGGGAGCCGACCCAGAACGCCAGAGGGTTGGAAAGCCCTGCGGGAGAGCGCAGCCGGAGCTCGCGGGGGCCGACCGGCGCCTCCGGGGCGATCGTGATCTCAACGGAGACGGCCTCCGCGATGGCGGGCGCCAGTTGCCGATTGGTGCGGTAGCCGGCTTGGGCGCGAATCTCCGCGACGCGGCGCTCGTCGGCTTCCGTCCAAGGGGGCGCGACCTTGCCTTCGGCGCCGGTGGTGCCGGCAAGCCGCCGCTTTTCCCGCAGCCGGTCCGATTCCTCGTTCAGATCCTGAAACTGCTTCTGGTTGAGCGGCTGATGATGGGAAACGATCCGGCCGGTCAGTCCGGTGCCGAAAAAATCCACCTGATTGACGGTGCCGAGCGTCTGGCCGCCCACGGTCACGACCACGGTGCGCCCCTGACCGCCACCGGCTGGATACGTGTAACCGATCGTTGGTGACGCATAGCGACCCGCGGGGGCCTGGGAGAGGCCGCTGAAGGGCGGGATGAACAGCAGGAGCGCCCAAAGGCAGGTGGAGCGGAGAGGGTTCATGGGGGGGTCACATGATCTCGTGCAGCCGGCCAGGTGACGGTTTGCCCGGCAGGCCGGGTGGGTAGGCGCGCAGATCGAGCCCTTCCGGATGCGGCAGCCGGGCGTCCTCGGATATCCCGAGCAGCGAATAGACGCTCCCGATCAGGTCGCTTGGATGAACCGGCCGCTCGGCCACGTCCTCCCCGTGGGCGTCGGAAGCTCCGACCACCTGTCCGCCCCTGAAGCCGCCTCCGGCGAGCAGGGCGGAAAAGACGCGACCATGGTGTCCGCGACCCCCGTTCCACGGCGCCTCCCAGAGGACGCGCGGCGTGCGCCCGAATTCGCCGCCGCACCAGACGATCGTGCTGTCCAGCAGGCCCCGATCGGAAAGATCCTGGAGCAGGGTCGCCAGGCCGCGGTCGAGCTCGGGGAGCTTGGTGCGCATGACCTCAAAGTGCCGCTTGTGGGTGTCCCAACCCTTGTAGTTGATCGTGATGAAGGGAACCCCGCGCTCCACCAGGCGCCGTGCCATGAGGCAGGACTGGCCGAAGGTGGTGCGGCCGTACCGGTCGCGCAGGGCGGCGGGTTCCTGGCTGGCGTCGAAGACCTTGCCGGCATCGCCGAGGATGAGGTCGTAGGCCTGTGATTCGGCCTGGGCCGAGGCGGTCAGCACCGGATCGGCCGGCATGGTCCGGGCGAGGGTGTTGATCCGGTGGAGCAGTTCGCGGCGATCCCGCTGGCGGTCCTCGGTGAGACCGGCAGCGACGACCCCCTCGACCCCGAACGGATCCCGGGCGGGGTCGCCTCCGGTGGCGAACGGCTTGTAGCGGGCACCGAGGAATCCGGCCTCGGAGAAACGACCCTGCAACTCGGTCAGCACCACGTAGGGCGGCACGAGCCCCGTGTACCCGGCGTCCTGGCCCTTGAAGAGCGAAACGACCGCACCCATCGAGGGGAAGACGGAGCGATCGCTGGCGGAACGTCCTGTCTGCACCATGTAGGCGGCGGTCTCATGACCATTGTTGCCGTGGGTCAGGCTGCGGATGAGGGAGTAGTTGCGGGCCTGTTTGGCCAGCAGCGGGAGGGACTCGCCGATGCGCATCCCGGAGACCGTGGTCTCGAGCGCGCCGGACAACGGACCCGTATACTCGGCGCCAGCACCCGGCTTGGGATCAAACGTATCCAGGTGACAGGCACCCCCCCAGAGCCAGATCTGGATGACCGACTTGGCCCGTGCCGTGACCGCGGGCCCGGGGGTGCCGGCGGCGGCCGCGAGGGCGCGCAGGCTGAGATTGTTGGCGAGCAAGGCGCCGGCGGTACAGACGAGTCCCCGGCGCAGCAGGTCGCGTCGGGTCAGACACGGGGAGCCCGGCAAGGCCGGCGACGACGCGCAGGCCTGCCAGAGATCGTCGGACATGGAGGGGGCGTTCATGGGCAGGAAAGGAAAGAGGGTGGGAAAAACGGAGCGGGGGGCGGCGGGCTTGGCCAGATCAATGGCGATGGAGAAACTCGTCGGAGTTGAGCAGCGCCCAGATCAAATCGAGGGCGACCGCTCGAGTGGCGGTCCCTCCCGCCTTGGGACCTGGGCGGAGCGTGCGGCGTTCCTCATTCGTTGGAAAACGGGAGAGCACGGTCAGGTAGATGGCATCGATCGCCCGGTCCGGTGGTATCCGGAGGAGTTCGGCCAGCGCGGGGCCCTGCTCGATCTTCTTCCGCACATGCGAGGAATTGAGCAGGTGCAGCCTCTGTCCGGCGGTGACGCGCAGGCTGCGTTCGGATTCGAGACCCGAGTCGCGCGGGGGCCGGCCAAACAACTCGAGGAAGGAACTGGTGATGCTGCCATCGGGCAGGGCGACGGCCCGGACATCGGCGGGGACAAACGTATAGGGTTCGGGGATGGCGCTGGAGTAGGACTCGGACGTGCCCGTGATATCGTTGATCGCATCGATCAGCACCTCAGCCTCCAGACGGCGCAACGCGTAGTGGGCGAACTCGGACGCGGCGGCGGGGTCGCTGGACCGCGGCACGCAGGACAGCTGGTAAGTCTGCGATTGGACGATCAGCCGGAAGAGATGCTTCAAGCTGTAGCGGGACCGAACCAGCTCCTGCTCGAGGTAGGCGAGCAACGCGGGATTGACGGGGGCGTTTCCGTCGCGGAAATCATCGGGCTGGTGGACGATCCCGCGTGAGAAAATCCACGACCACACGCGATTGGCGAGGACTCGGGCGAACCAGGGGTTGCCTGGAGCGAGCAGCCAGTCGGCGAAGATGACCCTCGGGTCCCGTTCGGGCGACAGCACGGGCGTGGTCCCGTCGGGAAAACGGGCGGGACCAACCCCGGAGGTGGCCGGCCTGGCGGGGTCCCAGAGAACGATCTCCTCTTTCCACTCGCCGGTGGATTTGTATCCGATCTGGGCGAAGAATCCGGCCATACCGGACCACTGGTCGGCGGACCACGCCTCGGGGCGCGTGCCCATGAAGGTCAGCGCCACGCTCTTGGCCACGGAAAGCGGATCGCGGCCCGGGATGGCCCGGTAGAAATTCACCGGCCCACAGTGGACGTTGCTGCCGCTGCTGATGAGGAGCTCGCGGGCAAACTGGTCCAAGGGCTTGTCCTCCAGCAGGGAACTGTAGATCCACCGGTGGTAGGCCTGGGCGGCGTTGGGCCAGAGGTTGATCGGGTACTCGGCCTTGACCCGCAGAAGATCGGACCATTTCAGGCTCCAGTAGTCGGCGAATTCCGGTCGCGCGAGGAGTTGCTCGATCAGGACATCCCGCTTGTCCGCGGATTGATCCTTGAGAAACCGGCGTGCCTCGGCGGCGGACGGGAGTCGCCCGATCAGATCGAGATGGACCCGCCGTAAAAAGGTGGCGTCGGAGACGGGATGGGCCGGCGTCAACTGCAGCGCGGCCAATCGGGAGAAGACGTGCTGATCGATCGGCCCGCGCGCGACCCGTGGCTGCTGCGTTTCGTAGGGATTCTCCGCGACGGCGACGGCGACGCTCGAAGCGGCGGGGGCGGCGGGGGCCGCCGGGGCGGGCAATCCGGCGACAACTCCAGCCAACCCGATCGTCCATTGGATCCGGTGGAGCCACTGACGACCGTGACCCGAGCTGGCACCTGGCATGATGACAGAGTGACGCTCGTGGGGCTGGTCGGCTACGTTCGCACCGCGGGCGTCGTCGTAAAGTAGCGGTGTTTCACGGCATCATTTGATTTGGTGATAGATGGGAGGGATTCGGGGTGGGCTGTAACCGGCCGGTGGCGGTTGCGTCAAACGGCTCATGCACGCTCCCAGACCTCGTGCCGTGGACGCCGGATTGCAGCCGACAATCGCTCCCCGGGTGTTTGTGGCCGACGCCACGGAGACCCCCGATGCGTTGATCGGTCGCATTCGCCAGGACCTTCAGGACGCGGATGAAACGGGACTGTTGATGATCCTGTATGGACGATGCGGAGCGCTGCGCAGCCTGGTCCTCCCGGGAGACCTGCCGGTGTTGGCGTTGGAGGGCCGTCCCTGCCATTCTGGGCCGATGGCCGGAGCCTTTGTCTATGCCTGTCCCTCGTCGGTGGAAGTCCGTCGTTTTCGTTCCGAGGGCCGGACCCATGCGGTGGTCGTGGAGGATACGGAGGCCCGCTATTGCCTCTTTGGTGGACTGGGGGACTTGAATCCGAAGTCCTCGCGCTCCGCGCAGACGGAACACGTTCTTGCCCGCTTGGACCACGTCCTGACGCGCGGAGGGTTGGTCATGGCCGACTTGGTGCGCACCTGGTTCTACAACGAGGACATTCTCGACTGGTACTGCGACTTCAACCGCGTCCGCACCGGGTATTACCAGCGCCGGGCCTTCCGCACCGGAGCGCCGCCGGCGAGCACCGGCGTGGGTGGGCGCTATCCCGATGGCGTCGCCCTGGGGTTGGCTGGTTGGGCGATGCGACCGCTCGATGAACGGGCGAAGGCGCTGGAAGTGGCTTCGCCACTGCAGTGTCCGGCGCCGCGTTATGGCAGCACCTTCAGTCGCGCGGTGGAAATTCAGGGGGGAGCGTCACGGAGACTGTTTGTCTCGGGTACGGCCAGCATTGCCCTGACCGGTGAGTCGATTCACGTGGGCGACATGGAAAAGCAGATCACGCGGACGATGGAGGTGATTGGTGCGATGCTCGCCGCCCGCGACTTCGGATGGAGGGATGTGGACCGAGCGACGGCGTATTTCAAGCGGGCGGCCGACCTCCCGTATTGGACCGACTGGCTCGAGCGGCATGGGCTTGAGTTTCTTCCCTGTGTGGCCGTGGAAGGCACGGTCTGCCGGGATGACCTGCTCTTTGAGTTGGAAGTGGATACGTGCGCGCCGACCGCGGCGTTGTAGGGGCGCGACCAAGCGAGACCGGGCGATGCGAGACGCAGCGGAGTTGGCGGGGAAGGCGATCACCGGCCCCCGGTGGCATCGATCCGCTTGGAATCCTGGGGGTGCCCTTGCCGTGCTTCAAGCCGTCGACACCGGAGGGTTGAAGATTCGTGGGGGATCGACGACAAGCAGACTGGCCAAGACGGAACTTCGCCGATTGCTTCTCGGTTTCCCATGATTGCCGACCCTGTCCGAGGTGCCGCCCTGCGCCTTGCCGTTGTTTCCCACTTGCTGGCGATTTCTTCGGTGCTGCGACTTTCCGCCGCTCCTGCCTCGGGCAGTTCGGCCAAGAAGCCGAACATTCTCTTTGCGTTTGCGGATGACTGGGGCCGCCATGCGGGCGTTTACGCCGCGATGGACGGAGCCGGCGGCGTCAATGAAGCGGTGCGCACACCGCATTTCGACGGCCTGGCGCGGGAAGGTGTGGTGTTCCGTCACGCGTTCGTCTCCTCGCCCAGCTGCACTCCCTGTCGCAGCGCTTTGATTTCCGGTCAGCATTTCTGGCGCACCGGCCGCGGCGCGATCCTGCGTGGGGCGGTTTGGGATGGGAGCAATCCGTCGGATGCTCTTCTGCTGCGCGAAGCGGGTTATCACATTGGCGAAACCTACAAAGTTTGGGGCCCGGGCCGGCCGGTGGACGCGCCGTTTGACGCGCCGCGCCACAGCTACGAGAAGGCGGGCGGACGATTCAACACGTTCTCCCAGAACGTCACCGCGATGGTTGCCCCCGGACGCCCCTTGCAGGCGGCCAAGGATGAAATCTACGCGGAAGTGCGCGCGAATTTCGACGCCTTCCTGGCGGACCGGAAACCGGATCAGCCCTTTTGCTACTGGTTTGGTCCGACCAATGTGCACCGCAAATGGATGCGCGGTTCCGGCAAGGCCCTTTGGCAGATCGACCCGGACCAGCTCAAGGGCAAGATGCCCCCTTTCCTGCCTGATGTGCCGGAAGTACGGGAGGACTTGGCGGACTATTTCGGAGAAGTGCAGGCCTTTGATGAGGCGCTCGGACTCCTGTTGGCGCGGCTCGCTGAAATCGGGGAACTGGAAACGACCCTTGTGGTGGTGAGCGGCGACCACGGCGCGCCTGGATTTCCCCAAGGGAAATGCAATCTCCAGGACTTTGGATCGGGCGTATCGCTGGCCATCCGCGGCCCGGGCGTGACGGCGGGACGCATCGTCGGTGACCCCTACCGGCTGGATTCGGCGACTCCGCCGACGGTGGAGGAACTGACCGAGGACACGCGGGTGAAGCTCGAGCAACGCCTGCTGGGCGAAATGAAGCGGACCGGTGATCCCAGGTGGGTCGATGCCGGGCGCTTTTTCGAAACTCCGCCGATGGCCGGACCGACCGATGACACCGACGCGACTCGCAAACGAAAGGCAGGATTATGAAGACTCAACCTTGGTTCTGGATCGTGACCCTTCTGGGTGCGGCGGCGATGATGGCGGCGGCTCCGACGCGGCCGCCCAACATCGTCTTTTTTCTGGCGGACGACCTCGGTCAGCGCGACCTCGCGGTGTATGGCAGCACCTTTTACGAGACGCCGAACCTTGACCGGTTGGCGAAGGAAGGGGCGCTTTTTACGGATGCCTATGCGGCCTGTCCGGTGTGTTCTCCGACCCGGGCCAGCATCCTCACGGGTCGCTGGCCCCAGCGGATGGGCATCACCGACTATAGTGGTGCACCGGCCACTCCGGAAGCTTGGAAACGAAACACCCGGATGCTGCCGGCACCGTATGCGGATCGCCTTGCGCTCGATTCGCCGACCCTGGCGAAGGCGATGAAGTCCGCGGGTTACGCGACCTTTTTTGCCGGCAAGTGGCACCTTGGCCCTGAAGGCTGGTGGCCGGAGAATCAGGGATTTGACCACAACCTCGGCGGGATCGATCGCGGAGGACCCTACGGCGGCAAAAAGTATTTTTCCCCGTATGGGAATCCGCGTCTGAGCGACGGCCCCGAAGGCGAGCACCTGCCGGATCGCCTGGCGACGGAGACGGCCCAGTTCATTGCCGCCAACCGGGACCGACCCTTCTTCGCCTACTACTCGTTTTACGACGTACACACCCCGCTGATGGCGCGTCCTGATCTGCTCCGGAAGTACGAGGAAAAGCGGGCGCGGCTCGGTTTGGTGGAAAGGTGGGGACGCGAGCACGAGCGTGACGTCCGGTTGGTCCAGGACCACGCGGTTTACGCCGCGATGGTCGAGGCGATGGACCTCGCGGTCGGCAAGGTGCTGGCAAAGCTCGACGAACTTGGACTGCGGGAAAACACCTTGGTGATCTTTACCAGTGACAATGGAGGCCTGTCGACGAGTGAGGGCTGGCCGACCTCGAACCTGCCGTTTCGCGGGGGCAAAGGCTGGATGTACGAAGGCGGTATCCGTGAGCCCCTGCTGGTACGGTGGCCAGGGGTGATCAAACCGGGCCTGGTGGTGGCGACCCCGGTCAGCAGTCCTGATTTTTTCCCGACGCTGCTCGAAGCCGCCGCCGCGAAACCCTCGCCCGGCCAGGTGATCGACGGCGTGAGCCTGCTTCCCCTCCTGCGTGGACGGACTCAGGCAGAGCGGGCGCTGTTCTGGCATTACCCGCACTACGGCAACCAAGGATCGGCACCCGCGGCGGCGATTCGTCGCGGACCCTGGAAGTTGATCCACTGGTCCGAAGGCGACCGCGTGGAACTCTTTCAACTCGAACGGGACCCGGGAGAGACGGTCGACTTGGCCGCTCGTGAACCGCAGCGCGTGTCCGCCTTGCGCGCCGAACTGGCCGGGTGGCAGAGGGACGTCGGGGCGAAATTCCCCGTGCCGAATCCGGCTTACGACCCGTCCAAGCCCAGCGGCCGCGCTTCCGTGCGCCCGGGATCGACGGCAACGCGCTGAGGCGGTGGGAACGTTGAAAACCTAAATCTATGATCCGAAATTCCCTTACGCTGCTTGTGTTGCTGGTGGTGATGGTCAGTGCGGTTGCTCACGCGCAGTCCGACCGACCCAATGTCGTGATCTTTCTCGCGGACGACGCCGGTTGGGGAGACTACCATCACAACGGCAATACGATGGTGCGCACGCCGCAGATCGACTCCCTGGCCCGGAAGGGTGTCACGCTCGACCGCTTCTATGTTTCCCCGGTCTGCGCTCCGACCCGGGCCGAGTTCCTCACCGGCCGGTATCACCCCCGGGGCGGGGTGCGTGGGGTTTCTACGGGGCGTGAGCGTCTGGACCTCGACGAAAAGACGGTGGCCGATGCCTTCAAGGCGGCCGGTTATGCGACCGGAGCATTCGGAAAGTGGCACAACGGGAGCCAGTGGCCCTACCATCCGATGGCGCGCGGGTTCGACGAATACTTCGGTCACACCTCGGGACATTGGGGCGAATATTTTGATGCGCCTCTTGAGGACAACGGCCGGATGGTGCGCACCTCGGGTTACATCGTTGACGTGTGCACGGATCGCGCGCTGGACTTCATCGAACGCAATCGATCGCGCCCCTTCCTCTGCTACATCCCCTTCACCACACCCCATTCCCCGTGGGCCGCGCCCGCCGCCGATTGGGCCCGCTTCAAGGATCTGGCGCTGACGCAGTTCGCCACCCAGCCCGGTCTGGAGGTGCCCGAACAGACCCGGTGCGCGCTCGCGATGATGGAGAACCAGGACTGGAACGTCGGCCGGGTGCTCCAAAAACTGGAGACGCTGAATCTCTCTGAGAACACCCTGGTGATCTACTTTTCCGACAACGGGCCCAACTCGTTTCGCTGGAACGGCGGGATGAAGGCGCGCAAAGGCAGCACCGACGAGGGCGGGGTGCGTTCCCCCGCATTCCTCCGGTGGCCGGCGAAGCTCCCGGCGGGGCACGTGGTCAAGCCCATCGCGGGCGCAATCGACCTCCTGCCGACGCTGATCAACCTGACGGGTATTCGACGCGTCGGCGACAAGCCGCTCGACGGGCGGGACCTTTCGCCGCTGCTCCTGAAGCAGGAGATCGCCTGGACGGATCGGATGATCTTCTCGACGTGGAGTGATCAGGTGAGCGTGCGCACGCAGCGGCACCGCCTCGATGCCAGAGGCCAGCTTTACGACATGGTCGCTGATCCCGGACAAACGACTCCGGTCAATGCGAGCGAGCCCGCGGTGGCCGCGCAGCTCATCGCGGCGGTCGAAGCCTGGAGACGCGACGTACTGGGCGCGGGGCCGCGACTGGCGGCCGACGCGGTCGATCCCCGGCCGCTCTCCGTGGGTTTTCATGAGTTTCCGGTCACCCTGCTGCCGGCGCGTGACGGGACGCCGGTGGGCGGGGTCAGGCGGAGCAGCAGCGCGCCCAACAGTTCCTATTTCGTCAACTGGACGAGCCGGGAGGATCAATTGGTCTGGGAGATCGAAGTCGCGACGACCGGTCGCTACGAAGTCAGCATCGACTACACCTGCCCGCTATCGGACGTCGGATCGCTCATCGAGCTCAGCTTCAATCAAAGCCGGCTGACCGGCCGGGTTGCTCCTGGCTGGGATCCTCCGCTCTACACAAATCAAGACACCCTCCCGCGACCGCCGGCGGAGTCGAAGATGAAGGAGTTTCGTTCGCTGGCGTTTGGCACGATCCAACTCAGCCGCGGGCAGGGAGCGTTGACCCTGCGGGCTCTGGAGATCCCGGGTCGGTCAGTGATGGACCTGCGGCGGGTGACGCTGACGCTCCTGAACGACCCCTGAGACCGCCGAAGGTTCATGCGACGCCAATCCCAGCGGCCTCAGCGAGGCCACCTACAACGGTAGGGCGGATCGTTGTAGGTGGCCTCGTTGAGGCCGCAGGCTTGCGGAACAGAGCGGAATTTTACCGCGAATGGACACCACTGCAGGCGAAGGATGAGGGGGCGGGGCCGTCGGGCGTGATGGGGGGCGCCACACTTTTCTGGCGGAGCACACTCTATCCGAATCTCC
>Ga0163144_10009640_pt1 | contig 20714 bp, 25 predicted proteins | sample OliLak19BULKMAT1_FD_123175 | JGI IMG/M metagenome (GOLD analysis project Ga0163144, IMG submission 123175) | Freshwater microbial mat bacterial communities from Lake Vanda, McMurdo Dry Valleys, Antarctica - Oligotrophic Lake LV.19.BULKMAT1 | ecosystem: Environmental > Aquatic > Freshwater >... | reverse complement strand
GAAGTCTCGTGCTCGGTTCTGTCCCATGTGACCGCCCAACATGGATCCGCCGATCGCACCAATCGGGATGCCGAGAGCAGCCCCCAGCGCCGCACCTCGCGCGGGATCCTCATCCATGAGCTTGGCGATAAGCGCGCCGATGCCACCGCCCCCGAGGCCCCCTAGTGCCATCCCCGCGGGCCCGCCAAGGAATGAGCCGCCTGCAGCGCCCACGGCAGAGTGCGCGCTGCCGTCTTGTGCTCCTGCCCCCCCGCCGGCACCGAGCGGTCCGAGCGCGCCGCCGAGGCCGCCGCCGAGGCCCGCGAGCTTCTCCTCGCGGCCGATCGTCAACTGCTCGACCGAGGCGCCCGCTTCATGCGCGCCCTTGATTACCCCTGCGAGGATGTCGTCGATACGTGTCATGGCTAGGCCACCAGGTGGAGTTCGATGTTGTTCAGCGGCTTCGGCAAGCCGATGCTCAGGTGCGCGTTGATCCGATCCGCTGACACCGTCGATACGAGCAGGTCCAGGATCGAGAACGACGTCAGCGGCGCCCCGATCTTGGCGTAGGTCCGCAGGCGCAGTGTGTCCCCGCCGATGTTCAACGCAGCCCGAATCAACGTCAGGGTTTCCGACGTAACGTTGTACTGGCCAAGGAAGTCGTCGAGGATGTCGATGAAGAACAGCGACACGAAGTCGAAGTTCTTCACGACCGAGAACTCGCCGGACTCGAGGGTGTTCGGGTCGGTGGTGAGCTGGTGGATCGTGTACGGCAGCGCAGTCGGCGTGTTCTGGGCGAACACGTACCAACCACCTTGCGACAGCGCGGTGAGCTGGCTCTCGTTGAAGTAGGTGTTCGAGCGGTAGATCCGGCTGATACCCGCGATGCCTAGGAAGGTGAATCCCTGGTGCGGCGGCAGGCCCGCAGTCATGCCACCGACGGCACAGCTCAGGTAGTAGCCCGGCTGGGTGGTTCCTCCCGTGACGCCGCCGACGTCCACCCGGTCCGGCCAGACGAGGACGGTGCGGCGCGAGTTGAACGACTGCGCGACCGCGACCAGCTCGGTGACCTGACCGGCCTTGGACAACGTGCGGACGACACGGTAGTTGAGGATCGCCGTAGTCGGCGCCAATGCGCTACCCGCGCGAATCACGCCGTGCGGCAGCTCGTTCTGCGTGGTCGAAGAATCCTGGCTGTTGTTGACCACACGGAGGCGGTTCTCGCTCTGCACCGACGCGACCACCAGTGACACGAGGTCACCCGTGAAGTCATTGGTGAAGTCCGCAGGCAGCTGGACGATGTCACCTGCTGCAACACCCGAGGACACGAACGTGCCGTTCGCGTCTCGCAGCTGCAGGAACAGGGTATCGCCGGCCGTGGTGACTACACCAACCAAGGCACCCGAACCAACCCGGCTCGTGGTGCCGTCCGACTCGAAGATCTGCGCCGTGATGTTGCAGGTGTTTGCAGCGGCAAACGGAGTTCCGACGTCGACCTCGACGATGCTCGCCGAGACAACCGACGCGATGGTGTAATTGCCCAGTGCAACCGTGCCGGCAACACTGGTTACGGTGACCGTCAAGATGTCGCTTGGAATCACGCCAGCGGTTACGAGGCTGCCGATACCCGTCAGCGCGATGCGCGTGATGGCAGTGGGCGCAGTGCCTGTGACGGCCTCTGCGAGACCTGTAGCCGAGGCTTCGACGATGTCCTTGGTCGTCGGCAGCGTGCCGCAACCGATGACGACGCGGAACTTCTGAGGACGTCCGTTGGTTTCGTCAGGCAACGCCAGGCCGACACAGTCTGTATTCCACATCGCGTGGATGAGCACATCCGTGGACAGCGGGACGATCGCGTAGATGTCCGTGCGCGTCGCGAGCGAGTCGCTGACTTCGGTGTGCCCTGCCAGGTTGTCCGTCAGCACGCCGACGAACTGCACCATGGACGTGGTGTTCTGCAGGGCGACGAATGCGCCCACGGCGAGCGGGTTGCGCGCGTCGAGACGGCCGATTTTCGATTCAATCTCGTCGGTTGTTGCGACTGTATCGAGGTCGGTAAGGTCTTGCCGCAACGCGCGGTACTCGACATATACCTTTGCGTAGGAAACGGTCTTCGCGCCCTGGCCAGTCACGGTCAGTGTGACGCCGCCGTCGATCGAGACGCTGTTCCCGTTGGTCGAGTAGAAGCTCGCGTTGATTTCTTGGTCCTGCAGGGTGCGCTCGATGCGCCAGTCGAGCGTTGCCGCGTGGGTCCAGCCCGACGTCGGCCAGTCCTCCGTGATGAGGAAGGTCGTGTCGTTCGTGACGGAGAGAACCGTGCGCCGGATGTGCACGGTGCCGTCGGTGATGATCAACCGATCGCCCGGAAGAACACGACCAACCCCTACTGTGTTGAAGGTCGTGCTATCGCCGCCTGCTGCGACGAAGGTGTTCGGATCCACTGATGTGGAGGTGCCGACCGACCCTTCATCGATGACGACGGTTGCGTCGTCGAAAAATACCGACACGCTGGCCGCATCGAGTACCGCGCCCACCTCGTTGTTGGGCGGGTCTGCAACGGTGATGTAGTCGACGCCCACCGGGGTGGCCGTCGCAACATCTGCTTCCAGTGCGCCGTACTCCGTGGCCAGGAGGATGTCCTCCTTGTCCGCGTAGTCGGTCGTGCCGGGGTCGTAGTAGTCTTGGATGTGGTACGCCGGACCTACCACGAGGCAGTTCAGATCCGGGGTTACAGGTGTGACCGCCGGGGAAGCGACCTCTTGATAGACGAGTACAACGGGGCGAATCAGGGCCATCGAGTAACTCCCGTTTAGGGCTCAGGGGCGGTCCTATGGTCGTGTTAAGTATAGGACAGGCGTAGGAATCATCCCACGGGGTCTGCTGTCCCTGTAAGCGCGATGATCTCGAAGTACTCGGTCGCGCTGTTGTACCCCGACCGCATCACTTCGGTGATGATCTGCTGCAGCAAGGGTGCCGTGGGTGTGTTGGTCCAGCGAACGTCGTACTGCACGTTGAAGGAAATCGACGTCACCCACTGGTCCTTGTCGCGTGGATACGGTTGTGTCCTTGACACGGTGGGTGGTGTCATGTCGTGAAAGGCGAACGCAGACTGGATGAGATCACTGGACGCGTGCAAGAAGATCCCGACGAGGTCTGCAAGGGTCGCGCTCTCGCCCTTCTTGGCAGCTACGCACTCGATGAGAATTGGCACCGATGACAGAGCCCAAAAACCCTTGAGGCCTGTCTGCAGGTTCTGCCCTACGGCATCTCCGATGACCGTGCGGCCTACGATCAGCTCGTCGCGGTCCACGAAGATCGCAGGGCGGAAGTTTGAGTGGTCCTTGTCTTCGTTGAACGCGCTCTCGATTGCGATCCGACCTTGCTTGATGTCACGGTGCCAAACCCACGGCAATCCGCTTTCCGCCGTAAAGCGTTGTCGAATCACTTCTAAGAACACGCCGATAACCGCCATGGAAGAACCAGGACGCACCGTGACGGGTTGATTGCCGTCGGGCGCGGGCTGGTTCTTTGGGTCAGGTGTTAGCGACATAGATCAGTACAAGCTCGGGATGTTGTTTGGGTCCACGAGTACTGAGTACTCGACGGAGCTTCTCGACAGAAGCGACGCCGTCACCGACTGGTGGACCGTAACACCTTTCAGCTCTGTTCCATAAACCATTTGGACCTCGTAGCGGTCGTTACGCCGGAGGTCTACGAGCACGTCCTTGCGGACGAGGTTAGGATAGTCGAGGAGGGTAAAGGTCACGACCTTCGCGTCGCTATCGCCATGTGCGGTGAGTTGTGTTTGCACGGGTGCCGTGCTTTTCCGTCCTCGGACGTACACGGGCGCCCAGTAGCCGCCTTCGAACGCTGTTCCCAGACAGAACGGGCAGTGTTCTCGTGTGGCCTCTCGATTCACCTCGTCGTAGCACTCACGACACACCTTGCCCCAACGTCGGCGCTTGAGCACGGCAATGGGGATGCCGTTCAAACGACGGAACGCGGTTGCTTCATCTCGGAGGATCTTTCGCTTGAACAAGCGCGTGCGTGCGTCCAGGCCGGGCTCTACCGCAACCACCGCGCTTTGGAAGCGATTCGCTTCCCCTGAAGGAGGGGAGACCAGGACGTAGTAGTAGACGTCGCGCGACAGCGTCAGAAGGTTCAATCCGACGTGGAGATCGTTTTGTCCCGACGGCGGTGGCAAGTTGAATTTGTCGTCGAGGACGTGATATGCGTCTACCAACGCGATTGCCACCGCCTGCCAGGGCCCTGTTGGACTGCCGGAGCGAAAGATGTCGACCGTGTGCTCCCCGGCCTCGTCTCGGCTGATGTCCCATTGGACGAACACCGACGACGGGAACAGCGCGGTCGTGCGCGTGATCTGAACGCTAGCCAAGAACGTCCGGCTCCCCGACCAGCCCGTCTGTATCCACAGATTCCGTGCCTTGGATCGCAGTGGAGTTGCGGCTGAACGTGCGTTCTGTTGACGGGTTTGTCAGGCTTTTGATCAGGCTGCCCGGTTCTTCTTGTACGACGGACGAGTTGTAGCCGCTGCTCACCGACGGAATGTCGTCGACGGCCTTATCCCCGGTCATGTGGAAGTTGAAGCCTGCGCGCTTGATTGGCACCCCGGGGGGGCGTGTCCGCTGCGGCTTCGGGCACGGTCCGTAGTGCCGCGGTTTGCGACACGTCGTGCAGATGTCCGCGCCCAGTTTTTGACTCGGGTTGATCCTTGTTCTGTTTTGCTCTTGGACGTCAAATACCGACTTGACCGTTTCAGGTGTCGTCGGGTTGGCAGACACCTGAACAGGGCCCGGCGGCTTTCCACCGAGAAGCGGACTCGACTTGACCGCGGCATGGGTTGGCGCGGCCAGAGCGATCTTGGCCGCTTGCTGCCCCATGGACGGACCCGGGTTGGTGTTCATCTTGGGCATGGGCAGCGACGGCAGCGCCGAGGTCGACGGTGTCCCAGGTACCCGAGTAGGCGCTGCGATCCCGATCGATTTCAGAGATGGCTGCGCCAAGCCGTGCTTCTGCAGCGCGGCCTGTCGGCCCTGTTCGTACGCGGTCTCGAGAACACTCACGGCTTAGCCGAGCTTCTTCTTGAGGAAGTCGAGGGCGTCGTCGGCGGCGGTTTTCTCGGGCAAGAGGCCGAGGGCGGCTGCTTCTTTCTCGACCTCTTCGATCGAACGGTAACCGCACTGCGCGAGTGCTTGCTTGACACCTTCTTCGTGTGCGAGATCGAGCGCGGTCTTGTTCACGGCAGCCTCCTATGGTTCTGGAGAATTATAGGTCAACGAGAGCGCGAGACGTTGCGGTAACCAGACCCGAGAGTCGCGTACGCCGACTCCATGTTGTTTTGCGACTTGATTCCGCGAACCAGCTCATCCCACTCTGCTTTGATCTGCTGCGCCATCTGCGAGTACAACGCTGCCTTGTCGTCGATACCAATCGGCGCGATGTCGCCGTCTTGGTAGGTTGCCTGGTTTCGCACCTGCACGAACGACTCGGACATCAACAGGAAGCGCGTGATGCCGAGCAGCAGCACGTAGCGCAGATGCTCCGGGAACGACGATGGTGTGTGGCGCGTCTGCGGGGTCACCGCGTTGAAAGCGCTCACCGTCATTTCGGCGGCAAAATTCAATTCATCGTCCGTGAATTGAACATCGTCCAAGAGAATGTTCTTGTCCGCCTTGTCCCGCATGAACATGCGGACCTGGTCTTTGGTAACGACGAACGGTGTGGCGGGTGAGCCGACGACAGGCATGGCAGACCTCCTAGTGGGTGTACGCGCGCTCGATCATACCCAAGATTTGGGCGATCTTCGCAGAGGCGGAGCCCGACGAGATGATCTGGATGGCTTGCTTGGGCAGCACCACGTATTTGAAGTTCGTCTCGTTCAACGCGACGTAACGCGCGCCTGCCTGCGTGAATAGTTGCCACGATTCACCTGCGACAGGAAGGTTACTCCCGTCGAGATTTACCAGATTGATGGTGACGGTGCCGTTGGCGCCTAGATCGATGTTCACCTGATCGATGATCATCGGCTCTGATGTTTCCCAGAAGAACAGACCGCCCACCGTGTCCACGGCAAACTCGTACACGGAACCGTTGTGTGTGGTTGATTGTGCAGTGGTCGGGATGACGCCAGTGAACTGCCCTGCGGCAGATGCACGTTGGATGATTGCGGTCGAATGACTTGCACCGAGACGGGCCATCGTTTTCTCCTAAGCGACGATCGTCGCGGTATCAGGGCCGAACTCATTCGGCTTGTGAAGTTGCACAACGTAGGTAAAACCTGGACGCACCATGATGGTGTGTAGCCAACGTCCGTCTGACTTCGTGGACGTCACGCCGACCGGAGTTGCGAGGTTCCCAGCGACGTAGTCACTTTGCAAATACACGCGGATGTGCGCGTTTGCGATCGGAGAACCTCCGGGTGTCATGTAGCGGAGGTCGTCGGTGAGTCCGTAGTTGTGGTTGACCGGGGTTGTCTCGTCGAAGACCGGTACGGCGGGCTCTGCGACGCCACCCAGGTTCAGGTCGAACGGGCTCCAGTCGATCGCATAGAAGACTGTGCCGTCTTCAAGAATCACTTTGATGCGAAAGGTGTACACCGCCAACGCAATCGCGTTGGTATCTGCCGGCGCAAAGCTGAGGGTCAGGGCGGATTCGTACGGTTTGAAGACCAGGTGGTCTTCGTCCGGTGTTACGTAGTAAAGAACGTTCGCGCCTGCTTCAGGTGTGGTCTTGAGATAAAACTCGGCGACCGCGTTCTCCAGACGCGACAGTGCGATGGGTTCCCCCTCTTCGTCCACGAGGTCGATCTCAATCGAACGCGTAGTTCCTTGGACGATATCGATTCGGCTGGATGCCATCGTTTACTCCAACGTGCCCTTCAGTTTTTGAGGCGAGGGGCTACCCCCGCTGCTTACGATTGTATCTGGTTCTTCTACAGGAAGGCCCCCTTTAAGCTTGCTTTGAGTTGTAACACGAGCCCCGGGCAGGTTCGAGGGCGCAGTCGGAGGCGTGAGGCTGCCTTGCATACGCGACGTCCCGGTGTGGCCTGTCAGCGGCGTGGGTCTTTGCGTTTTCGGGCGGTCTCCGTAGCTCGTAACCGCGGCTAGACCCGAGACGATGACAGTTCCATTATCAGTGACGATGAGGCTGGTCTTGTATAAGTCGAGAAGTCCCTCGATCGCAAAGATACCTTCTACAGCAAAAAGTTTCTTCTGTCGTAGAACAGCTGCCGCGGTCCCCGTGATTGTGTAGGACGTCTCCTCTGCGCCCATATACGCGGTTCGTCGAAGGTCCGCGGCAGTTCCATTTTTAGTAAACGAACCAGGCTGTACTTGGAAGATACGTCCACGTGAAAACGTAACGCTCGAACCCGAGACGTTTGTTGCGCCGCTATCGGCATCGATCGCACGCCCAACATTCAGTGCTGCTGCAGTGCCGCTGATCGAATACGCACCTGCATTCGCCGCAAGGGACCCCGCTTTAGTAAGAGTCGCATCCGTGCCTGTTACAACGAAGGTACCTGCAGCAGCAGAAAGACGGCGACCTCGCGACAAGGTCGCAGGCGTACCTGTAACGTCCAGCGTACCGTTTACTGCGGAGATCCTCTGTCCGCGGGAGAGTGTCGCGGTAAACCCTGTGACCGTGTAGCTGCCCCCTACAGCGGTAAGCTTGTAGGTCCGCGCGAGTGTTACCGCAGTGCCCGCAATCGTTACGACACCCGGATTGGCCGCGAGGGGATGGCCGTACACCGTGGAGGCGTTGGTGCCGTTAACGATGTATGCACCCGCGTCCGCAGCCGTGCGAAGACCGCGGACTAGCGCTGCCGCAACACCTGCCACGAGCACTGCGCCCGCGCTGGCGATCATCCGTGTGGTGCGGAGCAGAGTGGCAGCAGTTCCTGTAACTTCGAACGATCCAGCAGCGGCGCTTGCCCGGTAAGTACGCGCAAAGGTTGCCGCGGTACCTGTCACGGCAAAGGAGCCTGCTGCTGCTCCGAGCGTGCGCCCCGTCTTCAACGTCGCTGCAGTGCCGTCCTCGACGAATGTTCCTGCTGCCGCCGTGAGCTTGCGCGTCGTCAGGAGTGTCGCAGCAGTGCCCGCAAGCGCGAAGGTGCCTGCGTCTGCAGTGAGAGAATAGCCGCCGCCTGCAGGTGCGTAGGAGAGCGTCGCGTCCGTGCCGGTGACCAGGTACGAACCTGCACCGGATGCGACGGTGCGAGTCGCACGCAGACCCGTGTCAACCCCCGTGACCGCGACGGTACCAGACGACGCGTCGATCTTGCGTGCTGTTCGCAAGGTTGCTGCGACGCCCGATACGTCAAACGCACCTGCGCCTGCGTTGATCAAGCGCGTCGGGGTTAGCGCGGCATCAACACCCGTGACTGCAAAGCTCCCGGAAGCCGCGGAGAGCGTGCGTGTTGTTCGCAGGCTTGCGGCGGTTCCAGTAATCACATAGCTGCCGCTATTCGCGGGCATGCTTGTGCGGAGGGTGGCCGCGATTCCTGTAACGACGTACGCGCCGGCAGTCGCCGTTACCGTGCGCGCTGCACGAAGGCCTGCTGCAGTTCCGGTGATTGCAAAACTACTCGAGGCCGCGTCTAGTCGGTAGGTTCGGAGGAATGTTGCTGCAGTCCCCGTGATCGCGAAGCTGCCGGAGTCGGCCGGCATCGAGACCTTCAGCGTCGCGGCGGTTCCGGTGATTATGTACGAACCCGCTACTGCGGCGATTGTTCGGGTTGCCTTCAGCGAGGCGTCGACACCTGTGACCGCAAAGCTGCCCGAGGCTGCCGCTAGATTTCGCGTGGAGGCAAACGTCGCGGCGGTCCCCGTGATCGCGAAGCTGCCGGAGTCGGCCGGCATCGAGACCTTCAGAGTCGCGGCCGTCCCGATGATTGTGTAGTTGGTCGTCGCGGCGTCGATCCGGCGCGTCGACTTCAGCGTCGCAGCGGTTCCGGTGACTGCGAAGCTGCCCGCATCAGCGGCGATCTTGTACCCGCGCTCGAGAGACGCATCGGTGCCGGTGACCGCGTACGAGCCAGGGTCAGCCGGTAGTTTGACTCGAAGGGTTGCAGCCGTTCCTGTGACTGCAAAGGCACCGGGATCTGCCGTCAGCGAGAAGGCACCGGACAGCGAAACCGGCATCTCGGCATCAAACCAACGGAGGGCGCCACCCGAAAGCTCTGGATCGAACCACCCGAGGGGTGAGATCTCGTCCAGAGTCTCATCAAGCTCTGGCTGGGTAGACCCGATGCCACGATCCAGGGCTACCGTGATCTCGGCGGGGATCTCTGCGGCTGGTGTCCGGTTGTAGACCGGCAGCGGTGCGACCGCGAGGGGGCGATCCGACCACGCCATCATCTGGAACGCCTGCGCGCTCGCAGCCGGCAGCGTTCCCGTGGTCGCGACGAAGACGGTGGATGGCGTGGATTCGCCTGAACCTATGCCGAAGCCGCCGCCAACTCCGTCGACTGCGTTGAAGTCAAACTCGTTGGAGCTGGGTACGAACGAGGGGTTGTAACGGTCGCCGCTGATCGACTGTGAGGTCGCGGTGTCCGTCGCGTTGCCTACGAGGTCCATCACCCAGGTGTTCGACCCGGGGTAGTAGCCAAGTCCGGTGATCGAGACTGCAGTCGTCCTCTCCTCCTGGACGCCGCCGGTCTTGGCGAGCGGCTCACCTGTGGGGCTCACGTTGAGCGGTACACCACCCAGTGACCCGATCACCGCGATGGCGTGGTTACCAGGGTCCGTGACCGTGACGTTCGCCTCGGCACCCGAGGTCGCACGCTTGACGAATACGGTGACGGCGACGGAGCCAGCCGCTCCGACCTCGCCTGTACCGTAGGCACCGACGAGCGTCCACCCTGACGGGGTGGAGACCGTCTCGTTCGCCGACTGGACGACCAGGATGCCGATGTCGCCGGTCACGTAGCCAGCGACAGGCCACGGAACCGAGATGTCGCCTATTCCGCTTGTGCCGACGCCCCAAGCACCGATGGTAGGGATCGCCATTGGCGGCCCCCGATCAGCCGGTCTTGGTGAGGTTCAGCGAAGTGCCGGCCTTGATCGTGGTGGAGGCTGCGGTCTCGGACCCGTGCCATAGCTCCAGGTCTCCCGCGACGGTGACGATCATCAGCCCCTTGATGCGCATGTACATGTCCGCGTTGGCGGTGTCGACGCTCAGCGTCACACCTCGACCTGCCGTGCCCTTTGCACGCGAGGCGAACGAGCCTACAACGTGACCCGCCAAGCCGATGTTGTCCTGATCCGGGACAGCCGTGGATGCGGTCGCGGACACGTCGGACCAGAGCTGCTGCCAGACGAAAGACGTCACCGTGCCGGTGAAGTTGACGTCGAACCTGACGCCTGTCGTCGCGATCGAAGACTGGTAGAGGATGTGGTACTCGAAGACGTACGTCCCCGGCTGGACGTTGACGACCGACAAGCCGGTCAGCTCGGTCGGTGTTATTGTCGCGTTCGACTGATCAGATGCGAGCGCCACCGAGACCGGGGTGAACGTCCCGTAGTTCGAGGCGTTGTGGATCCACTTGCCGCCATCGTAGGTCAGCGACTCTCCAGCGAGGAGCGTGACCTTGAGCAGCTCTGCCGCCGTGCCGCCTGTGTCGTAATGGTTCAGCGTGACTTCGTTGGTCACGCTGGCGTCCACGTTGCGGATCTGGACGCTCTTGACCCGCTGGCTCGTGGTGTTGCCCACGCCTGCGATGATCGTGTTGGTACCTGCCACCGTGACGATGACGGTGTCCTGCTTCGGCGTCGCCGTGGAGGCCGCGTCCACGTACTCGATCCATGAACACGACACGTGGAGATCAGCAGCAGTCGTGCTGACCATCTCCAGCTTGGCCGATGTGCCCTTGATGATCATGGATCGAGGTACCTTCGGATCAGGTGACCGTGAACATGCTCGAACCGAAGTCGGTCGTGAACGTCTCGCCGATCTGCAGGGTGATCGAGGACCCGTAGTCCCAGTAGCCGATCAGCTTGTCACCCGTCGAGGTGTCGTTGTAGAGCACGACGTAGCGGAACGGGCCGATGGTGCCGCCGGCCGCCGTCCAGACCACGTCGACGCCAGTGCAGGAGCCCACGCCCGCCGCCTCTGTGTAGTCGTTCTGGGTGTCCTCGCCGCCCGCCGTGTAGCCGTTGCCTGCCCCGATCTCGGTGATGTCCGCGAGCCCTGCGTGGGTCGCGACGTTCGGGGCGGTGTTGCTGAGCGCGATCTTGAGGGTGTTCCCTGCTGCGTGAAGCAGGTGGATGCCCTTGCCGAGCTGCTCGACGAAATCCTGGTACTTGACGAATGCTGCCATTTGCGCTTCTCCTGTTAGGCATCACGGCGAGCCGCTAGCTCTAACATTATAGGCGGTTAGGCAGCATTTCCCTGTGTAAACTCAGTCGTCGCGGCGACCTCTCTTCTCCTTCTTGGTTCCAGGAGAAGAAGAAACCGCGAAGTCCTTATCCGTGGTCATGGGGTCGGTTGTTTCTGTTGTCTCGGAGGTTGCAATGACCTCTTCGAGCACAGGCGGCGCTTCGTCCGAAGGTGCCTCGGGCGGAGCCACCGGCGGCTGCGCTGCGAGTGTAGGCGGTTGAACAGGTACAGAGGTCGCCTGGTCCGCGGGCGCAAGGCTGACTGGTTTGTGGCTGAGCCACTTCGCGTTGATCATCGACACCACATGAGGGTGTTCGAGCACCTCCGCCAGGCACTCGCGCGTGCTGCCGGCAGCGCCTTTGGGTTGCAAGATGACCATCTTTCCTTCCGCGTCCTTCACGGCGGAAAGATCCATTTTGCTACGCTTCTCGTTGGTCAGAAGAATGTTGGACATGTTGGGCCTGAGTATATCCTCGGTTTTTACAAAAAAGAAAACGCCGTTTCCGACGAATCGGAAACGGCGTTCTTGGAATACCCTACGAGGCTAGATCACGCCCAGGGGAAGTCGAGCCGCTGGAACGCCTTGGTGTTGCCGATGCCCATGCCCGGCGCCGCGTACGACCAGAACTCGATGATGTCGGCTTCCTGCTTGATGAACAGGGTCGCATCCTGCAGCAGGTAGAACTTGCCGAGGTAGTCCTCGGGGGCGAAGATGTACGCCGAGCGGCGTACCGAGTCGTCGTCGACGATCTCCTTCTTGATGGTCGAGACCACCGGGATGCCCCAGAGTTTCTCTTCGCTTTCGATGCCCTGGTCGTAGTGCCGCGACGCGATGTCGTTGCCGACCGAGGTCGCCGGGAGGTCGAGGGACTCGTAGTACAGCGACTTCGTCATTAGGATCTTGCCGATCGGCTGCTTGCGATCAACGAGCGCCTGGAAGCCGCGCTTGAAGGCCGCCGAACCGAACACCGGCGTCGAGGTCACCTGCGTCGGGTTCAGCGCGAGGATCGCGTTGATCGTCGCAGTGAACTTGGTGTCCTCCTGGTCCGCCATGTCCTTCACCGAGTTGTCCGAGAGGATCTTGCGGATGTCGTTTTGATACGTCATCAGCTCGAACTTCGACTTGGTGAAGCGCTGCGACTCGGTCTTGCCGAAGTAGATCGCGTAGCGGTTGCCACGGAACCAGGTTCGCGGGCCCGAGCCGTGGAACGGCACGAACGTGGCGACCGAGTCGGGCTCCTTCTCGACGATCTTCTTGGGTTGATCCGTGTTCTCGTCGCGATCGATCTCGCTGTCGTCGAGCATGATCGGCTCGATCAGCTCACGGGCGAACGACTCCTGGCGGAGCTTCTGCCGGGTAAATGCGGTGCCTTCGGCCTCCGCTTCCTTGATCCGCCCGTCCTCCAGCTTCCGAACGAAGCTCGAGTTGATGAACTGGGCGGACACCTTCTGCGTCTCTTGCTTATAGGCGCTCATGATGGGTGTCCTTGGTTTCTTTCTGCGTCCAGTTGTGGGGGACGGGGACCGTGTTACAGCATCGCGGTGTCGCCACCGCTGTAGTAGACCGTGATGGTATCGTCGACAGCCTGGTCATCGACCAGGACCTCGCCGATGACTTGATTGGTGATGAGAGCGAGAGTCCAGATGCCGGACTGCATGGTCAGCTTCGCCCCTGCCGGCAGTGCCGCTGCAGTGAAGTTGGCCGGGTCGAGCTTGAGTACTGCGTTTGCACGCAACGCTACGACCTTTTGCAGGAAGGTGCCCGAGTAGTCATCGTTGCCTTCGATGACGACCCACGTCGCGATACCGTTGACCGATGTACGGTCGCCTGTATCGGCTACGTCGACGGTGCCGTCGGAGCGGCGGTAGATGACGGTACCTGCCGGCAACGCGACCGGCGTACCGCCGGGCGAGTAGACGTTAAAGGTCTCGTCGATTGCGCCTTCCTTCGGAAAGCCGCGCAGAATATCAAACTTGCTGTTGAGCAACATATCTTCGTGCCTCCGTAGGGGGTCGCGCTACGACATCACCCAGTTCAAGAACTGCTGGTCAGCGGCAGCCGCCGCTTCCTTGACTGTTTTTGGCGCGGGTTCGTCGTTGCGCGAGGAAGGACCCCCGAGCGATTCTACCGCACCTGCTTGCTTTTCCGTCATGGAACGGAGAAAAGCAACGACATCTTTCGGGCTCTCAGCGAGTTTCTGTCGGATGGTATCCGGCATCTCCTCGCCCGTCGCCTCAGCGTACTTCGACGCCACTTCATCGATCTGCGTCATGCGCTCTGCACGAGCGCTCGAAACCTTCTCGGCTTCGATCGCGTCAAGGTGGTCCGCCGCCGCGTCGAGGACAGTTGCGACTTTCGCGAGGTCAAGCATGAGTACCTCCGAGCTTGCGACGGAGCAGTGCGATCCCCGTTGCTGCAATGATGATCTGGGCGGCCTTCTCACGCTTCGCGGTCTTTCGAGTCTCTACCTGTTGGCGAAGCTCAGCCGCGAGTTGACGCATTTCGGTAGTCGCGCTCATACGCGGCTCCTCATCGCTTCCGCGATGTCGTCGTAGGTCACGTCGACCGCAGTCGAACGCAGGTCCTCGGCGAGCTTGTGCATCAACGAACCCATCACGGACACGGGCTTCGGTGTCGCGGCCCGAACGGCCTCGACCTCTGCGGTCTTCATCATCTGCACGCGTTCGACGTCCGCGAGGACGTTGTCGGCGAGGGCAGAGATATTCTCGAGGGCGGTTCGCTTCACTGCACGGGCCGATGGTGCCGCGTCATTCCGCTCTGCGGAAGCAGGCCGTTCTGCTGGGCGATTTCGTAGAGACCTCGCACAACACGGGGCCCGGCAACACCGGCCGCAACGCCTGCGCCGAACGCGCGGTTCCGTGTCTGCTCGCGTTCACGCTTTGCATGAGCGCGGGTCGCTAGGTGCGATATGCCCCCGCCGAGCGCAGCGCCCGCGCCTCCCGCCAGGAGCATCTTTACGAAGGAAGGATCGAGGGCGGGCATAGCCGCGACCTTGTCCTCCGCTTCCTTGAGAAGCTCTCGATGGAGCGTGATGTACTTGGGATCGAACATTATTCTTGCGTTAGCGACGCGACTCGAGGACCAGCTCCGACGCGTGGGCGTAGCCCTGGACGAACGAGTCGTGCGCGACCTTGTAGATCTGCGCGACGGTGTCGTTGTAGCCTGCGGTGGCTGCCGCCTCCGCCAGCTTGTCCATCTGGCTCATCGTAGTTGCGTACCCGAGGTCAGCTGCCTGCTTCTCCAGGTGGCGGGTGTTGGGTACGGCCGGCGCCTGCTGGCCGGCGATTTTCTCGGCAGCTTCGTTGTACTGTGAGATGCGCGCCATGAAGCCGTCCGCGACGGCAGCGCCGTACAGCTGGGCTTCCTTGACCAGCGACTCGTGTTCCGATGCGGCAGTGTCTGCCGCCAGTTTGGTGAGATCCGCGATCGGCGTGCTCGACGCCTTTTTCTCGGTCACCGTAGGCGCCTCTGCAGTCGCCTCGTGAAGCGCCGCCTTGAGCCGCGCCGCGGTGTCGGACGCTACCTTCGGCGAAACGGCGCTTGCCGTCTTTTCGCCATCGGTCCCGTTGATTTTTCCCAGTACACTGGAGAGCTTCATTGCCGTTTTCTCCGTATCGAGGGCGGCTTACCTTCGATGTCAATAGTAGGTCGTAAATTGAAAAAAACCAAACGACTACAGCGTCACGCACAGATGAGCTGACCTAGCTTCTCTGCCGTGGTTTCGAAATCCAACTCGAGACCTCGAACGTTGTCGACTGTACCGTATTCCTGCGCGCTTTTGACAGCCTTAGCATGCATCAAAGCGAACTTACTACGAGGAGCGTTGGAGCTGGACTCGATGAGGTGCGCGACGACGCCGCTTAGGCTCGTGTCACTGCCAAACTTCGGGGCGAACTCCGTGATGTCGGGGATGTTGTATCCCTCGTTGGTTTGGATTTCTTGCCCGGGGCGCTTAGGCAACCATTTCGCTGCAATTGCAGCTGCGCCAAGTCCGATAGGCAGCTTCATTCGACGCATCGATGGGAATGCTGTCAGGAGCTTGTAACCCCCCAACAACATCGCGGAGCCGCCTACCATCTTGCGAAGATGCGCGCGTGTAACTGCATCACGCGCGTCGAGCGCAGCGCCGCGCGTCGTTTTAAGCGTCTGTCCCGTTTGCGGGTCGCTGTACGACATGACATCGGTGGTTGGTGCTGCGTTGGGGCGGATACCGAGCCCCTCGGGCACGAGGCGGCGATATAGCATTTCACCGATATAGGCCCTCTTTACGGCGTAAGGGTCGAGGGCTGTAGCAAGATCCGCACTGACCTTTTCTTGGGAAATGTCCAGTACACCTGTTTCAAGCACGTGCTCACAGAGCGAAGGAGACGCTTCGAACAGGTCGTAGATAGCTGGCAGGAGGGCCGCAGTCTTCTCCAGGAGGTCGCCCAGCACTACCGGTGCGCCCGTCAGCTTGGAAACCATGAACTCGATGAATTCGGCGTCCTTTAGCGCGATGCCCATGGCTGTCGTCGTCGAGAATACCTCCGCGGCGGAGAACTTCAGCAACACGTCCATCGGAAGCGATGGAGCGTTGCAGAGTTTCTCTCCCGCGAAATCGCGGAAGTTCTTGATGAGCACTTTCTCTTTGGGTGCCAAGTTGCTCGATGACGCGATGGCTTCGCCGCGGATCACCTTATCGATGTCTGAGATCTTGCGGATGGCCGCGCTCTTGTCATCGAGCGTCGAGACGATGTCGCCCAGTTCCGCGCTCGTGCGGATCTCGTAGACGTCGGCGACCTTCTTGAGGGTGTACCCGTTGCGATCGGCGGGACGGATGACGCGAGAGATATCGAAGAACGAGGGGTCCGGGTTGTGGACGTAGTTCTTCGTCCCGTCGGGGTTCACCTGGTTCATGGCGAACTTGACGTGGTCGCAGTATTGCGCGCGTGTAGGTGCGCGGTTTCCGCATTGCGAGCAAACGTCGTATTTGATACGGCAGCCCATGCTGACGGCTGGGAAGTCACCGTCATTGACGCGCTCGACCCACTCGGCGTCCTTCTCGTTGTCGATGGTGACGAGCAGCTCGACACGGTGCATGCGCCCGTTCCAGAACGCCTTCTTCACCACGCCCGACGCCTTCGCGGGGTCCTTGTTCTGGTGGTGCTTGAACGCGTGTGCTGGATTCTTTTCGAACGAATCGTAGTGCTTGGTCAGCTCTTGGCCCGGCGCGACGTAGAAGCCCTTGCCGTGCCGAGCGGGCACGGGGCTCTCGGGGAATCCGTCGCCGTTGCGGTTTGGACCGTAGGTCTCTTCGCCGCCCATGGCGAGAAGCAGCATGCTTGTCTTGCCCGGCTCTGGCGTGACGTGCTTGATGTAATCGAGCGCTTCGGATGCGTGCTTCGTGACGTGTGAGAGATCGTGACGGTCCTTACCCGGACCCCATAGGAGCACAGGTTGAATCGTCGTCTCGCCGGTCGGGAAGACGTCGTCCAGCTCGATGATCTTCTTCATCGCGCGAGTTCCTTGAGCAGCGAAGTGCCTTCGATCCGATTGAGGTAGAGGCACTCCGCGAGCGCTGTTTTCTCTTCGTCCGGGGCGTTGTCGTATTGCTTCTCGAGCACGTTGTCGAGCAGCACGACGGCGGCAAGCTTCTGTACCAGCCGATCAGCGCTGAGCTTGATGACGTTCTTGCTGTTGAACGAACCCTCCGGGAGGGTCATTTCATTCGTCTCCTCCCGTTGGTTCGGCGCCATCAGGCCCTTGATGGCGTTCGCACCACCAAGACCAAGCGCCGCGATGAGTGCCTGGTTACGCGCGTGATTGATCGTCTGCTCGGTCTGGTGCCGTGCATCACGCATGAGCAGGTGCCCTGCGCCGAGCGCCGGGAGTCCGAGGCCGACACCCCACGCGAGAGGCTTTGCCATGTGCTTGCCGACCGCGCCGAAGTCGAAACCGCCCTGCTTGAACAGGTCGAACGCAGTGAAGTCCACGGCGGCCTTTTTGCGCTCGAGGTCCGCCCGGACGCGCACGTCACGCGCTTCGGCGATGCGCTCCTCGAGCGCCGTCGAAGTGTCGAGTGCCTGTTCGAGCGAGAGGTTCATAGCTCAGCCTTCCGTTACGGCGGCCAACGCTTGGATGCCAGATGCGATCTTGGCGAACTCTTGGCGTCGCAGTCGTGCACGTGTACCGATGACCTGTGCAGCATCCTTGATGGTGACCTCGTCGATGCCAATCATCGCGCCGGCCACTTTGTGGAGGCCTTTCGACTTGATGGCCTCGAGCCCACGCTTCGAGAAGAAGTTTTCGATGTTGAACGCCATGGTTACCTCTTCGATCTGCTCTGTCCGGTGTCGGTGACTGCGCGCTCGGAGTCTGCGAGATGCTTGATGGTCGAGTAGTCGGCTCCGTTGCCCGACATGACGGCTTGCCGCAGGAACGATCGCACAGCGTTCTTGTCGGTGGAGAGCACCGGCGCGAACCGTGACATCGTGTGATAGGCCTCCATCAGCACCTTGTCGTCCGCGTTTGATAGTACCGCATCTTCCTGCTTGAGCTGTTGGAGGATTGCCTGCCGTGCGGCGTTCTGTCCGTGTGAGCCCGCGACAGCGACGGCCTTCGCGGCGATGTCCTGCAGAAGCTGGACCCCGAGAAGACCGAGGCCTTTGCCGAAGGAGCCGATGGCCGCCGTTCCAAACAGGTGTGCGGGGTCTTTTTTTTCACCGAACTGTCGACCTATAATGAGGTGTTTGATCCCGTCGCTGATGGATCCGGTGATGCCTGCGGCTGCGCCTGCGAGTGGTGCGCCTGCGAGGCTTCCAATACCTGAACCAAAACCCTGACGCGCGTTTTGCGACGCAAAACCCGCTCCCTGCGGAATTCCGGGGAGGCCCATCTGTGACGCCAGCTTCTTGCGCGCAACGTCAGGAGCGAGCTGCTGCTGATGTGTCGCTTGGTCGAGCTGTTCACGAACCTTTTCGTAGGTCCCCAAGCCGTGCTGTGTCGCTGCGACGGCCGATGCGCCCAAGGCCAGTGGCAGTGCGAATCCATGCTTTACGGCGTAACGCCGCATTGCATGTTCCTTGACGTGTTCCGCGAGTTCATTCAGATGCATTGGGACCTCAGGACGGCGATGCCATGCTCGAGGCGCTTGGCGTCGCGCGCGGTTTTGACCAGGTCAGCGAACAGGCTCAGTTCGATGGATTCTTCGGTGACGTGGCGATCCTCGAGAGCCGCAACCTTGCTCCGGGCATCCTGCTCTTCGAGAGGTGGCATTTTGCGTGTCTCACGCAAACCGTTGAGGATCTGGATTCCGTATTCGTCACCGTATTCGGCGAGCGCGTCCTTTTCGAACGTGTCAAACGCCACCGCGGTGTAGATGCGCTTGAAGCGCGCTGCCAGCTTCTCGTAGGTGTCTTGGAACACGATGTCCGCTTGAAGGCGCTGGTCCTCGAGGATGCCGGCTAGTTTGCGCGTCCGCATCAAGCGCTGCCCCGCTTCCTTGGGTGTCTCGGGCTTCTTTTTTTCCGGCTTGTCGTCGTCCTTAGCCTTCGCCTTGGCCTTGGGCTTCTTGCCGAAGGGTGGCGCCTTGCCGTCAGGCTCTTCACCCTCGTCGCCATCCTCACTGCCCCCACCGTCGAGGCCGAGGCCTTCGGGCATGGGTTCTTCGCCGCCCGGCATTCCGGGTTGCATGTCTTCACCCCCGCTTCCGCGGAGCGCTGCCATCTCGTTAGGCAGCTCGTGATGGTCCTCGCCGTTGCCGCCGCTCTGTTGAACGTCGACACTCGGGTCTGCTTCGACATGGACGCCGGTCTGGTCGATGACGATTCGAATGACTTGACGTGAATCGATCGGGTCGAACTCTTGCGTCAGGTCCTGTCCGCCCTGCGCCTTGGTGTCTTCCATCATACGGAGAAACGCCATCGTGTTTGCTGACTGAGTCAGACGCTCGATCTGGTCGGGGTTCATCTTGTTCTGCATCGCGACTTGGGCGGCAGCATCTGCCAGCTTGGCGCGCTTCGCGAGGAACTCGTCGACCACCTGTGTCGCGAGCTTGTCGAAGTCTTGTTCACGCAATGCCGGCATCGGGATCTCCTAGTGAAGGATCACTTCACCGCGTTCAGCGGCTTCAGCGACAGGTTCCGTTTGGTCGTTGAACTTCAACTTGAGGCGGAGTCCGCCGAGGTCGGGGCTGCCCTTCTTGCCGAGGCCCTGTGCGATCTTGGCCGCGGTGTTCATGAAGGACTGTGCTGCTTGTGCTTCTTTGCTCGATACCGAGGCGCCTCGGTGTGCACGCCCTCGATGATACGCTTCCGTCATCACCACGTATTGAACTTTGTCCGGGTCCATTTCGGCTTCTCCGCGCCCGTACAGGAAGGCGAGCTTGTCAACGCCTTCCATTTGGGCGATCTGCAGGAGTTGCACGCCGTGTTCTGACCCTTCGCGGAACTGCTCGTACTCATGGATCCAGCAGAGGATGTCCAACTCATCTCGAAAAATGTCCACGTCGAAGAAGAGATGTCGGTAGGCTTGCGTCACTTCACCAGGGATTCGCAACCAACGCTGTATTACGTCGTCAGGCGCGCGGGAAAGAATCCAGGCTTGCATGATTTCGCGTTGCAGCAAAGACGCATAGATTTCGTGCGCCCAGTTCACAATACCTGTGACCGGTTCGCCCCTACGGATTTTCCAAAGCGCGGCCTCGATGCCGTGCTCAGGTTCTTCCGTTGCACGGCAAATTGCCCGATACCGATGGTCTGGGTTACGTGTTCGCACCTTCGTACTGACCCTTGATTGCGTTTGAACCCTGGCTCAGTTTGAGTACCAGGTCCCCCATGCCCTTGAACGTGGAACGAAGGCTGTCTTCGAGGGTGCTATAGGCTTGCTCGCCGATGTCGGTCTTCAGCTCGGGTTCCTGCATCCACAAGGAAAGCTGAACGCGCGCGATGTTGTCGAGCGCTTTTTCCAAGTTCGGCAGGTACTGGCTGACCATTTCCTTAACGGCGGGAGACTGTGCGAGGCTCGATACTGCCGCCGCGTCGAACACGTCGTCACTGTTGAGCGCTGCAGCCTGGTCCAGGAACTGCGGGTTTACTTCGGAATCCAGGCTCGCGTCGCTGGGTCCGTCGGGACCCATCATGGCCATTGGAGGCGGCTGTTGCATTGACGGATCGCCACCCATGGCGGGATCCATGCCACCCATGTCTTGTGGCAATGCGCCTCCGGGAGCCGCCATCATCGACGGGTCGCCACCCATGCCGCCGCCCGCCATCGGGTCCATGCCGCCGCCGCCGCCCCCCATCGGGTCCATGCCGCCGCCGCCCGCCATCGGGTCCAT
>Ga0163144_10009638_pt1 | contig 20717 bp, 11 predicted proteins | sample OliLak19BULKMAT1_FD_123175 | JGI IMG/M metagenome (GOLD analysis project Ga0163144, IMG submission 123175) | Freshwater microbial mat bacterial communities from Lake Vanda, McMurdo Dry Valleys, Antarctica - Oligotrophic Lake LV.19.BULKMAT1 | ecosystem: Environmental > Aquatic > Freshwater >... | reverse complement strand
TCTTTGTGGATGAGGGGTTGCGCTTCATCGACAGCCGTGGGGCGAGACCGTTTTACCTCCAGCTCTGGATGCTGGTGCCGCACGCGACGCTCAATCCCACGCCGGAGCAGATGGCGCCGTTCGCGCGCTTCGGCAATCCGGACCTGCCGCACAAGAGCGCCCGCACGATTTACTACGCCAGCGTCGCCGATCTCGACCGGGAGGTAGGGCGGTTGATGGACGAATTGGAGAAGCGCGGGCTCACCGACAGCACGGCGATCTTCTTCAGCAGCGACAACGGACCGGAGGATATCTTCATCTCGAATGCCGGTCACAGCGGCGTGGGCTCGCCCGGGCCTTTCCGCGGGCGCAAACGCAGTCTCTACGAGGGGGGCGTGCGCGTGCCGTTCATCGCGAAGCTGCCCGGGAAAATCCCCGCGGGCCGCGTCGACGACACCTCCGTCGTGGCCGGCGTCGATTTCATGCCGACGGTGTGCCGGCTCGCGGGCGTGCCGATGCCGGCGGGACACGCGGCGGATGGCGAGGACGTGAGCGACATCCTGTTGGGCCGGTCGCGGCCGCGCGCGCAGCCGCTGATGTGGGAGTGGCGGTTCAACATCGCGGGTCACGTCTGGAACCGCAGCCCCCAACTCGCGATTCGCGACGGCGATTGGAAACTCCTGCTCAATCCCGATCGCAGCCGCGTCGAGCTCTACGACATTCCGCGCGATCCGATGCAGGTGGGCAACGTGGCGGACAAGCATCCGGAGATCGTGGCGCGGCTTTCGCAGCAAGTGCTCGCCTGGCAGCGGCAGTTGCCGGTGGGTCCCGTTGATGCCAACGCCAGCGGCAACCGTTATCCGTGGCCGGGCCAGGCGGCGCCCAAGTCCTCCGGCCCGGAGCCGGCGGCGAAGAGGAAGGGCAAGGCGAAGAAGGCGAACGAATGAAAACGTCAGACTTGAAAAGTCTTTTTCCGAGGTGGAGCGGCTTGACCCAAGCCGTTGGGTAGCGGAAGCGATTCGCTTCCGACGGAGCGGGAAGCCGCTCCGCTACGAGCTTCAAACCAGCGGCTTGGGGTCAAGCGGCTCCGCCGGGTTGCGGCGCTGCCGGCGGATTCAATCGCCGGGTAATCCCCCATAGCGGCGGAGGAGGCGCTCCCGTATGCTCGGCGGAGTTAGCCTATGAAAAACAAACACCTGTCTGCCGTCCTCGTCCTCATTGCCAGCCCTCTCGCGTTGTTCGGCTTGCCCGAAACGGATCGCAAGATCGAGGCCGCCGCCAAGTCGTCCTATAACTACCGCACCGTCCTTGAAGACAACGTGAAGGTGAAAGCCAAGGACGGCGTCGTCACCCTGAGCGGCACCGTGATCGACAAGGACGACAAGTCCCTCGCGGAAGACACGGTCGAGAATCTCCCCGGCGTGACGAGCGTGAAGAACAACATCGTGGTCCAGTCGGCCCACCCGGTGCGCTCCGATGCCTGGATTGCCCTCAAGGTGCGCAGCCGGCTGTTGATGAAGGCCAATGTCAGCGCCGGGACGACCAAGGTCACCTCCGCGAAGGGTGTCGTCACGCTCGCGGGCACGGTCGACACGATGGCGCAGAAGGAACTCACCGCGGCCTATGCCGAGGACATTGACGGCGTGAAATCGGTGAAGAACGACCTCGTGATCAAGCACGCGCCGGCGCCGGGCCGCACCATGGGCGAGAAAGTCGATGACGCCTCCATCACCAGCCAGTTGAAATACGAACTTCTCACGCACAAGGGCACGAGCGCCTTGAAGACCAAAGTCTCGACGCGCGACGGCGTCATCTCGATCAACGGCGAAGCGAGTTCGGATGCTCAGAAATCCCTCGTCACGAAACTCGCGCAGGATGTCCGCGGTGCCGTCTCCGTCACGAATCACATGACGGTGAAGAGCTGAAGTGGCGCGGCCACGCGTTTGAACGGTGCGGTCGCGTTGTGGCGGCCGCACCTGTTTTGGACGCCTGCGCGCGCCGGCCGATTTTCGTCCGACGCGCTTGCACCCACTCCCCGCATCATGGCACTGAAATTCATCCGCGGGGCGTGCGCCGTCGGAATTTTTTCGTGCGTCGCCGGCTGTGCGAACATGCCGAATACGCAGTTCCTCACCGAGCGTTACACCGCGCAGGCGGCGCGCTTCAAGACCGCCCTGGGTCCGGTCTCGGACAAGCGCAGCGCCGCGCTGATCGCGGAACTCAAAGGCAAGTCCGGCGACATCGACATCCTGGACAAGCAAATCACCCTCGAGCAGGAAATCGTCGGCCGGCCGCTCGTCATGGGCAACAAGGTCGTGCTGCTCCAGGATGGACCGGCCACGTATGCCGCGATGTTCGCCGCGATCCGCGGCGCGAAGGATCATATCAATGTCGAGTCCTACATCATCGAGGAGGACGGAGTCGGGCGGCAGTTCGCGGACCTGCTGATCGCGCGGCAGGCCGAGGGCGTGCAGGTGAACCTGATTTACGACAGCGTCGGGGCGCTCGGCACGGGCCGGGAATTCTTCACGCGCCTCGCGGAGGCGGGCGTCGCCGTGCTCGAGTTCAATCCGATCAATCCGCTGACCGTGAAAAAAAAGTGGCGGTTCAATCATCGCGACCACCGCAAGCTCATGGTGGTCGACGGGCGCACGGCCTTCCTCGGCGGCATCAATATTTCCAATGTCTACTCGAGCGGCTCGTCGTTCTTCCGCAGCGCCGCGCCGTCGGCGGCGGGCGCGGGCTGGCGCGACACGGACATCCAAATCGACGGCCCGGTCGTCGCGGAGTTCCAGCGGCTCTTCCTGCAGACGTGGAACAAGCAAAAGGGAAAACCACTGGGCTCGAAGGGCTACTTTCCGGTCGTGCCCGTGCAGGGAACCGAGCTGGTGCGCGCGATCGGCAGCACGCCGGACGATCCCTACAGCCTGATCTACCTGACGCTCATTTCCGCGATCATGAACGCGGAAAAACAAGTCTGCATCACCAACGCCTACTTCGTGCCGGATCCGCAGTTGCTCGATGCGTTGATCGGGGCCGCGGGCCGCGGCGTCGATGTGCGGCTGATCCTGCCCAGCCGCTCCGACTCCGGCCTGGCGTTTCATGCCGGGCGTTCCTACTACACGCAATTGCTCAAGGGCGGCGTGAAGATTCACGAGCGACGCGGCACGCCGCTGCATGTGAAGACCGCGATGATCGACGGCGTCTGGTCCTGCGTGGGTTCGAGCAACCTCGATTGGCGCAGCGCCCTCGATAACGACGAGATCAACGCGATCATGCTCGGCCGGGAGTTCGCGCACCAGATGCAGACCGCCTTTGGCCGCGACATGCTCTCCTCGGATGAAATCGAATTGAAGACCTGGCAGCGTCGGTCGCCGGTCTTCCGATTGAAAGAGACGATGGCCCGGCTTTTCGGCCGGCTGTTGTAGGGTGGGGCCAGACGGCGGTTGGCCGGCGCAGAGCGTGCTACATCCCGACCGCGGCGACACGGTCGAATTGCACGACCGCGCGATTCTGCGTCCGCGACTCTGCGAGCGGCACGACGAAACGCGCATCCCAGTCGTTCTGTTCCTGCGCGTCGATCAGCACCTGGGCGACGCGCCATTCCCCGGTGCGGCCGGCTTCGTCCCAATGCGTGTGCTTGGCGGAGCGGCCTTCGGGATCGAGGCGGAAGCGGCTGCGTGCGTCGCAGTAGGCGGCAAACGCCGCCTCGATGCGCTTGGCCTCGGGCGACATCGGCGTGCCTTCGGGGGTCGAGCCGCCGGCCTCGCCGGTGGCGAGCCGCGCGGCGGCGCTCTCCCAATCGCGCGCAGCCACATCCTGCAGGAATCCGAAGATCGCGGTGCGCACGAGCCGGCGGAATGCCGCGTCGTCGCGCGTGATGTCGAAGCTGGCCGGCCGCGCGGGTTTGTCCGCGCCGGCGATCTCGGCCGCGATGAAATCCGGGTTGCGCATCCGCTCCCACTCCTCGAGCAGGCTCGAGTCGATGCCGCGGATCAGCTCGCGGAAATAATCCTCCATCTCGACGACTTCCTCGGTCTTCGCGGCGGTCGGCACGGTTTGCGAAAGCACCTTCCACACCTGCGAGAGGTGCCGCAGCAGCAGCCCCTCCGCGCGCTGCAGCCCGTATTCGCGGATGTAGTCCGCGAAGCTCAGGTAGCGCTCGAACATCTCGCGCGCGATCGACTTGGGCCGGACGTTCTCCTGGTCGACCCACGGATGCGCGGCGGCGAAGGCGTTGAACGTGTCGTAGAGGAACTCGCGCAGCGGCTTCGGGTGCTCGATCTGGTCCAGCTTTTCCATCCGCTCGTCGTAGCTCGCGCCCGCGGCGCGCATCTCCTCGACCTTCTCGGTTTTGAGTTTGTCGACCTGCCGGCGCAGGATGGCGTCGGGATCCTCGACGATCGCTTCGCAGAGCGTGAGCACGTCGAACGGGTAGTCGGGCGACGCGCGGTCGAGCAGCGGCAGCGTGTCGATGAGGTAGAGCGAGAGCGCCTGGTGCAGCGAGAAGTCGTCCTGGAGGGCCACGTTGACCCGGAGTTTGGATCCCAGCTCGTCGCTGCGAGGGTGAGCGAGTGGTGGTTCGTCCACTCGCTCACGCTCGTGGCTACGACGATCCGTCGGCACGATCTCCACGATCTTCCGATCGACCAGTGCGCGGAAAAGCTGCCAGGCGCGCTTGCGCAACGCGCGCTTCCGGTGCGCGGTCTCGTGCGAATCGCGGATGATCCGCTGCATCGCGCGGCAGCCGTCGCCCTCGCGGCCGAGCACGAGCAGCAGCATGCCGTGCGAGACGTCGAAGCGCGATTGCAGCTCCTCGGGTGGCGCGGTCCGCAGGCGCTCGAAGGTCTTCGCATCCCAGCCGACCGCGCCTTCGGGCGCGCTCTGTTTCACGAGCTTCTTTTTCTTCTTCGGATCGCCTGCGGCTTTCTCCTCGGCGCGCTTGTTCTCGATCATGTGTTCGGGCGCCTGGATGACGACGTAGCCCTTGTCATCGTAGCCCTTGCGGCCCGCGCGGCCGGAGATCTGCCGGAAATCGCGCACGCTGAGGATGGCGGCCTTCTTGCCGTCGTATTTCCAGAGCTGCGTGAACACGACCGTGCGGATCGGCACGTTGATGCCGACGCCGAGCGTGTCGGTGCCGCAGATCAACTTGAGCAGGCCCTTCTGCGCGAGCTGCTCGACGAGGATGCGATACTTCGGGAGAAGCCCGGCGTGATGCACACCGATGCCGTGGCGCAGCCAGCGGCGCATGTCTTTTCCGTAGGGGCTGTTGAAACGCGCACGCTCGAGCTCCACCTGCAGCGCGGCCTTCTCCTCCTTCGTGCAGATGTTCAGGCTCATCAGCGCCTGCGCGGCTTCGCTCGCCGAGCGTTGCGTGAAATACACGAGGTAAACCGGCGCGCGCTTGAGCGCCAGGAGCTCGGCGACCTTCTCGGTCAGCGGCATCTCGGAATATTCGAACTCGAGCGGCACGGGCCGGCGATCGCTGCGCACGGTGACGCTGGGCGCGCCGGTGACGCGCGTCATCTCCTTTTCGAAAAACTCCGTCGCGCCCAGGGTGGCCGACATGAGCAGGAAGCGCGCGTGCGGCATCGTGAGCAGCGGCACTTGCCAGGCGTAGCCGCGCTCGGCGTCCGAGTAATAGTGAAACTCGTCCATGATTACCGCGCGGATGTCGCTCTCCGCGCCGCGGTGCAGCGCGATGTTGGCGAGGATTTCCGCGGTGCAGCACAGGATGGGCGCGCGGGGATTCACGCTGGCGTCGCCGGTCATCATGCCGACGTTCTCCGGACCGAAGTCGCGGCAGAGCGACAGGAACTTCTCGTTTACCAGCGCCTTGATCGGGCAGGTGTAGACGGAGCGTTCGCCGGCGCAAAGGGCCTGGAAGTGAAACGCCGCCGCGACGAGTGATTTGCCGGAGCCGGTGGGCGTGTTGAGCACCACGTTGTGGCCGGCGAGCAGTTCGAGGATCGCCTCCTCCTGTTCCGGGTAGAGCTGGAGCCCGCGGGCGGCGCTGACGGACAGGAAGCGTTCGAGCACGGCGTCGGCATCGGGCGCGCGGCCGTCTGGCTGCCGGAAGGGCGCGAGCGGTGCGGCGGGCGAGGAGGACGACGACATTCGCCGCCAAAGGCGCAGCGCCCGCGCGAAGTGTCAACCCGCCGTCGCAGCCGGCGCCCGTTGGTCAAAAACCTATCACAAACTGCTGGTCCGACCGACTTCCCGCAGCTTTCGCTTCAGAGATCCGACTACAGGGCCGATTCCTACGCAGAACTACGCCTCTGCGCCTCCCTTTCCCCGATGGCCAATATCCTCCTCCTCGATGACAGCGACGTGGCCGGCCGGGCCATGCAGGGCATCCTGGCGCGGGGCAATCATACCTGCTTCGTGGCGACGAAGCCGGGAGAGGCGTGCCGGATCCTTCGGGAGGGCGTCGTCTTCGATCTCGTGTTCTGCGAGTTGAAGCTCGGCGGCAGCGTGACCACTTCGTTTCTCCAGCGGCTGCGAGAGGACTGGTTCTGGAAAATCCTGCCGACCGTGGTCTACACCTACGAAACGGACGCCAAGCTCGTGCGCAAGGCGCTCGGCCTGCGCGTGCAGAATTACCTGATCAAGCCCTACAATGATGAGCTGATTTTCGCGGAGATCGCGAAGGCGATGAAAAACCCGTGGCGTAACCTGCACTTCGAGGAGCCGAGGGGATTCTGCGCGTTGACGGGTCTGAGCCTGGACACGCTGACCGGGATGCGGCGCGACGTCATGACGGGTTACGATCGCGCCGTGCAGACGTTCCCCCGCTGGGCTGAACACCGGCAGAACGAGGAGGTGTTTGCGCAAATCTCCGCCCTCGCCACCGCGGCGGAGAGTGCCGGCATCTGGGCGGGCGTGGATTTCCTGCGCGAGCTGCAGGAGCAGGCGGCGGTGGGCAACTGGTCGGTGTTCCTCAACTGTGCCGAGCCGCTCGAGTTCGCGAGCCGGTTGATCTTCTGCCAGCTCAACCCGTCCTATGCGCCCGATTGCATGCGCACGGCGGAGCAGCGGATCGAGGCGCACGAGGCGGCGGAGCGAATCCGCTGGGAACGCACCGATGTGCAGGCGAGTGGTCCGCTGCTCGATCCGGGGGAGCTGATGAAACAGGTCGATGCGCTGCCCGGCTGCCCGGTCGTGGATACGACGGCGGCGGCGTTCCAGATGCTGGCGGACGGTCGCGCCGCGAGCATGACGCAGGTGATGGATTTGGTGGGCAGCGATCCGGGCCTCTGCGCGCAGGTGCTGGCGGCGGCGAATCGCATCGAACACGACGAAATGACCGTGATCGACGATGGCCGGGCCGGCGCGACCTTGCTGGGCGAATTGAAGCTCAACGCGCTGTCCAGGGCGCTGCCGATCGCGGCGGAGCGATATCTGGCGGCGGGGCCGATGACCTGGCCGGCGTTATGGATGTTTCAGGTCGGGGTGGGCCGCGTGGCGCAGTTCGTCTGCTCGTATCTGGAATTCGATTACCTCGCGAGCAGCGCCTACACCGCCGGATTGCTGCATGACATCGGCAAGCTCGCGTTGCTGAAGCTACACCCATTTGCACTCGCGGCGATTGTCGCCCATGCGCGTGAAAAACACATTGGCCTCGCGGACGCGGAGCGGCGCTACCTCGGCTGCACGACGCGTGAGCTGGGCACCCGGCTCGCGGTGACGCACGGCCTGCCGGCCGTCTACGCCAATGTGATTCGCTGGGCCGAGGCGCCCGCGCTGGCGACGGAACACTCCGAGGTGGTGGCGATGGTCTCGCTCGCGCGTCACATCTGCCTGCACGCGCACGTCGGCAGCAACGGCGACGCACCGCCGTCGGGCGGGGCGGCCTCGCTCGGTTCGACGCCCGCCTGGTGCGTCCTGCGGCCGCAGGTCTTCCCGAGTTTCGACGTGAAGAAATTCGAGGTCCAGGCGCACGCGTTCTGCCTGACCCTGCGCGGGGAGTTGTCGGGGCAGCGCGGCGAGCGCCGGCCATCCCACGCGCAGCGCTCGGCGGAGCTGGTATAACCACGCGGCGACGAGGCCGCGCCAGGTCGATGGCGCTGGTCGTTCCGCCTTCAGGCGGAACGGTTGTTCGGCGCGCGCGTTTTCGGATTCCGCCTGAAGGCGGGACGACGAACCCAAGGCCGGAAAGCCGGGTGTAATTGAAAGTGAAGTCAGGGCCCCCGGACACCGCCGCACCGTCCGGCCGCGACGGTTTGTCACTTATTAAGTGACAAACGAGCCCGCCTCCCGCTGGGACAGAACGATAGGTTTGTCACGTATTACGTGACAAACCTGCGGGGTGGGCCGGCCGCACCGGACGTGGCCTTGGTTGGGCAAGTGACTTCACTTTCAGTTGCACCCCGGAAAGCCTCCGCGGTGACAATTTGGTTGAAAGGTGAAAGTCGAAGGTTGAAAGCCGAGAAATTCCCCTGAAGCGAAGCGGCGCCGTGAAGGTCTCTGCGCGCTCACCGAGAAGTGAACCGTTCTTTCCCCCACCAATATAGGCCCATCTGCTGAGCCCCGAACGTTCCACTCTCACCTTTTAACTTTCACCTGCGTGGACACGCCTCAGTGTTCCTGCGTCTGGTCGTTGCGGCGTCCGCGGCGATTGTCGTTGTCGGCATTGCGCGCGGGCGCGGTCGCCGGCGCAGCCGTGGGGCCCACGACGGTGGCGGCGGGAGCGGCGGGAGCGGCGGCCGGTGCGACCGTTGCGGCCGGAGCGCTGCGGGCCGACGAAGCCATGGGCAGCGAGGGCACTACGGTCGGCGCAGCTTGGGAGCGCGATTGCGAGTAGGTGCGGGCCGCCGGGGAAGCGACGGGGCCGGTGACCGGCGCGGAACGGGCGGAGTTCGCCATCGGCATCGACGGCGCGGACGGCAGGGTTTGGACGGCGCTGGCTTGCGACTGACGCGAGCGGTAGTCGCGGTTTCCACCATTGTTCAACACGGGACGGGCGGAGGGCGCGGGTGTCGGGGTGGGAGCCGTTGCTGTTGCCGGCGCGGGCGCGACGGTGGCGACGTTGTTGCGCGCCATCGGCAGAGAGCGAGCCACCGGCGGCGTCGGCGATACCGCGCGCGGACCCGGCAAATCATGGCTCGGGTCGGCGGAGAAAGAGCGAGGCAGGGCATTGGCGACCGGGAGCGACTGCGTTTCGCGGCGTCCCTCGGACGATGTCCCTCGCGGGGCATACGAGCGGCTGGTCGTGGCGCCAAAGGACGTCGGGCGGGCCACCGGTGCCCGCGAGTGCCAGGATACGGCGACGTTCGCGCGTGAGGGCGGCGTCGAGGGGCGCCAGGGATGCACGTCGGGCGAACGGACGTGGCCATGAGCGATCGGTGCGATCGGCACGAGCGGCCGGCGCCAATCATGACCGGTCCAACGCCGGTGCCGGTTGCCGACCCAAATGGTATGCCGGTTCCAGTCGCAATCGAAGGCGAGCCAGGAGCCGACGGCGACGCCGACGCCGAAGGTGACAAAGGGTCGTGAATAGTAAACGGGCCGATCGACGAACACGACTTCCGGCTCATAATGCGGCACGTAAATCACATCGGGTTGCGCCGGCACGATCCGGATGACCTGGGGCTCGGCGATGACCTGTTGTTGGGGCGTGTCGACGAGCGTGCCGACGGCGCGGGCCCGGGCGCGGAGGCGTTGCACGGCCTGCATCACCTCGGCGGGCTGTGCGGCGAAGGCCTCGCCGAGCTGCTTGGTCCATTGGAGGTTCTCATCCATCCAGCGCACGACCTCGGCGTAATGGGTCAGCGACTTCACGCTCTCGTCCCAGGCGCGATGCTCGATTTGCGATCGATCACCGGGAAAGTCGCGCAGGTGGCGCGCCGCCAGCACGATGTCCGCAGGCGCGGTCGAGGCCGGAAGAATCAACGCGATCAACGCGTCCGGGTAGAGCGCGATCGGTCCGACCAGTTGCTCGAGTTCCTGCGCGCTCCGCAGCGGCGCGGCCGCGGGTGGCGGCGACATGGGCGCGGCCTCCTGCGCGGACAACGGCACGCCGAACATCGAAAAAACACAGAGGACAGGCAGGACGTGTCGGGTTTTCATGGGGATGGGGAACCGGCGGTTTGGACGAGGCGAGGGTGGAGCCTATTCACTTTTCCGCGCGGCGCACGCGGGGAGTTCTGGTGGGGCGGCGGCTCGTCGACGTCGCCCCGCTCCACGACGGGTTCAGATTTGCGAATACGGCGTGGGCGCGAGGAAGCGCGCAGTGTTTTTCGAGGTGTTCTCCGCGTATTTCGGCTGGTCCTTCATCTTCACCCAGCGCGGGTCGGGACCGAACTTCTTCCAGTTGGCGAGGTGCGTCGCCAGATCAGGAGCGGACGTGATGTAGCGCAGGTGCGGCAGATTGGGGCCGGAAAGCGCCTGGCCAAAAAACACCGGCGACATCCCGAGGTCCTTCATAACTTCGATTTCGCCGTCGTTGAACATATCCATCTTGCTGAGCGCCTTCGCCTCGCTGTGGCTCTCGTAATCGCGCATCTCGAAGATTCGCGTCGGCGTCCGGTTCTTCGAAAACGCCGGCACCTGATGCTGCGGAAATCCGGCAAACGCGAGCAACAGCCAGCTATCGATCCGCTCGAAGGCCGGGCTCGCTTTCTTGACCTGCAGGTAGCCTGCGGCGGCTTCCTGCACGGCCGCGTCGCGATTGAGCTCGGCGGTCACCCTGGCAAAGGTGTCGAGCGACGCGTAGGGCGTCAGCACCCAGACGGGCGAATCGGCCATCGGCGTGGCGGACGCGGACGGTTTGTTGACTTCCAGTTCCGTGAAAACGCCGACGTCCTTGATCCCGCGTTGGGCGAGGGCGGGCAGGAGCGCCTTTTCCAGGTAAATGTCGAGCGGCGCGCGAGCGGCGCTGGCCTTGAGCCGTTTGTCGGCTTTCAGGTGGTAGCAACGTAGCTCGTAATACTCGCGTCCGGCCTGGCTGGCGGGCGCACCGGCCGCGTGACCACGGGCTGTGAGCGCGACGGTGGCCGACGCGGCGAAGGAGGTTTTGAGGAAGTCTCGACGTTGGATTTTCATAGGAGAGCAGGGCGGAGCGTAGCGAGATTCATGGCGCTTGACGAGTGCCGGCTGCGGGGGATGCGCGGAATTGTCGGGGGAGCGCATAACGATAAAAGCACGACGGGAAAAATTGTAGTCGCGCGGTTGCGGGGGAGCGTTTTGCATCCGCGGCGCCCTTCGCGTTGGAAGAGGGAAAGCGGGAAAGGAGGAAACGGAGGTTGGTTTGGCGTGGGATTCTCCTGCTTTCCTGCTTTCCACCTTCATCCCTGTAATCTCCGATTCCGTTCCACCAACCCCTTCCTTGTTCAACATGTCCGCTTCGCTCTCGATCGCATTCATCGGCACCGGCGTCATGGGTCGCAGCATGGCCGGCCACCTGCAGAAGGCGGGTCACCGCCTGCACGTCCATAACCGCACCAAGGAAAAAGCCGCCGCGCTCCTTGAGGGCGGCGCCCAATGGCACGACTCGGCGGGAGGCGCCGCGGCCGAAGCCGATGTGGTCATCACGATGCTCGGGTTTCCGACCGACGTGGAGCAGAGCTATCTTGGTGCCGGCGGGATCGTCGAACGCGCAAAGTCCGGGGCGCTGCTGATCGACATGACGACGTCGAGCCCGGTGCTCGCGCGGCGCATCGCCGACGCGGCGGCCCAGCGAAACCTTCCCGCGCTCGACGCGCCCGTGTCCGGCGGGGACCTGGGCGCGAAGGAAGCGCGGCTGGTCATCATGGTCGGCGGCGACACGGAAGCGTTTGCGCGGGCGAAGCCGCTCTTCGAGATCATGGGCAAGAACATCGCGCTGCTCGGCGCGGCGGGGGCCGGGCAGTATTGCAAGATGGCGAACCAGATCGCCGTCGCGGTGGGGATGGTCGCCTGGGTCGAAGCGCTCGCTTACGCGAAGAAGGCCGGCCTCGATCCGAACGCGGTGCATGCGAGCATCAGCGGCGGCGCGGCCGGAAGCTGGGCCCTGACGAATCTCGCGCCCCGCGCGCTCGGCGACAATTTTGCGCCGGGCTTCTACGTGAAGCATATCATCAAGGATATGAAGATCGCCCTGGAGAGCGCGGCAGAGCTGAAGCTCGATCTGCCCGGTCTCGCCACGGCGAAGAAGCTCTACGAACAGGTCGCCGCCAAGGGCTGGGAAGACTGCGGCACGCAGGCGCTGTATCGACTCTACGCGTCGCTCTGAGCGCCGGGCAAAGCGGATTGAGAGTTGAGGGTTGAGAGTTGAGAGACTCGGACCTTCGGCACTCGGGTCGCAGTGCCGCTGGCTGGCTGGGTTCTTCTCTCAACCCTCAACTCTCAGCTCTCAACTTTTTCCCCCCATGAAACTCCCCCCTGATTTTCGCAAACGCGTGCTCGCCCGCGAGTGGCTGGCCGGCACGTTTCTCAATCTCGGCTCGCCCATGACGGTCGAGATCGCCGGGCTCGCCGGCTTCGACTGGGTGCTGATCGACCATGAGCACGGTCCTGGCGGCCAGGATACGCTGCTGCACCAGTTGCACGCGGTCTCGGGGACGCCGGCGTTTTCCGTCGTGCGGATCGCGATGAACGAGACGCCGCGGTTCAAGCGCGTCCTGGACATGGGCGCGATGGGCGTGATGGTGCCCTACGTGAACACCGCGGCCGAGGCGCGCGCGGCGGTGCAGGCGATGCGTTATCCGCCGCACGGGATTCGCGGCGTCGCGAAGTTCAACCGCGGCGCCGGCTTCGGCGGCGACTTCGAGGAATACTACGCGCACGCCCATGAGCGGCTGCTGACGGTGATTCAAATCGAGACCCCGGAGGCGATCGCGAACATCGACGCCATCGCGGCGGTCGACGGCGCGGACGTGCTCTTCGTCGGCCCGACGGATCTTTCCTACAACATGGGCATCCGCGATCAGCTCGAGAGCCCGTTGTTCACGGAGACGTTGAAGAAAGTGAGCGACGCCGCGAAGCAGCACGGCAAGGCCGCCGGCATCCTCGTGCACAACAACGCGCTCGTGCCGAAGGTGCGCGAGCTTGGCTACACCTTCACCGCACTCGGCAGTGACGGCGGCGCCGTGCGCGCCGGGTTGCTGGGTTTCGTCGCGGCGCTGAAGGCGAAGTGACGATTTTGGTTTTAGACAGGAAGGGCAGGAACGCGGAGACAGGAATTGGAGCCTCTGAACACTCAATCTGGAACTCACGAACTCAGGACAATGCCCCGGATGGCAGGTGAAAGCATCGGTTCCTTGCTGTTTTTTCCTGATTCCCTGAGTTCCAGATTCATCCATCTGCATTTTTCAGAGCTTAGGTTGCAGTGTCCCACCGTCCTCTCCTGTCTATCCTGTCTCAGCCGTCCTGTTAATCCGGTCTAAACGACAAACATTTCGAATACCCAGACATGCGCATCACGGAAATGCACATCACGCCGATCGCGCTGGGCGATCCGCCGTTGCTCAATGCCGCGGGGCTGCATGCGCCCTACTGTCTGCGCACCGTCGTCGAGCTGAAGACCGACACGGGGCTCAACGGCCTCGCCGAGGTGCCGGGGAGCGTCGCGGTCGATGCGGCGCTCGCGGCGGTGCGCGCGATCGTGATCGGCGTGGACCCGCTGAACTGGCACGCGCTGCGCGCGAAGATCGCGGCGCAATGCACGCCGGAGCTCTCGGTCGCGCGCGGCGACAAGCCCTGGGATGGCCGCACGCGCGTGCAGGTTTACAGCGCGCTCGATGTCGCCTGCCTCGATCTGCAGGGCAAGGCCTGCGGCCAGCCCGTGGCAAATCTCCTCGGCGGCATCGTCCGCGAGCGCGTGCCGTATTCGGCCTATCTGTTTTATAAATACGAAGGCGCCGGCGGCGAGCTGGCCTTCGGCACCGACCCCAACGCGACCGGCTGGGCGGCGGCACGGCAGAAGGCCGCGCTCGATCCCGACGGCGTCGTGGCGCAGGCGGAGGCGATGGTCGCGGAGTTCGGCTTCGAGTCGATCAAGCTCAAGGGTGGCTGCTTCGAGCCGGCCCAGGAGGTGGCCGCGATGAAGGCGTTGCACCGGCGCTTCGGCCCGACCGTGCCGCTGCGCCTCGATCCGAATGCCCTCTGGACCGTCGAGACCTCGATCCATTACGGCCGCGAGATGGAAGGAATTCTCGAATACCTCGAGGATCCCTGCCGCACGCAGGAGGGCATGGCGGCGGTGCGCCGGGCGTTGAAGACGCCGCTGGCGACGAACATGTGCACGACTTCGTTCGACGATCTGCCCGGCAGCGTGAAGCACGCCTCCGAGGACATCATCCTCACTGATCATCATTTCTGGGGCGGGTTGCACTCATCGATGGAACTGGCGGCGTTTTGCCGCACGTTCAGTCGCGGTGTGTCGATGCACTCGAACAATCACGCCGGCATCTCGCTCGCCGCGATGACGCATCTTGGCGCCGCGATGCCGAACCTGAGCTACGCGCTCGACACGCACTACCCGTGGCAGTGGGAGGAGATTATCGTCGGCGGCCGGATGAAGATCGAGGGCGGCTGCGTCACGCTGCCGAAGGGCCCGGGGCTCGGCGTCGAGCTCGATCGGGCCGCGCTCGCGCGAGCGCACGAAAACTATCGCCGCTGCGGCTTCACCGAGCGCAACGACGAGATCGAGATGCGAAAGAAAGTCCCGGACTGGAAATTCGCGCAGACGCGGTGGTGAGGAAAGGACCGCGACCGTGTCCGGTTGCTGAGTTTCTGATTGCGACCGGGGACGGTCGCGGTCCCATGAAAGCATGACACCCTTGGTCCAACGTCTCGCCGGCAAATACGCGCTCGTCACCGGTGGCGGCTCCGGCATCGGGCGCGCGATTGCGGTGCGGCTTGGCGGCGAGGGCGCGCATGTCACGATCATTGAGCTGCAGGCCGAGGCAGGCGAAGCCGCCGCGACCGAGATTCGCGAAGCGGGTGGGGCGGCGCAGGTCATGGCCGCCGATGTGTCGAACACGGAGTCGATGCGCGCGGTGTTCGCCTCCCTCGAAAAACTCCACCTGCTCGTGAACAACGCGGGCATCGCCCACGTCGGCAATGTCCTCGACACCGCGCCGGAGGATCTCGACCGCATCTACGCGGTGAACGTGAAGGGCGTGTATCACGGTCTCCATTTCGGCGTGCCGCGGCTGCTGGCGAGCGGAGGCGGCGCGATCGTGAACGTCGCCTCGATCGCCTCGAAGGTGGCGCTGCCCGATCGTTTCGCCTACGGCATGAGCAAAGGCGCGGTGCTCACCATGACGCTGTCGGTCGCGCGCGACTTCGTGGAGCGCGGCATCCGCTGCAACTGCGTGTGTCCGGCGCGGGTGCATACGCCGTTCGTCGACGGCTTTCTCGCGAAGAATTATCCCGGGAAGGAAAAGGAGATGTTCGCGAAACTCTCCGCGGCCCAGCCGATCGGGCGGATGGGCGAGCCCGCCGAAATCGCCGCGCTCGTCGCCTTCCTGTGCTCGGACGAGGCCGCGTTCATCACCGGCTCCGCCTATGATATCGACGGCGGGACGACGCTGCTGCGGTAGGCTTACCGCTTCCGGCGGAAGGTCGTCCAAGCCAGCACGCCCAGCCCCGAGAACATCAGCGCCCAGGTCGACGGCTCGGGCACCGGGACAAACTGATTCAGCACGACGCCGTTCGACGTGTAGTTGATCACGAAGGATCCGATCCCATGCGCCGCGAAGATTCGCGTGCCGTCGGGCAGATTGAGGAACGTGCCGGTCAGGCCGCTCGAGTTGATCAGCGTCAGCGAATCACCGGCGGAAAACGCGTTCGTGGCGCCCGCGCCCGCCATGCTGATGTTGAAGGTGCCGCCGAGCGACACCGTGCCGGTCACGTTGAGAAAATCGTAGCCGGTGCCTTGCGTCGGGGTGCTGAGATCGAAAAGGAGCTGCGAGGTGCCGAGCAGCGTGAGGTTGCCCTGCACCGTCAGCGTGCCGATCAGGTTGCCGGGAGAGAGGAAGGCGCTGTTGCTGATATCGGCGACGATGGTGCCGCTCCCATGCACGGTGCCGCCACCGATGGTGAGGCCTTGGTCGAACTTCAAGGTCGCGCCCGTATTCACGAAGACGATGCCGCCATTCTGGGTGAACGCATTGCTGAACCGCAGCGTCCCCGCCGTGACGAGCAGGTTGCCGGTGTTGCTGAACGGCACGCTGACGTGGGTTGAGCTGGTAGTGGACTTCGAGAAGGTGCCGGCATTGGAAAACGTGAAGGTGCCGCCCGAGGTGTTGGTGATGAGGTAATCGGCGATGCCGGTGGTCGCATCGACGAAGGTCGCGCCCGCGCTGTTGATGAACTGGCCGCCGCTGCCCGATTGGAGCGCGCCGCGATCGGACCAGACAAACGTGCCCTGGTTGCGGATCGTGCGCTCGCTGAAGGTGTGCGCCGCGTTGCCGCTGGCGCTCAGCACGGCGCCGGGTGCGACGACGATCTCGCTGAGGCCCGAGAACACCCCGCCCGTCCAGTTCGATGCGAGGCCGGTGAGCGTGAGCGAGTTCGTCCCGTTGATGGTGCCGCCGGTGAAGAGGAGATTGTCGATCGTGATCGGGGAATTGAGCGTCGCGATGCCGGCGGCGACCGTCGCGGTGAAGTGTAATGTCCCGGCGTTACCCGGCACGGTGTTCGGCGTCCACTGCGCGGCGTCGCCCCAGTTGCCGGTGCCGCCGTTCCAGGAGATTGACGTCGTGGCGGCGGGCAGCGTGAGCGTCGGCCCGGTGACCGTCGTCGGAGTGCCGCCCGAACCATCGCGCGCCACCGCGGTGCTCGTGAGCAGCGGGTTGCCGAGGGAATTGGCGGGGTAGGAGGCGGTGAAGGTGAACGTGGCGCCGTTCGCCGGCGGCGTGACGAACGCCCAATCGAGTGTGCCGACGCGGCCGACGACCGGCGTGATCACGGGCTCGGCCGGGTTGGTGCCGGCGATGGACGTGCCGCCGAGATACTGCCAGCCGGCCGGCAGCGTGACCGAGAAGCCGAGTGTCGACGGCGAGGAGCTGTAAGCAATGGACGCGGTGAACGTGACGTTGCCACCCGCGCTGCTGAGCTGGGTGGTGTTGGGCGTCAGCATGATGGTCTGGGCCAGCGCGACCGCCCCGAGGGACGCCCATGCGAGCGCACCAACGATGCGGGGGTGAAGCTGGACCTTCATGCGACTGCCTGCCTAGCAACTATGGCGGTTCGCTCAAGACTCGAATGAGGGGAAGCACTCGGATCTTTTGCAGATTTCCGGCTGGCAAGGCTCCTCCGCTGGGAATACTTCTACGGGCCAGCTTCCCGCGCAGCTTCGACACGACTGTCCGCCCGCCTTTCGGCGCGGCCAGCACCCCGCTTCGTGACGGGCGCGCGTCCGTATTTACGTCCATGTGCTCGACTGTCGTTTCCTTCCTGCCGCGAATCTTTGCCGCGCTCGCGGCTGCCTTCGCTCCGCTGCGTCGCGTTTCAATTCTGGCGGTGGTCCTGCTGGCCACCGGCGCGGAGCTTTCGGCGGCCGCGCCTCAGACGTGGAACCCCACCACGGGGTTCTCCGTCGACAACGGCAACCCCAACGGGGTCTGGACCTACGGCTGGATGGACACGGGTTTCACCACGTTCACGGCGTATACCAACAAGGGCGCCGCGAACTGGTATGGCTGGGGCGGCGATCAGTCGCCCGCCGTGTGGCTCAATACCACCGGCTCGCCGGCCTTCGGCATACCCGCGGGTGTGCTCGCGATCCATCCGGGCAACGGCAACGAACCCTCCGTCCTGCGCTGGATCGCACCGCAGACGGCGACGGTGCGCGTGGCCGGACAGTTCCTCGCCGGTGACACCGGCACGATGCAGGTGGCGGTTCGCCACAACAACACCGTGCGCTTCGCCGCGACCGACGCGGGCGCCTTCGATTTCACTCTCACCGTGACCGCCGGAGACAGCATTAACTTCGCGGTTTTCGGCGGCTACCTCTCCGGCAATACCGGGCTCCAGGCTACGATCTCCGAGACGACAATCTCCGTGCCGCTGACGACCCTCCACACCGCCAAAATCGCCCTTGGCACGTTCGACGCAGGCGCCTTGCTTCATCTTAGCGTCACAGGTTCGGGCGAAATCGCGCTGGGTGCCTGGTCGCCAAGGGCGGACGGATCGTTGGTTACGGCGGCGACGGGGGCATTCACGTTTGCCAACGTCGGCGCGACCTACCCGAACGTCTCCAGCTTTCCTGCGGGCAATGGCATCAATAATTTCTCGGGCGGCGGGGCGAACTACGACCACAACGGCACCGGCTGGCCTTTTGCCGGTAAGCAGACGACGGATACGACGGACCCGGCGGCGATTCGCTTCGGCGCGCTGGTCGGCACCTACGCGGCGTCGCCGACTCGAAACGACTGGTTTCTCATCGGCGTCGGCGGCACCTTCACGGTGCCGGCTGCCGGCGGCACGCTCTACGTCGCCGTCAACGAAACGTTCACGGCCGACAACACCGGGAGCTACACGGTCGCTCTCGCCCTCCCGGCGGCGAACAACCATTTCGCCGGCCGCACCACGCTGTCGGGCACGAGTGCCTCCGTGAGCGCCACCAACGCCGGTGGCAGCAAGGAAACCGGCGAACCTAACCACGCCGGCAACGCGGGCGGCGCCTCGAGTTGGTGGACCTGGACGGCGCCGAAGACCGGCATCGTCAGCGTCAGCACGATTGGCAGCGACTTCGACACGCTGCTCGGCGTTTACACCGGCACTGCCGTCGGCTCGCTCGCGACGGTCGCGAGTGACGACAACTCCGGCCCGAGCAACACGGGCAAACTCACCTTCAACGCCACCGCCGGCACGACCTACCACATCGCCGTCGATGGCTCGGGTGGCGCGACCGGCAGCATCACGCTGAACGTTGGCTATGCGTATCATTTCACCACGCTCGCGGGACTTGCGGGATCGCCCGGCACGACCGACGCCACCGGCAGCGCGGCCCGATTCAACCTCCCGATGACGCTGATCCTGGACGGCGTCGGCAATCTTGTCGTCGGCGACCGCAACAATGGCACCATCCGCAAGATCTCTTCCTCCGGAGTCGTGACCACCTTGGCTTCCGGCCTTGGCGCGCCCGTTGGCGTCGTGTTCGACGCTTCCGGCAATCTGTTCGTCGCGGGCCACAGCTCGAACGTGATCTACAAGATCACATCCGCTGGCGTGGTCAGCACGTTCGCCTCGAGTTTCAATTTTCCGAACGGCCTCGCGATCGACCCGGCGAACAACCTCTACGTTGCCGACGCCGGCAGTGGCACCGTGAAAAAAATAACGCCGGCCGGCGGCGTGAGCACCTTCGCCAGTGGCTTCAATGTCCCGACGGGTGTCGCGCTCGATAGCGCGGGCAATGTCTTCGTCGTGGATGAAAACAATCACGTCATCCGCAAGGTGACGCCGGATGGAGCGTCGACTACGGTGTTTGCCGGTCAGATTGGAAGCGCGGGCAGCGCGGACGGCGCGGGCACGAGCGCTCGTTTCAATTTTCCCTCCCGCGCCCGCTTCGATTCCACGGGTAACCTCATCGTCACGGATCGCGACAACCACACGATCCGCAAAATCACCCCGGCGGGTGTCGTCAGCACGATTGCCGGCCTCGCGCCGACCAGCGGTAGCGCCGACGGCACGGGCGGCGCGGCGCGGTTTTTTTCCCCGCACGGAGTTGCCCTCGATTCCGCCAATACGATCTACATCGCCGATCTCGCCAACCACACCGTCCGCAAAGGTGTGCCCGCTTTTGCGGCCGAGGTCACGTCGGTCTCGCCCACCACGATTGTCCCGGGCGGGACGGTCACGATCACGGGCGCCAATTTCAGCGCGGCGACTGCGGTCACGTTCAACGGCACCGCCGCCACCAGCTTCACGGTCGTTTCGGATTTGACCATCATGGCTGTCGTTCCCGCGGGTGCCACTTCGGGCAACGTCACCGTCACCACGCCCGGCGGCACGAGCACGACGCCCGCGGCGTTCACCGTCCTCACCCCCGCGCCGTCCGCGCTCGACCTCTTCGCGCCCACTGCCGGCGGCGGCAATGCCAACGTCACCAAGGTGCTCGCAGCGGTCGTCCAGCCTGACGGGAAAATTATCATTGGCGGCCAATTCACCACGCTCCAGCCCGCCGGCACCGCGGCCGCCGTGAGCGCGTTGCGCCTCGCGCGCCTCAATCGCGATGGCACGATCGATTCCTCCTTCGTGGTTTCGGCCACCAGCGATGTCACCGCGCTCGCGCTTCAGCCCGACGGCAAGGTTCTGGTCAGCGCCGGCGGTCAAATCAACGGCATCAGCACCGGCAATTTTGCTCGACTGAACCCGGACGGTTCCCGGGACAACTCCTTCACGTTCGGCGGCTCCGGCGGACCCCGCAAAATTCGGGTCCAGCCCGATGGGAAAATTCTCGTCGCGGGCGGGTTCAGCAACGGCTCGATCCGTTACCCCGTCCTGCGCCTGCTCCCCGATGGCTCGCTCGATCCGGCGTTCACCGGTGTGCCGATCACTGGCGTCCTCAGCGCGACAATCACTTGGGGGAGCGATGTGGTCGTGCAGAGTGACGGGAAGATTCTCGTCGGCGGTTATTTTTGGACGATTGGGGGACAGGGCATTCACATGCTCGCCCGGCTCAATGGTGACGGCACGCTCGACCCGACCTTCGACGCCGGGCTCACCCACAATAACGGGCCCGAGGTCTTCCGCGTCCAGTTGCAACCTGACGGGAAAATCTTCATCGCCGGCCGGATCGCGAGCGT
>Ga0163144_10009636_pt1 | contig 20718 bp, 17 predicted proteins | sample OliLak19BULKMAT1_FD_123175 | JGI IMG/M metagenome (GOLD analysis project Ga0163144, IMG submission 123175) | Freshwater microbial mat bacterial communities from Lake Vanda, McMurdo Dry Valleys, Antarctica - Oligotrophic Lake LV.19.BULKMAT1 | ecosystem: Environmental > Aquatic > Freshwater >... | reverse complement strand
GGGATTGGTTTTCAGGAAAGCCACCGCCGTGCGCCAGTGGTATTCCGCCGCCTCATCGAATTTCCCGAGCTTCTCCATCTCGTTGCCGAGGAAGGTCAGCGCGGTTCCGGAATTCGGCTGCGTCACATACGCGTCGTCCTTCACCATGCGTGCCCAGGTCGCGGTTTTTTTCGCATCCTCGCCGTTCTCGCCGTGGCACTGGCCGATGTAGTAGAGCGCGGTTGCGGCGTAGCGGACATCGTCGGGGAAATAATCGACCACGTCCTGATAGGCGGTGATCGCCGCATTGCGCTTCTCAAGCTTGTGCAGGCTGCGCCCCATCCGCAGCAGGACGTAGGGCAGCGCCTTGCTTTTCGCGAATTCGAAGGAGTAGGCCTTGTAAGCGGCGTAGGCTCCCTTGTAATCCTCCTTGGCAAAAAGCTTGTCCGCGTCCTCAAGGTTCAGCCCCTCGAAGGTGTCGAGCTTGGCGAAAGCCTCGCCGGGATAGGTCACCTCCTCGGCGGCACCGCAGGGCTGGAGAAGCGCCAGGAACGCCAGCAGGCCAAGCTGTGGAAGGAGTCGTAGGGTTTTGGTCATTGCGGGAAAATGTGAGCGGAAACGTCCTGCTTCGCGTGGGCAGCCTAGCAACTACATGCCCTTGGCGTAAAGTCTTTCGCCGGAGGACAAAATTTCGTGGCCGATATGCGGATCGCTGTCGTTGATTTGCGTCAAACGGCGGATGGCGGCTTATCCGCGCGCTGCTCGCTGATCCATGTGTAGAGGACGACCCAGAGAGATAGCGCCAAGCCGAAGAGCGGGATCTGCAGCAGCGACGGCAGCGAATACAGGACGCAGACGACAGGGATCCACACGCCCCAGTTCGCGAAAATCACCGGTACGATGACATCCCGCACGTAGGCGGCGGTGAGGTATCTGCCCATCCCGGACATCCTGTATCCGGAGTTTTTCCAATCGTAGAGCCAGCAGGTCAGCGGCGAGGCGATGAGCGGCGAGTAGAGAAGCTGGTCCACCAGCACCTTCGCGGCCACCACCCGGAACTCCACCCCGGAGCCGAACACCGCGGCCTGCCCGCGGTAAAAGGCGTCCACGATCAGCCCCATCATGCACCAGAAAGGGGCGGTGAAAAGGAGATCGGTTAGATTCTTAAGTCGCATTTTCCCTTTCTGGATGACAAGGACGCGCATCACTTCCGGGATCACGGCCCCGGCGATGATCGCGGATGCGGCGGAATAGGCATAGCCCCACTTTCCCTTGAGCTCGGCGAGCTGGTCGAGCAATCGGGTCGTCGGCGGATAGAGATAATAGGCGAGCAGCAGCCCGAGCATGATCCCCTGGAGAATCAGGCCGGGGAGGAGGTTCGCCCGTGCGGCGCGCAAGCCCGCCATCCATGGGGCTTCCCTGCGCGGCGGATCCGGAGTGACATTCACAGTGTAAAGGTGCTTGGAGGTGTTCCGGGCGGCAACCGCAATCTTCGGACAGGCAAGACGGATATTCCCCAAAGAATCATATGGTAATGATATTGCGGTGAGTCAGTGCACGGAATCCGGCTAGAAATGGCTGAAAGCGGCTTGGAAAGACTCGCTCGGCAGCAATTCATGCACAGTTTTCCAAAAAAATCGCTCCTTGCTTAGCGGGTGAAAATAGGCTACTGAACCGCCGCTCCAACCCATCGGACTTCAAAGTCACCGGAGCAATATCCCGAAACACAGCTATCATGTTCCGCATACCCTTCGAACGCGTCAATTGGATCACCTCCAGTTTCCTCATCGGCACAGCCCTCATCGCCCTTATCGGCACCCCGATTTACCTGTTCCACTACGGCTTCGTCGGGGTCGGATTCGGGTTCCAGTTCGCAATGTTCTTCTTCTACCTCTGCGCGACGATGATGAGCATCACTGTAGGCTACCACAGGCTGTTCTCCCACCTATCTTTCAAGGCGAAGAAGCCGGTGAAATTTTTCACCCTCATCTTTGGTGCATGCGCCTTCGAGAACTCATGCCTCAACTGGTCTGCGGATCACCGCCGTCACCACAAACACGTCGATCACGACGAGGATCCCTACGACATCTCCAAGGGCTTCTTCTGGGCACACATCGGCTGGCTGCTCTTCAAGCTCAATCCCGAGCCGCCTTTGGACAACGTCGCCGACCTCCGCAAGGACAAGCTCGTCATGTGGCAGCACAAATACACCCACTGGATCGGCCTGGTGATCGGTCTCATCCTGCCCGCCGCCCTCGGCTACGGCTACAACACCCTGATGGGGCTCGACCCGATGCAAGGCGCACTCGGCGGCTTCCTCATCGCCGGCGTCACCCGCATCGTGATTGCCCAGCATTGCACATTTTTCATCAACTCGCTCTGCCACACTGTCGGCAGCCAGCCCTACTCCAACAGCCACTCTGCCCGCGATAGCGCGATCATGGCTTTCCTCACCTTCGGCGAGGGCTACCACAACTATCACCACGAATTCCAGCACGACTACCGCAACGGCGTGAAGCCATGGCAGTGGGATCCATCGAAATGGACGATCTGGACGCTCTCCAAGCTTGGCCTCGTCGAAGGCCTCCGCCGCGTGCCGGATGGCAAGATCCTGCTTGCTGAAATGGGCCAAGCACGCCGCACCGCAGAAGCGAAGCTCACCGAGATCCAGGCCACGCCGGGTTACTGCCAGCGCACCGCTGAGATGCTCACCCAGGTCGCCGAAAAACTCGCCGAAAATTACCGTGAGCTTGAGCAGGCGGTCGCGGATCGCGTCCAGCTCTCCAAGGAAGCCCTCCAGAACTGGCAGGACGAGACCCGCGCCCTCATGCGCCAATTTTCGCAGATCGCCAAGCCGGCACTCGCGTAAGGCCAAGCCAAATTTCCCCTGGAAAAGGAGGCAGATGTGCCTCCTTTTTTATTGCCGGCTAACCTCCATGGCGAATCCGATCATCAAAGCCATCGTCCGCACCCGCTTCGCGCTGACAAGCCGTGCCTCCGCGAACGCACAGGCGGAGAAATTGCTCACGGGTTACCTCCGGCTCGCCCAAGGCCTTGATAAGATCACCGGTAGCGAGCCCGTCACGGTCCCACCCATGCTCGGGGTCGATGAGGACATGCGCGGCTGGTCGTTTTTCATGCTCCTCCGCCACAACACGATCGTGAACAACGCGATCTCCGCAAACGTCCGGCGTCTCGCCCTCGGAGAACCGGCGCCCACTAAAAAGTTCGATACGAAGAAGGATGTCATGCCGGCTGGGGATTGCGGCATCGGGCAGATTGCGATCTTCAAGGCTTCGGTCCTTTCGCATCTGGAGTCTGTGGGATCGCTCGGGGAACTGCACGGCACTGCAACCACGGAACATCCGCTCTTCGGCCCCTTCGATGCGCACAAGTGGCATTGCATGTTCGCCTTCCACCTGAAAGTCCACCTCAGGCAGGCGGCATTCATCAGGGAACGCGCCTAGCCATCCAGCGGCTCCCAGTCGGAAAAGGTTGCCGCCTGTCCGATCCGCACACCCTGCATGTCAGATAAATTCCAAACGGCCGCGTTCCGGATCATGAAACGCCGTCCGTCCGCTGCGATCCGCACGCCGGAGTAATCGTCGATGAAACCGTTTTCCACCACACGCCTTAGCAGTTCCTCCCGTTCCGCACGCTCGGGCACCTCCGCCGTTTCCCGCGAAGGAGTGCCGACCAGTTCCCGCCAATCCATCGCAAAGAGCTTCTGCGCAGCAAGGTTTCCATAGGTCAGCAGGGGATCGGCGCAGGAATCGTGGGAAAGCAAAACGAACGGCGCAGCGTAGGCCAACCGCGCGGCATCGTCCCCCGGTTCGATCAGATGCTTTCCAGAAAGCTCGCGATAACTCCGCAGCAGATCCGCCACATGCCCGGCTTGGAACCCGTTGTCCACATCCGGTTCGGCGATCATTCCTTAGCCGTTCAGGTTCGAGATCGTCTGGAAGATCGCGGTGATCATCAGGTAGGCGAAGGAGCCGATTAGCAGCGCCATCAGGATCAGCACGGTCGGCATGATCAGCGCCATGACGCGCCGGAGATCGTTGTCGAGTTCCTTGTCATAGCGCTCGGCCGCACGCCGAAGCGATTGGTCGATCTTGCCGGTCTGTTCGCCCACCGCGATCATGTCGATGAGCAGCGGCGGGAAGGTGCCGCTGCGTATCATCGCCTTGGAAAACGACCGACCGTCGCCGACCTGGTTGATGACATCGTTCAAGCGCCCGCGGAGTGAGATGTTTTGCGTCGCGTCCCGCGAAAGCTCCAACGCACGGAGCAAGGGCAGGCCATTGCCGACGAGGTTGGCCATTGTTTCGAGGAACTGTACATAGAAGCGCGAGGAGATCACCGCTCCGGCCATCGGCATCTTGAGTTTCATCTCATCCCACTTCGGCTTGTTCGCCTCGTTGTCCTTCCATGCCTTGAAAAACAGGAACGCGCCGACAAGCACGAGCAGGATCACGATCCACCAGCTTTTGATAAAATCCGCGAAGGCGATCATCATCCCGATCGCGAAGGGGATTTTTCCGCCGGGGGTGCTCTTGATCAGCTCGGTGAGCTGCGGGATCAGGGTGGTGACGAAAACCACACCCACGCCCAGCCCGACGAGGATCAGGAACGCAGGGTAGATCATCGCAAGGATGAGGCGGCTCTGCAGCTCCGCGAGGGTCTTGAGATAATGTGCCTGGCGTTTCAGGATCGTATCGAGCGCGCCCGAGGCCTCGCCCGCCGCAGCAAGGGAGCAATAGAGCGGCCCGAAGCTCGGGCTGACCTTTTTCAGGGCGACGGAGAAATTCACTCCGTCGCGCACGATGTTGCGGATGCGCTGGGAAACTGCTTTGAGGCTGCCTAGCTCCTGGCGGTTCTCCATGGACCGCAGTGCAGGCTCAAGCTGAAGCCCGGCACCGAGCATATCGGAAAGTTCTTCGGTGAAAAGGATCACCTCCGACCGCTTCAGCTTCAGCGGCCCGTCGGGAACCTCGTCTTCCTTTCCGGAGGACTTCTCTTTCCTCCGTGGAACCGTCGTCTCCTTTTTCTTCACCGCCTTCGCGGATCTCACCGGCTCTTTCATGGACTCCTTGAGGTTCACCGGCTGCAAGCCGCGCTTGTCCAAGACACGAAGCGCCTCAGGACGGTCGGATGCCTCGATCTCACCCGTGGCGACGGTGCCGTTGGTGGAGAGTGCTTTGTAGGAGAAGAGGGGCATGGGGTGTTAGATGCGGATGATCGACACGAAGACATGAGTCTCCGAAGAATCGGTGATCAGATAGCGGAAGCAACTTCCTTCGAACAGCTTGAAAAGAGTCGGCTTCTCCAAGCTCCTGAACATGGAATGGTTGGCAAGGGGCTTGAAAATCCGTGACACATTGTCCTCCGTGAACGAGTCCTCTTCGATAAGCCCCGTTTCACGGATCAAGCGGTCGACCTCTCCGGGTGTTGTTTCGAAATAGAAAGTGTCCCTGCGATCATACATCCCGCCGCCGATAAGCTCGGAGCTGAAATTTTTCGCATCATCCGGAAGCCGCGAGCCCATGGATCGCTCAAAGCGCTTCTCAGCAACTGGCGGAGAGAAAATCAGGCCGGCGAGAATCAGGATTACGAACAGCCATGCCGGAGCCATCAACCACTGGTTCCGGCGCTTCTTGTCTCCGTTATTTCGATAGCAAAAGAAAACGATTAATCCTAGGGGAACCAGGTAGATACACATTCCCAAGCAGAGGAACGGGATATGGTAGAACCCGTTCAAAAAGCCATCCCAATGGTCACTCCAGCGAATCGATTGATCGATGATGAAAGCCAAATTGATCACCGCAAAGGGGAGAAGCAACGCCGGCCAAAAAGGCAATTGGCGCTTGGAATCCGTGGAAGCTGACTTGTTCATACTCCTGTTGAAATCAGTCCGCCCCTAGGCTTTTGAGAATTTTCCTCGCTAGCTGCTCTTTCACTTCTGCATGCCTTGGTACGGTTTCTGTGATTCCGGTTCTTGGGTTGATCCAAATGGAATGTGATCCTCCTTCGCGCTTCAGATAACAACCTGCGACCCGAAGTTTCTTTTCTAGGTCGCGCCGTTTCATCCGATCAGCACTTTCTCACGGATCGCCTCGCTTGGTAAACCTCTCAAGATATCCTCCATCCTGTCCTCGAAAATCAGTTCAATCGCTTCTTTCAGGCTCAGCTTGGTTTCCTCGATTGTTTCGCCCTGACCGTTCGCTCCAGGAACCTCCGGGCAGATCGCCCAGTAGCCACCTTCGTCGGCGGGTTCGATGATTGCTGTCAACTCGGCTTTCATAAATGGGAATGTAGCTTGGAGGAAAGTTTCAACAACGCCTAATCCGCCCCGCCGATGTCCGAGGAGGTGACGGAGATGACTTCCTCGATGGTGGTTTCGCCCTGCATGACCTTGTGCCAGCCGTAGGTGCGCATGGGGATGAATCCGTCGCGCAACGCCTGGGCTTTCATTTCCGCGATGGGGCGGGAGTGGGCGACGAGCTCCTGCATCTTCTGGCCGAGGATGACGACCTCGTAGATGGCGAGCCGTCCGGAGAAGCCTGTCATGCGGCACTTGTCGCAGCCTCTGGGAGAGTAAATCTGGCCTTCGATATCGCGGGGGATTTCCAGGTCGATGATGTCCTGCGTGGAGATTTCGCGCGGCACCTTGCAATGCGGGCAGAGGCGGCGGACAAGACGCTGGGCGAGGAAGGCGCGGACGGCGGCGGAGACGAGGAATGGCTCCACGCCCATATCGACGAGACGCGAGATGCCGCCCATCGCGTCGTTGGTGTGGAGCGTTGAAAATACCAGGTGTCCCGTAAGTGAGGCGCGGATCGCGATCTCGGCGGTCTCAAGGTCGCGGATTTCCCCGATCATGACGATGTTCGGATCGGCGCGGAGGATGGAGCGCAGGGCGGTGGCGAAGGTCAGGCCGATCTCGGATTTCACCGCGATCTGCATGACTCCGGTGAGCTTGTTCTCCACCGGATCCTCGACGGTGACGATGCGTTTCTCCGGACTGTTCACCTCGCTGAGGAAGGAATAGAGGCTTGTCGATTTCCCCGATCCGGTGGGGCCCGTGATCAGGATGATGCCGTTGGGCAAATGCAGCAGGCTCTCGATCTTCTTCCGCACGAAAGGCTCCATCTGCAGCTTCGCAAGGTTGAATTTCTCCTGGTTGAGGAGACGCAGGGAAACGCTCTCGCCTTCCACGGTCGGCACGGTGGCGACCCGGACGTCGATGGTCTGCCCCTCGAACTGGAGGTTGATCCGGCCATCCTGCGGGATGCGGCGCTCGGCGATATCCAGCCGCGCCATGATTTTCAGTCGGGCGATGACAGAGCTTTGCAGCGCCTTGATGTTTTCCGGCACGGCGATCTCAATCAGGCGTCCGTCGATGCGGTAGCGGATGCGGAGGTTGCTGGCGAGCGGCTCGACGTGGATGTCGGTCGCACGCTGGTCGAGCGCCTCGCGGATGATCTGGTTGACGAATTTCACCACGCTGGCCTCCTCGTCCTCGTCGGCATCGATGACGTTCGCCTCGTCCTCGGAATCGGAGAGCTGGTCGTAGTCGAGATCCCGGCCTTCCAGGATCTGTTCGAAAGTATCCGCGCCGACCCCGTAGAGCCTGCGCAACGCCTCGTGGATGCGTTTGCGCGAGGCCATGCACCACTCGAAGGGCATGTCCAGCTCCTGCGCCGCCGCCTGGTGGGCGATGAGATTGAAAGGGTCAAAGGTAGCGAGCAGGAGTTTCCGTTCGGCTCCCTCGCCCTCGATGGCAACCGGCAGCAGCCTGTGGCGCAGGGCGATCCGCGGCCCGCAGGCCACGCGGAGCGGCGTCGTGTTCTCCTCCATCGGGATGTTCGCCAGCCATGGCAGATCCAGGTCGTGCGCGAGCTCGCGGAGGTAGCTTTCCTCGTCCACCACATTGGCATCAAGCAGGTCGTCGATGGGGGAGCGCTGGCGCTGCGCAGCGTCTTTCAGCAGCTCACTGACCGCCGGTAAGTCTTCGCAGCCGGATCTCCGGGCGGGTTCGAGTAAGAGTTGGGTCATCCGTTCGCAGGCAGTCTCATCTGAAATGCCCGCCGCTGGCAACCTTGTCGGTGAAAAGGGTCTCCCAATGCCGTGAAATGACGAAAAACGCCACGATCCCGCCCAACGAAAGTGGTTTGCTATTCTCCGCATTGCCGGTAGTCTCCGCCCCTTTCCTGTGGAATCCCGGAGCTGAAAAATGAACATAACCGAGATATTCGACGAACACGTCATGGCGACCTATGGCCGCTTTCCGATCACGCTTGCCGAGGGGTGGGGTGCGCGTGTGCGCGATGACAAGGGGCGCGAATATTTGGATTTCTGCATGGGCATTGCGGTCTGTTCGCTGGGGCATTGCCATCCCCGGGTCGTCAATGCGATCCGCGACCAGGCGGGCACTTTGATGCATGTATCGAATCTGTATTACACTGAAAACCAAGGACTTCTGGCGAAAGAGATGAACGAGGGGCACATCAAGATCCCCGGAAAAATCTTCTTCTCGAACTCCGGTGCTGAGGCCAACGACGGACTGATCAAGTCCGCCCGCCGCTACGGCCATCTGAAACCGCAGGCCGGCGGAAAACCGCGTTTCGAGGTGATCACTTTCCAACAATCCTTCCACGGCAGGACGCTCGGAAGCATGGCCGCGACCGGCCAAGCAAAAATCCAGCAGGGCTTCGATCCCATGTTGCCGGGCTTCCGTTACCTTCCCTACAACGACATCGCCGCGCTCGAAAACGCAGTGCGGGAAGAAACCGTCGGGTTTCTCCTGGAGCCGGTTCAGGGCGAGGGCGGGGTGAATGTCGCTTCTGCCGAATTCCTCGCTGCCCTCAATGCACTCTGCAAAAAGCACGACCTGCTGCTGATGTTCGATGAGGTTCAGGCCGGCTTTGGCCGCTGCGGTGAGGCGATGGCATGGCGGGTCAATGCGCCGGAAATCGAGCCGGACGGGATTTCCTGGGCGAAAGGGATGGGCGGTGGCGTGCCGATCGGTGCATTCTGGCTCAGCGACCGGGTTGTCGATAAAAAAGGTACCAAGCTTTCCTCGCTCATGGGGCCGGGCTCGCATGGCTCGACCTATGGCGGGAATCCACTGGTCTGCGTCGCTGCGCTTGAGACGCTGAAAGAGATACGCGAGAAGGATCTGGCCGGAAATGCCATCCGCCAAGGTGAGCGGATCCGCTCGGCGGCCGCATCGTGGAAACTGCCAGTCATTACAGAAATCCGGGGACTCGGGCTACTGATCGGGATAGGTTTGGATGCGAAACTGATCCCGACAGGGGAGGGGGAGACTTGTGCTATGAAAGTTGTTAAGTCCTTGATTACCAATGGATTACTTACTGTCCCAGCCGGCCCCGAAACCCTGCGGTTGCTACCACCGCTCAATGTCACCGATGCGGAGATTGATGAGGCGCTGGCCGTCATCAGGGACGTGCTTTCCCAATTCTAACCGAACGAAACGATGAAAAATTTGCTATCCATAGAGGAACTGAACGCAGCGGAAATTGCGAGCCTAGTGAACGAGGCCGTAAGGCTCAAAGCCGAGCGCGGCAAGCATTCCTCGCAGCCGCTCGCCGGACAGACATGGGCGATGATTTTCACGAAATCGTCAACCCGGACCCGGGTTTCCTTCGAGGTCGGCGTTCGTGAACTCGGCGGCTTCCCGATGTTCCTTTCCGGCAATGACATCCAGCTCGGCCGGGGCGAGCCGATCAAGGACACCGCCCGTGTCCTCGGACGTATGGTTCATGGCGCGATCATCCGCACCTTTGCGCAATCGGATGTGGTAGATTTCGCGGAATTTTCCGGCATCCCGACGATCAATGCTCTGACCGACGATGAGCACCCTTGCCAAATCCTCGCAGACCTTCTGACCGTTCAGGAAAAGCTCGGCGGCTGGGAGGGCAGGACTTTCGCATTCGTCGGCGACGGTTTCTCGAACATGACCCGCTCCTGGATGTGGGCGGCGAAAAAGCTCAATTTCCGGCTGATCGTCGCTTCGCCCAAATCTTGTCAGCCCCCGGCGGATTTCCTCAAACTTCTGGACTGCGATTTGGTGACCGTGACCGAAGATCCCACTGCGGCAGTCAAGGTTGCGGACGCGGTCAACACCGATGTCTGGCTTTCCATGGGTCAGGAGGATCAGAAGGAGAAAGAGGCGGAATTCGCCGGGTTCCAGCTGAATTCCGAGCTTCTCGCAGGGGCTCCGGACGGGCACATCGTCTTACACTGCCTGCCCGCCTACCGGGGAAAAGAAATTAGCGAGGGGGTCTTGGAGAAACACGCGGGAACCATTTTTCAGCAGGCCGAGAACCGGCTCCATGCCCAGAAAGCTGTGCTGGTCGAGCTGGCACGCGGCTGATAGGAATGAGGCCATGGCAACGACCGAGGAACTGATTGCAGCGGCATGGGCCGCGCGGGAAAAGGCTTACGCCCCTTACTCGAACTTCCAGGTCGGGGCGGCTCTGCTGGCCAGCGACGGTCAGGTATTTCCCGGATGCAACGTCGAAAACATCTCTTACGGCCTGACCAATTGCGCGGAACGTGTGGCCATCGGGGCGGCGGTTGCAGCCGGGGTGCGCGAGTTTGATAAAGTCGTGGTGGTTGCGGATACCGGGGAGCCGATCTCGCCTTGCGGTGCTTGCAGACAGGTTTTGGCGGAATTCGGGGTCAAAACCGTCGTCCTTGCTAATAGGGTGGAAAGTATTGAGTTTTCCTTGGAAGAACTACTCCCACGAGCTTCAACAGGCATCCTGGATCGCGCTTGAAGTTCCACGTGGAACTTTCGTATCAGTCGGTGATTGCACCCATGGGAAGTCTTGATAGGGTCGCACCCCGCAGATGTTCAAGTATCCGAAAGTGTATGATGTGATTGTGATAGGCGCCGGCCATGCGGGCGTCGAGGCTGCTTTGGCGGCTGCTCGTCTTGGGGCACAAGTCGCGGTCCTCACTCAGAATCTCGACACGATCGGCCAGATGTCATGCAACCCTGCAATCGGCGGGCTAGCCAAAGGTCATATGGTTCGCGAAATCGATGCCTTGGGAGGGGCGATGGGGATCAACACCGATGCCACCGGCATTCAGTGGCGGATGCTTAACGCCTCGAAAGGCCCGTCCGTCAGGGCGCCCCGCGCTCAGTGCGATAAGAAAGCATACCAGTTCCGGATGAAGATGGAGATGGAGCGGGCGGAGGGGGTCGAGCTTCACCAAGGGAATGTTGCCGAGCTGGTGGTGGACAGCGAAGACCGGATCACCGGCATCCGCACCTCGCTGGGGATGGAGATTTCCGGAAAATCCGTGATTCTCAGCGCAGGGACTTTTATGCGCGGCTTGATGCACGTGGGTCTGAAGAACGAGAAGGGCGGCAGGATGGGGGATGCGTCATCCACTGTTTCCGACTCCCTCAAGCAGCTCGGCTTCAAGGTTGAGCGCTTCAAGACAGGGACCCCGTGCCGCCTAAATGGGCGTTCGTTGGATTTTTCCAAGTGCGAGAAGCAGGAAGGGGACACCCCCGTGCCGAAGTTTAGCTTCATGGTGGATCACATCAAAAAGGGAAGAGACGACATGTTCACACTGAATCCTTGGGGCGATCCGGAGTTCCACGTGGAACAAATCCCCTGCTGGATCACCTACACGAATACGCAAACGCACGAAATCATCGCCAACAATCTCGACCAATCGCCGATGTATTGCGGAGTCATCGAAGGCGTCGGCCCGCGCTATTGCCCGTCGATCGAGGACAAGGTCGTCCGTTTCGCGGAAAAGGAGCGCCACCAGATATTCCTAGAGCCGGAAGGCAGGCACACACTCGAATACTACGTGAACGGAGTTTCGACATCGCTGCCGTATGAAGTTCAACTGAATTTCCTCCACACCATCCCCGGGCTGGAGAAATGCGAGATCCTGCGTCCCGGATACGCGGTGGAGTATGATTATTGCCCTCCGACGCAGCTCAAGCCGACGCTTGAGACGAAGCGAGTGGAGGGACTGTATTTCGCAGGTCAGATTAACGGCACCTCCGGCTACGAGGAGGCGGCTGGACAGGGTTTGATCGCCGGGACGAACGCCGCGCTGAAAGTGCAGGGTAAACCCGCATTCATCCTCGGTCGCGATGAGGCCTACCTTGGTGTGATGGTCGATGACCTCGTCACCCGCGGCTGCACCGAGCCATACCGAATGTTCACCAGCCGCGCGGAATACCGCCTACTGCTGCGCCAGGACAACGCGGATCTGCGCCTTACGCCGAAAGCAGCGGAGATCGGACTAGCCACCGGAGAGCGGGTGGAGCGGGTGCAATCAAAACTCACCGATCTGAAGCGTGCCAATGCATGGGTCAGGAATGCGGTCTTCGAAGGGCTGAAGCTGGATCATTGGTTCCGTCGTTCCGAATCGAGCTGGAAGACGCTATCTGATGAGATCCGCAAGGAATTTCCCGAAGACGTCTGGCCGCTCATCGAAACAGATTTCAAATTCGAAGGCCATCTTGGAAGGCAGCAGCAGCAGATAGACCGCATGTCCCGCCAGGAGGGCAAGCGCATCCCGGAGGATATCGATTTCACTGCAATAGCCGCATTGAAGAAAGAGGCACAACTGCGCTTTACCGAGATCCGTCCCCAGACGGTGGGTCAGGCAGGCAGGATCCCAGGGATTACCCCTGCAGACATGGCGATCCTTGCGATCTGGCTTGAGAAAAAAGACCGTGCGGAACCTTTATCCGTGAAAGCCTAGGATCGTTTGCCAAAAGTCCGTGCGCATTTGATCGTGGCTGGAAAATCCTGCTCCAACCCGTTCTTGGGGAATCCTGTCCCAAGAATTCACATACATGCATGGACTATTGGCAAACGATCCAACATTCAAAGTTATTTCGTGACGGGAACACGCCTGTATTACAACTTTTTTCATGCATCCCGACGACGTATAGGAGGAGTGGCAGCAGATATTTCGCCCTATCTCTTTGCTATCCAGTGCCTTATGTATGGTATCCAGGAGTTATTGAAGAATTTATCGGCCAGTTTGAAAGGGGGGCAAATCGCTTGGCGGAGCCGGTGGGCGGGATTTTGCTACTAGTGCGCGTAAAACCTTAAATGGCGGACAGAGAAGCCATCCCCATACCACAAATTTAGCCCAACGGGCTTACGGCCCAGGATTGGCGGAGCTCTGCGGAGCCTACCCTGGGTGCCCGAATGATGGGGTTTTCAACACCGAAGGTGTTGCGTCCGTGCGCGGCGGTGGTGACGGCACGGACACAACCACGTTGGAGGCCCAGCTCCCGGCAACACCTTCGTGGCCGTCGAGGTGGACGCTTTCATTTTTCCAAAAAATTCCCCATTTTCGCATTGCCACATGGGTTGGCGGCAACTAGTTTCCGCGCCCCAACAGTCCAATCCCGCTCCAAGATGTCCAAGCACAACTCTCTCAAGTCAAACGCCACCGTCGGCGGCAAACGCTCCGTCCTCAAGCGCTTTGAACGCGTCAAGCTGCTCAAGGAGCGCGGTGAATGGAAACAGGGCAAGTCCCCGATCGGGCTTCCGAAGACAAAGCATGAGGGTTAACCCTTCTGCTTTCCCTTCCAACTCCCATTTCCGCGCCAATGGTGCGGATCCACTGAAACATTTATGTCCGAGGGCGTCCGCCTTAACAAATACCTCGCGTCATGCGCCATCGGTTCGCGGCGTGCCTGCGATGAGCTGATCGCATCCGGACGCGTCGAGGTCAACGGCGAACCCTGCATCAAGCTCGCCACCCGCGTCGGAGAGACGGATTCCGTCCGAGTCGATGGCAAACGGGTTTTCCCGAAGGAGGAGATCGTCGTCATTTTCCACAAGCCCCGCGGCTATGTCTGCACACGCAGCGACGAACTCGGCCGCCAGACGATCTACGACCTTCTTCCGCCCGCGATGCAGTCGCTCCATCACGTCGGTCGGCTCGACGCGGACTCTGAGGGCATGCTGATCCTCACCAACGATGGCGACCTTTCCCAACAGCTCATGCACCCATCGAAATCGGTGGAAAAGGAATACCTCGTCACCTCGAACCAAGCTTTTGAAAACTCCCACCTAGACCAATTTCTCGCCGGTGTCTTCACCGATGAGGGCAAGCTCAAGGCGAAACAGATCGAGCGGATCTCGGCCCGCCGCATCAAGGTCGTCCTCGACCACGGCGCAAAGCGCCAGATCCGCGTGATGTTCGAAGCCCTCGGCTACCAAGTCACCAAGCTCCTCCGCGTCCGCATCGGCAAGCTTTGGCTCGGCGATCTCGAGCCCTCACGATACGCGATACTTAATAAGAAGGAGATCGCAATGCTGCTCGTGAAGTGAGCGGCTGCATACAGGGCACATGTAGCGCTGTTCGTGGGATCGGGCTCCGATGTGCAAACACATGTCGGCATCATTTTCACCATTGCCCGATCTTTGCTGGCTATCTAGCTTTCCGGGAGACCAACCCATGAGCGCAACAAAATCCAAAAAGCCCATTTCCGACCACGCCGCCGAACTCTCTGCCGTGCACAAGCCCTCGAAGGAATTTTCAAAGAAAGCACGCATCGGCTCAATGGCCGAATACGATAAGCTCTACAGGCATTCCATCGAAAAGCCGGAAAAGTTCTGGGCTTCCGAGGCGAAAGAACTCACATGGCAAAAGCCGTTTTCCAAGGTGTTGGAATGGAAGGCTCCGGAAGCGAAGTGGTTCCTCGGCGGCAAGATCAACGTCGCCGAGAACTGCGTGGACCGCCACGCGACCGGCCCGCGCGCCAACAAGGCGGCGATCATCTGGGAAGGCGAGCCGGGCGACACCCGAACGATAACTTACTCGCAGCTCCACCGCGAGGTCTGCAAATTTGCAAACGTCTTGCTCGAGCGCGGGGTGAAACCGAAAGACCGGGTCCTGATCTACATGCCGATGATCCCCGAGGCGGCCGTTGCAATGCTCGCCTGCGCCCGCATTGGCGCGGTGCACAATGTCGTCTTCGGCGGCTTTGCATCGGAGGCCATCCTGGACCGCCTTGAAGACTCCGGCGCGACGGCCATCATCACTGCGGACGGCGGCTGGAGGCGGGGAAAAGTCGTCGCCCTCAAACCCGTGGTCGATGAAGCCCTCAAAAAATACGACAAGGTTGAAAACATCTTCGTGGTCAGGCGCACCGGCAACGACGTTTCCATGAAATCCGGACGCGACCACTGGTGGCATGAGGAAACGGAAGCGGCCTCCGCGAAACACGAACCGAAAGGCTTCGACTCCGAGCACCCGCTTTTCATCCTCTATACATCCGGCTCCACCGGGAAACCAAAGGGCATCCTCCACACCACCGGCGGATACCTCACCGGCACCTATTCCACTTGTAAGTATATCTTCGATATGCGCGACGAGGATGTCTATTGGTGCACTGCGGATGTCGGCTGGATCACCGGCCATTCCTACATCGTTTACGGTCCGCTTGCCAACGGCGTGACCCAGGTGATGTACGAAGGCGCACCGAACGAGCCTGATTTCGGGCGTTTCTGGAAAATGATTGAGCAGCACCGCGTCACCATTTTCTACACCGCACCCACCGCCATACGCGCCTTCATCAAGGCGGGCGACCATTTCCCAAATAACCACGACCTCTCTTCCCTGCGCCTGCTCGGCTCTGTCGGCGAGCCGATCAACCCCGAGGCATGGCACTGGTATTACGAGAAAATCGGCGGTGGGAAATGCCCCATCGTCGATACCTGGTGGCAGACGGAAACAGGTGCCATCCTCATTTCCCCAATCCCGGGCGCAACCCCGTGCATTCCCGGCACCGCCACCCGCCCCTTCTTCGGGATCGACGCCGCCATCCTTGATGATGCCGGAAATGAGTGCCCGCCAAACGTCGATGGCCGCCTCGTCATCCGCAAGCCTTGGCCTTCCATGACCCGCGCGATCTATGGCGACAAGACCCGCTTCAAGAAAACCTATTTCTCCGATTACCCCGGCCTCTACACCGCCGGTGACGGCGCACGCCGCGACAAGAAGGGCAACTTCTGGATCATCGGCCGCCTCGATGACGTGCTCAATGTCTCCGGTCATCGCCTCGGCACCGCGGAAATCGAATCCGCCCTCGTCTCCCACCCCTCCGTCGCAGAAGCCGCCGCCGTCGGCAGACCCCACGATCTCAAGGGGCAGGCCGTCGCCGTCTTCGTCACACTCAAGGTCGGGTATGACGCCTCGGAAGACCTCGAAAAGGAACTCCGCAACCACGTCGGCCACGTCATCGGAGCCATCGCCAAGCCGGACGACATCCACTTCACTCCCTCCTTGCCAAAAACCCGTTCCGGGAAAATCATCCGCCGCCTGCTCAAGGAGCTGGTCACAACCGGAACAATTTCCGGAAACGTGACCACGCTTGAGGATATCAGCGTGATCGAACACCTCAAAGAACTGCTCAAGAAGTGACCTCCACCGCATGACACCCGCGAGATATATCATTTGCCGCGTCGCGCAAGCGTTCGGATACACCCGCAAGAACATCCGCCTGGGGGAAGCGGCTGCGGAGATGCATCTTCTAAAGGAGGCCGAATCGCATCTCGGCAAAGCCGTCTGGCGTGAGGTCGAGGACATCGAGGAGCTTTCCACCGAATACTGGAACCTTCGCAAGCTCATCAAGGAGCGCGACCGCGTCGCACACAAACTGGAGGTTTCCCAGGAGCGTCTGGCCGTGGCTCACGAGGAAAGGTCCGGGTTGCTTGGTATTTCCAATGAGCCTTTTCCTGATCTTACGGGAGAGCGGCAGAAGGTGCTCCAAACTCTGGAAAATCTCACCCGCGACCGGGATTTAATCGTGGTGAAGGCCCGAGATATTCGCCGCATCTACGATGGGTTGAAAACCAAAGAGGAGGTTCTCACCGCTGAGGGCAATAAAACCGCCGAAGAGCTGGGCATGATTTCCAAACGCCTTTCCGAATTGAAACAGGATTTCTCCGCACTAAAGGCGGAGCGCTATGCCGTTGCCGAAAAAATCGCCGAAGGCGATGCAAAGATCGACGGGATCGACGCGGAGATCCAGCGACTCAAAAAGGAGCGCCGCGCGAAAGCGTCGGAAGCCTTTCAGCACATCGGGGATTCGAACCAGGAAATATCCACACTCCGCGCCGAGCTCGGTGTCTTTGATACACAGATGCGCCAGCTTTATTCCGAGATCGGCCGCCATGTCAGCCGTAACGCCAGCGAGAACCCTGCGTGCAAGAATGCCACGGTTAAACATCATGGCCTTGTGGATGTCATGGCTGCGCTGAGGAAATCCGTCTTACTGAATCACAAGCTTTCAGAGAACGGATAAGCCCGGGTTGGAATTTCCACAGCTCTTATGACCGTTTCGTCACCCCCGGCTTTACAATCCGGCGGAACACTGCCACACCCCTGAAAGTTTAAGCAACTCCCGCGCACACATGCCAAAAGACACCTCGATCCGCAAAATTCTCGTCATCGGCTCCGGCCCCATCGTCATTGGCCAAGGCTGCGAATTCGATTATTCAGGAGTCCAGGCATGCAAAGCCCTGAAGGAGGAAGGTTATGAGGTCATCCTCGTGAACTCGAACCCCGCAACGATCATGACCGATCCGGAGTTCGCCCACCGCACCTACATCGAGCCGATCACCCCGGAGGTCGTCGAGAAAATCATCATCCGCGAGAAGCCCGACGCCCTCCTGCCGACCCTCGGAGGCCAGACCGCGCTGAACACCTCGATGTCGCTTTTCAAATCCGGCATCCTCGAAAAGCACGGTGTCCGAATGATAGGAGCCAACGCCGAGGCCATCGACAAAGGCGAGGATAGACACCTGTTCAAAGAGGCCATGGAGAAAATCGGCCTCGATATGCCGCGTTCCGGCATCGCCCGCACCCAGGAGGAGGCTCGCGACGTAGCCGTGGAAATCGGCACCTTCCCACTCATCGTCCGCCCCGCATTCACCCTAGGCGGCCAGGGCGGCGGCATCGCTTACAACAAAGAGGAGTTCGAGGAAATCGTCCACCGCGGCCTCGATCTCTCACCCGTTTCCGAAGTCCTCATCGACGAGTCACTGCTCGGCTGGAAGGAATTCGAAATGGAAGTCATGCGCGACCGCGCCGATAACTGCGTCGTCATCTGCTCCATCGAAAACCTCGATCCCATGGGCGTCCACACGGGAGATTCCATCACCGTCGCCCCCATCCAGACTCTAACAGATCGCGAATACCAGATCATGCGCGACGCGTCCTTCGCCGTCATCCGCGAGATCGGCGTCGAAACCGGCGGCTCGAACATCCAGTTCGCCATCGACCCGAAAACAGGCCGCATGATCGTCATCGAGATGAATCCGCGCGTCTCACGATCCTCCGCGCTCGCCTCGAAAGCCACCGGTTTCCCCATTGCCAAGATCGCCGCGAAGCTCGCTGTCGGATACACGCTCGACGAACTGCCGAACGACATCACCCAAGTCACCCCGGCATCCTTCGAACCTACTATAGATTACGTAGTTACGAAAATCCCGCGGTTCACCTTCGAAAAGTTTCCTACTGCAAACGCAGTGCTTACCACCTCCATGAAGTCCGTCGGTGAGGCGATGTCCATCGGCCGCACGTTCAAGGAATCCATGCAGAAATGCCTGCGCTCTTTGGAAACCGGACGTTGGGGCTTTGGCTTCGACAGCAATGACGCGAAAAACCCGACCAAGGAAGAGATCACCCGAAAACTCCAGATCCCCAATGCAGAGCGCATTTTTTGGCTACAGACCGCCTTCGTCCATGGCTGGCCCTTGGAGGAAATTTTCGCTGCCACAAACATCGACCCATGGTTCTTGCGCCACCTCCAGCAGATCGCCGAGGAAGGCAAGAACCTCGCCACCCTCGATCTTCGCACCGCCAAGAAACTAGGTTTCTCCGACCGACAGATCGCCAAAGCCCGCGCAGCCGCACCCGCCATCCACGATGCCTCCATCCATGGCGAAAAAGACCAGCCCGCTGGAGCGCCACCCCGCGCCGAACCGGAAGGTGCGGTCGTTGATGTCCCGACCGAGGACACGATCCGCGCCGAACGCAAAGCCAAAGGCATCATTCCCACCTACCGTCTCGTCGATACCTGCGCTGCAGAATTCGAGGCCTACACCCCGTATTTCTACTCGACCTACGGCGACGAAAACGAAGCCCGGCAGTCCGACAAGAAAAAGATCATCATCCTCGGTGGTGGCCCGAACCGTATCGGCCAGGGAATCGAATTCGACTACTGCTGCGTCCACGCCGCATTCGCCCTGAAAGAGCTCGGCTACGAGACCATCATGGTGAATTCGAACCCAGAGACCGTCTCCACCGACTACGATACCTCGGACAAACTCTTCTTCGAGCCACTCACCCTCGAAGACGTGCTCAACATTTGCGACCAAGAGCAACCTCACGGAGTCATCGTCCAGTTTGGAGGCCAGACCCCGCTCAACCTCGCAGCAGATCTTGAACGCCATGGTGTCCCAATCATAGGCACTTCGCCCAAATCCATCGAACAAGCCGAGGATAGGAAATTTTTCTCCGCCCTCCTCGACAAACTCAAACTCAAGCAAGCCGAGGCCGGCACCGCCACCAACGAAACCGAGGCCATCGAGGTCGCGAACCGCATCGGCTACCCAGTCCTCGTCCGCCCGTCCTTCGTTCTCGGTGGCCGCGCGATGATGATTGTTTACAGCGATCCCGAGCTTTCCACTTACATGCGTGAGGCGGTCACCGCTTCCCCGGAGCGCCCCGTCCTCGTTGACCGTTTCCTCGACAACGCCATGGAAATCGACGTCGATTGCATCAGCGATGGCGAGACTTCGGTGGTCGGCGCGATCATGCAGCACATCGAGCAGGCCGGCATCCACTCCGGAGACTCCGCCTGCGTCATCCCCGCATTTTCCATCTCGGAAAACATCAAAACACAGATCGAAAAAGCCGCAAAAGACCTCGCCCGCGAGCTTCAGGTCTGCGGCCTGATGAACATCCAGTTCGCCGTGAAGGACGAAGAACTCTACGTCATCGAGGTCAATCCCCGCGCCTCCCGCACCGTGCCCTTCGTTTGCAAGGCCACCGGCGTTTCCCTCGCCAAGCTGGCCGCAAAAGTCATGGTCGGTGAAAAACTCGCCGACATGGGTTATACGGAAACCATCGTTCCGACACATGTCTCGGTCAAAGAAGCCGTCTTCCCATGGAACCGCTTCCCCGGCATCGACATCGTCCTCGGCCCCGAAATGAAATCCACCGGTGAGGTCATGGGCATCGATGCCGACTGGGGCATGGCCTACGCGAAATCGCAGATGGCCGCCTTTAATCCGCTCCCGAAAGAAGGCACTGTCTTCCTCTCCGTCGCCGACCGCGACAAGGACCGCGCGGTCTCCATCGCCCGCGATCTCCACGATCTCGGCTTCCGCATTGTCTCCACCGGCGGCACCCTCGCGAAACTTGCTGAGGCCGGGATTCCCGCTGACCGCGTTTACAAAGTCCTCGAGCAAGCCCGCCCGAACATCATCGACATGATGAAAAACAACGAGATCCACTTCCTCATCAACACACCCGCCACCCACGAGTCACGGGCCGATGAAATTCTGATCCGCTCCACCGCCATCGCCCAGAAAATCTCCTACGCCACCAACATGGCCGCCGCAGAGGCGACGGTGAAAGCCATGCGTTCGCTCAAGGAGATCGAGTTCACCGTGAAGAGCATTCAGGAGTATCATACGTGATTTC